>Ga0207421_10007267_pt1 | contig 11829 bp, 9 predicted proteins | sample SodLakKL_010_SED_4_FD_187542 | JGI IMG/M metagenome (GOLD analysis project Ga0207421, IMG submission 187542) | Alkaline sediment microbial communities from Lake Tanatar, Kulunda Steppe, Russia - 8KL_010_SED (SPAdes) (version 2) | ecosystem: Environmental > Aquatic > Non-marine Saline and... | reverse complement strand
TCCCCGCCATTCTCATCCCTGCCTGCACTCTTTTCCTTGGAGCGCAGGGTCTCTTGTCCGCCCTTGCCTTGAGTCTTTTCTGCGGCTTCTCGGGAATCCTTTTCTCCTCAAACCAGGACAAACAGGCCATCCAGCGTTTGTCCCTTTCCACCCTGGCCTGGTTTTACATTCCCTTTCTCATGTCCCACATCCTTCTTCTGGCCCAGGAAGAGCATGGAAGAGAGTGGATGTTCTTCACTCTTCTGGTGGTCTTCGCCTGCGATGCCGGAGCCTACTACACGGGGCGCCGTTTCGGGCGCCACAAGCTCTACGAAAGAGTGAGCCCCAAAAAAACGGTGGAGGGAGCCGTTGGGGGGCTTTGCATGAGCGTTGCCGCAGGGGTCTTTTTTGTTTTGCTGTTTTTCCAGGACCTGTCCCTCTGGAAAGCCATGCTGCTCAGCGGCATCGTGAGTGTTGTGAGCCAAATGGGCGATCTCATGGAATCCATGATCAAACGTGTGAGCGAGAGGAAAGATTCCAGCACCCTGATTCCAGGACATGGAGGCATCCTTGACCGCCTCGACAGCCTGGTCTTCGCCTTTCCCGTCACCTGGTTCTTCCTCTCCTTCTGGATTCAGGGGATTTAGGGGAACGAGCGAATCCGTCCTCCATCAGGAGAGTATTCAAAGAAGATGGCAAAGAAAAAGTTGAGCATTCTGGGGAGCACCGGCTCCATCGGCGTGAGCACCCTGGACGTGGTGAGGCAGTTCCCCGACCAGTTTGAAGTGGTTGGCCTGGCTGCAGGCAACAACGTGTCCCTCCTCAAGGAACAAATCCTTGAATTCCAGCCCTCTGCCGTGTCTCTTCTCCATGAAGACCTGGCTGCCCGGTTGAAAGATCTTTTGAAGGGCCAGGAAAACTGTCCCGAGATTCTGTTCGGCCCCTCCGGTTATGAGACAATCGCCCGCCTCCCTTCCGCGCAAATGGTCGTGTCCGCCATGGTGGGCGCTGCGGGCCTTCTTCCCACTCTGGCAGCCATAGAAGCGGGCAAGGACATCGCCCTCGCCAATAAGGAAACTCTCGTGGTGGCCGGCGAACTGGTCATGGAGGCTGCGGGAAAGCACGCCGTGGAAATCCTCCCCGTAGACAGCGAACACAGCGCCATTTTTCAGTCACTGCAGGGCAACCAGCAGGAAAACATCCGGCGCATCCTTCTCACCGCTTCCGGCGGCCCTTTTTTCACCAAAACGGAAGGGGAACTGACGGCGGTCACCCCTGAAGCCGCACTGTGCCACCCCAACTGGTCCATGGGGCGAAAGATCACCATCGATTCGGCCACGCTCATGAACAAGGGCCTGGAAGTCATCGAAGCGCACTGGCTTTTCGGTGTTCCTGTGGACATGATCGCCGTGCACATTCACCCGGAGAGCATCATCCACTCCATGGTGGAATATATTGACGGGTCGGTGATTGCCCAGCTCGGCATACCCGACATGAAGATTCCCATAGCCTATGCCCTTGCCTTTCCCCACCGGCTGCCCGTCAAGGGCCCGGCGCTGGACCTGTTTCACTTGGGCAAACTCTCCTTTTTCCCCCCCGACATGGACAAGTTTCCATGCCTCAGGCTCGCCTATGAAGCCTGCCGCAGTGGCAGCACCCTGCCCTGCGTGCTCAACGCAGCCAACGAGGTGGCTGTCCAGGCCTTTTTGGACTGCCGCATCGGTTTCACGGGAATCCCGCGAATCATCGAAACCATCATGTCCGCGCACACTCCTCCCCCCAGGGCCACTTTGGAATCGCTCCTCACAGCTGACCGCTGGGCAAGGCAGGAATCGGAAGTTCTCGTTCAAAAGCTGTCAGAGCCCTGAACGGCTGTAAGGGATGATTTGATTTCCCTTAAAATTCCCTTCTGATAGAATGCATGAGGATATGAATTTTGCGTGGTGTTTGCCAATGGAAGTGAAATTCATTAAATTGTTTAAGACCCAAAGAAAAGGTCTCCATGGAAAAACTTCAAAGGCTTTCACCCAAACATTGAGGATATCAGCTTGATCACGACCATCGTTTCCACCATCGTCGTTCTTGGAGTTCTCATTTTCATCCATGAGCTGGGACACTTCCTCGTGGCCAAGTGGTCCGGGGTCACGGTCCTTCGCTTCTCCCTGGGATTTGGCCCAAAGCTCATCACCTTCCAGAAAGGTGAGACGGAATATTGCCTCTCCGCCATTCCCCTGGGCGGCTATGTGAAAATGCTCGGAGAAGAAGTGGGCGAAGAGGTCACCCAGGAACAAAAAGCGCGCAGCTTTGCCTCTCAACCGGTCTCCAAACGGATGGGCATTGTGCTGGCCGGCCCCATGTCCAATTTCCTCCTGGCCATCGCCATCTTTGCCATGATCTTCGCCTTCGCAGGAATTCCCCAGCCCATCCCGGAAATCGGCTCCGTGGCTGAAAGCTCCCCGGCTCAGAAAGCGGGCCTCAAGGAGGGAGACCAGGTCCTGTCCATCAATGACCGCAATGTTTCCACATGGGAAGAGCTTTCACGCTACATCGAAGAACACGGGGAAAATACCCTTTCCGTGGTCGTCTCCAGAAATGACGAGGTGGTGAGGGTCAATGTGACCCCGCAGATATCTGAAACCACGAACATTTTCGGAGAGACGGTGAGCAGGCCCATCATGGGGGTCACCGCGTCGGGAAAAGTGGAGATCAAGGAGATTTCATTTGTCTCGGCCATGCACCACAGCCTTGTGCAGACATGGAACCTGAGCAAGCTCTTTCTCCTCACGGTGGGCAAAATGATTGAAGGGGTGATTTCCCCCCAAAACCTGGGCGGCCCCATTCTCATCGCCCAGATGGCCGGTCAGCAGGCCCAGGAGGGGCTCATCAACCTGATCTACTTCACCGCTCTCATCAGCGTCAACCTGGCGGTGCTCAATCTTCTGCCCATTCCCATGCTGGATGGAGGCCACCTCGTTTTCTTCGGCATCGAAGCGGTGCGGGGGAAACCCCTCAGCATGAGGACCATAGAACTGCTGCACAGGATTGGCCTGTTCCTGCTCCTCATGCTCATGGTCTTTGTCTTTTACAATGACATCATGCGGCTGCTGACGGGGGGCGGCCTTCCTTAACTGCCGAGAACACTTCACGCTGAATGGGCAAACATGAAAATTTTAGCTGCAGACACTTCCACAGCGAGCGGAAGTGTCTGCCTCCTGGATGGAGCCAGAGTCAGGGCCGAGTGGACCGTCCGGTCGGAAATCACTCACAACCGGCTTCTCCTCAAAACCATCGACCGCATTCTGCGGGAAGCGGGATGGAGTCTCAAGGAAGTGGACGGCCTGGCGGTCACCACGGGGCCCGGAAGCTTCACGGGCCTGCGCATTGGTCTCACAACCATGAAGACCCTGGCCTGGTCCCTGGAAAAACCCTTCGCGGGCGTTTCCTCACTGGATGCCCTGGCCTCTCAGCTGCCCTTCGCCCGGCATCCCGTCTGCAGCATGCTCGATGCAAGAAAAAAAGAGGTTTTTCTCGGGTTTTACCGGAGCGACGGCCGGGGGAACCTCATCCGTGAAGGCAATCCGCGGGTGATGAAACCCGAGCAGGTCATTCCATGCATTGAGGAGCCCACCATTTTTTGTGGCGATGGATGGATCGCTCATGAAAGTTTTTTCCGTGAGAACCTGGGTTTCAAAGCTCTGGCGGCATCTTCCTCTCACCACACTCTGCGGGCTGCCTTTGCGGCCCATCTGGCTCAAAAAAGGTTCCTTGCAGGAGACCTGGATGACCCCATGACGTCCGTGCCCGTCTATGTTCGCCCTTCTGAAGCAGAACTCAATTATCCTCACCTCTCTTCGCACCTGGCTCAACAGATGTCCCTTAAAAGCTGAGCCGTGCGGCTTTCACGGGTTCCATTCCAACGCGGCCCGGCGGCGTCGGTTCACACCGGAACCTTTCGATCCCGGCATAAACAGACTTCGTGCTTTGAGGAAAACCAAGGTGCAGCCCACAAAAAACTTTGCTTCAACTGAAAAATGCCAGCGTGTGATGCTACGGCGAACGATGCGCCTCGCACACAGGAGTTCTTCCTGGAGGAAAGTGCGTTTCGCCCTGCGCGATAATCACTTCCCCCTCTCTTATGTGCTGCGAAACCTGGTGATCCTCAAGGGGGAGCCCGCCTGGCAAAAGCTGTCTTCACGCAGAAAAGCCATCGTGATGCGTTCCGTCCTCGAGAAACGGGCTCATTTTTTTTTGCGGGTGAGGGAATGGTTGAAAAAAAAGGGGGGCTACCAGGCCATTTTGAACTTTTCAGCCTTCTCACGGGAGAGGACAACCCTCTCCTACTGCATCCACTGTGGCGGCTGCTGTGAAACACCGAGCGGTTTTCCTGATTTTCCTTCCGAATCCGTCATTCCACAAGAATGGAAAAACCTCTTCTCTGAAGGGCTGGGGAAGGGGCACCGCTTCTGCCCCTTCTTGTGGGAATACGGAAAAACGGGCATGAGCCTTTGCGCCATTCATCCCTGGCGCCCCAACCCCTGCAGAGTCTTTGGAGAAGAGGATTGCAACTTTGTCCTCGAGGATTCGAACCTGGCTCATGTCACTCACGGGAGGCAAATCCAGGAAGCCAGTGAGACTCTCCTCAAGATGATCGGGGCATGGGCTGTTTCCCAAAACCCGTGAAGCCCTCTTGTTCCTTTGCAGATTGACCCTGAAGGGGAAAGACCGCATGGCCTTTGCAAACCGGATTCCCGGACGTTCAGGGAGAAATTGCTCCCCTGCAATCACAAGTCCTGAAAGAAGTGCCCGGGGCGGCATTCCCTTGCATTTCCCTTGCGGTGTCTTGATTAATTGATTCAAAGGGCATATGTTCAGTAGTTATTTCAATTGCCTGTTCGCACACCCTCAATGTTACGGGAAAGAAGTTTTTCATATGAAATTCATCGCCATCGTCGGAAGACCCAATGTGGGAAAATCCACCCTGTTCAACCGCATCAGCAAAGCCAGAGACGCCCTTGTGGACGATTTCCCAGGTGTCACGAGAGACCGCAGGCATGCTCAAATCACCTGGAATGACAAGACGTTCGGGTTCATCGACACGGGGGGGTATATCGCTCGGGATGCCTCCGTCATAGAAGAAAAAGCCAGAGAACAGATCCTCATGGCCCTGGAGGAAGCAGAGATTCTTCTTTTCGTCGCTGACGCAAAAACGGGGGTTCACCCTGAAGACACCCTGATTCTTGACCTGCTCAGGCGTACGTCCAAACCCATCTTTTTCGCGGTGAACAAAATCGATGGCCCGGAACAAACCAAACACATCGCTGATTTTTATGAACTGGGCCTCGAGCGCATTTATCCCATCAGCGCCTCCCATGGCTTTGGCATGGGAGAACTCATGTCAGACCTCGCGCAAGCCATTCCATCGTCGCCCGGGGAGCTCTCTCTGGACGATGAAAATGAGAGCCGTGAAATTCGACTGGCCATCGTGGGACGCCCCAATGTGGGAAAATCCACCCTGGTGAACCAGCTCCTGGGCACCAATCGTGTGATCGTCAGCCCCATTCCCGGAACCACCCGCGATGCGGTGGACTCGGTTTTTGAACGGAACGGTCAACGCTACACCATCATCGACACGGCGGGAATCCGCCGAAAGGGAAAAACCAAGGAAAAGCTTGAAAAGCTGAGCATCATCAAGGCGCTGAAGAGCGTGGACCGCTGCCATGTGGCCATCCTTCTTCTGGATCCCCTCGAAGGGGTCACGGACCAGGACCTCCACATTGCGGGATACCTCCAGGACCGCTCCCGTGCATGCATCATCGGTGTCAACAAATGGGACCTGTTCAACCCCACCTCCAGGGAAGCCAAGGGGCTCATACAGGATGTGAAGGACCGGTTCCGGTTCTTTCCTTTCGCTCCCATTCTCACCTTTTCCGCGGCAACGGGCAAAAGGGTCGGCAGAATACTTCCCACTGTGAAGGAGGTTTTCCAGCAGTACAATGAGAGAGTCTCCACGGGCGTTGTCAACCGTGTGCTGGAAAAAGCGCTGCAGCAGCATGAACCGCCCATGGTGAGCGGACGGCGCCTCAAATTTTTCTATGCCACTCAAGCCTCCATCAGGCCGCCCACTTTCGTGCTTTTCTGCAACTATCCCCACATGGTCCATTTCTCTTATGAAAGGTTCCTGACCAACCAGTTCCGGGAAGCCTTTGGCCTGGACAAGACTCCCATTCGCCTGCTCTTTCGAGGCCGGCAGAGAGGAGCACCTGAAGAATGAATCGATACCGCCGTCCAGACTCATCCAGCAAGTCCAAAAAGAGGGGTTTGGTTCTCACTTTCATGATCTTTGGTGTCGTCACAGCCTCCGTGCTTTTCTTCTGGGGCAGCTGGCGGGGCACGGAAGTGGAGGAAGTCCCCGCGCCCCCATCCATAGCCCCCAAACCCACCATCGACCGTCCCCGTATCGTGGTTTTTCTCCCTCTCAGCGGCCCCTTTCAGGAGGAAGGCCATTCCCTGCGGGAAGGCCTCGAGCTGGGGTGGGAAGAACTGAAAGGAGAAGGTTTTCATGGGGAAATGGTCCTGGAAGACGCCGCCGGCGAGGATTTTCAGGTGCTCAGGGCAGCCGGAACTGCCGTTGCCCATCCCGGCAACGTGTTGCTCATCGCGCACACTCCCTCTCACATGTTCGAGAAGCTCATTCCCCTGTGCGAAAAACACGGGGTGGCCCTCATTGCTCCTGCCGGTACCCACGAATACCTGGCCAATAGCGACCGGGTCATCACCCTTGTTTCATCTGATGGCGCGGAAGCCTTTCAGGCCGGACAAATGGCCAGCCGGCTGGGCTTTTCGGAAGTCACCGCGGTCCATGACAGCAGCCCTTACGGAGAGCTTCTGTGGAAAGGGTTCAGCCAGGGAGCCCTGGAACGGGGATTGGAAGTTCAGGAAGTGGCCATTCCCAAAAACATGACCTTGAATTCCACATCCTTGATGGAGGCATCCGGTTCAGACCTCGTTTTTCTCGCCGGCCCCCCCCTCTGGGGAGTCGAGGCTGCGGAGATCCTGAGTCAGATGGGCCATGAGGGGAAGCTCATGGTTCCCCAGGTTTACGACCGGTACATTCTGGACGATTTGAGCGGGCATTATGAAGGAAGACTTCTGGTCATGAGGGCCGCCGGTGAAAAAACAGGGTGGGAAGGGGAAGGGCCTCAGAAGCAGTTCATGCACAAGTTCGTCGCTGAACACCTGAGAGAACCCGACTGGCTGGCTGCCCTTGGGTATGACACCCTGCAATGGATCCGCCCTGATCTTCAGCAGGAATCCCTGGAGCGGGAAACCTTCAGGAGAGACCTTTTGCAGCGGTTCACGGCAGGGCAGACCTTTCGGGGAGCTTCCGGAAAGGTCTTTTTTGGCCCCCATGGTGAAGCAAACCGTGAACTCCATGCTTTCATTTATCGAGAGGGCCAGCTTCTCCCTGTAATGGATTCCACAAGCTCAACATCGGCCGCGGAGAGTGCAGAGCCCTGAAGTTTTTCCCCCACTGCACGGGGAAGTTTCCCCATGGCCCTGGCCTCTTCCTCCCGTTGGCGCTTTCGGCAGCCTTCCCCATAGATGCGGCATTTTTCCCTCAGCATTTCCAATGCCTGCCCCCGCTGCGCCTCGCTGAGGGGTTGGGTCAGAAGAAGCCTGGCAAGCGAGCGAATGCGGTGGAGATCCAGGAAGGGAATGGTCGCTGAGAGTTGATCTTCGTGCCCCCCACGCTTCACGACGAAGGGCTTTTCAAGCAGGCCGAAGGGATGGCGATGTCCAATACGAAGCCACAGGTCATAATCCTCGCACGCGGGAAGGGTTTCGTCAAATCCTTGAACTTCCCTGAACAGATGGGCGCACAGAAGCACCGCCGAGGGGCTCACCAGGCACCTTTCCAGAAGGCGGGGAAAGCAGTGCCCGAAAGGTTTCCTGTGATATTTTCTGGGATTGACCCGCTTTCCGTCACGCAGCCAGATTTCCTCCGTCTGGCAGATCTTCAAATGGGGATGGGCGCGCATGAAGGACATCTGGGCTTTCAGTTTTCCCGGCAGCCACAAGTCATCGGAATCGAGAAAAGCTATCCACCGTCCTCTGGATCTTTGAACTCCATGATTGCGGGCTGCGCTGACCCCCCTGTGAGCCTGCACGATCACGTCTATTAAATTGCCGAAAGGGGCCAAAGCCTGGAGGGTGTCGTCGGTGGAGCCATCATCCACGACGATCACCTCCATGGAAATATCCTCCTGAGCAAGGACGGATTCCACCGCCTCTTTCACAAAGCGGCTCCGATTATGGGTGGGAATGACAACACTGACCAGAGGGTCTGTCTCTAAAGGATCAAATTCCATAGAACGGACACCATCCCGAGAGAAATGATTCCCCCTTCGATGAAAGCCTCGGACATGGGATCACGCCTCAAGGGTTCCCTGCAGACGGAACGCACACACCACAGGAGGGCGCCGAGTCCCGCCAGGGCCACCAGGGCAAAGGCACTGGAAACACCCAAAACGAATCCGGAAAAGAGAGAGATTCCCAGCACGGCAAGGACGGCCACCACAAATTGTCCCGTTTTCTTCTCTCCCCAATAGACGACCAGTGTCTCTTTTCCCACCAGTTGATCTCCCTGAACAGCGAGGAGATCCAAAACGGTGGTGCGGACCAGCACCAGAAGGAAAACCACCCAAAAAGCGTATGAGAGAGCTGCGAAAGAGCTTCCGAGATGCCACAAGTGGGGAAGGAGGACCGTGATGCTCGCCCAGGCGATGGGAACGGAAAAAGTCTTTGAAGTGGGGATGTCCTTGATTTTCAGAACTTTGGACATCTTCCATTCCCGGGGCAGAATGAATGGGACCGCATACAGCAAGCCCAGCAGAACGAAAAGGATCATGGCCAGAAAAGTGAGCACTCCGATGGAAAGGGCGAGCCACAAGGCCACCAGGACCCCCAACACACTGAAAAACAGAAAAAAATGCTGGTGCTTCTGGTAAAAGGCGGCTCTGCCGGGATCGTTCAGCTGAATGGCATTGCGGTCCAGATAGATGTTCAGAGTGTGCATGGCAAAAGCGTAACACGCAGCCATTCCACTGCTGCGGGCCACGGAAACCTCAAGCCCCGTGAGCGCCTTCACCAGAGAAGGCAGGGAGGCCGCTCCCAGCGCCACCAGAAAATTTCCGTAGGTCAGGAGTTCCAAAAATTTTTTCCATGAACACTTCCCCGCTTTTTCTTCCGCCCTGATGGACTCCAGGTGATTGACCACATCCCGTATGATCCAGTTGGGGGTGGAGGCTCCCGCAGAAACCCCGACGGTTTTGTAGCGAGCCATTTCCTGACGGTCCAGTTCTTTGTCCGTTTCCACATGGTATGTGGGGACACCGCATTCCTTTGCGATTTCAGCCAGCCGAACGGTGTTTCCACTGTGATAGCCGCCCACGATGACCATGGCCTCCACCTGGGAGCAAAGCTGGCGCACTTCACTCTGCCGCTCATGAGTGGAACCGCAAATGGTGTTTTTCACCACACCCTGGGGATACTTCGCCAGAAAACGCCCGCAAATTTCATGGAAAACCTCTTCGTTCTGGGTGGTCTGAGCCACCAGGAGCACCTTTTCCCAGTGGGCAGGCAGCTGATCGACCTCACCGGGCTTTCTTATGACAATGCCCCGCCCTTCCGTATAGCCCAGAAGGCCGATGACTTCCGCGTGATCCGCATCCCCGGCGATGACCGTGTGGTAACCCTTTCGGGCGTGGCCCTTGATGATACCGTGCACCTTGGCCACCCGTGTGCACGTGGCATCCAGTATGCTCGCCTGCATGTCCTGAAGTTCGTGCCGTTCCTGCGGGGGGATGCCGTGGGCCCGAATGACAACTTTTTTGCCCACGCAATCTTTTATGCGGTTTTCATCCCTCACCCCTTTTTCCTCGAGCATGCTCAACACCTGCTTGTTGTGGATCAGGGGACCATAGGTGCAGATTTGCTCTCCCGGTTTACGATTCTTAATGGCTTCCAGGGTGACCTCCAATGCCTTGCGCACCCCCCTGCAAAACCCCGCCGTTTTGGCAACGATCACCCGCATGGTTTCAAACCTCTGAAATCCAGGGATTGCTTTTCATTGATCCGCTCCTTTTTCGCCTCTTGTTCCGGAACCTTTGAGGACATGAGAGAAAGGCCCCTGTGCCGGATTTCTTCCACCCAGGCGCCAAAGACCTGCAGCATGGCTCCAACGGTTGTGCAACGGGTCAGTTCGTTACGAAGCACCGAAGCTCCTGGACAGTGCCTGGAGTACCAGAGCATGATTTTTCGAACGTGACCCGCAGCCTGAGGTTTCTGCTCAAGGAAAAGGCTCACATGATCCGTGACCAGGTTTTCATAGTCCATCCAGTCTGGAGGGCGTTCCTGTGTGCGGCCCCTGCTCCACCTTGCGGCGATGGCGGACAAGAGCCAGGGATTCCCCTGGGTGGCGCGACCGATCATGACCGCATCGCATCCCGTCCGGTGCAGCATTGCCTCCGCCAGACCCGGGGATGTGATGTCTCCGTTGCCCACCACGGGCACACTCACAGCTTCCTTCACTCGGCGGATCCATTCCCAGTGGGCCTGCCCCCCATAAAATTGTGCGGCGGTGCGCCCATGAACGGTGATGGCGTCCATCCCTGCGCTTTCAAGCATCCTTGCCGTGTCCACCACATTGATGCTGTTTTCATCCCAGCCCAGCCGCACCTTGACCGTTACGGGGACGCTGACAGCTTCCCTGACCGATTCCACCATACGGGCCAGTCCCTGGGGTGCCTTGAGGAGCGCAGCCCCCGCCCCCTGTTTCACCACTTTCCTCACAGGACATCCCGCATTGATGTCGATGAGCTGCACCCCCTTGTCTTCAAGGCGCCTGGCAGCCTCCGCCATGACCCGGGAATCCCCTCCGAAGATCTGGACGGCCAGGGGCACTTTCACCCTGTCGTCGTGAGCACACAAGCGCCAGGTTGCCACCTGATCGCGTATGAGGCCCTGGGTGCTGACCATCTCGGTGGTGACCATTCCCGCACCATGTTCGGCCATGATCCTTCGATACAACCCGTCGGTCACACCCGCCATGGGGGCGAGAATGAGGGGGGGATCGACAGTAACTCTCCCAATCTGGAGGGCAGAGGGCTTGATCGCCGTCTCACCCAAAAATTGGGGATCGGCTTTTTTTTCTGCAGCGACACTCGATTCCATGGGTCTGCTCACAAAAACGTCCGTTTTTTTCACTCCTGCCGGCGCACATCCACAAGCAGAAGCCGTCCCCTGACGACATCACGGTGGAGTCGCCTGTGCACGGCATTCCCCCACCTCTCTTCCGGGGCAACTGATCAAAGGTGTATGTTTAACACAAGTCCCTCCTCAAAAGTAGGACTGAAGGGTGCCCCGCCTTCGAATGTCCAGGGTGGCGCAATGGAAAGAACCGCCAAAAGGCCCGTAGTTGAAAAAGGCGCATTCAATAGGGTGAAAACCCCAGTTTTTCAGCGCCTTGATGAGGGAAACCTGCGATTTGTCCACGATGACCCTTTTTTCATCCAGCATGAGCACATTGATGCTGGTCCAGGGGCTGCATGCGGAAATTCTGCTCATGAATCCCCGGACCGGATCGGGGCGCGGTGCCATGAGAAGATCCCAGGATCTGAGGATTGAAGGGAGCCGGGACACGTCGATGTAGTCCGGGTTGACCAGAAGCTTTCCGGGTGCCAGCGGCAGGAGGGTGGAATCAATGTGCATGGGCTGACGACAGCGGCTTTCGATTTCGTGTATGCGGTATTGGGAACCCAGGTGCCTGCGCAGCCACTCGATCCCCCACTG
>Ga0207421_10007265_pt1 | contig 11830 bp, 8 predicted proteins | sample SodLakKL_010_SED_4_FD_187542 | JGI IMG/M metagenome (GOLD analysis project Ga0207421, IMG submission 187542) | Alkaline sediment microbial communities from Lake Tanatar, Kulunda Steppe, Russia - 8KL_010_SED (SPAdes) (version 2) | ecosystem: Environmental > Aquatic > Non-marine Saline and... | reverse complement strand
TACCTCCTCCCGCCTCTTCAAGGCGAGTAACATAAAGATCTTTTTTTTGCAATTCCGCAGCAGCATGATCTTCATTAATGGCATCTACAGCTCCTTCATGAAGCTTTCCATCTTTTGATCTTGCCTGATAGTTAAATCTCATTTTTGAATGTTTTAATCTTCTCCCTCTATATTCTTTCTAAGCTCATCGGGTCTCTTGGAGTACATTACAGCAACTTCTTTTGCAACCTCTCCTTTCTTAACTAAGTGCATGAGGGAGGTGTCTAGATTAATCATTCCTTCTCCAGAAGAAGTTCTAATAACATTATCCAGCTCATGAGTGCGGTTTTCTCTAATGATGTTTCTTGTCGCCTCATTGGCAAGCATTACTTCACATGCAACAACAAGCCCGCCTTCTTTTCTACGCAAAAGCCTTTGAGAGACAATCCCTGAAAGAGCGGCCGCCAATTGAGCCCTTACTTGATTTTGTTGCCCGGGAGGAAAAGAATCTATTACCCGATGAACACTTTCGCTGGCAGAATTGGTGTGAAGGGTAGAAAAAACCAAGTGCCCCGTTTCCGCGGCCGTAATGGCAGTTCCCACTGTTTCAGGGTCCCTCATTTCTCCCACCATGATAACATCCGGATCCTGTCTAAAAGAAGATTTGAGTGCTTTCTTAAAAGAAGATGTATCCTGATAGACCTCCCTTTGGTCAATAATAGATTTTTCATTTTTAAAAACGTATTCTATGGGGTCTTCAATGGTTATAATCCTTTTGAAGAAATGTTTATTAATTCTGTCTATCAAGGCAGCAAGAGTGGTAGATTTACCATGAGAAGAAGGCCCGGTGATCAAAACAAGTCCTTGTGTTGCTTCAGTGAGTTTATTGAGAATAGTAGGCAACCCAAGCTCATCTATACTCTTAATCTCTTGTGGAATAAGACGCAGAGAGCAAGAAACTGATCCTCTCTGAAAGAAGACATTTACTCGGAAACGGGCAAAATCTTGGAAGTTGTAAGAAAAATCTATTTCGTTGTTTTCCAGAAACTCACTGCGTTGCTTTTCGGTCATCATTTCCATGGCTATCTCTCTTGTTTTAAAAGAATTGATTTCAGGCCACCCTTTCATTTTCGTAAGCTCTCCGTTCACTCTCATCGTTGGAGGATTAGATGCGGATATATGCAAATCGGAAGCACCATTTTCAATAGTAGATGACAATAATTTAGAGACTGTTTGAGAAATATCTTCAATGTTTTCACTCATTTTTGAAATCTTTATTTTAATATTCTTCCGTGGTTCTTATAACCTCTTCTACCGAAGTAATTCCTTTCAGAGCCTTGATTATCCCGTCTTGCCTTAAGGTGACCATCCCTTGTCTTTTTGCTTCTTTCCAGACCTCTTCTTCACTTGTCGTTTCACTGATTAACTCACCCAGTTCTTCCGTCATTTCCAGTACTTCATACAAGCCAATTCTGCCCTTGTAACCTTTAAAATTACACTTTTTACACCCAACCCCCTCGTACGTTTTGTAATAAGAAAGTCCTTCCGCTTCTTTCTTTTCAGCCTCCGGAAGATTTTCAATTTCTTTTTCAATCATTCTTATGGCATTATCCGGAAGTTTTTTCTTTCTTTTGCATTCCGGACATAAAACGCTTACCAGGCGTTGGGCCACGGCAAGCACAAGAGCAGAGGGAATTAAGAACGATTGAATATTCATATTCACCAGTCTTGGAATCACTCCCGTAGCGCTATTGGTGTGAAGCGTGGAAAGCACGATATGTCCCGTCATAGCAGCATGCATTACCAAAGAAGCTGTTTCCTCGTCTCTCACCTCACCAACCATTATTATATCCGGGTCTTGTCTTAAAGTGTGTCTCAGTCCTTGCGCAAAAGTATAGCCTATTTCAGGCTTTACCTGGGAGTGGTTTACTCCTTTAACGGAATATTCTACCGGATCTTCAAGGGTGACAATATTCACTTCCTCCCTGTTTAACATATTTAAAATGGAGTAAAGAGTGGTTGTCTTACCTGATCCCGTCGGTCCAGTGGTTAAAACCAATCCATAGGGCTTTTTGATCGCCTCTTTGGTTATTCTGAGGTTTCTTCCATGAAATCCCAAATCTTCAAGTAGTTGTATTTCTTCTCCGGAAGCAAGTATTCTGATTACTACCTTTTCTCCAAGCGAAGTAGGAAATGTAGAAACACGAAAGTCAAAATCCTTGTTTTGGACTTCTGTGCTAAATCTACCGTCTTGAGGAATTCTTTTTTCATCTATCTTCATTCCCGACATGATCTTAATTCTCGTAACTACTGCGGGATGAACCTTGGCAGGAAGAAAGAGAGAAGAGTGCAGTCTTCCGTCAACTCTAAACCTTACTCTAGACTTTTCTTCAAAAGGCTCTATGTGAATATCGGAAACTTTTCTTTCAATGGCATACTTTAAGATCACCGTCACCATCTTAATGATGGGAGCATCTTCCGAGATGGTCTTTCCCTCCAATCCTTCTTCAATAAGATTCTCTTCATCCCCTTCTTCTTTCTTTTTTTTCCTTTTCTTTTTCTCACTTTCTGCCGCTTTCTCTTCCCAGCTTTTAAGAGCTTTGGAGACTTCTTTACTTAAGTTACGGTACTGTTTTAGAATCTCTTTGAAGTTACTAAGAGTTACTAGCGAAACCTCGTAGGAGAAATCATTTTCTCTTGCAAAAAAATTCAATACCTCTTTAGCCTTAAGGTCATCCGGCGAGATCATTCCCACTTCTAATTTTCCATCCGTAAATTTGAGAGGAGCTATTTTATAAAACTGAGCCGATTCCTCCGGTATTAACTCTAAGGTCTTTGCCGGAATCTCATCCGCTTCCACTTCTTTTAAAGGCAATCCTGTTATTTCACTTTTTAACTCGAAAAGCTTCTTTTCAGGGTAGATGTCTTTTTCCAAAATAACTTCTTCTGCCTTTTTCCCTCTTTGTCTGGTTTCTTTTTCTATCTTTTCTGCCTCCTCTTTGCTGATGACTTTCTTTTCTTCCAATTTTTTAAGTAAGCTTGGCATTTATTTAAAATAGTTTGATTTTATATAGCTTTATTGAAAGTCTACAAATTCTTCCAATTCTTCTTCTCCTATTTCCTCAGGAGCCCAATCGAGAAACATAAAGGGATTTTCCCTGCCCGGATCCTCTTCAAGAGGAGGAATCGGTTCGTATCTTTCAAAACTTCCAAAATCAATCCTCTCCATAACACCCTTGATCTCTTCATGATAATTCTTGCCCTCTCTTGGCTGAGGCTCTGGAACGGAAAAATCAAAAGAAGGTGGAGTAAGCCACATAAGCGCAACAAAAATCAAAACAAAAGAGATGAGTAGGAAGAAAATCTCTTGTTTTTCTTTTTCTTTGATTATCTTATTGCTCATAATCAGGTTTTAGATAAGAATAAATTTTAACGTTCATTTCAAAGTTAAAGTATCTTCCTTGGTAATCCTCCTCTAGAGGAATGTAAATTTCCTGAATTTCAGCAATCCTTCCGGAGTTTTCCAAGGCAAAAATAAAACTTTTAAAATCTTCGTAACTTCCAAAAAAGTAAAGGTCCATTTCTATTTCTTCCAGTCCGGCAAATTCCTCTGAGTCAGATATGGAAAAATTACCAAAATCCCGGAAAAGTAATCCATGGCGGATACTCATCTGACTTACATGATGAAGAAAAGAAGGTATCTCGTGCTCCTCCGGAAGAGCATTATTGATAAAAGAAACTTCGAGGGGATGGTTTTGCAAATCTTCTCTCGCAAAACGAAAAGCATCAACGCGGTCCTTTTCCATCTGTAATTCCTTTTCTTTTGCTTTCAGCCTTTCTCTTTCTCTTACAAAATCTCCAAAAAGAGGGAATGTAGCAAAGACCGTTACCAAAACAAGGGTAAGAAAAAGAAAAATGGTTGTTTTTTTTATCTTTGGCATATGGAAATTTTTGCTAATTTCTCTAAAGCTTTTAATCTTCTGGCAACTCTTCCTCTTGTGGCGTATAACCTTGTGCTCTTTCTTCAATATTTTCTATCTTGAATAAGTCTTCTGAAAAAACAACATGCATTTCAAAGCGAATTTCTTCTTCGTCTTCTTCTTTGGAGAAATCCAACATATCAAGGTATTCCACGAAATCCTTTGCTCTTAATATTCTTTCCTGTTGATCAAAGGCGATTAGGTCTTTCGCAATTCCCTGGGCAGTTATTTCGTTTTCATTAAAATCAACTTCGAAATCGAAAAAAGAAACCTCCGGATGGGATGCATCTTCCATTGCGGCAAAGACAGCTAATGCTTTTTTTCTTTGAGGCTCCTCTTCTCCGGGTAAAGTGATCTTTTTACTATTTAAAACCGTTTGCAATTGAGTTGCTTTAACATAGAGCCCTCCTATTTCTTCCTCAAGTCTCTTTGTTTCTTCATCTTCCATTATTTCTCTGATGAGAATCTCTTTTTCCTCAACCCCCCTGGCGGCTTGCCAGGAAAGCAAAAAGAATAAAATAGAAAAAACAATAATGGCTATAAAGGCAATAATGATAATGAAAAAAGTTGCCTGCCAAGTAGACAGTCCTTTTTCTTTTTTAGGGATTATGTTTATTGCCATACTTTTTTGTTTTGCTTATTTTTTTCTAATCTTATTCTTCAGAATCTCTCATTGCCAGTCCCACAGCTACTGCATATCTCGATCCTATCATTTTTAAAGTATCTTCCAGTGCAGTCGGATGGGAAACTCCGTAAAAAGGATTCCCTATTTCCGTTTCTTTTTCGGCGTTTTTCTCAAAATACTCCTTGAGTCCGGGGGTAAAAGAAGACCCGCCTGAAAGAATGATTTTATCTACCTCCTTCTCTTCTTCTTTAAAAAACTCTCCGGCGATTTTTCTTCCTTCAAAAAGCAAGAAGTCCACTTGCTCTTTAAGGCTCTCCGCCACTTCTGTATCATTAACAAGTCCCTTTTCCGCCTTTATTTTCTCTGCTTCATTATATCCCACCCCTAACTTGCTCGCAAGGTTCTTAATTATTTCGTTATCGGAGAAATTAATATTATAAGTAGATTTGACTACCCCTCCATCAATAATACTGATACTTGTGCTTTGCACTCCGAGATCTATGATTTGCACCGTCTTTCTTACATCTTCTCCTTTAACGAGAGACCTTGCTAAACTAAAAACGCCTGCTTCCACGGAAATGGACTCCAGGCCAGCCAATTTAACTAACTCTTGAAATTCGGAAACAGAGCTTTTAGGCACTGCTACGAGAAGTATTCGCGGAGATTCTTTTTTATTTTTATCAATCTCTTTTTCGTTTAATATAGACCAATCTAAGAAAACATCTTCCATGGGGAGAGGAATGTGTTGGCGAGCTTCAAATCTCACAACCGAAGCAATTTCTTTCTTGGGCATTGCGGGGAGTTTTAGTACCGTAAAAAAACTCATAAAGTCCGGCACAGAAAAAATTGCTTTTCTTTCTTTAATCCCGGTCTCTTTTAATACTTCTTTTATAGATTTTGCGATTTCTTCAACTGGTAGAATGAAGTTTTTTCTTCTAATGTTTTTGTAAACTTCATCCCCATTAACATCGTTTACTCTTTCTCCATAATTTTCCAATACCGGTTCTCTTTTTCCTCCAGAGCGAGAAAGCTCCACCACTTTAACAGAAAACGTGCCTACGTCTATGCCTAAGCAATTTTTATTTTTAAACATTTGAAAAACCATAGAGAAGCTCTGCTTTTTGCTTAATTTTACTTATCTCCCGAAATATCTCTTTAATCTTTATAGCAGTTAATTTATTTTTTGAAAAGATGCCAGCCGTAAATTTACCAAGAAACTTTTTGCGGAGGCGGGAGGATTCGAACCTCCGGTGCCCAAAAAGGCACAGCTGTTTTCAAGACAGCCCCGTTCATCCGCTCCGGCACGCCTCCAATCCTTCACTACAATCTATAAATCATTTAAGCGGAGGAGGCGGGACTCGAACCCACAAGCGGCTAGGCCGCTACGGATTAGCAATCCGCTGCCTTACCAATTCGGCGCACTCCTCCGGTGGCATTATAGTATCCCAAGTTATATATTTTTTCAAGGATTATTTCTTTTTTAAAATCCTTTATTTGACAGATATAACAAATATTTACTACAATTAGAAAATCTTATTAGATCATTAACCTAATCTCTAAAAGCTATGATCACTCTCAATAAAAAAATATTAACTCTTCTGATCACTTTTCTTATTTTGATCGTTGTTGGTATTGTCGCATGGATAATTTACGAACGAGCACAAGATCCCTTGGAAGAAGTTTTAGTAACAGTAGGAGATGAAAGCATAACACAGAGAGACCTTAACGAGCAGATATTCGGCATTAGCTTTGAAGGAAACATAGAAAATCCGGGAGAAGTTGAAGGTTACATAAAAGATTATCTGCTTGACAAGCTTGTTGAGTGGAAGGTTGTAAGTAGTAAGGCGGAAGAAATGGGAATAGAAGTAACCGAAGATGATTTTGAAAAAAAAGGAAAAGAAATGCTGGGAGAAGAGCGCTTTAATGATTTATCTAAGTTGCCGGAGGACGAAAGAAAAGTAACCGAAAACTCCATTGAAAAAAGTGCTTTGGTTGAAAAATTCAAAAAAGAATCTTTTGAATGGAAAGAGGGTATTATAATGGTCGTTCCTTTTTATGGAATGAACCTGGATACATTAAATGAGAATGAGATCAGAGAATATGCAAACAATTTAGCCGAAGAATTGTATGAAGATATAAAAGAAGAAAAGATTTCTCCCGAAGAAGCGGTGGAAAAAATAAAAAACGATCCTTTTATAGGGAGAGACTCTTGGGCAGATATAACCCCTTTCTTAGTCCATCATTTCGAAAAAACAGACTGGCTGGAAGAATATGTTCCGGAACGAAAAAAGATAGAAATCATGGAAAAGGGAGTTAACGAACCTTTTCTGTCAAGCTCCCTAAACCTTGATGACGAGGAGATGGAAAACGACAGGTGGATAATTGTTTATATTGAAGAAGAAAATGAAGGTATCTCTTCTTCCTATGAAGAGTGGCTTGAGAAAGAAAAGCAAGAAAACTTGGGAAGCAATACAAACAAAACAAATATTGCATGGGCGTCTTCCGGAAATTGTCCTTCCGGTTTAAATCTTGGCACAAATACAGGAAATAACTGCCATCCGGGAGCAGTTGTTGTAAAGACAAAACAAAGAAATTCTTCGGGAATAACAACTCCTCTAAATAACTTTCCCGTTTACATACATTCAGGTTCGGGAGGGTGTGTAAGTGCCGCATGTGGAGGAGGATGTTTTGCGGCAAATGAGTTAATTCATCGTATTAATGAAAGTGGCAGGGTAATTTCCGGACAATCAGTTGGTTCACTGACAGAAAATACAGGAAGTACTATTTATTACGGAGACGGTTCTTGTAGTATACCCGGCACTTTAGCGTTAGGTCTCGGTCATAACACCAACAATGCCGGAAACAGATGGGCTTTAAGTTGTACGGGAGATCCTTTTTCCATTCAGGTTATGGACGTACATCTCCCCAGTGGATGGAGCTGGACCGAGAAAGAAGCCGGAAAGACTTATGCAGTAAAAAGAGCGGAAGAACCTATATGGTCTAATGGCCGTACCGCTTCCTTTACTTTTATTGCTGAAGAAGATTACGTTTCTCCCGAGCCAGAACCAGATCCAGAACCAGATCCCGAGCCAGATCCCGAGCCAGATCCCGAGCCTGGAGAAGCAAACTGTGCCACTCCCCCTCACACTAATGTTAAGCCTTACAGCCAAACAAGCTGGTCCAAGAACTATGAATTTGGAGACTTTTGCAGCGGAGGAAGTCCTAGCAGAAGACCTCCCTATCCTTCTCCCGGCGACAAAGAGACGTGGTTTTGCTACACAGGTGGTGCTTTAGATCCAGACAGCCAAGATGACTGCTGGGTAAGTAGAGAAAGCGCGCCGTCAGATCCCGACCCGGAAGACCCTACTCCTCCCCCACCCGATCCAGGAGAAGGAGATTACACACTAACACTTGAACTTCTTACAACAGGCCCCGCCGGTACAGTAAGTGTTACTGGTCGCGACTCTTGTTCAGTGGGAGCCGCAGGGAGTACATGTAATTTTACTACTTGCGAATACAATTTCGATGATGGTGATATGATTACCTTAGTAGCATCTCCTACTCCCACAGGCTTCGCTGCGTGGCTGGGAGATTGTGCATGGGTAACAGGAAACACTTGTGATGATTTAAAAATGTACAAAGACCGTCAAGTTTCTGTAATGTGGGAGGGCGACCCCGAAGACCCTGCCCCCGGAGAGCAGTTCTGGGAATGTGATGAGGCTACAGGGAATTGCTTTACCGTAAACTATGACACCGGATGGACAGATGCCAGCAGTTGTCTTGCAACATGCGGAAGTGACCCAGATCCTGATCCAGAACCGCAAACTTTCTATTACTGCAACGAAAATGCATGGACCTGTCACTCAACAACACATGAAAGTTTAAGCGATTGTAATTCCGTTCACGGAACATGCTTTACTACCCAAGCAGGGTGCAGTATGCAATGCCAAGAGCCCGAGCCGGAAGGAGAAATTGATTGCGGATTGGAACTTGAGCGAGAAATACAAGATATCACATACAGTTTTAATGTAGAAGATGGAGGAGAGACCACTGCAGAAAATGCCGATTGGGAAAACTATATATCATGTAACGATGAAACTTTGGAGGCAAGATTGCTTAGAAGAAACAAAGACACCGGAAAAATTGCCGGACCAAACCTTGTAACATGGGATACAATAACTCCCGACTACATAGACAACGATCTGTGGAGTTACAGCTCCGTAGGCCAAGGAGAAACTTCTCTTTCTCGTTCAGAAACCTTTACTGATGAAGATTTGAGCCCCGACACGGAATATGAATACATTGTTGAAGTAAAATTCACTTGGGAAGATGACGGTTGCACTTATTCCGATTCTTGTCCGCGAACCGTCTCGGGAACTAGTTGCTCAAGATGCGGATCAGATGAAGTCTGCGTAGAGTGGGATGAAGATAATAATTGTATAGCCACAACTACAGTATGTCGCTCTTGCTCTTGGACCGTTTATGACCAAACTTGTTGTATAGGACAAGATGGAAATGTTTACGGAAATTTATACTGTGACCATGAGGAAGAAGTATACGAAATAACCCTAGATCCGACTTGCAGCACAAAACCCGATCTCCCTGACTGGAAACCAATCACTCCTTGGTAAAAAAGCGAAAATTGTCTAAAAACCGCCGGAAAGTCTTTCGGTGGTTTTAGATTGCAAAAAGGGCTTTTTTCCAGTATAATACCTTTGCTTTTTACAGAAAAAGTGCCCGTAGCTCAGTGGATAGAGCGCTTCCCTGCGGAGGAAGAGGTCAGAGGTTCAAATCCTCTCGGGCACACCTATTAGATATGGATTTTTCCACTCCCATCTCAAACATACAAAACATTGGTCCCTTTTATGAAGACCGGTTAAAGCGGTTAAAAATAAAAACTGTGGGAGATCTTCTTTTTCACTTCCCTTGTCGTTATGAAGACCTTTCGGAAAAAACAACCGTTTCTTTAATTTTTTCAGAAGGGAAATACTCTATAGAAGGAGAAGTTACAAAATCTTCTACGGGGAGAACCCCTCGGCAAAACATTTCTTTTTCCGAGATTACGATAAAAGACAACACCGGAGAAATAAAAGCTGTCTGGCTAAATCAACCCTATATCGCAAAGAACCTCAAGAGTGGTGAAAGAATAATTGTTTCCGGAAATGTAAAGCACTCCCGAGACGGATTGCAGTTTATAAACCCCTACTACGAAAAAACTAAAAAAAACTTTTCAGAAAACAAAATACTTCCTATCTATCCCGAGACAAGAGGAGTTTCTTCCAAATGGATCCGTTTTGTAATAAGCCCCCTGTTAAAAGATTTAGATACTCTGACCAAGGAAACTCTTCCCGGGGAGGTTATTAGAGAAAACAATCTTTGCTCGCTTTCTCAGGCCCTAAGAGAAATTCACTTTCCCTCGAGCCAAGAATCTTTAGAGAGGGCAAAAAAAAGAATCTCCTTTGAACGTATCTTCCTCTTGCAACTCTCTCTTTTGAGGCAAAAAGTTCTTCTTTCGCAAAAAAAAGGTATCCCCGTCCCTGTAAAAATAGAAAAAGTACAAGACCTTGTCGAAAACCTTCCCTTTCAGCTAACCGGATCTCAAAAAAAAGCTGCTTGGCAGATTATGAAAGACTTGGAAAAAAACACCCCTATGAATCGCCTTCTCGAGGGTGATGTGGGTTCCGGGAAAACGGTAGTAGCCGTCATCGCTTCCTTATCGGTTATTAAAGAAGGCTACCAAGTTGCCTTTATGGCTCCCACCGAAGTGCTTGCCCGTCAACATTTTGACGAAATAGCGAAACTTCTTTGGCGTTTTAAAATAGATGTGGGTCTTCTCACCGGAAAAAAAGACAAATTAAGATCAAAAAAACTAAAAGGAGACACCCTGGAAATATCCAGGAAAAAGCTTATCGAGAAAGCTATGGAAGGAGAGGTCGAGCTCCTGGTGGGAACTCACGCTTTAATACAAAAAGAAGTAAAGTTTAAGAACCTAGCACTTGTTGTGCTTGACGAACAGCATCGCTTCGGTGTAGAACAGAGAGCAAATCTTTGCCTGAAAGATAATTCGTTAATCCCCCATCTCCTCTCTATGACCGCCACTCCCATTCCCCGAACTCTTGCTCTTACGCTCTATGGGGATTTAAACCTCTCCGTTATAGACGAAATGCCAAAGGAAAGAAAAAAAGTAAAAACCTTCCTCATCCCTCGGAAAAAAAGAAACCAGGCCTGCTCTTTTGTGAAAAAGGAAATAAAAAAAGGGCGCCAAGCGTTTTTTATTTGTCCAAGAATAGAAGAAGGAGAGGAAAACCCCCAGTCTCCATGGAAAGGCTTAAAATCCGTAGAAAAGGAAAAAGAAAGACTTGCTAGAGAAGTATTTCCCGATTTGCGAGTAGAAATGCTTCATGGGAAAATGAACACCACGGAAAAAGAAAAAATAATGAAAGATTTTAAAAATAAAAAAATTGATATCTTGGTTTCCACTTCGGTAATAGAAGTAGGAATTGATATAAAAAATGCCAGCGTAATGGTAATTGAGGGAGCGGAAATGTTCGGCCTCTCTCAGCTCCATCAATTCAGAGGAAGAGTGGGAAGAGGAAAGTTTCAGTCCTTTTGTTTTCTTTTTACAAGCTCTGGGAGTAAAAAAACAAAAAGAAGGTTAAAAGCTCTTCTTTCCTCAAAGAGCGGTTTTGAGCTTGCCGAAAAAGACCTGGAGATTCGAGGTCCTGGAGATTTTTTAGGAAAAAGACAGTGGGGTTCCGCCGATTTTACAATGGATGCATTAAAAAATAGACACTTAATAGAAGAGGTAAAAGAAGCAGCAAAAAAAATACTAGAAAAAGACCTTTTTTTACAGAAGTATCCTCTTTTAAAAAAGAGAGTAGATTCTTTAAAAGATAAGCTACACTTAGAGTAGCTATTTGAAAATAAAACACCTCCTTTTTAAAGAAAGAAGGTATTTACAGTGTGACCCCGAGGGGATTTGAACCCCTGTTACCAGGATGAAAACCTGGCGTCCTAGGCCAGACTAGACGACGGGGCCTTTTTCTGGCAGAGCTTTTGCCTTTTTACGAAGAGTATTTTAGTATAAAACAAAAAAAGAATCAAGAGTAAAATGATTATCTTAAGTATAGAAACTTCGTGCGATGATACGGCAATAGCTGTTTTAGAAAAAAAGGAAGGGCAAATCAAAACCCTGGCTAGTGTCGTTTCTTCTCAAGATAAAATTCATCAGAAGTGGGGAGGGGTT
>Ga0207421_10007264_pt1 | contig 11831 bp, 10 predicted proteins | sample SodLakKL_010_SED_4_FD_187542 | JGI IMG/M metagenome (GOLD analysis project Ga0207421, IMG submission 187542) | Alkaline sediment microbial communities from Lake Tanatar, Kulunda Steppe, Russia - 8KL_010_SED (SPAdes) (version 2) | ecosystem: Environmental > Aquatic > Non-marine Saline and... | reverse complement strand
CCCCCAGCCGATGGGATGCCTCGGCACGACCGCGCTCGGTATGGCGGGGTCACTGCTCGGCGGCACGCTCGCGTCGCTGCTCTTCGACGGAGACGTCCGGCTCGGTGGAGCCGGCATCATCGGCTCGATCATCGGCGTGTTGATCGTGCTGTTCGTGCTCCAGCGGACGGGACATCTCAACGACCGTCGCCGCTGACGGACCCCTCGCCCGCAGCCCGCCGTCGAGCGGTGGGGTCCGACAGGTGCGGTGGGTCAACCGTCTCGCGTGATCTGTGCGGCCTGCGGCCGACCTCTGGCCGCGGCGTTGCGGGCCGGCGGCGAGGCTGTCGCTACCGTTGCCATCGACCAGTGAGAGTGGTCACCCGGTAGCCCAGGGAGGGGCGCCAGGTCACCGCCCATGGGAGGGTCTCTCGTGCCACGTATCGATGCGCTCGATCTGCCTGTCATCGGGCTGGACGCCCTCGACGGCCGGGCCGGATCACACCACGAGGTGCTCGACGGGCTGGTACGTCAGCACCCGCTCGCCCGCATCGAGGGCCTCGGCTACCTCGTGCTGGCACGCCGTGCCGTGGAGGCGGCGCTGCGGGCGCGCGACACCTCGATGCCGGCGCTCACCCTGCTCGAGCTGCAGGGGGTCACCGAGGGGCCGGTGCACCGCTACCTGGCTGGCAACCTGCTGAGCCTGTCCGGAGAGGCGCACCGGGCGCGGCGGCGGCTCGTCTCCCATGCGCTCGGACCCGCCCGCGCCGAGCAGCTGCGACCGACGATGCGCCACCACCTCGAGGAGCTGTTGGACGCCGTCACCACCCCTGAGGTGGAGTTCGTCTCCGCGGTCGCCAAGCCCTACCCGGCGCGGATGATCGCCGAGATCGTCGGCGCGCCGCTGAGTGATGCCCATCGGCTCGGTGCGTGGGCCTACTGGATCCAGGCCGCGCTCGACCCGCTGCAGCTCGCTGTCCACCTCGAGGAGATCCATGCAGCGGCGGCCGCGTTCGACGCCTACGTCCGCGAGGAGCTGTTCACCACCGACCCGTCCGAGGCGACAGGCCTCCTCGCTGATCTGCTGCCGCAGATCGCGGCCGGGGAGCTCGACGACGACGATGCCGCAGCCCTGATCAGCTCCGTGCTCGTCGGTGGCGTCGACACCACCCAGGCACAGCTGGCCCACGCCGTCCGGCTGCTCGCGGAGCACCCGGCGCAGTGGGACCTGCTCGTCGACGACCCGACGCTGGTCCCCGCGGCGGTGGCCGAGGTGCTGCGCTATGAGCCCATCACCCCGTTCACCGCCCGGCTGACGACCGCCGAGCTCGACCTCGACGGGATCACCGTGCCGGCGGGGACGCTGCTGATCGCCTGCACGGCGACGGCCAACCGGGACCCGGGGACCTACGACCGTCCTGGGGTGTTCGACATCACCGCTGACCGCGGTGACGGCGCCCACCTCACCTTCGGTGCGGGTGCCCACTTCTGTATCGGTCACGCCCTGGCACGCGCGGAGCTCGAGGAGGCGCTCGCGGTCCTGAGCTCCAGGGTGGCGCGGATCGAGCTCGCGGGTGAACCGGTCTTCGACACCCCCTCGGGGGTCTACGGCCTCCTCCAGCTCCCGCTCAGGCTCGAGGTGCATCAGAAGGTCGGGGGGCGTGGGGTGGATCTGGTGTCGTAGGGGGCGCTGCGGGGCAGGTCTGGTCTGCTGGAGCCCACAGAGCCTCGGTCACACGCGGCGTTGGCGACCGTTGCGCTGGCGCGCTGTCAGAAGCATTCCACCACGACACCGGGCCCGCCGGGTACGTCGTCGCGTCTCTGCGTAGGTCGTCTCGGACGAACGAGACGTCCCAGGTCCGCCACGTCCTACCTATCGCTGGCGCACGACGGCCGCGATCCCCTGCGAACACACCGAGACGCGAACCGGCGGGGACAGCTTCATGCCGCGGCACGTTCCTGGGACCGCGAGGTACCCATCAGTCTCGCGGTGAGCTCACCACCGACGATCATGCCCAGCAGGACGCCGAGCGCGATGCCGACCATCGAGGTGCCCATCGTCACCAGCGAGTCGATGCCCTGCAGCCGGTCCTCATCCAGGAGGCTGGTGATACCGGCCAGCCCGAGCGCACCGGGAACCAGGAGCCAGAAGCCCGGCATGAAGCTGACCAGTGCCGGGGGGCCGTTGTGCTGCCTGGCCACGATCATGGCGACCGGGGTCATGGCCAGCGCACCGAAGAACGCCGACAGCGTGGTCCCGAAGAGGAGCCCGCCGAGCACCTGGCCGGCGTAGGCCACGTAGAGGACTATCAGGATCCAGGCCAACGACGCGCGACGCACCCCGTGGAACACCACCACCCCGATCCCGAACACCGCGACCCCCACCCAGGGCTCCAGGACGCTGACCGCCGTCGCGCTCACGTCGGTGACCTCCGCAGCCGGGACACCGAGCAGTTGAGCGGCGGCGAGGATGCCGAGGGCAAGCAGGACCAGCCGCAGCATGCCGGCGGCCAACCGCCCCGACCCGGAGATGACGTGTCCGGTCGACAGCTCGAACACCGCGGTCGTCAGGATGGCACCCGGGAGGAAGGCGATGAGGGGCGAGACCAGCGGCGGGAACATCGCCAGCTCCGGGAGCAGACGTCCGAGTCCGAACACCACCGCGGCGACACCGAAGGCGGCGACGACCGGGAGAACCGGCTGGTAGGAGCCGCGGAACCGGTAGGTGGCGAGCTGGAGGACGCCGACGCCGACGCCGAGACCGGCGGCGACGAGGAGCTCCAGCGCACCGCCGCGCAGCAGCATGGCGAGACCGACCGTGATCAGCACGTACCCGCCGACACGGGTCCTGTTCGACGCCGGGGGCGGACGCTCCCGGATCGCAGCGATCGCGGCGATGCCCTCCTTCGGGGTGAGTCGTCCCTCCTCCGCGGCCGTCGCGATCTGCACCACCTCGTCGACCTGGTCCAGACGTAACGCCTGCTGCCCCGCGGGCGCGACCTCCGTCTCGACGGTGTCGCCCTCGGGCATGGACACGATGAGGGCGGTCGGCAGCACGATGATCCCCACCTGCGAAGCACCGTGGACCGTGGCGATCCGCCCCAGCACGTCATGCACGTGACTGACGGCATCCCCGCTGTCGATCAACGCCTTGCCGACCTCGAGGAGGAGGTCCAAGGTCCAGCGGTCGACGCTCGCCACTTCGCTGATGCCCGGGACGGTCCGCGGTCCCGGCGCCGCTGACGACACGTCGGTGGGTGGCAGCGCCTCCGCCGCCGACGGCGGCGGGGAGTCAGGCCGTGTGGCGGGGGGCGGCACACCGGCCGACGGTGGCGGGTCGACCGGTAACGGCTGGCCCTCCGAGGCGGCGGTCGTGGCGCTCGTGCCCCGGAGCGGCATCGCCGGTGCCGATGCTGCCGGCCGGTGGTGCGGCCGCCGCCCGACCAACCGGGCGAGGCCGACCGCACCGACCAGCAGGACCACGACGGCCAGCAGGACGGAACCGAGCGGGATGGAGGACGCGCGCACGGCCGGGGTGCTGGGTCCCGGGGCCGGACGATCCTCCTCCAGCTCCTCCTCGACATCCTCGCCGTCCTCGTCGGTGCCGGGGTCCACCTCGTTCCCGTCGGGCTCGGCCTCGTTGTCGACGGCCGGCTCATCGCCGGGGAGCGGTTCGTCCGCCGATCGGGTCGGCGCGCTCGGCGCCTCCACGTCGGTGAGCGGCGCCGGCTCCGCCCCCTCTTCGGCAGCAAGCCACAGCGCTGCGCCCCCGCCCGGAGCGCCGCCGCCGTCCCAGGCCTCAGCGCCCTCCACCGACAGCGGTATCGCCGCCAGGCAGCCCAGCGACAGCACCACGATCGAGGACCGTGCACACCATCGCCGGGAGAGGGCCACGGTTCAGGCCCGGCCGCCGTGCGGCCGGTGCCACACCTGGGGTGCAGCCACGGAGGCGCAGTGCACCGCCGGCAACGGCTGGCTGCTCCGGACCTGCTTCGACCCCGGAGCCGCCGCCTCGAGGACCCCGAGGACGACGTCGCGGATGGATCGCCGCTCGAGCGAGCAACGCTGTCGCCCTTCGGGGCCAGCTACCGCGACCATGCCCCCTCCTCCCGACTGCCTTCCCCACCTCCGGGTCCATCGCCGTGGGCGGGCACCACCGAACCGCCGGCTCGGATCACGGCAGCGACCGCACCGGCCAGGCTGGGTCCGACGCGGGCAAGCTACCAGCGGCGCCGCGAAGCACCTGCGGCCCAGGGGCTCCGCGGCTGCCTGGAGCTCGGCACGCCGCCGGTCCAGCAGGGCGCACACGGTGGTCACACCGTCGACGCCGCCGTAGCGATCGGGTTCGGCGACCAGGTCCGGACGCAGCACCGCGAGATCGTGGTCGTCGCGGAGGAGGTCGGTCAGCTCGTGGAGCTCCTGGCGACGAGCGCGCAGCATCCCAGGCCACAGGTCCTGCAGCAACCGCACGTGGTAGCGGTGGCACTTCACGCGCTTGCGCCACAGGTGGAACGCCTCGGAGGTCGCCTCCTCGTAGGCGTCGTCCATGCGGTCACGCGCACGCCGGTACGTCCTGGCGAACCCGCCCTGGACCACCTCGAAATCGTCGCCGTCGACCTCCCACCCGGCGATCCGGTCAAGGGCCGCGGCCAGGTCGGCCTGGACGGCGGCGAGGCGCTGCTCGAACTCCGCGTCCAGCACCGCGGCACGTCGTTCGACCAACGCCGAGCGGACGGGCGCGAGATCAGCGGGGACCGCATCCGCACCCACGGCCGCCAGCGGTAGCGGGCCGCGGTCTCCCCTCGGTCGATCGTGGCACGCGACCGTACGAGCCCAGGGAGCACGGCGAGTGGACGAACGGGCGGTGCTGTCAGACCAGCCGTCGTCAGCCGCGCCGACCCGCCTCAGCCCACCGGATGGATGGCAGCCGCGACGGCGGCAGCGGTCGGCTCATCGAGCTCCACGAGGCCGTGCGCCTCTCGGGCGTGGGCGGCCGCCCTACCCAGCACCTCGTCCCGGTCGGCACCGGTCACCACGCCCTCGCATCCCGGCACGACATCGCCACAGCGCAGTTCGAGTTCCATCCTCGCTCCTTCGGGTAGGCGGACGCGCGGACGCGTCCGCGGTCAGCCAGCGGGTCTGGCCATCGCCAGGGCCTGGTCGCGGCTGAGCGACTGCGCGTGGATCTCGCGAGCGTGGGACTGCGCTGCAGCCACCACCTCTTCGTCGTCCCCTCCGTGCAGCGTGAAGCCGCACGGGCAGGTGATGATCTTCGCGTTCCCAGCCAAGGGGCCCTCCGACCTGCCAGACTCCCGCCATGCTGACGGAACGAGGTTGGTGTGATGTTGGCGTCCCCCCGAGCACGGTTCTACCTCACCGGGCGCGTGGTGGTCGAGGGACGACGCCTGGTGGACCAGGCCGCCCTCCCCGGCCGCCAGGGGCGGCTCGCCCTGGTCTACCTCCTCGCGCACCGGCACCGCCCGATCCCGGTCGGCGAGCTCGCGGCCGCGCTGTGGGGCGACGAGCTCCCACGCAGCTGGGAGCCCTCGCTCCGTGTGATCGTCAGCAAGCTGCGAGCGGTGCTCGACGAGGTGGGTGCCACGGGTCTACGTCGCGAGGCCGGCTGCTACCAGGCGGAACTCGGCCACGTGTGGGTCGACCTGGAGGCGGCCGCCAACGCGGTGGACCGGGCCGAGGGTGCCCGGCGTGGCGGTGACACCGCTGCCGCGTGGTCCGAGGCGACGGTGGCCGCGGCCCCCACCGGCCGTCCCCTCCTCGAAGGTGAGGATCGACCGTGGATCGACGAGCTGCGGGCCCAGCTCGACCACCTCGCGATCCGAGCCCACGACGTGCTGTGCGAGGTCAACCTGGCCCGGGGCGATCACCGCCTCGCGGCCCACGCGGCGCGACGCCTCATCTCGCTGGCTCCCTTCCGGGAGTCGGGCTACCGCCACCTCATGCGAGCCGAAGCCGCGGCGGGTGATGACGCCGAGGCCCTGCGGAACTACGGCATGCTGCGGGCGCTGCTCGCGGAGGAGCTCGGGACCAACCCCTCACCCGAGACCCAGGAGCTCTTCGCCGAACTGCTGGCGGCCGGGGCCGCCGGCCCAGCGCCGCTGCATCCAGCGCTCGGCGATCCCACGGCCACCACCTGAAGGTTCCCGGAAGGGTGGTCGTGCACGGTCGTGCACGCACACCATCCGCACCCTGAAGGGGACCTCCATGCTGACGTTCCGCACCCTGCGACCCGGCTCGATCCGCCGGTTGGCAGCCATCACCGCACTCCTGCTCCTCGCGACCCTCGCCACCCCCGCCCTCGCGCACGACGGCGCCCCACACGACAGCGCCGCCAACGAGCGGACCCAGCGGGGTCAGGCGCTCGGCCGCGGCGCGCCCGGCCTGGGAGCCGAGCTGGCCCGGGTCCGGGCCGCCACCGCCCGCTACCACCGCGTCGAGGTGGCCCTCGCCGACGGCTTCGTCCCAGCCAGCCCCTGCGTGGAGGATCCCAACGGGGCCGGCGCGATGGGCATCCACCTCGTGAACCGGGCACGTATGGGCCAGCTCGACCCGACGCTGCCGCAGGCGCTGCTCTACCTCCCGCACGACGATGGACGGCTCCGGCTGGTCGCCGTGGAGTACATCTATCCCGCGGGTCAAGGCCAGCTCTTCGGGCAACGCTTCACCGACGATGTCCCGGACGTCGGTGAGGACGTTGCCCTCCACGTGTGGCTGTGGCAGGCGAACCCGGCCGGCATGTTCGCCCCGTACAACCCCAACCTGAGCTGCCCCACCACGTAGCCGGACGACGGCTGCCACGAGCCCACGCCGTCGAGGCCGGCGACGTCACGGCACCAACCCCTGGCACCCGGCCGTCCCTGTGACGGCCGGGTGTACGGTTCGGCGATCCTCCGGAGAGGGAGACCGCCGTGCCGCTGGACGCGCTGCCCGAGACCCGGTTCGCGCCGGCGCGGGGCGCCCGCATCGCCTACCAGGTGTTCGGTGGCGGCGACCACACCGTCGTCGCCGTCCCACCGACGGCACAGAACATCGATCTGTCCTGGGAGCAGCCCGCGGTCCGAGCGATGCTGGAGCGGTTCGCCTCCTTCTCCCGCTACCTCCACTTCGACAAGCGAGGGACGGGGTGCTCCGACCGCAAGGGGCGGATCGCCGACCTCGACGAACGGGTCGACGATCTGCGGGCGGTGATGGACCACGCCGGGATCGAGCACGCGCACCTGTTCGGCAACTCCGAGGGCGGGCCCATGACGCTGCTGTTCGCAGCGACCTACCCCGACCGGGTCGACAGCCTGATCCTGTTCGGCACCGGCGCGGGCCTGCTCCCCCCCGACCTGACCGCCGACCAACTGGCAGCGCAGCGGGTCGGGGCGGTCGCCTACGCCGCCAAGTGGGGTACCGAAGCGTCACCGGTGGCGACCGGCATGGCCCCGACGCTCAGCGCGCAGGACCCGACCTTCCCCGCCTGGCACCAGCGCTACGAGCGCTACGCCGCCAGCCAGGACTCGCTGCTCGAGCTGCTCGAGCTCAGCTTCACGGCCGACGTGCGGGAGCTCGTTCCGACCATCCACCACCCCGTGCTGGTGATCCACCGCACCGAGGACCGCGTGATCCCCGTCGCCCGCGCCCGGGAGCTGGTCGCGCTGCTCCCGAACGCCCGGCTCCTCGAGCAACCCGGTGAGGACCACTTCTCCTACTCGGGCGACGTCGACGGGTGGATGGACGAGTTCGAGCGCTTCGTCACCGGGACGGTCCGTTCAGCTCCCGTGGCCGCCAGCCGTCGACCGGCCGTTCGCATCACCACCCTCGGGCGCTTCGCGGTGACCGTCGACGGACAGGAGGTCACGACGTCGCAGTGGGGCTCGCGGCGGGCCCGCCAGCTGTGCAAGCGGCTCGTCGCCGCCCGGGGCTGGCCGGTCACCCGCGACGAGCTCTTCGACCTGCTGTGGCCGGACGAGACCGACCGCCACCGGCTCGGCGCCCGGTTGTCGGTCCAGCTCTCAGGGGTGCGGCGCGTACTGCACGGTGGGGTGATCGCCGACCGGGAGAGCGTGCGGCTGGATCTGGAGGAGGTCGACACCGACCTCGAGGAGCTGTTCCGGGCCTCCGACGACGCGGCCGTCGTCGCCGCCTATCCCGGCGTGTTCCTCCCCGACGATGTGTACGAACCCTGGACCGAGGGCGCCCGAGCCGAGGCGCAGACGCGGTTCGTCCCGAGCGCCCGACGGGAGGCGCAGCGGTTGCTCGAGCGTGGCGAACTGGCAGCCGTCGTCCAGCTCGCGCACCGGCTCCGCGACATCGACGGCTTCGACGACGACGCCCACCAGCTCCTGATCACCGCCCTCGACCGCGCGGGGGCGGCCGCCGAGGCCGAGCGAGCCAGCGATGCCTACCGCTCGGCCATGGCCGAGCTCGGGGTGCCCGACGCCGTGGTCCCGCCCCTCGACCAACCGGATCGGTCGACGGGTCGGAAGGTTCCCTGAAGGGGTGCCGGGCAGGCTGCCGGCCATGTCCACCCACACCACGCCCGTCCGAGCTCCAGAGGTCATCGCACCCGGCTCGGGAGACCACCTCCACTTCCTGAACCACCTCGCGACCGTGAAGGTCCGCGGCGGTGATGACGGAGCGCTCAGCGTCGTCGAGTTCGCCGCCCCCCGAGGCCTCGGCCCCCCACTGCACCGGCACGACGACGAGGACGAGCTCTTCGTGGTCCTCTCCGGCGAGGTGGCCTTCCACAGCGGGGACGACCGTCTCCTGACGGGCGAGGGCGGGATCGCCTTCCTCCCCCACGGCATCCCCCACACCTTCCAGGTGCACTCCGACACCGCCGCCTTCGTGTGCATCACCGGATCCCGCGTCCGTGCGCCCAGGTTCGACCTGATGGTGACGGCGCTGGGGATGCCGACCCCGACGGCCACGCTGCCGGAGCCGGGCCCGATCGACCCGGGCCGGGTCGCCGACGTCTGCGGCGAGCACGGGATCCAGATCCTCGGTCCACCGCCAGCCCCATTGGAGTGACCGGCGACGCGCCGGCGACGCGCGAGCGACCGACCTCGCGCCGCCGGTATGCGGGCGGTGGGCGACCGGGTCCAGCTCAGACCGCAGGGATCCGGGTTCCCGCCCCGAGTGTCGGGCCGGCCGGGGCGAGGGCGCCGTCACCGAGCACCACGGGGCCGTCGATGACGGCGGCATCGGCGACCCGGGCGTGCTCGCCGGCGACCAACCGGTCGACCGTCGCGCCCGCGCCGACCACGGTGCCGGCCGCCAGGACGCTGTCGACGATGGTCGCGCCAGCACCGATGCGACAGCCGGCGCCGAGCACGACGTCTGGTCCGATCCGGGCGCCGTCGCCGATCGAGACCCCCGCCGCGAGCAGGGCTGGGCCCACCACGCTCGCGCTCGGCGCCACCTCGACGTCGGCGCCACGATGGACACCGTCGGCGCTCGCGGGCAGCGCGGCCAGGGTGGGCCAGTCGAGGGCCCCGGACAGCGCGAGCCGGTGCCCCTCCAGGTAGCGCTCCGGGGTCCCGAGGTCGGCCCAGGCGGCATCGCTGACCACCCCTCGCACCAGGGCGCCGCCGGCCACCAGGTCCGGGAACACCTGACGTTCGAAGGACAGCCGCCCGAGCGGGAACCGTGCCAGGGCCGCCGGCTCCAGCACATAGGTCCCGGCGTTCACCGCGTCCTGTCCCGGCAGGGTTCCGGGGGGTGGCTTCTCGACGAACCCGGTGATCCGCTCGCCGTCGAGCACGCAGACCCCGAAGGTCGACGTGTCCTCGACACGGGTGAGGACCAGGGTGGCGTCGGCCCCGGCAGCGAGGTGGCCGCGACCGACCGCGCCGAGGTCGACATCGGTGAGCACGTCGCCGTTGAGGACGAACACGCTGCCCTCGCACCGTTCGATCGCCGACCGCACCCCCCCGGCGGTGTCGAGGGGCTCCGGCTCGGGGACGGACTCCAGCTCCATCCCGTGGGCGCGAGCGACGGGCTCGAGCACCATGAAAGGCGACGGGTCGGCACCCACGACCAGCCACACCCGCCGGACCCCCGCCTCGGCGAGCCGAACCAGCACGCCCGCGAGGAACGGCTCGCCACAGAAGGGCAGCAGGGGCTTGGGGCTGGTGTCGGTCAGCGGACGCAACCGGGTACCCGCCCCACCGGCGACGATCATGGCCTCCTGGACCTGCCCCACGCTGCCCTCCCCACTCGTGTCCCAACGCGACCGAACGGTCCGCTCCCACCGGCAGCGCCCGAGCTCGCAGCACCAGGATGCCAGGTTAGGAGCCCCACGCCGCCGCTAGAGTGCGCGCCCGCATCCCGCCGAGGAGCCACCGTTGACCAGACCCGGACCTGACGTGCTCGACCGCATCGTCAAGGCCTACGACATCCGCGGGCTCGTCGATGTCGAGTTGGACACCGAGGTGGCCCGGGCCCTCGGGGTGGCGGTGGCCTCGGTGCTGGCCGACGACGGCCAGGCGGTGGTCGTGGGCCGGGACATGCGGCCCTCCTCGCCGCGGCTCGTGGACGCCTTCGTCGACGGCGTGACCTCACAGGGCCATGACGTCATCGATCTGGGTCTCGCCTCGACCGACATGGTCACCTACGCCTCGGGGGAGCTCGGGTTGCCGTCGGCCATGTTCACCGCCAGCCACAACCCGTCCAGCTACAACGGCATCAAGCTGACCCGCGCCGGCGCTGTCCCGGTGTCGATCTCCAGTGGACTCGGGGCGGTGCGTGACGTCGCCGCCGACGTGTTGGCGACCGGCTCGGACCCCGCACCGCAGCCGCCCTCGCGGCGCGGCGACCGCAGCCACCTCGATCTCCTGGAGCGCTTCGCGGCCCACGTCCGCAGCTTCGTCGACCTCGATGCCCTCACCGAGGTCTCGGTCGCCGTCGACGCCGGCAACGGGATGGCCGGGTACGTGTGGCCGGCCGTGGTGGCCGGCACCCCGATCGTGACCGAGCCGCTGTACTTCGAGCTGGATGGCAGCTTCCCGAACCATCCGGCCAACCCGCTGGACGCGTCCAACCTGCGCGACCTGCAGGCGGCGGTGCGTGCCGGCGGACACGCGCTGGGACTCGCCTTCGACGGCGACGCCGACCGGGTGTTCGCCGTCGACGAGACCGGCCGGGTCGTGGCCTCCTCACTGGTGGGGGCGGTCGTCGCCGACCGGCTGCTGCAGCGCGACCCCGGCGCCACCGTGCTCTACAACCTCGTCTGCTCCCGCACCGTGCCGGAGACGATCGAGGCCGCGGGCGGTACCGCGGTTCGGACCCGGGTCGGCCACTCCTTCATCAAGGAACGGATGGCCCAGACGGGGGCGATCTACGCCGTGGAGCACTCGGGCCACCACTACTTCCGCGACAACCACCGAGCGGACTCCGGGGTGATCACCGCGCTCGTCCTCCTCGAGGCGGTCGCCGACGCCGGCCGCCCTCTCTCGGAGGTGGTGGCCCCCTACGACCGCTACGCCGCCTCCGGCGAGCACGACATCGAGGTGGCCGACACCTCGGCCGCGCTGGACCGCGTCCGTGCGCACTTCGTCGGACGAGGCCCGGTGGACGAGGAGGACGGGCTACTGATCGACACCGGCGACGGGTGGTTCAGTCTGCGCCCGAGCAACACCGAGGCGATGCTCCGACTCAACGTCGAGGCCGCCGACGACGCAGCGGTGGCCGCGCTGCTCGCCGAGGTCCGCGAGGTCGCCTACCGAACGTGAACGCCTCGTCCGGTCACTCCGGTGCGCGGTCACCCGACATCTCGAAGGTCAGCGTCTCACCGCCACGTAGTACCTCGCGCTGGTCGTCGAACCCGATCCTCACCGCTGGCAGGTCCG
>Ga0207421_10007263_pt1 | contig 11831 bp, 12 predicted proteins | sample SodLakKL_010_SED_4_FD_187542 | JGI IMG/M metagenome (GOLD analysis project Ga0207421, IMG submission 187542) | Alkaline sediment microbial communities from Lake Tanatar, Kulunda Steppe, Russia - 8KL_010_SED (SPAdes) (version 2) | ecosystem: Environmental > Aquatic > Non-marine Saline and... | reverse complement strand
ACCATTTTTCAAATAGGAACAGAGGATCATCATACATCTCACCGTTAATTGAAGGATCACCCACCCCCCTGACGATTAAATCTCCTTTCCACCGGTCGTTCTCAATCTCACCCCTGCCATAAAGTGTGGTATTAAATCGATAATCAGAACCGAGGAGATCCAGAAAAGCAGCCGAACTTACAAGTTTCAGGTTTGATGCGGGGCGGATTAAATAATCACCGTTATAATCGTATAGGATTTCCCCGCTCTGGTCCCTGACCTGAAGACCCCAAAAAGAATTAGAGACACGACTATTATCTATGATGTCCCGGATGGGATCATACTGTTGAGCTTGTAGCAACTCAACACAGCTGAAGAGCAAAAACAGAAGAGCTGATGCAGCAAGACTTTTTTTCATAAGCTAATCATCAGGCCCCGAAATACTCTACCTCTTCACTTTGAAAGGCGTCATATATTTCATTTGAATCGCTGCATTTTAGTAATTTTTCTCGAAATGATCCGCTGTTCATAAGCCTTGAAATGCGGCTCAACAATTTAATATGTGTACTGTTTTTCGACTCCGGTCCAACAAGTAAAAACACCATTTTTACAGGTTCATTATCAATTGCCTCAAAATCAACCGGCTCTTTTAGTATGGCAAAGCTTGCCAGGTTTTCATCAATTGATGAGCATTTACCGTGAGGGATTGCCAATTGCTTACCAACGCCGGTAGACATTATCGATTCACGCTCAAATACTGATTCCCTAATATTTTCGAGCGCAGCATCATCTACTTTTGGTTGTAACAGATCAACTAAAGTGTTTATAAGTTCTTTTTTTGAATCTACCTCTGCATTTGCGAGAATAGTAGACTTTTCTAGAAGTGAGTGTATGTCCATATAAGTTTAAAAACTGCTGCAATTAATTACGTTAATATAGGGAGCTATGGGTAATTCTTTCAAAAGAAATATTGAAAATCTCTAAACGGCTCCCTTTGTTTTTTAGTACCTTTACGTCACTTTACAAGCTGATTTAATCATGGTAAAACCTGCACTTTCGATATTAAAAAAAGAGATTGCCTTAGAACTGCGCACTAAGTACGCCATTAATACATTACTGGCGTTTACAGGTGCTTCTCTATTGTTGATCCTGTTCACACTACGCGCAGAGCAAATGGACCCTACTCCCAAAAGCGGGCTCGTATGGATTATTATTCTCTTTGCAGCCATGACCGGCATGATGCGTTCATTCGTCCAGGAAACAGAGAAAAAAACATGGACTCTCCTGCAGCTTCATGCAAACCCAAGTGATATTTTTGCAGGCAAGCTGATTTATAATTTTTTGTTCCTGCTCATTTTGCACCTGTTTACCTTTTTCTTCTATATTTTAATGATGAATATGCAGATCGTTAGTGTTCCATATTTCATCTACTCCATACTTTTTGGATCAGCAGGATTGGCAGCCGTCACCACATTAACATCAGCAATGATTGCGCAGGCAGATCGCAAAGGAGCCGTTTTTTCTGTACTCTGTATACCGCTGGTTGTACCCCTTTTATTGGTGCTGACAAGTACTACAAAAATCGCATTAATCGAAGGAGTATCGGAATCATCCATTGGCGATCTAACTGCACTTATTGGATATTGTGGCGTAACCATTACCGCAGGAATTCTACTTTTTGATTATATCTGGGAAGCATCATGACTCTACTACAAGAAAATATATCATTCGGTAACCGCCGACTTGTTGGTCAAAAAAAGGCTATCGAGCAAATCGAGCGTACATTCCGGTCTAACAGACTCAGTCACGCCTACCTGATAACCGGACCTGCAGGTACCGGGAAAACAGCTTTTGCACTTGCTATGGCAGAAGTAGTGAATGGTGTTGATCATCTAACCGACCTAAAAGGGACAGGCGCATCAAAAAAATCGAGCTGGTTTACCCATCCTGATATTCACCTGTTTATGCCTCTCCCATCAAACATGGGAAACAGCGAACTTCAGTCTCGGTTAGAGTTACTCGCAGAAGATCCTTATGAAATTGTGGACTTCAGTCTTCGACCGGCACTGGGTGATGTTGAATCATCCAAAAACCGACGTGCATTCTATTCCATCAGTTATTACCGCGATGACATCCGACCCAAAACCGTATTAAAACCCAATGAAGGGAAACGAACGGTTATCATTATTACGGGAATTGATACGATGCGGAAAGAATCTGCCAATGCATTTTTAAAACTGCTGGAAGAACCCTCCGGTAACGTCATGTTTATTCTCACGGCAAGTAAAACCGATCAGCTTCTTCCAACGATTGTCAGCCGTTGTCAACATGTTCGTTTAAATCCACTCTCTCAGGAAGAGGTTACACAAGGTTTGGTTCGGTTTGATGATATTCCCGAAGAAGATGCCCGTTTTTTATCAAGGGTATCCGGGGGCAATTATGCACTCACCCGGTTTCTTGACCTTAAAACGCTGCAGAAAACACGCGGACAGACCATCGAATTTTTACGCTATACCTACACTCAGGATGCACAAGAACTTCTTACCCTCATTCAGAATTGGAACAGCAGCCTGAATACCGAAAGTCAGATTGCACTCTGCAACACACTGGAACAACTTTTACGGGATATTATGGTTTACCGCGAAACCCAACAGAGCTCACTGATTGCAAATATTGATCAGCTTGATGTAATCAAAAAGTTCTGCAGTGCCCTCAAAGATGCAAAACTTGAGGAGATGATTGAGCAGCTACAAGAACTTAAATATCTGCTGTATCAAAACGTTCAGTTTAAATTAATCTTCACATCTCTCTCATTTCGCTTTGGTAGCTTGATGCGGGGTATTGACTCAGAAATAACCCGGGAAGATCCATGGAAACATTTGCCCGCATTTATTAATCAGCCATGAAAGAATCACAACCATTCCATTTTACAAAAATGCATGGCGCCGGTAACGACTTCATCTTATTTGATAACCGTTCCGTGCAGCTAAGCCCGCAGCAGATTGAAATCATTACGCCTGCCCTATCTGATCGTAAATTTGGAGTCGGCTCCGACGGATTGATTGCTTTGGAGTATGATGAATCTCAAAAAGCTGATCTGGTCATGATTTACAAAAATCCGGATGGCAGTGATGCAGGAATGTGTGGAAATGGAGCACGGTGTTTCGCCTCATTTGCAGTAACCCTTGGTTGTCCATCGTCTTTTACGTTTCGGGTTCATGATAAAATTTATAGCGCAAAAGTAAACGATAACAGCGTCATCATTGATTTTCCGCTGGAAACTTCAGTGGACCAGGTAAATGTAGATGATGAAACATTTTTAGATATCTATACCAATACGGAACACATCGTCTGCGCAGTTGATCAAAATACACTTGGAAAAGAAGAGCTCCTTATAAAACGCGGTAAAGAGTTAAGAAACCATGTAACATTTGCTCCCAAAGGAACCAATGTAAATTTTATTCATGGGGTTGATCAAAACAGCCTTCAGCTTCAAACATATGAACGAGGGGTTGAAAATCTAACACTTGCATGCGGCACGGGGGCCATCGCATCCGCATTGGCATGGCACTATCTTCAAAATTCATCAGACGGGGATTTTACCTATCAGGTAAATGTAAAAGGAGGTACGTTAACTGTGCATTTCACGTTTGATAAGTCCACAAAAAGTTATTCAAACGTAAAACTGGAAGGACCTGCCACTTTTGTATTCGAAGGTATCTACTATCTATAAATCAACAACATACATTGCACTATTGTGCTTTTTTCTGGGATGCAGTTCAGCAGAAACGACTACCCGTCCTTCGGCCGAAACACCTTCCACTATTGTTCCAGAGAATTCATTTTCTGTACCGGGTCAGTTAACTGCCAGTGATATGGTTTTTTCCATACAGCTTCATCGATCCGGTAGCAGGCAATCTGCTCCCATAATCGTGATGGATACCAATCAGAAGTTACATCTCTCATTTGATTTACTGGAGAGAGACTCGCGTCAGTTGAAAGTAACATTCACCCACCATAATCCTGACTGGTCCCGTTCAGGACTGGATCAAAGCTTTTATCAGGATGGGTTTTTTAATTTAAATCTGGATATAGGAACTGCAAGCCGTAGTCAAAGGCCAGGCTTTCGTAATTATCAATACGAATTTCCAAACAGGGATCTAACTTTTCTTGTCAGCGGAAATTACATGCTGCGGGTTGAGGATGTTGACACGGGGAACTTCCTGTTTTCAATGCCCTTTTTTGTAACCGAAAATGAAGGTTCAATACGGTCATCCATAGATACACGTATCACCCCAAGAACTGCAGATATGCGTACAGCGCACTATCCAAGAAGCACATTCGAACTACCGGATTTTGTAGATACACCACAGTTTGACCTCGAATTTTATTATGTGCAAAATCAATTCTGGGGACGCAGTTTGGAAGCACGGGAACTGGATACCTCAGCGCCGGGAGAAGTGCTGTTCGAAATGAGACAGGAGTCACCATTTGTTGGGGATTACGAATTTCAATTCTTATCTCTTAACAATCTTTCTCTTCAGGCACCTCAAATCGCTGATTTTGACCCAACCACGATTCCACCTAAAGTTGTACTATTTGATGACGCCCAGGGGTTTTCATCTGACCGCTCCCGATTATCAGGCAGGAGATTTGGGAACCCGAGCCAAAACTTATCAGCTCAGTATGCCGATGTCCATTTCTCATTCGACCCGATCGAGAACTACTCTCCGCAAACAGAAATTTATCTCGTCGGTGATTTTAATAACTGGACAATACAGTCCAATTATGCACTATCGTATAATTCACAAACAGATCGATGGACCACCAATGGAATTATCAAAGAAGGCACCTATTCTTACAAATATGTGTTATTAGAAAATAACCGAATCGTAGACCTGGCTCTCGATGATACCTTTACCCGAACGGAACAGGAATATCACGCATTTGTCTATTTTAGAGATCCGAATCGGTTCTACTATCGTCTGTTACAAATCAATCAATTTTTTGGAAGATCATAATTAGTATATGGCAAGAGCATTCAAGTTTTTAGGCGTTTTTCTGTTGGCCGCTCTCATTGTATTTGGTGGAATTCTGGGGTTTTACTGGAAGTCATTTTCTACTTTTTTCGACAATCGCGAAGCGTTGATGGAAGGAACAGAGTGGGTGAGTAAAACTCAGTCACTTCGCGGGCTTTCAGAATATATAGCAGAAAATCCGCAAAATGTATCCCTGGCAAGTGTAGTAGTTACAGCAGAAGATTCTGCCATCTACTTTCAGGAAAATGAACCACGTGTTTTAGGAACACTGTCTAACTTCTTCATTCTTACCGCTTATGCTGATCTAATTCAAAAAGGCACATTCAATGAAGATGAGACGATTCGATGGAATCAGGTATCAACCTATCAATTGCCGGATGTAGATCAATCTGTCCACAGAGAAAGCTATCGATATGCAGATAACGCAGGTTGGATCGAGAATGGTTCTATTACACTTGGTAATGCGCTTCAGCTGCTAACAATCTACAATGATCTGGCACTGGCTGATTACCTTTGGTGGAAAGTAGATCAGCAATACTGGAGTGAACTTACAGATGCCCTTTCTCTCACCGAAACAGAGATGCCTCTCCCCTTTTCAGGACTATATATTGCAATCTCTCCGGGAATTCAGGAACAGTCAACATCCCAAATTTTGAAAAACCGTCAAATTACGGATAGTGATGAATTTCGAAATTATATAGCCGACCAGTCTCAAAGAATAGTACAGCAGGGTTCAGATAGAGAACAGATTATTGAATACATGAAGGATTACCGGCTTGGAAATACGTTTATGGAGGAGCGCGACGCGCTTGCTCTGTTTCCAAAAACGACTGCCAAAGAGATGATTCAGATTATACAAAGTTTGTGGGAAAATACGCTGATCAGCGAAGAGGTTAGCGAACAGGTTAAAGAGTGGATGAGATGGCAGATAGGTCAAAGTTCAGAGCTAAAAAAAGACTTTACCGATTACGGAGCCCTGTTCGACACCAGGATGGGATTACTTAACGGAATTGATTTTGGTACTTCAGCTTACACCGGAGACACCACGGTCCAGGTACTTTTTTTTGATCGAATTCCCATTGGATTCTGGTTTCATATGTCGAGTTTGCTGATGCATCAGGATTTTCAGCAACGACTGATTTTTGATCCTGCATTGATCGATCAGTTAACGAAAGAACTGGACCGGAATTCACGTTAAATTAGTGAGTAATCGATTTAAACAAAGCCAACTATAATTGTTATTTTACACACTCTCCCCTAATAAGGGGAGATATAGAGGGGTGTTTCCCCTTTCATAAAGAGATTTATCAATAATCGCATTAGCTGATATAAAATCAGCACCTGTAAATGTTAATACATCAATATGAACAAATATTATTTCATTTTTTTAATTTGGCTGTTACCGGCCTACTTCCTTTTTCAGGGTAGTTATCAATTATTAATATTCCAGGGAATGACGACTACTTATGACAATGGCAGCAGTTATGTTGCGGATGTCATTGATTTTGATGTCAAACAAATTGCGGCCCAAACCAACGGTTATGTTGTTCTCCAATTCGACACTGAGGATGATGGAACGATTGTTGAGCAACTTGCACTACCTGTTCAAATGGCTCAGGTAATCATGAATTCCGAACTCATTCCTGTGCGGTATAACAGCAGTTCCTTCAGTCCGATTGTAATGATGCCGGTTTATGAACTCCAAAAAAACGTGGTAAGGGTGAACCTCGGCGTAACAAGTTTCGGTCTTATCGTTACTTTTTTAGTAGCATTGTGGGCTACTAGGTTCGCACGTAATAAAATCAAGCATGGCGAAGAAGAGCTGGAATTTGAACGGACGGATACCGACGAATCATAAGAAATGAAAAAACATACACTTTACCTGATACCCACCCCGATATCTAAACGAAAAGAAAACCTGGTTCTGCCCGAGCATACGCTTGATGTAATTCGATCACTGAATATTTTTATCGTTGAAAAAGCGCAAACTTCCCAAAGCTTTTTGCAATGGGTAAAACATCCAACTCCAAATTACAAGCAGACCTACCGCATCCTCAACAAGAGAACTCCCGAGCATGAAATGATGAGTTTTTTGAAGCTGCTGGAAGAAGGCGATGTTGGGCTAATGTCAGAAGCCGGTGCCCCCGGAGTGGCTGATCCCGGCTCTTCATTTATTAAGCTGGCACATGCAAATGGCCATCCGGTAGTTCCCCTTGTGGGACCATCATCCATTCTGCTTGCGCTGATGGGCTCCGGTATGAATGGTCAGAAGTTCGCATTTCATGGCTACCTGCCAATTAATGAAAAAGCCCGGTTACAGGAACTGACCCGGTTAGATCAGGAGTCAGCCAAACAAAATCAGACACAGATTTTCATGGAAACTCCCCATCGAAATGAAGTGCTATACGATCAGATACTACAGAAGTGCCGTCCCGATACGCAGTTGTGTATCGCCTGTAACTTGACTCATGAAGATGAGTTTCTAAAGAGTCAGCCGATCTTCCAATGGATGGCCGAAGAAAAACCTGATTTACAAAAAAAGCCCGCTCTGTTTTTGATTTACGCGAACTAAAAACAGTAGGCAGCGGCAGTATGCAATCTGCAGTATTTCTTAAGGGCAACCAATTAATCATAAGTGAATAGATCATCTAAAGTAGATCTATCAAAAGAGGATAATCCTTAATCAAAGAAAAGCTGTCTGACCAAAGCTTTTTAATCGGCAGTGGAAGTCTGCAGTTAGCTGTATCAGACAATTGATTAATCATCTTTCCCGAAAGAAACCCGGCCTATGATTTGTGGAATCGAAAAGTATCATCCTTGGCTAATGGTTTCAGCCTTTGAAAGATATTCTCTTAAATTGGCATCCGGGCCTTGATATTGCGAAGGCATGCTTCGCCCTGAAATAAATTCAGGGTGACCTCCAAGAAAACGAATCACTTAAAATTCTGAACCGAAACTCTCTTCCCTAAACGATCACTCTCCTGCGCAAGTTCGATCATACGAATAACCTCCCTTCCCTGTTCGGGTTTTACAGTTAAATCCCCGTCTCCCGTTATCGTCTCAACGATATTTTTATAAAAGTTTTCATATCCACCCCTTTCCGTTTCTACAGTCTCAGAATGAATTTCTCCATCTTCAAAAAGATAGAGTTTCCCCCAATTCTCTTTGCTCTCTACACCCCAGTTTTCAGAAAGCGGATTTTTACCGGATTTCAATGTTCTCTCTTGGGGATCCATCCCATATTTTATATACGAACCATCAGTACCTCGCAAAATATATCGCGGGGAGTTTTCCGGAACCAGCATTCCGGCACTTAGCGTTGCGGTAAAATCTCCATAATCGAAATCTATGCGGAAATAGTCATTAACCACGCTTCCCTCCCGTTGTTTTCGAATATCTGCATATACAGTATCCGGAGTCCCAAATAGTTGCAAAGTCTGATCAATCAGGTGAGGAGAAAGATCATACAAAATTCCACTTCCAGGCACATCTGCCTCTTTCCATGCCCCCTCGCGTTGAAAGTTTCTAAATCGATTAAAGTTACTGACAAATTCTACATTTGTCCCCAGCTTCCCGCTTTCGATAACTTTTTTTAAAGTTAGGAAATCACCATCCCATCGGCGGTTTTGATAGGTTGAAAGAGTTAAACCTCTCTTTTCTGCAATATCAATCAACGCATCAGCCTCTTTTTTTGAAAGGGTCATTGGCTTTTCGATGATCACGTGCTTATCAGCAAGCAGTGCAAAACGTGCCTGGTTAAAATGAATGGCGTTTGGTGTTGTAATCACCACAAGATCTATTAAATCATCCTTTAACAAATCTTTCAAATCCTGAACTATTTCAATATTTGGATGATTATCCCGTGCCTCAGCACCGGTTCTCTGAACGACTTTTTTTATCTGCAATCCCTTTACAGATTGAATAATAGGAAAGTGAAAAGTCTTTGCCGAACTACCGTAACCTACTATGCCTACGCAAATGGGCTTTGACATAAAATGCTGATTATAAAATTTGAATGATTTTTGTTCTCTGATAAAATAGCTTACCTCTATATTAGATAGCAGGTTCAAATCATCATTCCAAGTCTTAAAACAAAAAAAGGTTGAAGAGATGACAAATAACTACTTCAACCTTAACCCTAAAGTCATCAAGAAATCTTTAGCAAAAATATTATTTAATTTTCTCGTTCTAAACCCGGGTCACAAGTCGATGCTTTAAAATACCAGTAAATCGGGCACCAGGAAACTACACCGGACGCTATGGGAATAATCCCTATCAGACCCCAAAGAGATTCAGTTACAAATCCAATTCCCAAAATAACGATACCAATTACTACTCGTATCACTGTATCTGCATTTCCTACATTTTTTTTCATGATTGTCATAATGTTCACCATTTATTGAGTTTTATACTTCTCTTCTTTTTGAAACTGTACATCATTTATTTCACTTATAGAATACACAGAAACATCCACTCCCATTGTAATGGTATCCATGGTGTTGATGTAGGGGAAATACTTACATGAACCCCTCGGACGGGGACGTCCGGGTTACGTAACCCGAAGCTCCCGCTTCGGCACCACTACTTGCGAAATACATACTCATCCCAAGGCACATCACTGGAAAAATCACATTTAATAATTGATTACCAAGCCTTGCGGAACCCTCGGACGGGGACGTCCGGGCTACGTAACCCGAAGCATCTGCTTCGGAACCACTACTTACAAAAGAGAAGCTCATCCCGTGATACATCGCTGGGAATGCATGCATTAATTACAAGTACTCGGCAAACTCAGGCTTGCAGTAAGTATATGGCCACTGTTTCCATTCGTTTATGAGTCCAGCTTTTACCGGGTTATATAGAGTGTATTTCAGAGTATTTTCAAGTTCAGCTTCATCACGAATAACCCTGTCATAGCTTTCATATTGCCAGAATGATCCCTTTCGGACAAGCAGTTTGTTTGCCTCTTTAGCTGTATAAGATTTAATATTTTTCATGATTGATGTCACCGGCAAATTAACATCATACTGTTCCAGATGGCGAAATACGAAGTGAACATGATTTGACATGATAGTAAATGCATATAAATCATAACGAGTTTGGTCATAAAAGTGTAAGGAATCAACTACTATTTTAGCCACTTTTTTATTGGATAACCAAATTGGACCAGTTAACTCTCTATCTAAAAAATCATCAAATGACCTAAATATTTTGGCCTCGAATTTGTCTACTAGTTCACTCTCTTTTGATTCTTTTTTCAACTTCTTGAGTTGATGATATTTTTCTTTTAAATGTGTTATTACCTCCTTAGGTAAGGAACCAGCTAATCTAAATGTAACGAAAAACTCTGCTCCCTTTGGCTGCCAATGTGGTAGATTCCTCCTGTAAAAATCCATTATACAAAGCTTAAATTGATAACGTAGTCAAAAGATTCAGATTCATAATGTTACAAGAACAAACTCATTTCTCAAAACAATTGTCAATCTATGATAAAATACCAAGCCTTGCGAAACCCTCGGACGAGGACGTCCGGGCTACGTAACCCGAAGCTCCCGCTATTTCATCGTATGTGGAAAAACCCCAGGCTGAAAGCCTGATATAGTGTGAATGTCGCCAAAGCAGATCCCTCCATTTCGAAAGACCATTTCGCAACCAACATCTAATTTTACGAAACGAAATCTATTCCAGGCCTTCAGCCTGATGCTTTGACTCGACCTCCATTCCCGGGGTGTTGCCCCGGGCTGTGATATAACAGGCTTTCAGCCTATGGGACTATACCATGAAATAGATAAATGAAATCCGTAGCTCCTGTTTCGGTATTAATTTGTCTTAATCTGTTTGATATAAACTTTACAATGGTAAACCCCTATTTGTTACACTCGGACGGGGACGTCCGAGTTACGTACACCACCATTATTTAGGTTTCCACTCGCGGGTGATTGTCTTATTTTAAGCTTTATTAGAATTAAGAATTTAGAGGAAGAAAAATGTCCCGCTTTGAAGGGGGCTATGGGGGATGATTTTTAGTGACTTCAACTATTTGCGTTGTTTATATACTTAATCAACGCTCATCAAGTCATCCCCCTGCTCTCTACGTTCGCCTCCCCCTTCAAAGGGGGACTTTTGAAACATTAATTTATTTAAGTTCTATATATGACTACAATTCAAGGAATAATGATAGACCCGGTTCAACGAAAGCAATTTACCGGTGAAATAGAGATTGAAAACGGCAAAATTAAAGACGTAAGAGAAGTCTCAACAAAAGTCCCGGATCAATACATCATGCCCGGTTTTGTTGATTCACACATCCATATCGAAAGCTCCATGCTGATTCCGTCCGAATTTGCACGTCTTGCAGTCCGACACGGAACGGTAGCAACGGTTTCTGACCCTCATGAAATTGCCAATGTGTGCGGCATTGAAGGTGTTGAATACATGATAGAGAACGGAAATAAAGTGCCGCTGAAATTCAATTTTGGAGCTCCCTCCTGTGTGCCTGCAACTCCGTTCGAAACGGCCGGTGCTGAACTCGATGTTGATGCGGTTGAATCGCTTTTAAAACGGGATGATATTCTCTACCTCGCCGAAATGATGAACTGGCCGGGAGTGCTGAATGATGATCCCGATGTACTCGCGAAAATCGCAGCTGCCAAAAAGCTTGGCAAACCTGTAGATGGCCACGCGCCGGGACTCAAAGGTGAAGCTGCCCAAAAATATGCCAATGCGGGAATTTCAACCGATCACGAGTGTTTTACCATCGAGGAGGCACGGGACAAGCTAAAAGCAGGAATGATTATTGCCATTCGCGAAGGA
>Ga0207421_10007262_pt1 | contig 11832 bp, 9 predicted proteins | sample SodLakKL_010_SED_4_FD_187542 | JGI IMG/M metagenome (GOLD analysis project Ga0207421, IMG submission 187542) | Alkaline sediment microbial communities from Lake Tanatar, Kulunda Steppe, Russia - 8KL_010_SED (SPAdes) (version 2) | ecosystem: Environmental > Aquatic > Non-marine Saline and... | reverse complement strand
CGGTACGAAGACGCTCGACAGGCCCTCGACAACGGGAGCTATCATGTTGAGGATGCGGTCGCTGACTGGGAATCGCTCTCGCTTTCCTCACCATACCGACTCCGACCGTATCAACAGGATGCACTCGATACGTGGACTACCCAGGGCAGACGCGGTGTCATCGAACTCCCGACAGGGAGTGGCAAGACGGTCATCGGCCTCGCTGCTATCGAAGCTGTCGCCGGGCCAGCACTCGTTGTCGTCCCAACCATCGACCTCCTGGTACAGTGGCATGAGGAACTTTCCTCGGCGTTTGACGAGCCAATCGGGCGACTCGGCGGAGGGACACAGACCGTCGAGCGGATTACCGTCTCGACGTACGACTCCGCCTATTTGCGCGCCGACGAGTTTGGCGACCGGTTCGAACTGCTGGTCTGTGACGAAGTGCATCACCTCGGCGGAGAGGGCTACCGTGACATTGCCCGACTGTTGGTCGCCCCTGCTCGGCTCGGACTCACAGCGACGTTCGAACGACCCGACGGCGCACACGAAACGGTGGCAGAGTTGCTGGGACCGCTCGTGTTTGAACTCGACGTTGATGACCTCGCCGGAACACACCTCGCTCCCTACGATATCAAGCGCATCGAGGTCACGCTCACACCCGAAGAACGCAAGGAGTACGAACAGCAACAGGGCACCTTTACTGACTACCTGCAACAATCGAATATTACCTTTCGAAGCGGGAGCGATTACCAGAAACTGGTCAAACGCTCCGGAAATGACCCACAGGCACGGGAAGCACTCCTCGCAAAGCAGCGAGCGCGCGAAGTGATGATGAACGCAGAACGGAAAGTCACGCGGCTTGCTGACTTACTTGATAGCCACCGCGAGGACCGCGTTATCATCTTTACCGCACACACCGACCTAGTCTATCGCCTCTCCGAGCGATTTCTCATTCCAGCAATAACCCATGAAACAGCCGCGAGCGAGCGACGCGAGATTCTTGAGCAGTTCCGCGAAGGAACGTACTCCCGGATTGTGACGGCAAACGTCCTTGACGAAGGAGTCGATGTCCCCGATGCGAACGTGGCTGTCGTCCTCTCGGGCTCCGGGAGCGAACGGGAGTTTACCCAGCGGCTTGGACGAATACTGCGGCCGAAAGCCGATGGCGGCCGCGCCATCCTGTATGAACTGGTGACCGAAGAAACCGCAGAGGAGCGCGTTGCACGGCGACGGCGGTAGCAGGTGGGCTCTCGTTACATCAGAGTGGGAACAACCGATGGTGTTAAATCATCACACTCCTGAGTATCAACTCCAAACTAATTTCTCCGTTTGTTGTCTGTCGCCTATCTCAGGCCATAACAAAAACGTGATGCTTACCGTATCCGTTATACTTATACCAAACTAAGCCTGAGTCACAACTATGGCAGAGACACAGGTCGCACTGGACAGCGCCGGGGTGACGACGCTCAAACACCTCGCACTGGGCGGTGCGCTTGCGGGTGAGACGAAAATCTCCTGTTCAGGGCTTGCAGAGCGCCTTGATGCCTCAACACAGACGGCCTCACGCCGTCTCCAACGGCTTGAGGATGGAGGCTATATTACGCGAGAGATTGTAAGCGATGGACAGTGGATTACGATTACCGACGATGGCGAGGGCCACCTAAAAGCCGAATACGAAGCATATCGCCGAATTTTCGAGGGCGACCGGTCAGTGTCACTGATGGGTACTGTTACGAGCGGGATGGGCGAAGGTCGACACTACATCACGCTGTCGGGATATATGGAGCAGTTCCGCGAGAAACTCGGCTACGAACCGTTTGCCGGGACGCTCAATATCGACCTGACGCCGGAAAGCATCCGCGAGCGTGCGCGGTTGGATGCGTTCGAACCGGTGACAATCGCTGGATGGGAGTCTGATGACCGGACCTATGGTCCCGCATACTGCTACCCGGCAACGCTCGAAAGCGAGGAGTGTACGTACGAAAATGCCTGGATAATTGCACCCGAGCGTACACACCATGGCGATGACCACCTCGAAGTTATCGCACCTGAGAAACTCCGTGACGTCTGCTCGCTCACCGATGGGACGGAGGTGACCGTTCATGTCACAGAGTAGCAATGCAACGGGAATGGCAAGCAGCGTCGAGCTAGCACTCGATGCGTTCCGTCGCGGTGAGCCAGTCTGTGTGCACGATGCGGATGACAGGGAAGGCGAAACCGACCTCATCTATCCAGCGGGAGCTGTCACACCGGATGCCGTTGCCCGAATGCGAAACGATGCGGGTGGCCTCATCTGTGTCGCACTGAGTGACGAGGTATCTGAGGCGTTCAACCTCCCGTTTATTCAGGATGAGTTAACCCACCCGGCAGCAGGTGACCACGACCTGAGCTACGATGACCGCTCGTCGTTCTCTCTGACCGTCAACCACCGCGATACCCGAACGGGTATCACCGACGAAGACCGCTCGCTGACCATCCGCGAAATTGCAAGCGCAGCGAGCGTTCCGGAAGAGACACCGTTTGCTGAGCTGTTCCGCGCTCCGGGACATGTCCACCTCCTCCGTGCTGCCGCAGGTGGGCTTGCCGAACGACAGGGTCACACCGAACTGGGAATTGCACTCGCCGACGCCGCCGACCTCCCGCCAGCTGTTGTCGTCTGTGAGATGCTCGATGACCGCACTGGCAAGGCACTTTCCCCGCAAGATGCTGCGACGTATGCCGACACTCACGGGATGCCGTATCTCGAAGGAAAGCAACTGCTGGAACGGTTTTCCTGAGAGCCGTTATTCCACGACGACTGGAATATCCGGCGTTTCGTACTGTATGTCGCCATCGTTCAGCAGTTGTAACACTAGCTCTGTCGTAGCACGGGATTCGGCGGTGAATGTCACCCGGTCGCCATCAATCTCGATAGCAACAACACCACGTGGGCTGTCCGCAGCGACGGGCAGGTCAACCGAGATGTCCGTCTCGCCGACGGCGACTCTGTCTCCGGTGTCGTCGGTCAAGAGCACGTCAATCGTTCTCGAACTGTTCGCCGGAATCGTGACTGGGACACCATGCCAGTGTGTAAAGTCTTCTCCGTGGTAGTGGAGGTCGCCGAGCACCTCCTCGGTTTCAACATCGACGAGACGGATTGGGAAGGCTGATGCGAGGGTGATGCCGTTGAGTTCGATGCGTGGTCCCTCGTCGACATCCACCTCCTCGTCTGCATCGTCGCTACCGTCGGGTGGAGAATCCCCGCCGAGACAGCCAGCCAGCGCGAGCGAGCCAACTGTGGCCCCTATAAGGAAGGTTCGGCGACACGCCCGTGGCTGTCGCTGATGAGCTCGCTCATCCGTTTTGCGGGAGTGGGATGGCTGTCCGGAGTCCATTCGCTACTCGTCAGGCACCTCAACTGTCATTGGGGGCATCTCAATAAAAGCCGTTTCATAGCCCTGATGGCGAGCAACCTGTGGCGGTGACTCGACGATGAGGTCGAACTCATCACCGGGTTCAAGCGTGACTGACGCGCCGTAGTGATGCCCCTGGTCGCTATCCAGCGTCTGAACCAGTTCGGCTTCGACGTCGCCATCGACAGAGAGTGACATATCCGGAAGCGGGAATCGGTTATGTGGCGTCCGTGGAGAGACAAGAAGATAGTTTTCGCCCTCGTCGGCCAGCCGTGTCCCTTCGAGATAACGCACGACGAACGCCGCATCCCCACTGGTGTGTGTCCCTAGGTCCTGTCCGGGATATTCCTCAGCGGGCGGAAGCGATGGCGAGGGAATGTCGTGGCTCCCGTGACCGTCGTCGTTACCGTGCTCATGACCATCCTCGTCACTGTGTTCGTGGCTGTCGTCGTCACCGTGTTCGTGGCTGTCATCCCCATGCCCACCGTGGTCATCACTCTCATGCTCATCGTGGTCATGGTCTCCATGGTCGGTCGGTTCAAGTGCACCAGGCTCTCCCCACTCGTCTTCGTCGAGGAACTCGGTATTTGCCAGCAGTTCCTGTCGCTGTTGGTCGCTGTATTCGAGTTCGAAGGTCGCGTTGACTGTTTCCTCGAAGCGCCCCTCAAATGCCCCAGTCTTTCGGACGCCGATTGGGTTCATCGTCAGTTCGACGGTGTAGGTACCATCGTCGGGGACAGCGACGTTGTCGCCGAAGTGAAAGCCCATCTCCTGTGCAAGCATCGGCCACGGAGCAACCGGTTCGCCAACCTGCTCCCCGTCCTGTGTAATAACCATCTCGGCTCCGGCATCCACTGGTAGGATTGCACCGGTTTCGCTGTCCCAGAACGCAACCATCAGATGCATACTGTCTTCGACAGTTGGGCGTTCTTCGACGGCTTCAGCCCCGCTCATCAGCCAGAACTGGTGTGGGTAGGTGAAATGCGGTAACAACATATACTCACCTGCCTCGACCATCTCCAGATGAACGAACGGTTCCCGATGGGTCGGCTTATACACTTTATCCGGCGGGTCCTCGACGACCGGTAGTTCGTCAAAGCTCTGTGTCTCTTCTGGTCCCCCATCATCGGCCGCATCGTCGTCGGTCGTCCCCCCATCGTCTGCCTCATCAGCCTCGTCGCTGAGACAGCCGGCGAGCGAAATCGTTGCTGCCGCACTGGCCCCTAACAGAGCACGCCGCGAGAGTGGGGAGTTGGTGTGTTCTATCGTCGGTTCGCCATCGTTGCTGGGGTTATCGTCGTTCATCTGTAGTCGTGTTTGGATGATTGTTCGCTATGCGCTCTCCGTTGGCAGGGCTCGCAGTGACCGCGGCGGCGTCAGATAGTTGCCACGGCTCCTGACGAAGATATACTGCAGGATGCCGTTGTTGAGACGGCGGCCAAGCGAGAGGTCCTCCCCGGCCATTGCCTCTCTAACCCGGACAAAATCGGCTATCGTCCGCTGATGAGAGAGGAAGTGAACTCCCGCAGAACCGCCATCAAGCGTGTTGAAATCGCGGCGCAAAAGCGGGGGCGTTCCGTCCTCATCGCGTGCACGCGCAGCTTTCTGTGCGTGGCCGACGAGCCCCTCCGTTCGGGCATCATCGGCTGTCCGGTCGGCGATGTCGCCAAAGACCCCGGTCGATTGGTCGAGTCGCTCGCCAATCTCGCCGACGAGTTCCTCCTGTGCGTGTTCCGGACTGAACATCTGGGCAACCCGCAGGAAGTGGTCATCCTGTTCGAACCACTGGCGGAGGTTCAGCTCCAGCGATTCGATATGCATCGTTGACCCGCCTTCGTAGGGGCCATCGTCGATAGTGACGCGGGATTCGGGTGCCTGTGCCTCTGCAAACCCGGAGCGAAAGCCCATCAAAAAGGGAGCATCCTCGTGGAGTTCCTCCGGGAGGTCGATTCCTTCCTCGCGTGCCATCTCGACTGGGAGTCCCTCACCGACGAATCCAGTCCGTCTCGGGTCACCCGGAGCGAAGATGTCGGTCAGAGCCGCCTCCATCTCCACTCCGTTTGGTTCCGGTTCGTTCCCCAGAAGTGCCTCTTCGGCTTCGAGCACTACCTGTGGGGAATCGCTCGCGAGGTGGATGAGGACATCCGCATCGTCAAGGTCGATGTTCCCCTCGATTGATGTCAACGGCTCCGGACGGGGAATCGGCGGTGATTCGCCAATCGCCTCAAAATATGCGGGCGAATAGTTGACGGTAAACAATACTCCGTCGGGGCTGAATTCATAAGCCCGTTCGAGCGAGCGAAAGGTTTGTTCAACCTGCTCACGGGACCGTTCGTCTGGCTCACCCTCAAGCTCAAGCGGAAGCAAGATATGGTGTTCCGGCGCCAAAAGGTTGCCATCAGCATCGGACCGCAGTACGTCGTTCCAGGCGTGTTGACTGGCTGGACGGTTTGTGGGGTCGCCGGTCGGCACCGCCTCGTCACCAGGTGAAAGCTCGACACAAGCCGCAAGCGCTGCTGTCCCACCGACGGCAACGAGCCGTTTGAGATATCCTCGCCGGGTGTGTGCGTCGATGGAGGGGAGTGTCATCGGAGGATAGTTATTGCTCTGAGGTTTTTCATGCTCCGGTTCCTCGTTCGTTTGCCGACTTCTATGACACAAAATCAAGATTCGTACTGCCGTAGAGAGTGTGTCTCGTATCCGACCCAGAGCCCACCATACAGAACCACCAGCAACCCAGCGAGTTGCAACGGTGAATCAAGCGGCGAACCGTGGTCATGGTCGTGTCCATCAGCATGGCTGTCATGTGAGTGGTCATCATCAGCGAGGTCGTGGTCGCTCTGCCCACTGTCGTGGTCATGTCCGTCGTCAGCGTGGTCGCCATGAGAGAGCACGCGGTCCTCGATATCAGGCATCACATACGCTTCAAACCAGACCGCTTCGAGCGAGTCAGTCGGCTCGCCGGTCAAGCGAAGTTCCCAATCACCGTACGTTGGGAACGCTTGCATCGTGCTGTAGGTCCCGTTGTCCGCGCTCAGTTCGACGGTAAACTGTGTCTCGCCGTCTGTGGTTGTCGCCAGTAGTTCGACCGGGCGGTCAGACGAAAGCAACTCCCCGTCCCGTTCAAAGGTGGCTTCAAAGACGATGGTATCGGTCTCATCGAACGTGAATCGGTCGCCGCTCACGTCGTCTGCCGGCAACGCAGTCAGTTCAGCAGTTATCCCGTCATCAAGCTCCTCGGTAACGGTCTGAACCTCGATTTCTTCGCCCTGCTGGTCGACGACGACGGCTGCAGTCGCCGCAGATGTAAGCAAAGCCGAGAGACAAATCACGGCAAGGAGCAAGACCAGTTCCAACCGAACGCTCTTTTCGAGGAGTGTTACAGCGCGTGTGCTTCCAGTCGATTCCGCTTTTCCAGTCTCCCCGCCATCGGTTCTAGCTGGCGGCGTTCGAAAAACGACATCGAGCAGACCCGTTGCCTGAGGGTCGAGACGCCGGCGTAACAACAGGTGGTTATACCCACCCAGCGCAACCGCGATACCGATGACGAGTAGCTTGACCGAGAGCACCAGACCATACTGCGTTTCAGTTAGCCCCGTCCCGGAGCCGACATGCCAGTCAGCGAGCACCAGACCAGTCGAAACGGAAAGCGTGACACCTGCAATTGCAACGAGCGAGAATCGGCGAACGGCCCCAGCAACCAGAGGCGTCCGGTCACTCTCTTCGACGTTGTTGATTACTGCAGACGTAAACAGAGAGAGCACAACCAGCCCCCCAATCCAGAGGCTTGCGCCGAGCAGGTGGACAAAATCAACGACAAGCCCCTGAACGAAATCAATCGCCGTTGCCGAATGGCTGTTCCAAGCAACGCCGAACACGATGAGCGGGCCGCCACCGACGGCTGCTGTCAGCCAGATGAGCTGGTTGACCAGACCACGAAGGGCCAGCAGCGAGACGACGACAATGGTCGCCGCGACGACAACCTGTGCCAGCCAGATTTCTCCCACGGAGGTACCGAGGAAATCAACTGCAGTCTCGGCTGTTAGGCCGCCTCGCTGGGCAGTTCGTACGCCCCCAAATATCGCCAGCCCGGCAACTAAGAGTACCGAACTGGTCGCAACGGCCTGTCGGAGTTGGTGGTCAACTACCTCACCCAATCGCGTCCGTCCGTGGCGGTCAATCACCGGATAGACAACAGCAGTTGCAACCACGCCGATACCAATCGTTCCAAGCAGACCGACCAGCAACAGCGCCTTGCCACCAGCTTCAATCCAGGCAATCCCTCCGTCGGAATCGTCCTCGTGTGCCTCGATTACCGCCTCACGGTCGACCGGACCATCGCCAACAGTAAAAAAGAACGAACCGGATATCGTGTGTCCGTCATTGGCGAGTACCTCCCACTCAACGACATACATTCCCTCCGCCGTCTCGTCTGCTCCAGCGACCGGAACGCGAACGACCTGTGAATCTGCCTCGTCAACGGTTGCATCCCCGCTTACGTCGGTTCCGTCAGGGCCGATAATGTCGACATCCGCAATTTCGACGCCATCACCGCTATAATAGAGCGCTAGCTCGTCAGGAGCCTCCTCAAGTTGGTCGCCGTTCCCTGGGTCCGACTCTTCGAGATAGGCGTGCCCGCTGACGACTGGCACAGCTAACGAAAGGACGAGGAGACAGAGGATAGCGAAAACGATAACTCTGGTTCGTCTGTTACCTGCCATTTCTTACTCACGTGATTGGTCCGGGGCGTATCTAATCGTGTCGACAGGATTGCCCACATCAACTTCGTGAATCGTCTCTCTGGTCTCAGCAGAGACGATTGCAACGGTTGTCTCCGTTGCTGCCCCGATGTGATAGCTGTCGCCGCTGTCGACCGCTCGGTCGGGAAGTGGGTCACCAAGCGGGATTTCCTCAGTGAGCGCTCCATCAATGTCGAGGACGTTCACCGAACCAGTCTCCGACCCACTGACGTATCCATGCTGTGAGTCAGTACCGACAAACTCGACGCTGGTGGAGCTGACACGGTCGAGCGTCGCTGGGGTCGTCATGTCACGAGCTAGCCGCTACTGCTTTTTTCTGTTTCTGGTATAGTTCTCGAATGAGACAGTTGCTCCCGATAACAATCGCTCTCTCGGAGTGGCGGAACAAAAAACGGACTGCGTTATTCGACGTAGTCGATATCGTCGCCCATCTGCTTGGCGGCGCGTTCTTGCTCGACTTCGCTTTTGCCGTAAATCTGTGGGCTCTCGACACCGGTGACGACAATCATCGTCTCCATGCGGCCCTCGAACTCGTCGTTGACGGAGGCACCCCAGATGATGCGGGCGTCCGGGTCGATGCGGTCGTGAATCTCCTCGACGACACCCTCTGCCTCTTCGATGCTCATGTCGGGGCCACCGACGACGTTGACGAGCGCGGAGTTTGCGCCGTCGAACTCGACATCAAGCAACGGCGAGCGGAGGGCAGAGCGAATCGAGTCCTGTGCTTTGTTTTCGCTGTCGGATTCGCCGAGACCAATCATGGCGACACCGCCGTTTTCCATGATGGTACGAACGTCGGCGAAGTCGACGTTGACCAGCCCGGGTTTCGTGATGAGTTCGGTCATCCCCTTTACGGAGCGCATGAGGACGCGGTCACAGATTTTGAAGGCGTCCTGCAGCGGCATGGAGGGGGCGTAATCGAGCAGGCGGTCGTTCGGCACGACGATGACGGTATCGGAGACCGAGCGGAGTCGTTCGAGGCCAGCGTCGGCGTTCGCACGCCGGCGTTCTCCCTCTGCGGTAAATGGAATCGTCACAATCGAAATCGTGAGCGCGCCAGCGTCCTGTGCGGCCTGTGCGACGACGGGAGCGGCCCCCGTTCCGGTTCCGCCGCCGAGTCCGGCCGTGACAAAGACCATATCAGAGCCATCGATTGATTGCTGAATATCTTCGAGGTTCTCCTGTGCGGCCTCTTCACCGATTTTCGGGACTGAACCCGCACCGCGGCCGCCAGTTCGTTTCTTTCCAATGAGAATCTTCGTATCTGATTTCACCTCGTCGACAAGGTGCTGGGCATCCGTGTTAGCGGCGACAAGCTTTGCCCCGTGGATTCCCTCTTCCATCATCCGGGTGACGGTGTTCCCACCCGCACCGCCACAGCCGACCACAGTAATTTTCGTTTCGAGGTCTTTGACAATCGACGCGAGCTCGTCGTCTGTCATCGTTCCCGACGTCGCTGGCTCCCCGGTGGCCCCCGTCTCACCCTGTTTTTCCTCCCGTTCCTCCTCGGCCTCGTCGATAGCATCGTCAATTAGCGAATCCATAATTTACACAGGTTTAGCAGTGGCCGTCTTATATGTTTTCCCCATCGTCTGACAGCCGTCTGACGGCTGCTTCGACCTCTTTGCGGGGTACTGGCGAAATCCAATCATCCGCAATCCACCGGTAAGCGACTGTTCTGTCCCCATCAATGACAAACACCGCCCGCATCGGTGTCGACGTTCCAGCCATCCCCTCGCGCGCAGTCAGCAACTCGAACGCCTCGCTTGCTTGACCATCCGTATCCGAGAACATCGAAAACGGGCTGTTGAGATATCTGATGAACGCATTCTGTGCGTACGGCCCATCCCGACTGATACCGTAGACCGGGACTGGAAACTCATCCCACCCCTTTCTGTCGTACTGTTTCCACCAGTTTTCCGCAATCGCGCTGAACGCAAAGCCGAAAAAGACCAGCACACACCCGTCCTCACAGACATCCCGAACCGACGTTGAATTGAACGTCTCCCCCGTACACAACAGCGCCTCGAACGAAGATATCTCCTCCCCAGTTTTCGGTGGCATACTCAGGCAGTAGCGTGCCGGAAACAAAAGCCTAGGCAGGGGTAACACTTTTACACAGAGCTGAGCGATAGTACAATTCTCTCGCTTAGTAATATTTAACGCCCGCAAAGGTACTATCTGGAATATTTTCCTATGAAGGCAATTTAGTGCTTGATTAATTCCTACAAAGAAAATATTAGATATATCCTACGAAGGTAATATCAAATCACTGCTTCTCCGTCCCGATTCGACGGGCAAGGAACTCATCGAGCAGTCGGAACATCCGGAGTTTTTGGTCCTGGTCTGTTGAGGCGTGTCCTTCTTCGCCGAGTTCCTCGTACTCGTAGTCGGTTCCTTCTTCGTAGCCAGCTTCATCGAGCGCGTCACGGAACAGGCGGGCCTGTGAGACAGGTACCCGTCGGTCATTGACACCGTGGACGACCAGCACCGGTGCATCCAGATTCTCGATATACGTAATTGGCGAGCGTTCCTCGTACAGCTCCGGATTCTCCTCGGGGGTGCCGAGATATTTTTCCATTCCCTCGGTGCGGAAATGAGGCATCGTGTTTTCGTACTGGTCTGCCAAATCTGTGAGGCCAATCCATGCGATGCCAGCCTCGTAGAAGTCGGGATACTGCACGAGTTGCCAGTAGGCTGAATAGCCACCATAGGAGCCACCAAAGACGATAACGCGCTCGTCATCCAGCCAGTCATACGTTTCCAGTGCGTGTTCGGCAGCGACGACGACATCGCCTTGTTCGGCCCCACCCCAGTCGTCGATGAGCGTCTCGACGAACTCGCGGCCCTTTCCAGTCGACCCGCGGTAGTTCACCTGCAAGACGGAGTAACCACGGGAAGCGAGCACCTGCGAGTAGAGGTCGAATGACTTCGTATCGCGGGCTCTTGGCCCACCGTGTGGATTGACGATGAGTGGGGATGGTCGCTGTCCCGAATCGTAGAGCATCGCCTCGATTTCGAGTTCCTCGTATGGCTCGTGTTCGACGGCAGCCTGTCGGGTCTCGGGGACGCCATCTGAATCCACGGTAAAGTACTCAAGGTCGGCGAAATCGTCCGGTTCGAACGGACCATACTCAGCCTCAACGAGTACCTCGTACTCGTCGGTCGAGAGGTCGTACTCAAGCAACTCCGGTCGGGTCGTCGGTGTCGTATGCGTCACGAGAACTCGGTCATCATCAAGCACCGGATACCCCCACATCCCAAAGCTGGCGACGCCAGCAGGAAGGTCAAGCTCTCGTCCCTCGCCGGTTTCAAGATCGTAGACGATTGGAATCGTTTCGGCATCTCGTGAGCGAGTGCCGAGCACCCGTTTGCCATCAGGCAAAAATACTTCGCCGCTTTCCTCGTAGCGTCCGTTACCGAGCCAACTAATTTCGTCGCTTTCGAGGTCGTAAACCCCGAGACGGCCGAGGTCTTCGGTGTTGTCGGTCACTAGAAGTCGCTCTCCGTCGGGACCCCAATCGTTCGGGGCGGCTTCGGCACCAACCTCACCAATCTCCAGATTCCGTGGGTTCGTGCCATCAGCATTCGCCACGTAGACATCCTTGTTGTCGAAATCATCCGTTTCGTTCGTCGAGTAGGCGATGCGGTCCTCGGTCGGTGCGAGTTCTGCCCCCCAGACCGCCCGCTCGTACTCA
>Ga0207421_10007259_pt1 | contig 11835 bp, 8 predicted proteins | sample SodLakKL_010_SED_4_FD_187542 | JGI IMG/M metagenome (GOLD analysis project Ga0207421, IMG submission 187542) | Alkaline sediment microbial communities from Lake Tanatar, Kulunda Steppe, Russia - 8KL_010_SED (SPAdes) (version 2) | ecosystem: Environmental > Aquatic > Non-marine Saline and... | reverse complement strand
GCGTCAAGCCCGCACCAGCCTGCCCGGCTGGGTCAGACGGGCACCGCCCCACCGCAAGGCGAGGCTGCCTGAAACAGACGCAGAGATTTCAGGCAACGGGTTGTCGCACCCCCGCCGTACCGTCGGGGTCGTCCGCGGCGACCGCCGCTGCGCACGACAAGGAGCTTCCCCATGCGCATCGACTGCAGCGACTGCGCCTCCGCCGGCACCGAGGCCTGCGGGGACTGCGTCGTGACCTTCCTCGTCGACCGCGACGAGCGGGTGCGGGTCCTCGACCTCGACACCGCCCGCGCGCTGCGGGTCCTCGGCGAGGAGCGGCTCGTCCCGGTCAACCGCCACGCCCCGCAGCGCGAGGCGGGCTAGCGCCGTTGCCGGGGCGCGCGGGGCGCCGGACAATGGCGCCGCGCGAGCAGAGGAGAACCGGTGGTGCAGCAGCGGCCCGTGCCGGCGTCGCAGCGCCTGCGCGATCCGCGGGCCGCCCTGCGCCTCGCCCTCGGCCTGCTCGTCCTCGCCGGGCTCGCCGCCGCGCTGTGGCGGCCCTTCGCGCCGCCGCTCGCCGGGGCCGCCGATGCGGGCCGCTGGTTCGACGCCGCCCACCTCGCGCAGGTCGAGGCCTACCGCGAACCGCGCTACCTCGCCGGGCTCGCGGTGCTCGCGCTGCGCCTGGCCGTGCCGCTCGCCGTCGCGCTCACCCCGCCGGGTCGCCAGCTCGTCTCCCGCCTCGGTGCCCGCCTCGGGTGGCACCGTCCCGCCCTCGCGGCGAGCGGCATCGTCCTCGCCGTCGTCGTCGCCACCGACCTGCTCGTCCTGCCCTGGCAGTTCTGGGCGTCCTACGTCCACGACGGGGCGTTCGGGCTGCGCACCCAGGGCCCCTGGGGATGGTGGCGCGACTGGTTCGTGACCGCGCTGCCGCCCTGGCTGCTCGCAGGGGGGCTCACCGCCGCCGGATTCGCCCTCGCCGCCCGACTCCCGCGGGCCTGGCCGGAGGTCGGTGCCGCCGCCGCCGCCGGCGCGGTCGTCGCCGTCGTCACGCTCTCGCCCCTCGTGCTCGAGCCGCTCACCCTGCGCACGGCCCCGCTCGAGGACGGCCCCCTGCGCGAGGAGGTCGCGCGCGTCGCCGCCGCGGCCGAGCGCCCCGACGCCGAGATCGTCGTCGCCGACGCGAGCCGGCGCACGACCCGGCAGAACGCCTACGTCTCCGGGCTCGGCGCCACCCGCCGTATCGTCCTCTACGACACCCTCGTCGACGCGCAGCCGCCGTCGATCGTCGCGCAGGTCGTCGCCCACGAGCTCGCGCACGACCGCCATGGCGACCTTGCGCGCGGGGCGCTCGCGGGCGGTGCCGCCGTGGCCCTCATCGTGCTCGGCCTTGGCTGGCTCGTGCGCGCCCGGGTGCGCCGTGGGTTGCAGGAGCGCGACGGCGATCCCCGCAGCGCGGCCCTGCTGCTCGCCGTGGTCGTCGTCGCCGTCAACCTCGCGGGTCCGCTCGAGCGGGCGTTGAGCCGCGAGGTCGAGGCCGCCGCCGACCTCGGTGGGCTCGAGCTCACCGCCGACCCCTCGGCCTACCTCGCCCAGCGCGAGGCGGTCGCGCGGGCGAACCTGAGCGACCCGGACCCGCCGACCTGGGCGCGCCTGCTGTGGTCGACCCACCCCCCGGTCGTCGAGCGTCTCGAGCTCGGCGCGCGCTGGCCGGTGCCGTGGTCGGGGCCGATGGCCTCGCCACTCGAGGGCTCAGGCAGAACCGCCCCCGGCGTCGACGGTGAGGCGCAGGTCGGCGAGGAAGCGCTCGGCGACCGCTGACCAGGTGAAGCGCTCCTCGACGAGGGCGCGTCCCGCGCGGCCCATCGCCGCAGCGCGCTCGGCGTCGGCGAGGATGCCGACGATCGCCGCGGCGATGTCCTCGAGGTCGGTGCCGTCGACGAGGCGGCCGCTGACCCCGTCGGTGAGGGCCTCGGGGCTGCCGCCGCTGGCCCCGGCGACCACCGGGCGCGCGCAGGCCTGGCCCTCGAGGAAGACGACCCCGAAGCCCTCCTGCTCGAGCCCCGCCCAGCGGCTGCGGTTGGGATGGGCGAGGACGTCCATCGCCGCGACGTGGGCGGGCAGCTCGCTCGCCGCCACGGCACCGGTGAGCACGATGCGCCCGGGGCCCTGCGCGTGGGCCGCCCGCTCGAGCCGCCCGCGCAGCCGCCCGTCGCCGACGAGCAGGAGCCGGGTCTGCGGCAGGTCCTCGCGCACGAGCGGCATCGCGGCGAGCAGGCGGTCCTGGCCCTTTCGGGGGACGAGTCGTCCGACGCAGCCCACGACCGGACCGTCACCGAGGCCGAGCCGGCGACGGACAGGGGCGCCGTCGACCCCGGGGTGGAAGCGCTCGACATCGACGCCGTTGTGCAGCAGGCGCACGGGGGGCCCACCCGGTCCAAGCAGCCGGCGCAGCTGTCCGGCGGTGTGCTCGCTCACCGCGAAGAGCCCCGGGGCGGTGCGCAGCCAGCGCCGCAGGCTCGCGCCGAGGCCGGGCAGGCGGGCCGGCACGGTGAGCTCGGCACCGTGGGCCACCGCCGTCCAGGGCAGGTCGAGGCGGGGGCCGAGCCCGGCCAGCGGCAGCGGGGAGAGCAGGACGACGACGTCGGCGCGCTCGGTGCGCGCGACGCGCTCGACGAGCGCGGCCGTGCCTGCCGTCGGCAGCATGAAGCGCGTCGGGGCGCGGTGGACGGGGAACGGCGCGGCGCGGTCGTGGGCCGGTGCGTCGGGGTGGTCGGCGGCGAGGACCGCGGCGCCGGGGACGTGCGTGGCGAGCTCGAGGGCGAAGCGCTCGATGCCGCCGAGCTGCGGCGGGAAGTCGTTCGTGACGAGCAGCACCCGCAACGACGCACCGGAGGGCTGGACCATGGACTGGACGCTAGCAGCGGGCCGGTGGCGCGAGCATCCCCGCATCCGGCCGGGGGCCCCGCTAGGGCGGCGCGGCCATGCCCGGCGGCGCCCGGCGCCGCCGCTCAGCGCAGCCGGCGCCCGGTGATCGTCTCCGGCCGGATGCGCACGAAGTGGTCGCGCGCGCCGCGGGCCCAGGGCTGCAGCGGCAGCGCCCGCACCCGCTCGAGGTCCTCGGGGTCGGTGACCTCCTCGGCCTGCCCGCGCACGAGCACGCTCCAGCCCTCCTTCCAGGCGACGTCGACGTCGTCGACCTCGAAGGCGACGTAGGCCTGACGCACCGCCGCGGAGAACTTCGCGCCCTCGGCGGTGCGGAAGACGATCGCGTCGTCGTCGACGGCGTAGTTCACCGGCATGATCGTCGGCCGCCGACCATCGTCGGCCACGGCGACCCGTCCCACCCGCGAGGGGTGGCGGCGCAGCAGCTCGAGGCAGGTCTCGGGTTCGAGTGCTTCGAGTCCCTCTCCGACGCTCATCGAGGCACCTCCTCACCGGCTGGCGCCGGCATTCTCGCCTGCCCGCATCCTCACCCTGCCGAGGCCGGCCTACAAGAGCCGGCGCCGCGCCACGGCCCCCCGTGCTCAGTGGCGCCGGCGCCGGGTCGGCGGCTCCTCCTCGTCGAGCTCGCGGTCGCGCGTCTCGGGCAGCAGCAGGTAGAGCCACGCGAGGACCGCCACCGGGGCGAAGAGCAGCAGCGCCGCGGCGGCGAAGCCGATGACCTCCCACAGCAGCCCGAAGGCCAGCAGTCCCGCGGAGGCACCGAGGACCCCCGAGACGGTGAGCCACCCGGCGACCGTCGCGCGGTTCTCGGTGCGGAAGAGCTCGGCGTCGAGCGCGCCGGCGGGCGGCCCGTAGGCCGCCTGCCCAGCGAGGGTGAGCGGGTAGCCGGCGAACACCGTCCACCCACCGAGACCGCTGTAGAGCAGGACACCGCCGGCCGCCGCGACGCCCATCGCGAGCGCGGAGGTCAGCCGTCTGCCGAGGTGGTCGGCCCCCCAGCGACCGACGAGCAGGCCCACGAGGCCGATCGGGCCGCCGAGCAGCCCCGCGAGGGTGACCATCCCCGTCGACAGCCCGGCCAGCTGCTCGCCGTAGAAGAACACGTAGGTGTTCGCCGGCCCGGTCACCAGGGCGATGCTGGCGGTGAGCAGCATGAGGAGCAGCAGCCGCGGCAGCACCGCGGTCGGCACGCGCCCGAGCACCGCGGCGCGCTCGGCGCGCTCCACCTGCTGGAAGCGCGAGGTCTCCTTGAGCTTGCGGGCGGCCAGCGGCAGGAGCAGCAGTGGCACCGCGGCCAGGGCGAAGAGGCCGCGGAAGCCGAGGGCGTCCCCGCCGAGGTAGCGCACGATGAGGGTGAGGCCGGTGCCGACCGCGTAACCGGCGGCGATGAGCACGATCGCCGCGGAGCGGTTCTTCGTGTCGGTGTACTCCGCGGCGGTCACCCCCGCGACGGCGTTCGACGCCGAGAGGAACGGCCGGCCGAGGGCGAAGATCGCGACGAAGGCCCAGTAGCTCCACGCCAGCGCGGAGGTCGCGGTGAGGGCGAGGCCGATCGTCACGGTGGTGAGCAGCACTGCCCGTCGCCCGAAGCGGTCCGCCGAGCCGGCCACCGCGAGGCTGCCGAGCGAGGAGAGCCTGATGATCGCGTAGCCCAGCCCGATGACCCCGCCGGAGAGCGCGAGCTGCTCGACGGTGTCGGGGTCGACCGCGGCGGTGCCGAAGGTGCTCGCGACGTCGGAGAGCGCTGCGGCGGGGCCGAACTGCGCGAAGCCGACGGGCACGGAGATCGCCGCGGCGGTGAGCACCGCGGGCTGGCGCCAACTCAGCGGGCCTGCGGGCTCGCGTCCGTCTGCGCGAGGATGGGGGGGCGCGTCCATGCGTTAGGGTGCTCCCGAGGGTCGGGCGAGGCACCCGAGACTGTAGCGATCGCGGCGCAGCGCCCGTCGAGGCGGCGGCGCCGCCGGAAAGCGAGCACACGGTGAGGACCTGGCCTGGGGTGCCCTACCCCCTCGGCGCGACGTGGGATGGCACTGGGACGAACTTCGCGCTCTTCAGCGAGAACGCCGAGGCGGTCGAGCTCTGCCTCTTCGACCGCCAGGGCTACGAGCGGCGCCTGCCGATGCGCGACCACACGGCGTTCATCTACCACTGCTACCTGCCCGGCATCGGGCCGGGGCAGCGCTACGGATTCCGCGTCCACGGACCCTACGACCCCGCCGCGGGGCACCGCTTCAACCCGAACAAGCTCCTCATCGACCCCTACGCGAAGTCCATCGACGGAGGGGTGGACTGGGGCGGGGAGGCCTTCGGCTACCCCCTCGGGGAGGACGACCTCGCCTTCGACGAGCGCGACAGCGCCCCCCACGTGCCGAAGTCCATCGTCGTCAACCCCTTCTTCGACTGGGGCGACGACCGTCACCCCAAGACGCCGTGGACCGAGACGATCATCTACGAGACCCACGTCAAGGGCCTCACGATGCGCCATCCCGACGTCGAGCCGGAGCTGCGGGGCACCTACGCCGGGCTCGCCTCGCCGGTGGTCATCGACTATCTCGCCGACCTCGGGGTCACCGCCGTCGAGCTCCAGCCGGTCCACCACCTCATCCACGACCACTTCCTCGTCGAGAAGGGCCTGCGCAACTACTGGGGATACAACTCCATCGGCTTCTTCGCGCCGCACGACGAGTACGCCGCGTGGGGCGCCGACGGCCGGCAGGTCTACGAGTTCAAGTCGATGGTGCGCGAGCTCCACGAGGCCGGTCTCGAGGTCATCCTCGACGTCGTCTACAACCACACCGCCGAGGGCAACCACCTCGGGCCGACGCTGTCGTTCCGCGGGGTCGACAACCTCTCCTACTACCGCACCGTTGAGGACGACCCGCGCTACTACATGGACTACACCGGGACGGGCAACTCCCTCAACGTGCGCCACCCGCAGGTGCTCCAGCTCATCATGGACTCGCTGCGCTACTGGATCACCGAGATGCGCGTCGACGGCTTCCGCTTCGACCTCGCCTCGACGCTCGCCCGTGAGCTGCATGACGTCGACCGGCTCTCGAGCTTCTTCGACATCATCCAGCAGGACCCCGTCATCAGCCAGACCAAGCTCATCGCCGAGCCGTGGGACGTCGGCGAGGGCGGCTACCAGGTCGGCAACTTCCCCGTGCTCTGGACCGAGTGGAACGGCAAGTACCGTGACACGATCCGCGACTTCTGGCGGGGGGAGTCGGCGGTCATCGGGGAGACCGCGACCCGGCTGTCGGGCTCGAGCGACCTCTATGAGGGCACGGGCCGGCGGCCCTACGCCTCGATCAACTTCGTCACCGCCCACGACGGGTTCACGCTGCGCGACCTCGTGAGCTACAACGAAAAGCACAACGAGGCCAACCTCGACGACAACAGCTCGGGGGAGGACCACAACCGCTCGTGGAACCATGGTCACGAGGGCCCCACCGACGACCCGGAGATCAACGCCCTGCGCCTGCGCCAGCAGCGCAACTTCCTCGCGACGCTCTTCCTGTCCCAGGGCGTGCCCATGCTGCTCGGCGGCGACGAGTTCGGTCGCACCCAGCAGGGCAACAACAACACCTTCTGCCAGGACAACGAGCTGACCTGGTACGCCTGGCAGTGGGACGACGAGCAGCGCAGCCTGCACGACTTCACGCGCTTCCTCATCGACCTGCGCAAGCGCCACCCGGTCCTGCGCCGCCAGCAGTGGTTCCGGGGGGTCGACCGCGGCGGCATGGCCGACCTCGACTGGCTCCAGCCCGACTCCAAGCCCATGACCGAGGAGGACTGGGCCGGGGCGCACCTGCGCGCGCTGACGTTCTTCCTCAACGGCCAGGCCATCCCCAACCTCGACAAGCGCGGGCGGCGCATCACCGACGACAGCTTCCTCGTGATGCTCAACAGCGACGACGAGGAGATCTCCTTCAAGGTCCCGCCGTCGCGCTACGGCAAGCGGTGGCACGTCGTCTTCGACACCGCGAGCGTGACGCTGTCAGGGCGGGTGCGGCTGCGTTCGAGCGACCGCCGCCCCGTCACCGCACGATCGGTGGTGCTGTTGCGCCGCCAGGACGATGCCCGCGATGGCTGACCCACGACCCGCCCCGCAGTCGACGTACCGCATCCAGCTCGTCCCCGGCGAGTTCGACTTCGCCGCGGCCGCCGACCTCGTGCCCTACCTCGCCGGGCTCGGCGTGAGCCATCTCTACTGCTCGCCGATCCTCGAGTCCCGACCGGGCTCGACCCACGGCTACGACGTCGCCGAGCCGCTGCGGGTGCACCCCGGCCTCGGCGGCGAGGAGGGGCTGCGGGCGCTCGCGGCGAGCGCGCGCGAGGCGGGCCTCGGGCTCGTCGTCGACATCGTGCCGAACCACCTCGGCGTGAGCCCCCACAACGCGCTCTGGGAGACGTTGCTCGCCGCCGGGCGTGACGGCGAGGCCGGCGCGGTCTTCGACGTCGACTGGGCACACCCGCTGCCGGGCGCCGACGACCGGGTCGTGCTGCCGATCCTCGGCGCGCCCTACGGCGAGGTCCTCCACGGCGGTGAGCTCGCCCTCACCGAGGAGGGCGCCAGCCCGCGGCTGCGCTACTACGAGCACTCGTTGCCGCTGTCGGCCGAGACCGCCGCGGAAGTCGCCGCGGGAGACGGGCCCGCGGCCTACACCGGCGAGCCCGGCGACCCCGGCTCCTGGGACGCCCTGCACGAGCTTCTCGAGCGGCAGCACTACCGCCTCGTGTGGTGGCGTGCGGGCGGGGGTCTCGTGAACTACCGCCGCTTCTTCACCATCGACGACCTCGCCGCGGTCCGCGTCGAGGACCCCGCGGTCTTCGAGCGCACCCACGGCACGATCCTGCGCCTCGTCGGCGAGGGGCTCGTCGACGGGCTGCGCATCGACCATCCCGACGGCCTGCGAGACCCCGGGCGCTACCTCGAGCGGCTCTCCTCGGCCACCGGCGGGCTCTGGACGGTCGTCGAGAAGATCACCGAGGGTGGCGAGGAGCTCCCCGACTGGCCGGTGGCGGGTACGACCGGCTACGAGTTCGCCGGTGACGCGCTCGGGCTCTTCGTCGACCCGGAGTCGCGCAGTGCCCTCGACGAGCTCGACCGCGCCTTCGGCTCGGGTGAGGAGCCGCTCGCCGTTGCCGCGACGCGCGCGAAGGGAGAGGTCGTGCGCGGCGAGCTCGCCGCCGACGCCGACCGCGTCGCGCGGAGGCTCTGGGAGCTCGCCCAGCGGCACCGGGAGGTGCGCGACGTCGACGAGCGCGCCTGCCGCGAGGTCGTGCGACGCACCCTGCAGTCCTTCGACGTCTACCGCACCTACGTCGATCCCGAGACCGGCGTCGCGCGCGAGGAGGACGTCGCCCGCATCGACGCGGCGGTGGCCCGGGCGCTCACGCCCGAGACCGACCGCACCCCGCTGCTCGCCCCCCGTTTCCTCTACGACTTCCTCGCCGACGTCCTCACCGGGCGTGCCGGGTGCAGCCCCGCCCACCTCGAGGTGCTCGCGCGCTTCCAGCAGCTCTCCGGGGCGGTGATGGCCAAGGGTATCGAGGACACGCTGCTCTACCGCAACCGGCGGCTGCTCGCGCTCAACGAGGTCGGCGGGGATCCCGAGCGGCTCGGAATGAGCGTCGAGGGCTTCCATCGCGCGACGGTCGAGCGGGCCAACCGCCACCCGCTCGGCATGGTCACGACGACGACGCACGACACCAAGCGCGGGGAGGACGTGCGGCTGCGCATCGCCGCGCTCTCCGAGCGGCCGGAGGTCTGGGCGGCCGCGGCGCGACACTGGCGCGAGCTCAACGCCGCGCACGTCGCCGGCACGCGCACCGGCCCGGCGCCCGACCCCCAGACCGAGCTCTTGCTCTACCAGACCCTCGTCGCGGTGTGGCCGCTCGAGGGCGGTCCCGACGACGAGCTGCGGCGGCGGGTCAAGGAGTACGCGATCAAGGCGAGCCGCGAGGCGGGGGAGCGCACCGACTGGCGCGACCCCGACCCGGAGTTCGAGGAGGGGCTCGAGGGCTTCATCGAGGCGCTCCTCGACCCCGAGCGCAGCGCGGCGTTCCTCGACGCCCTCCGCGAGGTCGCCGAGGAGGCCGCGGAGATCTCGATGGTCTCCGGGCTCGCCCTCACCCTGCTGCGCGCGACCGTGCCCGGGGTGCCCGACACCTACCAGGGCATGGAGCTGTGGGGCGACAACCTCGTCGATCCCGACAACCGCCGTCCCGTCGACTTCGCCCTGCGCCGCCGCCTACTCGACGACGTCGCCGACGCCGACCCCGCGACCCTGCTCGACGAGCGCCGCGACGGACGGGTCAAGCTCTGGCTGCTAGCGCGGGGGCTCGCCACCCGCGGCGCGTTCCCCGAGGCCTACGGCGTCGATGGCGGCTACCTTCCGCTCGCCGTCGAGGGACGCTGGACCGCGCACGTCCTCGGCTTCGCCCGCGTCCCCGGCGAGCAGGGTCGCGGCCCCATCACCGTCGTGCCGCGCCTGCCAGGCGCGGTGATGGCCGAGGGGGCCGCGCCGCCAATCGGGGAGGCCTGGGGCGACACCACCCTCGTGCTGCCCGAGCGCCTCGCCGGCGCGTGGGTCGACGCGCTCACCGGGCAGCGCCACCGCCCCGAGGGCGGCCGGCTGCGGGTCGACGACCTCCTCGCGACGCTGCCGGTCGCGCTGCTCGTGCCCGACGCGGACGGAGCTGGGGGAGCGGCGCGGCGGTGAGCCGGGCAGCGTCGGCCGAGCGCGCCGAGGAGCTGCGCTCGGCCGGCAAGGCCACTGCGCGTGCCCGTGACCTCCTCCCGCTCGCCCGGCCCTACCGCGGAGCGCTCGCCGCGGCGCTCGCGCTCTCGCTCGTCGCGACCGCCACCCAGCTCGCCCAGCCGCTCGTCATCCGCGCGCTGCTCGAGGCCCTCGAGGCCGGGGCGGCGCTCGCCCCGCTCGTCGGTCTCGTCGTCGGCCTGTTCACCGTCGGCGCGCTCGCGGGCGCGAGCCGGCGCTACCTGCTCGGGCGCACCGGCGAGCGCATCGTGCGGGGCCTGCGCGAGCGGCTCGGCGACCACCTCCTGCGCCTGCCCGTCGCCGTCCACGACGCCCACCGCACCGGCGACCTCATCGCCAGGGTCACCGTCGACACGACGCTGCTGCGCGAGGTCCTCACCGGGGGTCCGCTGCTCGTCGTCACCGGGGCGCTGCAGTTCACCGGGGCGGTCGTGCTCATGGCGCTGCTCGACCCGCTGCTGCTCGGGATCGCCCTCGTGACGATCTCAGGGGCCGTGCTCGCCGTGCTCGCCCTGTCGGGGCGGGTGCGGGCGGCGAGCCGGGGGGCGCAGACCGCGGTGGGCCAGCTCTCCGCCGCGCTCGACCGCGCGCTGCGCGCGATCCGTACGGTCAAGGCCAGCGGCGCGGAGGGACGGGAGAGCGCGACGCTGGCCGGCCACGCTGGTGACGCCGCTACCGCCGGAACGCGCCTGGCTTGGCTGCAGGCGCTCGTCGATCCCGTGACGGCCTTCGCCGTGCAGGGCTCCTTCCTCGTTGTCCTCGCCGTCGGCGGCGCCCGCGTCGTCACCGGCGCGATGGCTACCGGCGACCTCGTGGCTTTCCTCCTCTACCTCCTCTTCCTCGCGCTGCCGCTTGTGCAGGTCTTCCAGTTCAGCCTCGATCTGCAGGCGGGCCTCGTCGCCCTCGACCGCATGGGCGAGCTCCTCGCCGTCGACGCCGAGCCTGTCGATGACGCGGTCGCCGCGGCGTCAGCCGTGCCCGCGGGGGCGGCCGGGTCCCCCTCGTCGGTGAGCCCGGTGGTGAGGTCCTCAGCGGCCCCGCCCCTGGCGGCTGGCGCATCGGTCGAGCTCGTCGACGTCGTCGCCGCCTACGACGGCGCCGGGGGCCCCGCGCTCGACGGGGTGTCGCTGCGCGCCGAGGCGGGCCGCCACGTCGCGCTCGTCGGCCCCTCGGGGGCGGGCAAGACCACGGTGCTGTCCCTGTTGTGCCGCTTCGTCGAGCCCGCCGCCGGCACGGTCGCGCTCGACGGCCGGTCGGTCGGCGACTGGCCGCTGCGCGAGCTGCGCTCGGCCATCGGCTACGTCGAGCAGGACAGCCCCGCTCTCGGCGGGACACTGCGGGAGAACCTCGTCTACGCCGCCCCCGAGGCCGACGACGACGCCGTCGCCTCGGCGCTCGATCGGGTTCGGCTGGCCGGGCTCGTCGCCGCGCTGCCACGCGGGCTCGACACCGACGTCGGCGAGGCGGGTGTGCGGCTCTCCGGCGGGGAGCGCCAGCGTCTCGCGATCGCGCGGTCCCTGCTCGCCGGGCCGCGGCTGCTCCTGCTCGACGAGGCGACGAGCCAGCTCGATGCGTTGAGCGAGGCGGCGCTGCGTGACGTCGTCGCCGAGATCGTCGCGGCCGGCACGACCGTCCTCACCGTCGCGCACCGCCTCTCGACGGTCAGCGCCGCCGACGCCCTCGTCGTCCTCGACGCCGGGCGCGTGGAGGCCAGCGGCCCGCCGGAGCACGTCGAAGCGGTCTCGCCGCTCTACCGGCGCCTGCTCGCCGAGCAGCGTCCCGCGGCCGGGCAGGGCTAGGACCATCGGTCTGACGCCCATTCGCCACCGGGGTTCCGTGCCGCGGCGAAGGGCCCTTGCGCCTGTCTCGCCTTCGTCACCTCCCTGGCGTTCCCGGCACGCTCGGGGCGTCCCGTCTCGATGCGCTCCGGGGGTCGGGTCCCGCCAGGGTGAGCCGGGTAACGCCGAAGACCCCTGGGGGCGCGGCGACCCGACCGGGGTGATGACGTCGGGGCTCATCGGCGGCCTCACCGGTGCCCCTCGAACCCCCGCCGTGGTCGTGGCGGGGGGCTGTTGGATGGCGTGGGTGTGCGCCCCGGGGGTCGCCGGGGCGCAGCGAGGGGGCT
>Ga0207421_10007257_pt1 | contig 11838 bp, 9 predicted proteins | sample SodLakKL_010_SED_4_FD_187542 | JGI IMG/M metagenome (GOLD analysis project Ga0207421, IMG submission 187542) | Alkaline sediment microbial communities from Lake Tanatar, Kulunda Steppe, Russia - 8KL_010_SED (SPAdes) (version 2) | ecosystem: Environmental > Aquatic > Non-marine Saline and... | reverse complement strand
ACTTAAATAAAACCATGTTTACTTCTTTCATTATTTGAGACTGACTTAATCGATATTTTACAATTTCAACTTCTCGTTGAATTACTTCGTGTAACTTTTCCAAATTATCTTTAAGTATTAAATCTGTTGCACCGTTTCGCATAAGTTCTGCGGCTTTTTCATCGCCAATAACTGATGTTATAACAATAATCGGAGTTTCAATACCAATATTGCGTAATTCATAAACAACATCAAGTGCAGTAAAATCTATATCTAATTTATAATCAGACACAACTATATCAAAACTTTTTTCTTGTATTATATCAAGAAATGCATTTTTATCATGAACAATACTAAAATGATAATCGTCTTTAAATATATTTAATTTTTTTGTAATTAATCTTGCATCTACTTTATCATCTTCTATTAATAATATTTTACACATAATTATTCCCTTCGTTATAGGGTTGGTTTATATCTAACCAATATTCTAACATAATTTGAATATTATATTTAAATTGTTCAAAATCAACCGATTTAATAACATAACCATTTGCACCATAAGCATACGATTGATTAATATCTTTTGTTTCATCAGATGTAGACATCATGATAATTGGACAATATATTTTATATTGTCGAAATTGTCGTAAAACGTCTAACCCAGAAATGTCAGGCATCTTAATATCAATAATAATCAAATCTATTTTATTCCGTTCTGTACTAACCAGTTCTAGTATATTGGATAATGCGGTCTTTGAATTATCGTAAATTAACAATCGAACATTAGTAAATAACTTATATATAACATTTGATACAAGTTTCGATTCTATGTAATTATCTTCAATAAGCACAACTGTTTTTTCAATATTTTTCATCATACATCACCTAATACATCACCTAATACATCACCTAATACATCACCTAATGTAAAATATACAGCACATCCATTATTTTCTTCACTCTCCAACCAGATTATACCACCATGTTTTAATATAATCCGTTGAACTGTACCAAGTCCGATACCCTGTCCGCTTTGACTATGTTTACCTGTTTGGAATATATCAAATAATTTATCTCCAATTTTATCATCAAACCCAACACCATTATCGCATATAAAATATACTTGTGTGTTTCTATAAATAATCGATCCAATTTCAATACAAATTAATTCGTTATCAGAACTGAATTTATAAGCATTATCTATTAAATTCATAAAAACAGAAGTGATCATATTTTTATCACAATTAGCGATCAAATTTGGATGAATGCTAATAATATTTTCAGATGACGGTATATTTAATGTATTGATAAGTTGTGGTATCAGTGAAGTTAAATCAACATCTTTTGTTATATTTAACTCACCTCGCGTACTCCGTGATAATGTTAGAATACCATTAATTAAACTATGTATTCTTTGTGAACTCTGTTTTAAATATTCTAAATATTCTTTACCTGTGTCGTCAAATGAATCATAATATTCATCATTTAAAGCGTCAACAAAACCGTTAATATGTCTTAATGGTGTTCTAAGATCATGTGATACAGCATATGCAAATGATTCCAATTCCTTGTTAGCTATCTGAAATTGTTTTACTCGTTTATTGACTTCATTTTCAAGTTCTATCGATTTTATTTTTTTACTATGGATATCATTTAAAACAATTAATTTAGTCTCAACCATCTCATACATTATATCACGTACAATAATCTCAAACCAAATATCATCAAGTTTCTTTTCTACTACAAAAAATGCATCATATTTTCGTTCAACATTAATACCAAGTTTTTCTGTGTCTAATATATTTGAGTCTTCAATTGGTATATTATATTGATATGTATGTGTATTACGATATAAGATTCGTCCATTGCGATCGATAATAATTAAACCTATGGGCAAAACACCTGCAACATCTTTAAACATATTTGATGTTTGTATTAATGCACTTTCCAGTCGTTTCTGGTCAGTAATGTCGCGTATGGTACCTTGATAAGCTAACAAATTATTATCATTATCAAATATTGAATATAAATCAAATTCTAGTGTTATAAAATTATGGTTAGCATCATCTGTTGTTATTTGAATGCCAAATACACTTGAATGATTTTCAATAGCATCCATTATATCATGGTTATGTATTAAAAAAATATCTTCAAAATTCAAACCTAACAACTGGTCTGTTGTTTTACCCACCATCTTTTCAATTTGTGGAGAACAGTATACAATATTAAATTCTAAATCTAATTGGATAATACATTCGCTTAAATTCTCAATTAAAGATTTATAACTAGCATTACTACATTCGAGTTCATGTTCTAATAATTTATGTGATGTTAAATCAATATCAAAACAAAAAAATTCGTTTTCATAATCAATATTTGTTGTAAAACCATATGACGTTAAAACATTAATCACTGATCCGTCTTTACGTTTTAAATCTATTTCATGTGGTGAAATATGTCCTTTTTCTTTAACTCTTTCGAGTATTTCTTTTAAACTTTCTTGTTTATTACATACTGGTAACAGTTCCGTTATATCAAAACCTAGAACTTCGTCCGGTGAATATTGATAAAAATTTTCAGATCCTTTATTCCAAAACCTAATAATATTATCAAACGTACAACCTTGAATCGCTATAGTCTGAATATTATAAAGCAATTCTCGAAATCGCCGTTCTCGAAGTTGTAATTCTTCTTCGTATCTCTTACGTTGTTGTTCAGTTTCATGTCTATCAATTACAATTGCTGCAAGTCTAGCAGAATGCTTTAATAAATGTTGATATATTTGATTTTCATATGAATCATCTTTATAATATATAGCAATAGTACCTAGTAATTGATTATCACGACCTAATATTGGTTCAGAAAAACAAGCACATATCCCTGCTTTTAAAGCTTTTTCTTGCACATCAGGAAACTTTGTCCAATTAGGATGTGTAGCAATATCGTCAATATAACACGAAGATTTATAATAAGCTGCTGTTCCACATGAACCACCATCAGACATAACCGGAAAACCATTTTCTAATAATTCAACATAGTCTCGTGGTAAATGATGTGATGAAAAATTATATAATATACCATTATCATGAATTAATATTGATCCAATAGTATTAGGATCAAACAATTCAATCATTTTTACAATTTCGTCTAAATAATAAGTCAAACTACCATGTTCATGTAATAACCTTACTAATAATTCATTTTCTAACTGCGTTAACCTATTATGTTGTTCAGCTTCAATTCTATATGTTATATCGCGACCAGTGCCTATATGACTAATCATATTACCGTCTTTATCATATACTACAACACCTTCCCATTCAAACCACCGATACCCATCTACTGTTTTCGCGCGCTGTATTACTTTTCCTCTATGTGGTACATTATAAAAAAAATCTTGTTGTATTTCTTTAGTTTGATCTAAATCATCTGGATGTACTAAATCGTAATAATTAATTTTTCTATTAGTTACATCTTCTTTATTTAAACCAAACGTATCTAAATATTTTTTATTTGCATATGTTAATGTGCCATCTAATTCTGATTTTTGTATTAAATCTATTTGACTATTTAATACAGTATTTAGTTCACGAATCTTACGATTAAGTCTTTTTTGTAATATCTTTTTTCTTTGTTTATCGCGTTTATGTTTTGCTAAACTATATTCTAAATCTAAATCACGAATAACACCAACAATATATCGTTGATCATCATTATCAACTAATGGATACAATTCTGTTATGACATTACGAAACTGTCCAAGAGTATCATAATATTGATTTAACGTTTGTATAGGTTCAAAATTTTGAAATACATATTCATCCGTTTCTGTAAATTTACCAGTTGTGTTATCCATACTATGATCACGTTGTGTAAATTTTATATATGCCTCGTTCACCAAAAACCATTGGGACGGTTGATTTTTGATGAATATCGGAATATTTAGATGATTTATAAAGTCCTGTAGGAAAGTACGCATATCGTATATTGTACATTCCTGGTTTTTTGCTTTTTTGTATAAATTAAAATATATATAACTAAATATACCTAAAATTATAATCAATACACTTATTAGTATACTTAATATAATCAACATAATAATATTTCCTTTTTATAATTAATCATTTGTCGATGGGTTAAAGATAATTAACCCATCTTTAATAATTAATTATTAAGCATATTCTAATGAAATTCGTCTTAATCGATCAATACGGTGATTAATCCACCCATTTAAGAATACTTCTTGAGAAGAATCATTCGCGACGATTTGTCTGAAAAATCGTTCACGTCGACATAAGAGAACTTCACATAATTCAATTTGATTCACATCTAAAGTTGCACCTTTTGTTTGTGGACCAAATAAACCGTCTTCAGTTATATCTTTATCACTGATTCGATTTATTGATTCTTGTAACATACGAACTGTTCTATTAGAACCATGATTAACATTCATATCAAATAATATTAATGCTAATCTTGTTTTAAATTCATCTAATTCAAGTGGTAACCAGAAATATTTACGGTATGCTTCAATTGCTATTTCGCGCGTTAACTTTTTAACGTCTTCAATAGTAATATCACCATCACCGGTAAGATCAAATAACTCATAATCTTCGGTTGATTTCATAAATCTAAGTGATAACCCGAAATTAGTTGCACCGCCTCTATCATCAGGATGATCTACAAATCCACCTTCAAAATCTAATATAACGTCAATTAATTTATCAAAATTAGTCATTGGTTCATCATCCTTTTTTTGAGTTTCTTCTTTTGGTTTTGTATTATTAGTCTTGGTCGTATTGTAACCAAATATCTCCCTCGTTACCGATCGTATCGTCTGGAATATCTGTGCTAACATAACGTTTACCATACCCATTTGAAAAGTCGTTGTCTATTGTGTGTTCGTGTAAAAGTTCTGTGTCTATTTCTACTTCATCCCATTGTGGATAACCATTCTCATCCAATGTTAAGAACTTGCCTGCTAATTCACTATTTGCGTTAGTTAGGTGTTGAAAAGCACTATTTTTATCATCTAAATCAGATAAATTTTGATTTATTTGTAAATACTGATTATCATGGTCGTGATTTTCATCAGCTTTATCATCTAATTTGGTATCGATTTCTGATTTATTATATAAATCTGGCTTATCAGTGATTTTATCCCAACCAAGTTCATCAATTTCAACACCTGAAATTAAACTATCTACTTCTGATTTAGTATATTTATCAAGATCACTTATATCAGATTCAGTGTGATTATGACTTTCAGGTGTGAACTCAGTAGGTTTATCAGTAACTTCTCCCCATTCTGGCCAACGAGTAGCAGTTTCTGGGACATTTGCTAATGTAGACCATTCCACACTAATATCATCAACACCCTTCCATTCGGGATTTAATTCACTATCTAATGATAAAAATAAACCAATATGATCTGTGTTTGCATTTGTTAATGTTTGAAGCGCTACAGGTTTATTATCTAAATCACTTAAATTCTGTGTTTTTTCTAAATAATTATCATGTCCATGTCCAACATCAGATTTACCGTCTAAGAAACTATCTACTTCTGATTTAGTATATTTATCAAGATCACTTATATCAGATTCTGTGTGGTTATGACTTTCAGGTGTGAACTCAGTAGGTTTACTGGTGACCTCACCCCATTCTGGCCAACGTGTAGCAGTTTCTGGTTTGTCATTAATATTACCCCAATAAACTTGTGTTACATCACCATGTGGTTCATTTTCAAGATGGTCTTTCATTGCTTTTGCAAGCAGAATAGTCTTATTATCACCAACATCTCGACTGGCAGTTACCAATATTTCATGTGTATGGTTATCTAATGGGTTATTACTTGTTGTTCCATTAAGAGTACCCGGTTTCTTTAATTCAATTTCGCGAGATTCTGTTAAGTCTCCACCACCTTCTAAACCACCCGTACCTGTTACCGTCACATTAGTGTGATTAATATGTTCATCTGGATTAACATCTTCTAAATTATCATGACTGTGTGTATGCTCTGTTCCATCAGACCCATGTTGTTCATTTTCAATATGATCTTTCATTGCTTTTGCAAGCAATAAATATGTTTCATTGTCTTCGTCGCGTGAACTTGTTGCTGCAATTTTATGAGTATGACTATTTTCAAAAAGACTATTTTCTGTTGTTCCAGAAATAATACCCGGTTGTCCTAGTTCAATATTTACTGTTTCGTCAATTGAACCACCACCAGTAATACCATTACCAGCATTAACATTAATTTGGCTATGATCTTTATGTTCATCTGGATTAACATCAGCTAAATCATTATGACTAAGTCCATCGTCTAATCTTTGATTGATTAAAGCCAACACTGTGTCTTCATCGATTTCAGCAGCAACTGGTGAACCGCCTGCAGTAACACCATCACCGACATATAATAATTTAGTATCCTCTGTATATAATAATTCACCTCTATATGGTGTTATATCTTTTCTTCTTTCTTCGGGTCCGCATAATATTGTAATTGTTGTTATTTCATAACTTTGTTCTACACCCATATTTTAACTCCTAGTCCGAGATAAAAAAACAAAGGGGCAGTAAGATATATTACCGCCCCATTTGTTATTCATAATTGATTATAAGTATACAGGCTGTGCCAGTCTGAAGTTAATATCAGCAGTACCGTTATCGTTCATCTTATAAACAGTTGCTACAAACTGATTAACACCTTCTTCAGGTGGAATGTTTGATAATTTACCAGATTCAACACCGGATACAAATAACTTATCATTCTCCGATACACCACCATCAACAGCATCACTGTCAATAGCAATACTATCGTACAGTTCATTAATAGCGCGCATACGAATAGTGCTACCATCATCTTCCATAATAACACCAATAGCTGGCATTTTATTTTCTTCTGAAGCTTTAGCCAATACAACGTTATAACTTCCAGTTCCATCAATACCAACAATCTTACCTTCGCGGTCTGCACCCATGGCAATACCGTATTCATTTTCGTGTTCAATACCTAATCGAGCCATGGACTCTGCACGTGTTCCGGTTGATTCGGCGATAGAACAGCATTCGGAAGCGCCTTCACTAACAGTTGAAATACTAGTACGCATAGCTTCACTGAAAGCAACGGACTTATCCTTAACAGTTGCAAAACTATCATGCATTACTTCACTAGCAGCGACACTTTCGTTTACAAAACGTTCATCAACAGATTCACTGTAAGCATATGATTTAGTATTGATAGCTGTGCTATAAGCTGATAAACTTTCCTTCAGAGCTTCACTAGCAGCTTCGCTCTTAGTCATAAAACGGTCATCAACAGATTCACTGTAAGCAATTGACTTAGACTTAAGAGCTTCACTATAAGCAATAGACTTATTACCAATAGCTTCACTGAAAGCAACGGACTTGTCCTTAACAGTTGCGAAACTATCATGCATTACTTCACTAGCAGCAACACTTTCATTATCAAAACGTGTATCAACAGATTCACTGTAAGCTAATGACTCTGTTTTCATGGTTTCACTGTAATCTCTAGCCTCTGACTGACCCGGTGTCATATCACCAGGTTGAATTCTTCTCATAAGACCATCATACAATACAATAGGTTTCTTTACACTCATGGTGTCCTCCAAATTTTAATTGTTTTGTTGTTTTAAATTGTTAACCGATACATCATGCCAAATAATACTCAGGATACAATTCTCTTAATAATTTTCGATTTTTTTCATCAATTTGTTTCTTAGTAGTAGTTTCCATTTTATTAATACTAGATCCTGCTTTATGTTTAATATATGTATTTAGTAAAAGAACTAATTTATAATTATTTTTTTCCAATTCACGACAATATGCGTCATCATCGCCACCCATAACAAATCTTTCATCTAAATATCCAACTTTGTCAATAGTTTCGCGACGAAATGCAGTGCAAAAAAATGCTAACATACCGCGGATCGTTAACATTCGATTGTTCTTGATTTGATTATTAACATATTTTAAATCATCAAGCTTTTCACTGCGCATATATGGTAATATACCATATAGATTGAATTTATCGCGAACATTATTATAAAATTGCCAATCTCGAGGCGATGAATTTAAAGGACCAACTGCCCCAATTTTCTTATTTTCATCTAATACATGTATATGGTTTTCCAACCAATTATTATAAACTTCGATATCATCGTTTAGGAAAAAAATATAATCGTAATCTTGGGTAAGCTCTAACCCCCTGTTAATACCACCAACCCAATATAAGTTACTTGTCATATGTTCAACATGCGTATTTATTAATGATTGCTTAGATAATTCTTTTGTTTTATCAGTTGATGCATTATCAATAATAAATAATTGATATAAACTAGGATTAGTGTGTAAATAAACGCTAGTAATCGCTTCTAGTAAAACATCATAATTATTATAAGTTACCATTATCAAAGCACATTTTTTACTCATGTATTTTTTCCAGTATTATTTATATATTAAAATATTGTTGTGCTACATTACTATTATTAATAGCATCAATCGCAGTTTGGCTATCTTCAACAGCTGCAAGAGCTAATGGATTATTAGAAACCGCTTCACAAATTTCATGACTATCAACCCATTCAGGTGCGTTTTGTGCTGTGAATTTTCCATCAGTCACAAAAGAAACACCGTCATAATGCATATATGGGTTTTCACTATTGTCATAAAATTTATTCCACATATCTGCAATACCTTTATTTGGGAACCAGGTTTGCATACTATAGATATATCCATCATTACCCACACCAACAAGACCCAAAATAACTTTTGTTTCTTTATTCCATTGAAATTCATTAGCCCATACAGACCATTCGTATTTTTTTAACCAATTTTCTTTGATATCATACCAATAGTCATATTCCTGTGGATTATCTGGTTCCTTTACATCAAAATATACATTTTCACTTACTGATTTAGGAATAGATCCAAACTGTATTGTATTATCTTCATAACTGTCAACTTGCGCATAAATATATGATGTTTCGCTTAATTCTATACGTTTAGTCTGTTTATACTTTTTAATGAAACTCTTAAAACGTCGCGGGTACTCTGTATGAGTATCTGTTACTAACCCTGTTGAGAAAACAATACTTAAAGGGTCATTTTCTGAAGCTGCTATTCGTAAAATATTCGAGTTTTCATTTGCGCGAAAAAAACCTGGTCTAGGATAACCAAATGTTGTTGTAACCGCGTCATAAACTCTACATTCTAAAATACCATGTTGGATAATAGGTGTTTTAATATACCCTAATGGATTAATATCGAAATCTTCTATAGGTGTTATTTTAGTATGATGCGGCATATTGTCTTTTTTAAACATTTATTTAAACCTCCGCGCCAAATATACTAACCTCTAAATCGACTTGTGATATAGCAATTGCCATTTTAGTATTTGGAGAAATAACAATACGACCGCCTTTAGGATACCAGTAATAATATTCGCCTTCGTCTAATTCACCTGAATACAACACTGATTTTAAATTTTCTTCTCTTAGTTCATAATTACCATCAATAGCATCATGACCGTCTTCAAGTTGATTATCACCAAAAGCGATTGTAAACATTCCTTTTCCACTTGATCTATTTAATATTTGCATTGCAGTAATTACAATTGGTTGGTTACCATCATATACTACATTCCAAACATCTTTAGGCAAATCTCTTCTTAAAAATTCTAATATTCCATCTGTTGTTGACATTATTTTCCTCCAATTAAGTCATCAACAATACTTGTCGAAAAACTTTTCGTCGTAATTGTTCTTTTGTATGAAAAGGTACAGGATCTGACCAGTTACCAGTGGAACCTTGGCGAAAATATAAAAGACCCTCATCTGTTGCTAAGAATGAAAATCCTTCATCTTCACCATCATAGTTACTACGATCAGATTTTTTTCCTGTTTTATCAACTTTAAAACTATCTCCAGATGGACCTGAATCACCGCGATCTCCTTTCAACCCTACCCATGGACCCCAATCACCACTTGATTTCTCAAAACGTAATTGCGTTCCTGTCCATTGATGTTCTGGTATTGGTCCCATATCACCTTCAGGACCTTTTAAATCCATATAGTCACCAAATTGACCGTCTGGTTTTTCAAATGCTATACGTGTCGGATAGTTTTCATGTATTTGATGATTAGGCATTGGGCCTGGGTCACCTTTTTTACCGACAGTCATAGAATGAATATCTTTCCATTCAGAACCAGTCCACTGTTGTAATTGACCGTCGACAATGATAACCCGGCCCACTTTACGCTCATCTGGATTATTGCTAAAATAATCTATTCGCTGGCCTTCTGTTTCAAAAACGTGATTCTCATCAATAATTAAAAGTCCATCTTGTATTTGTGTAAAGCTAAATTGAATTATCTTTTCATCTTGAACATTTTCTAATTTAATCATTGGCATAATTATTATCCTTCCTTCTGTATGGGTTGATGTATAAGTCGATCATTGTAATCCACTAGAAACTCATTTTCATAACTATAAATAGCTTTTGGAAACAATTTAAAACTTGCTGAATCACTCCATTCTGACCAATCATCAAAATGCTCAAACTTATATCGAACATCCCATTCGTAATTATCTGACCACAAGATATCATCTGACCATGATTCGTCGATAACTAAAGAAGTTAAATCATTAGATGAAACTTTATCAAATACAATTTCATCATCTGATTTTCTCTTTATACGCCATTCCGATTCTTCATGTTTAGATGACATTATTTCATCTGATTCTAAAGTAATAGGAAATTGCTCTAATTTTTCCTCGTCTTTTGGAGTTATTGCTTTAGGAGCAATTTCAGGAATAATTATTATTGGATTACTCCATTCACTTTCGATTTCATACCTTTTACTTTTATATTTAACTTGACATTCGTATTTATCAAATAATTCAATATCTGACCATGGCACATCAATAACATGTTCCAATAAATCATCAATAAAATCTGTTTCATATACAACTTCATCTGTGTCTTTATGTTTTATACGCCACTTGGATTTATCATGTTCATCAGACATTTCTGACATACCAACATCTATGTAAAATTCATCAGATACTAATTTAATAGGAAATTCGCGAAATTCGACTTTCTCTTTATCAAAATCAATATCTTCGCTATCTATGTCTTTTAATACAGTTATTTGTGGTTTTTCAACACCAGGTAATACAAAATCTGTTAGTTCTGACCATTCGCTTTCAACAGCGAAAAAACTAGAAATGTATTTAACTTGCCATTGATATGTTTCTTCAATTTCATAACCATCCCACAACTGTTGAACAACATATCTTACCAAACTATCATAATCCACTAATGTTATATCGTCATCTTCAAAAACTACGTCTCCTGTAGATTGTTTTTTAACACGAACTTGTGATTTTCCATGTATATCCGGAACTTTACCTTCAACATCGTTAATTTCAAACTGAGATGATTCTAATGTTAAAGGATATTTAACATTTCGTGTTTCATCTTTTGGAGAAATATTAATGGGTTTCTCTATTTCTATTTGTGTTGGGTCATCTATTAAATAACGAGGATAACGATATGTGTACGGATTTCCCGCATCTATTTTACGAACTGTGTCATCTGATGATCCTGAATAGTGATAACCATCGTGACCTAGATGAACTGACCGTACAGTACCAGAATGACCAGTGAATTTATCAATTTCAGTCATAGTATCAGGATCTATTTTACGAACTGTGTAATCTGATGATCCTGAATAGAGATAACCATCATGACCTAGGTGAACTGAGCGTACCCAATTAGTATGTCCATTAAATATACCGATTTCAGTCATAGTATCAGGATCTATTTTACGA
>Ga0207421_10007256_pt1 | contig 11839 bp, 9 predicted proteins | sample SodLakKL_010_SED_4_FD_187542 | JGI IMG/M metagenome (GOLD analysis project Ga0207421, IMG submission 187542) | Alkaline sediment microbial communities from Lake Tanatar, Kulunda Steppe, Russia - 8KL_010_SED (SPAdes) (version 2) | ecosystem: Environmental > Aquatic > Non-marine Saline and... | reverse complement strand
GGTGACGTCGTCGATGTCGGCTAGGGCGGATTGGACCATGGGCCTCGGGGGTTCAGGGTTCAGGGTTCAGGGTTCAGGGGGAGAGTTTCAGGCTGCAACGGGGCCGTGACAAGGGAGAACGCTCTCCCGTCGCGGCACGAGCGGTTGACGACTGAGCCGATCCACACTGTTGTACATAAACCCATCTGTGTATATAGTACTACCCATGGATACCCTTACAGACCGCCAACGCGAAATCCTCGAGCTCATCCGCCGCTCGGTGGCGGAGCGGGGATACCCCCCGACTCGAGCCGAGATCTGTCAGAGCCTCGGCTTCCGCTCACCGAACGCTGCCGAGTCCCACTTGCGTGCGCTCGCCCGCAAGGGGGCCATCGAAATGCGGCGCGGCGCCTCGCGGGGCATCCGGCTGACCGATGCCGCTGCCCGAGGCAACCCCGAAGCACCCCGGACCACCGAGGAAACGGACGGCACCGGCCTCCCGGTTGTCGGGCGGGTGGCCGCCGGTAGTCCGCTGCTGGCCGAGGAGAGCATCGAGCGCTACTGCCAGGTCGATGCTGCACTGTTCTCCCCGCCGGCCGATTACCTGCTGCGTGTCCGCGGCGAAAGCATGCGCGATGCCGGCATCCTGGACGGCGATCTGCTCGCCGTTCGCCGTGACACCGAGGCCCGGGACGGGCAGATCGTGGTGATCCGCCTCCACGACGAAGTCACCGTCAAGTTCCTGGAACGCCGCGATGGCGTCCTGCGGCTGATCCCGGCCCACCCGGACTACCCCGTCATCGAGGTGGCGGCGGACGGTCAGGATGCCGTGCTCGAGGGCATCGGCGTCGGCGTGCTGCGTAGTCCGCTCCACCCGCGCGGTCCGGAAGACGACACGGCGTCCGACTGAGGAGGCGCAACCGTGAGCGAAGCTGCCCTGCAACCGCTGTTGAACGATCCGCGCATCTGGCGCCCTGGCCGCCGGGCCGAGACCGCCCGGCAACCCGCGCTCGGCACCGGTTATCCGGAACTGGACGCCGCCCTGCCCGACGGCGGCTGGCCTCTGGGCACCGTGACCGAGATCTTCCACGAGCAACCGGCCATCGGCGAACTCCAGCTGATCCTGCCCAGCCTGGCAGCGCTGAGCCGGCGCAGGCAGTGGCTGGCCCTGGTCGCCCCGCCCTACATCCCCTACGCCCCGGGGCTGGCCCACGCGGGGCTGGACCTCTCACGGGTGCTGCTCATCCACCCGCGCGCCCACGAAGAGCACCTCTGGGCCATGGAGCAGGCGTTGCGGAGCGGAACCTGCGGCGCTGTGGTCGGCTGGCCCCGGCAGGCAGACCGGACCGCCCTGCGCCGCCTGCAACTGGCCGCCGAAACCGGCGAAAGCTGGGCCGCCCTGTTCCGGCCGCACAAGGCACGGCACCAGGCCTCCACGGCGGCAATCCGTATCGCCCTACAACCGGAAGAGGACGCCACGCTCGGCGTCGACCTGCTCAAGTGCCGCGGCGCCCAGCCGCGCCGGCTACAGCTCCGGCCGGCACAGGCTGCCCCTCCGAACCCCACCGAAGCCCGAAACACCACCGAGGCGCGCTACCCCTCTCCACGCACCGAGGGCACCGCAGCAGCAGCCGAATCTGCCCTCCGGGAGGCGCCGGCCGGTGACCAGCCCCGTCAGGCTGCACCGTCTCCGCGGCGCCAGCCACGACGGCAGGACGCTCGCTCCCGCACCGCCGCGGGGCAGTTGCCCCTGCCCCTCTAGCACGACACGCTGCGCCCCAACCATGCCGGAGCCACACACCAGCCCGCTGTGGCTCGCTGTCCGCTTGCCTGCGCTGGCCGCCGAGCCCCCGGCCTCGGCAGGGCACACCCTCGAGCAAGTCGGCCTGTGGGGCCTGGAGCTCACGCATCAGGTGAGTCTCGCCCCCCCCGACACCGTCTTCCTTGAGGTCGGCGGCAGCCAGCGGCTGTTCGGGGGACCGGGGGAGATCCGACGCCACGCCCGGGAGGGTTTGCAGGGGCTGGGCCAGACTCCGGCATACTTGGCTGCTGCCCCCACGCCCCAGGGCGCCCGGCTGCTCGCGCGGGCCAGCCCGGGCACCTGGGTGACGGACCGCCGGACGCTCCGCCACACCCTGATGCCCCTGCCCTGCCAGCTCCTCGATCCGACCCCGGCCCAGCAGGAAGCCCTGGACGCCCTCGGACTGAGCCGTCTGGGCGACTGCCTGCGCATGCCCCGCAGTGGCCTGCGTCGCCGCATCGGCGATCCCCCCGTGCGCAGGCTGGAGCAGGCCCTCGGCGAACGGCCCGAACCGCGCCACTGCATCACGCCGCCGCAGCACTACCGCGGCCGCCTGGAACTGCCGGCCCCGACGACCGCCACCCGGGCCGCCGGCTTCGGCCTGCACCGGTTGCTGCGCGCCCTGGTGGGGATGCTGCGTGGCATCGACGCCGGGGTCCAACAGGCCACCGTCATCCTGGAACACCCCGACGCGCCGGAGACTCGACTGACGCTGGGGTTCCTGCGCCCGACCCGCGACCTCGAACACATGGCCCACATCGCCCGCCACCGACTGGAGCGCCAGAGGCTCCCCGATGTGGCGGTGGCTATCCGCCTCGAGGCGGATCAGCTGCTCCCGTACCACGGCACCAGCGGCCAGCTCTTCGAGGAGGTCGGCACCAGCACCGAGGCCGTCCGCACCCTGAGCGAACGGCTCATCGCCCGCCTGGGAACCGATTGCGTCCACCGCCTGGCCGTTTGCCCAGACCCGCGCCCGGAGCGGGCCTGGCGCCGCATCCCACTGGAACACCCCGATCAGCCGCCCGTCGCCACGCCACCGCGACCAGCCTGGCTGCTACGCCGTCCGCAGCGGCTGCGCAGTAGCGAGGACCGCCCATACTGGGGCGGCCCCCTCCACTTGGAGGCCGGCCCGGAACGGATCGAGAGCGGTTGGTGGGACGGCGAGGACGTGGTGCGCGACTACTACGTAGCCCGCGCCCCGGGCGGTAGCCGTCTCTGGGTCTATCTCGACCACCGCCCTCCCTACGGCTGGCACCTGCACGGCTTCTTCGCCTGAGAACGCCTCACGGCGCCCCGCTGACAACCTCCACGCCCGCAGCCTGCAGCGTCCGCTGCACCGAGGCGTCGTTGCTGGCATCCACCGGACGGGTCAGGTCCCACAGGAAGTGCACCCGGAAGCCGGCCCGGGCACCATCCTCCGCGCTCCAGAGCGCGCAGTAGTCCCGCGCCAACCCGCAGACGTAGATTTGCTCGACACCGAGTTCGCGGAGATAGCCGGCCAGCCCCGTCGAGGGTCGCCGCCCATCGGGCGCGAAATTCTCGCGGAAAGCGCTGTAGGAGTCGACCAGCGGGTCGGTGGCCTTGCGCAGCACAAGATCCGCGTAGCGCCAAGGGATCCCGTCGTGCAGGGCCGCCCCGGGCGTGTCCTGTACACAGTGATCGGGCCACAGCACCTGCTCGACACCGTGGAGCTCAATCACCTCGAAGGGGGAACACCCCGGATGGCTGGAAGCGAAAGAGATATGCCCCGGCGGATGCCAGTCCTGAGTAGCTACCACGTAGCGCACGGGCACCCGCTCGAGCAAGCGGGCAATGGGAGCTACGACTTCTTCACCGCCTTGGGTCGGCAACGCGCCGCCGGGCATGAAGTCCGGCTGGACGTCGACGACGAGCAAAGCCGCGTGCTCGGCGTCTCTAGGTTGGGCCTCGACCACTGCAACCTCCCGGGGATCGGTCGGTGTCCCCTTATCAGGGTAGCCGCCGCGGCGCCGGCAGCAAGCCAGCGCCGCAACGACTGCAGCGGTCGGTTCGTGGTTACTCTTCCTCGACCGCCTTCATGGACAGCCGGATCCGGCCCTGCCGGTCCACCTCGAGCACCTTGACCCGTACCGAGTCGCCCTCGGCCAACTCGTCGGCGACGTTCTCGACCCGGTTGTTGGAGATCTGAGAGATGTGCACCAGACCGTCCCGGCCGGGCAGGATGTTGACGAAGGCCCCGAAGTCCATGAGCTTCGCCACTTTGCCCTCGTAGACCTTGCCCACCTCGACATCGGCGGTCAGCAGCTCGATGCGCTTCTTCGCCTCCTCGGCCGCGGCCTTGTCGGCGGAAGCGATGGTCACTACGCCCTCGTCGCTGATATCGATGTTGGTGCCAGTCTCCTCGGTCAGGCCACGGATGGTGGCACCGCCCTTGCCGATGACGTCGCGGATCCGCTCCGGGTCGATCTTCATGGTCAGCAGACGCGGGGCGTACTCGGACATCTGCTCGCGCGGCTTGTCGATCACCCGGTTCATCTCGTCGAGGATATGCAGCCGACCCGAGCGCGCCTGCTCCAAGGCCCGCTCCATGATCTCGCGGGTGATCCCGTCGATCTTGATGTCCATCTGCAGCGCGGTGACACCGTCCTTGCTGCCGGCCACCTTGAAGTCCATGTCCCCGAGGTGGTCCTCGTCACCGAGGATATCGGTCAGGACGGCGAAGTCGTCGCCCTCCTTGATCAGCCCCATGGCGATCCCCGCCACCTGGGCCTTGAGCGGTACACCGGCGTCCATCAGCGACAGGCTGGTGCCACAGACGGTGGCCATCGATGACGAGCCGTTGGATTCCGTAACCTCGGAAACCACGCGGATGACGTAGGGGAACTCTTCGTCCGAGGGCATCACGGCTTCGACGCCGCGCTTGGCCAACTTGCCGTGGCCAATCTCCCGCCGCTTCGGCGAGCCGATGAAGCCGGTTTCACCAACACAGTAGGGCGGGAAGTTGTAATGCAGCATGAAGGGCTCGCGGCGCTCGCCCTCCAGGGCGTCGATGACCTGGGCGTCCCGGCCGGTCCCCAGGGTACTGACGACGATCGCCTGGGTCTCACCGCGGGTGAAGATCGCCGACCCGTGCGTCCGCGGCAGCACGCCTGCCTGAACGTTGAGCGGGCGCACGGTCTGGTTGTCGCGGCCGTCGATGCGCGGATGGCCGGCCAGAATCCGGCCCCGGACGATCTTCTTCTCCAGCGTCTTGAACGCCTCGCCGACCTCGCCGGCGCTCCAGCCTTCGCGCTCTTCGTCCGCCAGCTCCTCGATGGCCCTATCCCGCAGGGCGCCGACCCGCTCGCTGCGCTCCTGCTTGTCGGCGATCTGGTAGGCCGCCTCGAGCTCCGGGCGCACCCGATCGGCCACGGCCGACTCCAGCGACTCGTTCTTCTCAGGCGGCTGCCAGTCCCACCGGGGCTTGCCGGCCTCGGCGGCCAGGTCGTTGATGGTGTCGATGGCCACCTGCATCTGCTCGTGGCCGTAGAGCACGGCATCGAGCATGGTGCTTTCGGGCAGCAGGTTGGCCTCGGACTCGACCATCAGCACGGCATCGCGGGTACCGGCGACCACCAAATCCAGGTCCGATTCGGCGGTCTGACTGAAGGTCGGGTTGAGGACGAACTCACCGTCCAGGTGCCCGACCCGGCAGGCCCCGATGGGCCCCTCGAACGGGATGCCGGATAGCGCCAGCGCCGCCGAGGTGCCGATCATCGCCGGGATGTCGGCATCAACCTCGTCGTTGAGCGAGAGCACCGTGGCGATGACCTGGACCTCCTGGCGGAACCCCTCGGGGAAAAGGGGCCGGATGGGCCGGTCGATCAGGCGGCAGGTCAGGGTCTCCTTCTCGGAGGGACGACCCTCGCGCTTGAAGAAGCCCCCCGGGATGCGCCCCGCCGCGTAGGTGCGCTCCTGGTAGTTGACCGTCAGCGGCAGGAAGTCGCGTGCCGCGGCGGGGTCCTTCTTGCCGACCACGGTGACCAGGACCACCGTGTCCGCCATGTCCACCAGGACGGCGCCATCGGCCTGTCGGGCCACGCCCCCGGTCTCCAGGGTCACCTGATGCTGACCGAACTGGAAGCTCCGCTTGACCGGGGTCAGGGATAGCTGGCTCTCGCTCATCGTTCTTTACCCCTTGCGCTTACTTGCGAATGCCGAGACGCTCGATGACGTCCTGGTAGCGGCTCCGATCCTTGCGCTTGAGGTAATCGAGCAGCTTGCGGCGCTGGCTGACCAGCTTCAAAAGCCCCTGGCGGGAGTGATGATCCTGCTTGTGCTCCGCGAAGTGCTCGGTGAGGTGCTTGATCCGCGCCGAGAGCAGGGCTACCTGCACCTCGGGCGAACCGGTGTCCGAAGGAGAACGCCGGAACTGCTCGACAATCTCCGATTTTTGCTCAGCATTCAGCGACATGTACGACTCCTGACCTATACGCTCGAATTCGGCCTGCCAATAAAGGCCGTTAGTGTATCCCTCGCAGGGGCGAGGGAACAAGAATGCACCGCCCGGGCGGCGGGGCGCCGCGTCTAGCGGCGTGCCACCAGGCGCTTGGGCCCGATCCGGCCGTCGTCGAGGGCCTGGCCCATACCGAGGAAATTGCCGGCGCGGTCATAGAGCCGCAGCCAGCCCTCACTCGGCGCCTTGGGCACGAAGACCGGCTGCCCCTGGACCACGAAGTAGGCGAGATCATCCGCCAGCTCCACCCCGGTGTACTGCTGCAGCGCCGAGTCCATGGGCAGCAGGGTGGCGTCCAGCGCCTCCCGCCCCTGCTCGGCGCGCGCGGCGAGCATCTCCTCGGTCCACATCGCCGGGTCCTGGTAGGGCCCCAGACCCAGGCGACGCAGCGCACAGACGTGGCCGACGGTGCCGAGCGCCTCGGCGACGTCCTCGGCCAGTGTGCGGATGTAGGTGCCCTTGGAGCAGTGCACCGAAAGTTCCAGTTCGTCATCGCGCAGGGCGAGCAGCTGCAGGTCGTAGATCTCCACCTGCCGCCGCTCCCGCTCGACCTCTACGCCCTGCCGGGCCAGGTCGTAGAGCCGCTGCCCTTGGTGTTTGATGGCCGAGTACATCGGCGGCAGCTGCTCGATGGGCCCGCGGAAGCCGTCCAGCGCCGCTTCCACGCTGGCCTCATCCAGCGCCGGGACCTCGGCCCGGTCGCGCTCGGTCCCCTCGGCATCACCGGTGTCGGTCGCCATCCCCAGCTTGCAGGTGACCACGTAGCGCTTGTCGGCATCGAGCAGGAACCCGGAGACCTTCGTGGCGTCGCCGAAGCAAATCGGCAGCAGCCCGGTGGCCAGCGGGTCGAGACTGCCCGTGTGGCCGGCCTTGCGCGCCCCGAAGAGCCGCTTGACCTGTTGCAGGGCCTTGTTGGAGGTCACGCCCGCCGGCTTGTCCAACAACAGCACGCCGGTGACGTTGCGCCCACCCCGCCTTTTCGCCATTCGCCTTCTACTCCTTGCTCGGTTCTTCGTCCGCCGGCGGCGGGGCCACCTCGTCGATGAGGGCACTCAACCGCGCACCGCGATCGAAGGCGCTATCGTGCAGGAAGCGCAGGCTGGGCGTGCGCTTGGCCCGGATGCGCCGGGCCACCTGACTGCGCAGGAAGCCGTGGGCCTTGTTGAGGACATCGATCCCCGCCTGCGCCTCGGCCGCCTCGGCGCCGAGGACGGTGACGTAGACGGTGGCGTGGGCCAGATCGCGGCTGACCTGCACCTCCGAGATGGTCACCGACCCGACGCGCGGGTCGTCGACGTCGTCGCGAATCACTTCGGCCAGCTCGCGCCGGAGCTGCTCGGCGATCCGCCGGCTGCGCGGATAGTCCTTGGCCATCGTCGTCTTACAGGCTCCGCTGCACCTCGACCCGCTCGTAGCACTCGATCTGGTCGCCGGCGCGGACGTCGTTGTAGTTCTTCACGCCGATACCGCACTCGGTGCCGGCACGCACTTCGTTGACGTCGTCCTTGAACCGCCGCAGCGACTCCAGCTCACCCTCGAAGATCACCACGCTGTCGCGCAGGACCCGGATCGGGTTGCGGCGGCGGACCACCCCGTCGACCACCAGGCAACCAGCGACCTGGCCAAGCTTCGAGGAGCGGAACACCTCGCGGACCTCCGCGGTACCAAGGATGTGCTCCTCAAGCGAGGGCTCGAGCATGCCCGAGATGGCGTTCTTGACCTGCTCGATGGCGTCGTAGATGACGCTGTAGTAGTGCAGGTCGACGCCGTTCTCCTGGACCATGCGCTTGGCCGCGGCGTCGGCGCGGACGTTGAAGCCGATGAGGATGGCCTCGGAGGCCAGCGCCAGATTGACGTCCGACTCGGTGATCGCACCGACCCCGGAGGAGACCACACGCACCCGAACTTCCTCGTGGGAGAGGTCCTCCAGCGACTGGCGCAGCGCCTCGGCGGAGCCGTGGACATCCGCCTTGACCAGCAGGTTGATGGTGGAGACCTCGTCCTCCTTCATCTGCGAGAAGAGGTTCTCCATCCGAGCGGCCTGCTGCTGCGCCAGGCGCTTCTCGCGCTGGCGCTCGGTGCGGCTCTCGGCGACCTCGCGGGCCTTGCGCTCGTCCTCGACCACCATGAAGTCGTCGCCGGCATCCGGCAGCCCGGACAGGCCCAGCACCTCCACCGGGGTAGACGGGCCGGCCTCGTTCACGCGCTTGCCGTGCTCGTCGACCAGCGCACGCACCCGTCCGAACTCGGTGCCGGAGATGACCGTATCGCCACGATGCAGGTAGCCGTTTTGCACCAGCACGGTGGCCACCGGGCCACGGCCCTTGTCCAGGCTGGACTCGAGCACCACGCCCCGGGCCGGGCAGTCCTTGACCGCCTTGAGTTCCAGGAGTTCGGCCTGCAGCACGATGGCCTCGATGAGTTCATCGACACCGTCGCCGGTCATCGCCGAGACGTGGACGAACTGGACGTCGCCACCCCAGTCCTCCGGGATGACCTCCATCTGCGCCAGCTCCTGCTTGACGCGGTTCGGGTCCGCGTCCTCCTTGTCCATCTTGTTGACCGCCACGACGATCGGCACCTCGGCGGCCCGGGCGTGCTCGACGGCCTCCTTGGTCTGCGGCATGACCCCGTCATCGGCGGCCACCACCAGCACGACGATGTCCGTCATCTGCGCGCCGCGGGCACGCATGGCGGTGAACGCCTGGTGACCCGGGGTGTCGAGGAACGTGGCGCTGCCGTTCTCGCCCTCGACGCGATAGGCGCCGATGTGCTGGGTGATGCCACCGGCCTCACCGGAGGCGACCTTGGCCCGGCGGATGTAGTCGAGCAGCGAGGTCTTGCCGTGGTCCACGTGGCCCATGACGGTGACCACCGGGGCCCGACCGACCTCCTCGCCCTCGGGCTGCTCGCCCTGGCGCAGCAGCTCCTCCTCGACATCCTCTTCGCGCTCGAGCTTGGCCTTGTGGCCCATCTCCTCGACGAGGATCGCCGCGGTCTCCTGGTCGATGGCCTGGTTGATGGTGGCCATCACGCCCTGTTTCATCATCTCCTTGATCAGCACCGCGGCCTTGACGCTCATCCGATCGGCGAGTTCGGCCACGGTAATGGTCTCGGGGATCTCCACCTCGCGCACCACGGGCGCGGTCGGGCGCTCAAACTCCTGCTGCAGCTGCTTGGCTGCGGTGCCGCCACCGCGCTTCTTGCCGCCGCGCCGGGCCCCGGCACCGCGCGCCCCGCCGGGCGCGTCGTCTTTCTTCTTCTTTTTCGGCTTGGCCTCCTGCTTGCGCTGGGCGCGCTCCTCGGCCTCGCGCTCACGCTTGGCCTCGAGCTCGGCACGCTTGCGCTCGCGCTCCTCCTCGCGCTTCTTGGCCTCATCCTGCTGGCTCTTGGGCTTCTCCTTGAGCGCCTCGGCCTGAGCACGGGCGGTCTGGTCGGCTGCCGTCTCTTCTTCGTCCGCCTCCTGCGGCTCTTCGGCGCCGGCCGCTTCGGCCGCGGCTGCGTCCTCGCCCTCCTGCTCAGCCGGCTCCGGCGCGGCAGCGGCCTCGTCGGCGGCGGTGGTCGCCTGCTCAGCGGCCCGCTCGGCCTCGGCGGCGTCCTCCTCGCGCTGAGCCTCTTCCTGCTCCAGGGCACGCTCGAGCTGCGCGGCAGCCTCCTCGGCCTCTTCCTGCTTGCGCTTCTCTTCAGCCTCGATGTCGCTGCGCTTGACGTAGGTCCGCCGCTTGCGGACCTCGACATTCACGGTCCGCGTCTGCCGCGGCCCGCGGCTGCCCGCATCACGCCCGGCCGGCATCTTCAGCTGGCTGTGGCTGCGCCGCTTGAGGGTGATCTTCTTGGGGGATCCGCCGGAGCCTCCGCCCTCGTCCTCCTGCTCAGCGCTACCCTGACGCAGGTGGGCCAGTAGCGTCGCCTTGTCCTCCGCCGAGAGCGCCGCATCGTCCTCGCGCCGGCCGAGCCCCGCGGCCTCCAGCTGTGCCTGGAGCCTCTCCACCGGGATCCCTACCGTCTGCGCAAAATCTTTAACCGTCGTTTCCGCCATAAAACACTCTCCGGACGCGGCCCAACTCAGAGACCTCGTCGTGTCCCCCTCGATTCAGTCGGCGCGCTCGCCGCCCTCACTGGCCGCGAACCACGGCTCGCGGGCCTTCATGATCAGCTGCCCGGCCCGATCCTCGTCCATGCCCTCGACCTCCAGAAGGTCGTCCACGGACTGATCGGCCAGATCCTCTACCGTGGCGATACCGCGCGCGGCCAGCGCTTTGGCCGTCTCCTTGTCCATCCCCTCGAGGGCCAGCAGCTCCTCGCTGGGCTGGGTCTCGTTGGCCTCCTCGGCAATCGCCTGGGCCAGGAGCACGTCCCGGGCACGACTGCGCAGGGCCTCGACGATCTCCTCGTCGAACTCCTCGATCTCCAGCAGCTCGGCGGTGGGCACATACGCCACCTCCTCGATGCTGGAGAACCCTTCCTGGACGAGCACGCCGGCAACGTCTTCATCGACATCCAGGTGCTCGACAAACAGCTGTACCAGTTCGCCGGCCTCGCGCTCGCTCTTCGCCTCGGCTTCCTCGGCGGTCATCACGTTGAGCTCCCAGCCGGTGAGCTCGCTGGCCAGGCGCACGTTCTGCCCGCCGCGGCCGATCGCCTGCGAGAGCTGCTCCTCGGCCACCGCCACGTCCATGGCGCCGCGCTCCTCGTCCACCACGATGGACTCGACCTCGGCCGGCGCCAGGGCGTTGATGACGAACTGCGCCGGGTTCTCATCCCAGGGGATGATGTCGATGCGCTCGCCGCTGAGTTCGTTCGAGACCGCCTGCACCCGCGAACCGCGCATGCCGACGCAGGCCCCCACCGGGTCGATGCGCGGGTCCAGGGCGCGCACGGAGATCTTCGCGCGCATGCCCGGATCGCGGGCGGCGCCGAGGATCTCGATCAGCCCCTGGCCCACCTCGGGCACCTCGATCTTGAACAGCTCCACCAGGAAGTCGCTCGCCGTGCGGCTGACGAACAGCTGCGGCCCGCGCGGCTCGGAGCGAACGTCGCGCAGGTAACCGCGGATCCGGTCGTTGGGCCGGACCGCCTCGCGGGGAATGAGATCCTCGCGGGAGACCAGCGCCTCGGTGTTCTCACCGAGGTCGATGATGGCGCTGCCGCGCTCCATGCGCTTGACCGTGCCGTTGACCAGCTCGCCGATGCGGTGCTTGTAGGCGTCAACGATCTGCGCCCGCTCGGCCTCGCGCACCTTCTGCACGATGACCTGCTTGGCGGTCTGCGCGGCGATGCGGCCGAAATCCACCGACTCGATCGGCTCTTCGATGTAGCCGCCGACCTCGGCCTGGGCGTCGCGCTCGCGGGCGCGCTCCAGACTGATCTGGCGCTGCGGCTCCTCGACGGACTCCTCGTCCGGGACCACCTCCCAGCGCCGATAGGTGGCGTAGTCGCCGGTCTGCCGGTCGACCGCGACGCGGGCGTCGATATCCTCCAGGTGGCGCTTGCGCGTGGCCGAGGCCAGGGCCGCTTCAATGGCCTCGAAGATCACCTCCCGGTCCACGCCCTTCTCATTGGAGGTGGCCTCCACGACCAACAGG
>Ga0207421_10007253_pt1 | contig 11841 bp, 6 predicted proteins | sample SodLakKL_010_SED_4_FD_187542 | JGI IMG/M metagenome (GOLD analysis project Ga0207421, IMG submission 187542) | Alkaline sediment microbial communities from Lake Tanatar, Kulunda Steppe, Russia - 8KL_010_SED (SPAdes) (version 2) | ecosystem: Environmental > Aquatic > Non-marine Saline and... | reverse complement strand
GCTATCCACCCACAGCCCCTCTACCACCGCCATCTCGCGGGCGGCTTTCTCCATCGCGCGGCTCCAGCGGTCGCTGCCCACCATGAGGTCTTCCAGCACGTCCAGTCCGCGCACGATTTCCGCGTGCACGTTCTGCAAGCTATCGATCCGGGCTTGCAGCACGTTCGGATCTGCATCCACAAACTCGGGCTGCTGTTGGTTGACCCGGTCGCGGTAGTCCTGGATGCTGCCTTGCAGCGTGAAGAAGCGGGCCACGAAGAAGAGCACGGTGCAGAAGAGCACCACGTACATCGCCATGATGTGCCAGGTAACCGGCAGCACGAACTGGCGACGGCGCAGCTCGGAGGGCAAAAAGTTAATATCGGCAAACGCGTTAGCATAGCCCTCGTCGTTGGCCAGGCGTAATGCCGCCAGCGTAGCGGGGATGGTGGAGGCTTTCCCTTCGCTCGGGGTGCCGTTCTTGGTTGGCGGTAGCACATCCCGCATCCCCCGGACGTAGGCCTCGGGGAAAAACATCTCGAAGGCGTCGGCCAGGTCGTCCTCTCGGTCCTCACTGGCCAGCAACACGTGTGTAATCTCGCCGATGCCGTACTCATCTTGCAGCAGGAGCACCCGTGAGCAAATGGTCTCGGGGGGCTCCACGGCGGTGAGTGAGCGCAGGTTTTCCGTGTGGTTTAGGCGATCGTTCTCAAGAAAGAGCACCAGCGTATCTTCACTGCCCACGCGCACCATAAGGGTGTATACCGGCTCGTCGCCGTCCGCCGGATCGGCGTCGGCGGCATCGGTTTCCTGCGCGGCCACCATGCTGCGGCCCAGGCCGAGGTACAGCGGCACTTCGGTATCCAGCAGCTTGGCCGGGGGCAGGCGGCGTTTCTCCTCGCGCAGCTCGGTGAGGGTAGTCGTGACGGGGTTTTCGGCGTGGGCCGTCACGGCCAGGTAGCGCGGCACCCCTTCGTCGGTGGGCGTCAGGCGCAGGAAGGCCACGCGCTCGTCGTCCGACGCGCCCTCTTGCTGTTCTTTCAGGGCAGCCACCAGCTTTTTGCGGCTGATCGTTTTGTCTTTTTGCTCGGTGGCCTTTTCATCTGGCAGGTGCAGCTCCACCGCCGAGACGTCCGAGGCTTCAAGGGCGAAGGCCATGCTGGGGCGGGCGTAGCCCAGGTCTTCGCACTCGGCCAAGATATCGGCCAGTTCCAGTGCAAAGGACACGGCTACATCGGCCGAGCTTCCGCCGCTCAGATCGGCCGCCCCACCTTCCAACCCGCCAAACTCGGAGGCAATAAACATATTGTCGACATCGCTCCCCCCCTCATCGCCAAATTGGATGTTGAAGTCAGAGCCACTTTCTTCGAGCGCGTCGAGATCGTCGCCCATGCTGGCTTCCGGGGTGCTGGCGCCCCGAGAGGAGCGCTGCCGCGTGAAGGTCCGCACGAGGCGGGGGCCGTCGCCGGTCTGCTCCAAGAGCGAGGCATGCAGGGTGCGGCCAGTAACCATCACCCCTAAAGTCGTGTTTGCTGCGTTGCGCGATGCCATAAGGTCGAACGAATTACGTGAAGGTCATTTCGCGGTATCGGTGCCCCGCCGGTGTTCTTAAGCGAGCGGGCTACCCCAACAGGTGTTTGAGGCGGCGCTTGTTGTTGGCGTAATCCACGGCCGTCTCCATGGTGATTTGCCGCTGCTGCACCAGGCGATGAAGGTCCTGCTCCAGCGTGGTCATGCCGAGTTTATTGCCCTCCCACATCATCTGATAGATTTCGCCGGTGTTGTCGTTTTTGATCGCGGCGCGGGCGGACGAGGTCATCCAGAGGACTTCCTTTCCGAGGATGCGGCCGCCGCCCACCTTCGGCAGCAGTTTCTGGGAGATGACGCAGCGGAGCACGTCGGCCAGGCGATTACGGATGCGCTCTTGCTCCTCCGTCGGGTACTCGGCCACGATCCGGTCGATGGTCTCCACAGCGGAGATGGTGTGCAGCGTGGAAAACACCTTATGGCCGGAGTCGGTGATTTCGAGGGCGGAGGAGATCGTATCCGGATCGCGCATCTCCCCGATCACCACGATGTCGGGGTCCTGCCGCAGCGCCTGCACGATGCCCGATTTAAAGGTGGGCACGTCGCGCCCCACCTCGCGGTGGCGGACGATACACTCCTTGGGCTCGTGCATGTACTCAATGGGTTTCGCCACAATGACGATATGCGCGGGCACATCCGCGTTGTTGGCGTCAATAATGGCATCCAGCGTGGCGCTCTTACCAGAGCCGGTAACGCCCGTGACGAGCGTAAGGCCATCGCGGATGTGGCGAAACATGACGCCCTTCTCAATCATGCGGGGGAAGCCCAGCGACGGCAGGGGAAACAGCTCATCTTTGATGAGGCGCATGTTGAGCGCCAGGTGCTGGTTGTCGTAGTAGCACGTGGCACGAAAGCGCGTAGGGCGGCCGTCTTTCTCTTTGGATGGGACCTGGTAGGAGAAATCGAGCGAGTTTTCGTCCTTGAGCACCTCCAGCTGGCGCTCGTTCATCAGGTTGAGGAAAAGGATGTCGGTTTCGGCATAGTCGTACTCGCCGAGGTCTTCGTAGGGGCGCTTCTCGCCGTCGACGCGGTACCAGAAGCGGCCCCGGCAGCCCATCCCCCCGGCGTCCATATCAGACGCCCCGAGGTCCATGGCACGGCGCGCATAGATGCGCATGTGCTCGCGGAGCAGCGTACGGTCCTTGTCGAGCAGGGCGTTGACCTGATCGGCCAGAAAGTGCAGGCGCTCCTCCCCGTCCATCGACTCAGGGACGGCGTCGCAGACGGTCTTGACGATCTTGGGCAGCGGCGGCACCGACACCGACTTTGCGCGGCGCGGCGCCTTCATCTGCTCATTGACGATATCAGCAAGTGCGGGATTGCTCACAGCTCTAAAAGGACGTCCGTGGGAATAGAGGAATCAGCAGGCACGAGTGACCAGCCCGAAGGATGGCCCCGTACCTCTCGTAGTATCGCGCGGCCGGGCAGCTTCTTAACCTCTTTTGTGCTCTATCCACCAGTTTTCCTTGACAAGAAAAAAACCACACCCTCAGCTGTTGAGGGTGTGGTTCGTGACGTCCGGTAGCAACGCTACTGCGCCTCCACGTTAGAGGCTGGCGTGCTGCCCGGGGGTGTGCTCGTGGTCAAGATCCTCGGTGAGCCAGATCTGAAAGACCTGATCGCTGAAGTCGGGGATGTTAGCGTAGTCAAGCAGACGCGTGTAGCCCATCGCATCAATGCCGATCGACCCCCATCCCTCCCCACCGTACGTGCCGTTGGTAAAGGAAAACGATTTGCCGCAGGCCCCGCCACTGGCACACAGGGGATCGGGATAGGCATTGTCCTTGATGTCCTGAAACTCGGCTTCGCCCCACCGCTGCTGGTCCTCAAAAGCGATACGCCAGACACCCGACTCCGTCGGATGGGCTTCCAGCATCGCGTACATGCCCTCGCGCATGTCGTCCAGGCCGGCATTCGACCCTTCGTTCACCAGCGCATAGTGGCGATGGTCAAAGCCTGGGTCGTCGTAGGCCACAGTATCATCACCCTGCAGATTGCATCCCTTGTCGACGGCCAGAATAAAATTGAGGCGTGTCCCAGGGATGAGCTCCGTTTCGAGGTGTGACCGCGTCCCGTCACGATTCCGACCCGAGGCGAAAATAAGCTCGGGCTCCTGAATGTGATAGTGTGCGTTGTATGAACCGCGCGTGCGGTCGATCTGGTCTTCCGAATCTTCCGGGCAGTTTTTATCACCGGGGTTGTTCGGGTTACATCCGTCTACTTGGGTGCCGTGGCCGTAGTTGTATTTGGGAATATGCCGCTCCAGATAAATGGCAGAGCACCAACCGGCCATAGAACTGATAAACTCGGCATTCAGAAACGACGTGGAGTCCACCGTCAGGCCATCGTCAGGCACGGCCAGCATGTTCGTCGGCACGTACGATCCGTCAAGCGTGTGCGAGGCACTGCCGTAGTATCCCTCGGAATGAATGCGGTACGACTGCAGGCTGGTCGGCTCCATCCAGGCGTGGTATTCGCCGCCTTCATAGGGGCCAACGACTACGCCATCCTCCCCATTCACTTCATTGATGACCTGTGCCAGCGTGGTGTTGGGGTTTAGCGCCACGAGGTTGCGTTCCACTTCGCGGGCCCGCGACTTCAGGCTGTTGTAGCCGGAGCGCGCGATTTCGCGCGCCACGATCTGCTCCTGCCGCTCCGCCTGATCGCCAAGCGTGGCGAAATTGGTTTGCTCTGCATTGTACAGGATAAACGCTCCGGCGATAAGCGCAGAAATCATCAGTAAGATTGCTGCTTTACCCATGGGATTGCCTCCATGTTGGTTGTGTAAGGAAATAGGCGCGTGCTCGCCGGTGGATTATCGACACGCGCCCTGGATTTATCTGATTATGAAACCGATGCGCGATCGGGCGGGACCCGAAGTGGTAACGCGGCCACGGCGTCTTACTCCGCCAGTTCCACTTCCAGGGGCTCCTGCTGACCCAGCGCGTGATTCCCCGGACTTGGACTTCCGCCATCAACCTTCAGCCACATCTCCATCACAAAGTCATAGAAATCCGGATGGCCCTCCCTGGCTTCAAGCTTTGCGTAGCCATAATCGTCGGTCTCCCAGCCTGTGCCACCGTAGGTAGCTCCGTCAATCGACCACGTCGAGCCCGAGGTTGGGTAACCGTTGAGTTTTATATCTACCAGCTGCTCGTTTGTCCAATTGCCCCATTCGAAAGCGGCCCGCCAGACGTTTGAGTCTTCTGGCCATTGCTGTAACAGGGCGTTCTTGCCCTCCATCACGCCATCCACAGCGCCCTGGTCGGTGCTTGCTCGGCCCGCGTTGTTATGGTTTTGCCCAACAAGGGAGTAAAAGCTCTGCTCGGACTGGCTGGGGTGGGTGATGTCAGGGCACTCACCTCCCGTAGGCTCATCGACGGCAAGGATAATTCCGAGACGACTCATGGGCGGCAACACCGTATGCACGTTTGCCCGACTCCCCTCGCGGTTGTACAGGTCTCCTGACGGAAACACGAGCTCCGGTGCAACCCGCATGTACTTTTTCGGCTCGTACGTGCAATCATCCTCGTCCAGATCGCAATCGATGGAAGGGTTTAACGGGTTAATACCATCGTCTTGCGTACCATGCCCGGCGTCATTTATCGGCAAGAACCGCTGCAAAAACACAGCTGTACATGTACCAGAGGGTTCACTTACAATCCCCGCGTAAAAGGTGTCGTCCTGGTCGGTGGGAATATTCACGATGCTTCCCATCAAATAATCCCCTGAAATCGAGTGGTCGGCGCTTCCGTAGTAGCCGGTTGAATGTACGCGATACGTTTCGACACCAGAGCGCTCGAGGAAGGCGGAGAAGTGTCCACCTTCCGTCTCTTCTACATACTGGCTGTCGTCACCACCATTGACGGTGCGAATGATTTCCGTCAGTGGTGTATTCGGGTTAAACTCGTGCAACTCGCGTTCAACCTCCTGTGCACGCGCCACAATCGTGTTGAAGCCTGTGCGTGCAATTTCGCGAGCGACGATCTGCTCCTGTCGGTCGGCCTGATCACTCAACGTGGCGAAGTTGGTCTGTTCTGCATTGTACAGAATAAACGCGCCGGCGATAAGTGCAGAGATCATTAGTAAGATAGCTGCTTTACCCATGGGATTGCCTCCATGTTGGTTGTGTGAGAATGCGGATGCGTGCTCGCCGGTGGATCATCGACACGCGTCCGGGTGGGTGAAAAATGATTGGGTGATGAACGCAACGTGCGACGTAGCAGACGCGAACGGTGGCGCCTATTCTGCAAGGACCACCTCTAAGGGCTCTTGCTGGCCGGGGGCGTGGTCGCCAGGACGTGGTTTTTCGCCGTCGGTGGCACGCAGCCAGAACTCCATCACAAAGTCGTTAAAGGACGGATGTCCGTCGCGCGACTCCAGTTGGGCATAGCTAAAGCTATCCGTGTCCCATCCGGTGCCCCCGTACGTGCCATCCTCGAAGGTGCAGGTGCTCCCCAGGCAGCTCGGGTATCCGTTGGCCTTTACATCTTCCAGCTGCTCGTCCGTCCAGTCGCCCATCTCGAAGGCCATGCGCCAGACGTTGCCATCGCCCTCGGGCCACGCCTGCAACAGGGCCTGCCGGCTTTCCAACACGTCATCGACGGCGCCCTGCTGGTTGCTGGCCTGCCCTCCTCGGTTCCCCTGTCCTGCCCCGCCGCCCTGGCCCCCGCCCTTTCCGGGGCGTACGGCAACAAGCGAATAAAACTGCTGGTCGGCGTCTAATGGATCGTTGATGCTCGCGCAGGTACCGTCGGTGCCAATGTCATTCACACCGAGCACCACGCCCAACCGCGTCAACGGCGGAAGCTCGGTGTAAATATTGGCGCGGGAACTGGTGCGCGTAAATCTGTCGGCTGAATCAAATATCTTCTCTGGAGCCAGTCGCATGTACTTCTTCGGCTCGTAGGTACAGCCTTCCTCGCCAAGCTCACAGTCCACCGAAGGGTTCAGGGGGTTGATACCGTCATCCTGGGTGCCGTGGCCGCGGTCGTTGATCGGCAAAAAGCGCTGCACGAACACGGCCGTGCACTTGTCGGCCGGCTCATTCACAATACCCGCGTAAAACGTGTCGTCCTCCGATTCCGGCACGTTTACCACCGACCCCATGAGGTAGGAGCCGGATACCTTGTGCGAAGCGTTACCGAAGAAGCCCGTGGCGTTCACGCGGTACGACTCCAACCCTGTGCGCTGCAAATACCCGGAGAAGTGCCCCCCCTCAACGTCTTGAACGAAGGTGCTATACGCTCCACCATTGACCTCGCGAATAATCTCTGTGAGCGGCGTATTGGGGTTGAAGGCCTTCAGCTCACTCTCCGTCTGCTGGGCCCGCGCTACCATGGTGTTGAAGCCCGTCCGCGCAATCTCCCGCGCAACGATCTGCTCCTGCCGCTCCGCCTGATCGCCCATGGTGGCAAAGTTTAGCTGTTCAGAGTTGTAGAGAATCATCGACCCTGCGATCAAGGCCGATATCATTAATAAAATGGCTGCTTTACCCATGGCTCGTTACCTCAGAATATTGAAAAGTTGTGATGGGGTGGATGACGGTTTACAGCTCCAAGATGAGCGTGGCGCCGTAGTAGACTTCGCGCAAGGTTTGGCGGTCGGTTTCGAAGGGCGTCACCATAGCGAACCGGATACGCGAATTCCGCACCGTCCCGGGACTGCTCGCTTCGGTGGTGGCCGGATTGGCAATAGGCTGCGCATTCCGATCCAGCAAATCCACACGGAAGTAGCTGAGCAGATCGGAGCTCGCGCCGTCCTGGCTCCAATGAGCGTCATTGTTGGGATTGCAATTGCCCGAGGTGCTATCACACGTGTAGCGCGTCAACTGATATACCGGGACAACCTCCCCCCCGATCGTCCGCTGCCCCACTTCCTCTGTCCGGTAGCGTACGTGGATTTCACGCTGCTCCGGCGGATCGACAGCATAGTCCGTTGAATCCTGCCGGAAGATGAAATCGGTGGTCAGCAGGCCCTCACTGTCGTACGTTGGGTCTGTGAACGGCACCGGGTGGACGTCCTCGGGCACGTGCATGCGCATCTTCAGGAGATCTTCCTCCATCCAGGTCGCAAACTCGTTGGCCTGCTTCTTCACCGTATAGGTGGCCGTCCGCTCAATCTGCACCTCGGTCAGGCGCTGCATCGACACAAGAATCACGAGCAAGACGGTCGCCCCAATGACGGTGGCGGTCAGGTTGTCGTAAAGAAAAATCATAGCCGTCGTAGAGCCTCAGCTCGTGTAACTAAAAACGCGGGAGAGGCGCACCGGCCGCTCCAAAAAGGGCGCGCGGCCACTGTCTGGCCACGTATCACGCACGGTCGTCTGCACCTTCTTGCGGGTCGTCGGCACCGAACTGCGATCGCCGTTGGCATCCACGTACTCCACCTCAATGTCGATGGCGAAGTAGAAGGTGTCGCGGCTAATGATGAATGGTTGCTCGGCCGTCTGCATCTTGTGAAAGTGCTCCACTGCCTCACATTCATCCGAACCGCCAAAGGCCTCACAGTGCCGGCCCGTGGCGAAGTGTTCAGACGAACTGACGAACGTAAAATCGCCCGGGTCGGTGATCTCCTCGCCATCCAGGATCGCCTGATCGTAGGCGCGGGCCCGGACGATTTCAAGCGCCTCCACGGCCGCGGCACCCCCCATCTCCTGCAGCTCCGCCGCGATCAGCTCTTGGCTGGTGCTGACGTACTTCACCTGGTTGGAGTAGGAAAACGTGACCGCAAGGGCCATCGCAAGTATTGCCAATAACGTCTGTTGCATGGGGTCGGCGGGTCAGGTTAGTCGCGGCTGGCTACCACGCGCATCATCTCTTCAGCGGACGTTTCGCCGCTTTGGACGATGAGCTTGGCGGAATCCTGCAGCGTGAGCATGCCGTCTTTCACGGCCAGGTCTTTGATGTCTTCGTCAGATAGCTTGCCCTCGGAGTCGGCAATCAGGTGCCGCATTTCGCGCGTGAAGTACATCGCTTCCGTCACGGCGCGCCGGCCCTTGTAACCCAGCCCGCCACACTTCGGACACTTCCGGTCGTTGCCTTCGGTGTAGAAGGTTGTCCCCTCGATGTCCTCCGGCGTAAAGCCGAGGTTTTTCAGGAAGATGGGATCGGGATCGGGATCCACCTGCTTGCACTGCGTGCAGAGCTTCCGAATCAGGCGCTGGGCCACGACCAGGTTGATGGCGTAGGCGATGAGGAAAGGCTCCACGCCCATCTTGTAGAGGCGGCTGACGGCGCTCGCAGCGTCGTTGGTGTGCAGCGTGGAAAAGGTGAGGTGACCCGTGTTGGCCAGCTTGATGGCCAGCTCGGCGGTGTGGCGGTCGCGCATCTCACCGACCATCACCACGTCGGGGTCGTGCCGCAGGATAGACCGGAGGGCGTCCTCCAGCCCCAGTTTGTTGTTGAGCTTGATCTGGCGCACGCCGGGCAGGATGTACTCCACCGGATCCTCCACCGTGAGCACGTTCACCTCGGGCGAGACGACCTCGTGCAGGGCGGCGTACAGCGTGGTGGTTTTACCCGAACCCGTCGGCCCCGTCAGGATCACCATGCCGTGCGGCTGGCTGATGGCACGCTTGAAGCGATCGAATGCCAGGTCCTGCAGGCCGAGCTTGCGGAGGTCTTTGATTACCTTCCGGTCATCCAGCACACGAATCACGATGGACTCGGAGCGGACCTCGGAGGCGGCGTTGGCAATCGGCATCACCGAGACACGGAAGCGGATCAGCGTGTCGTCGATCCAGCGCTGGATGAAGCCATCCTGGGCGGCGTCCCGCTCGAAGCGGTCCACGTTCATGGAGTTGTCCTTGATGACCGCGATGAGCGCTTCGGGGTGCACCTTCTTCTCCACGTGCCAGCGCTGCAGCCGGCCGTCGAGCCGGAAGTGGATTTCGACTTGCTTGTCGGCGTTGGGCCAGATATGGATATCAGACACGCCCTGCCGGGTGGCTTCCACAAGGGTGGCCTCGAACAGGTTGATGAGCTTCGACCGGCTCATCTCGGCTTCCAGCGCTTCGTCATCCACGAGGCTGCTGTCCTCGTCGTAGCTGGTGCCGAGGTCCATGGCCCCGCCATCGTCGTCGATGCGCTCCAGGTACTCGTTCTTGCGCGGGAAGGCCTCGGCGATGAGGCTGCGGACGACCCGCTCGGGCGCATACCGCAGCTCAAAGCGCTCCAGCTTCAGCTTCTGCATCATGCGATGCACGTCGGGCCGCGTCGGATCGTGCGTGATGAAAGCCACCTTGATGGCGCCGCTGTTCGACTCCAGGTCCACCTCGTAAGGCAGCACGCCGAGGTCCAGCAGCTGATCGCGGTACTCCTCATCAAACGTGTCGGTGACCGAGCGCGCAAATTCGGGGTCCGGCTTGCCGTCGCGGATGTCGGCGGTGGGGAAGGCATACACGCTGGCCGCTTCACCAAAAATAGCGGCACGATCGACACCGTCGACCTGCGCCAGAATGCGCCAGAACGACTCCTTGAGCCCTTCTTCGTCGCGCTTAATTTTAGCTTTCCGTAGCTGTTCCGTGCTGATGGCCCCTTTGCCAAACAGCGCTGCAATCACGCGGTCCTTCTTTTTGATCTTTTGCAGCTCCGGGTCGTCGAGGGTTTCCTCGGCAAAGTTGGGCTGCTCGTCGTCGCCCCAGTTGGTGTCGGCGACCGGGGTGTCGTCGGGCAGATCGATGGAGCTGCCGTCGAATGACGCGCCCTCTTCGGCGTCGGCCCCAAACGGCTCGGCCGGCTCGATTTCATCTTCTACCAGCACGTCTTCCTCGGCTTGCCGGTCGGTGTGGACGGCCTCGGCCAGCTCGTCGGCGTCAATGCTGTGCTGTTCGGGCTTGAGCTGCGTGCGGCGCGGCGCGGCCGGTTCTTCAGACCGACCCGTAGCAGGCGTCTGCTCCGGCGCGGGCGTCTCATCAGTACGCACCGGCTCGGCAGGAGCTGCGGGCACTGATGGGTCCGCGGCGGCACTTCCGGGGTCGGTATCGTCGTCGGCATTGTCGGCCAGCCCACCGTCGGTATCGTCCGTTTCCGCAAAGGGGTCGGCATCTGCGTCATCGTCGCCAAACCCGGCAAACGGCTCCCAGCCCAGATCGTCACCGTCAAACCCAAACAGGTCGTCATCGGTGGCCTCCGGGCCGGTGGATGCCTCGGCCGGTAGCGCATCTTCCCCTCTGCCTTCCACAGGCCGCGCCCCTTCGTCTGCAGGCGCGTCCGCGGCCAGCGCTTCACTGGTCGTTTCTTCCATACGGTCTTCGCTCGCGACGTCATGCTCCGCGGCCGGTTCTTCGGCGGCGGGTTCTTCGGCAGCAGTGTCTTCAAGCGAAGCCGTGCGGTCGGGATCCAGCGGTGCCCAATCGTCCGCAGCACCCGCCGGCTCAGCCCCGTCCTCCTGGGCCGACCGCGCCAGTGCCTCCAGCGCGTTCGGTTCCTCGCTGCCGCCGCCCAGCACCGTCTGCAGCCGCTTGCGGACCGCGGCTTCCGGAGCAAACGTCAGCGTCACGGTCATCCCGAGGCTGCGCACCAGCTCCTCCACCTCCTCGCAGGAGGGGTCGTGCGTGGCGACGGTCAACAGATGACCACCCAGCTCGGGGTCAATGGTCATTTCGACCGGCAGTAGGTTCAGCTCTCGCAGTGTCTCCTGCACGCCAGCAGGAAAGAGACGCAGAATAGCGTTGACGAAGTCGGCGTCGGGATGCTCGGGCGTCAGGGGGGCCGCCTCGTACTCCAGCACCTCAGCGGCCAGCGCGTAGCCTGGGGCCGCAGGCACATGGTCCTGGGCGATAAGCTCGCGCCACAGGACGGCATGAGGATCTTCTAAGTGGCGTTGCACACGCTCCGCGATGGCAGGGGCTACATGGCCCTGCGTACAGAACGCTTCAGCCACAGGGTCGCCCAGCGAAACCTGCGGGGCTGGCGTGGTGGCCCCGTTGGGCCCAAATGAACCAGGGTTGAGTGCTGTCGGAGTTGCGAGAGATGCTGCCTCACCGGACGGGTCCGCATTGGTTGGCGCAAGGCCGGACTCCTCCGCTTCCGGCTCTTTTGCATTTGGCTCCTTAGCTTCCGGCTCTTTAGCGGCGATCGGCTCCGGGAGGTCAGCTTCGGGCTGGGATGTTTCCGCAGCATCGTCCGAAGCCGTGACCTCCGGGGCAGCATCGTCGGGGGCCCACTGGTCCGCTGCCGGGCCTTCGCCCCCTGCATCGGCGTCCCGTGCATCGGTGTCCTGCGCATCGGGGTCCCGTGCATCGGCCGCGTCCGCATAGAGCGCCGCAGGCGG
>Ga0207421_10007252_pt1 | contig 11841 bp, 8 predicted proteins | sample SodLakKL_010_SED_4_FD_187542 | JGI IMG/M metagenome (GOLD analysis project Ga0207421, IMG submission 187542) | Alkaline sediment microbial communities from Lake Tanatar, Kulunda Steppe, Russia - 8KL_010_SED (SPAdes) (version 2) | ecosystem: Environmental > Aquatic > Non-marine Saline and... | reverse complement strand
AAAATAATTAGTAACTAAATTAACATACACAGATCGATAATGTTATTTACATATACTATAATTACTATACTTCGGCTGGTCTCAAGTTTCTAACGTAACATTTCCAACAAATGGAGATCTTGCGCTATGGAAACACATAAACGACTCACCCACTATGATCATGAACGAATCGCATCGTTGCTTCTTTTGGACTACAAGCCGGAACTAATTACTAAAGTAATTTTGTGTTGCCCGTTTGTCAATCTGCCCATTGGGTGGTAATTTAATCTCGAAAAAAAGATTAAAGCAAGCTGGTCATGGCAGGACTCTTTTTTTCCACAAGCGACGGCAGGTTCTGTACATTCAGGCAGTCTCCGCTTTATTTTATAGAGTCTATGATTAGCAGTGGGCCATTCTTTTTCCCGGTAATTCAAGAGTCAATGGCGTGCTTTCTGATTTGTTTCCATGTCAGTACAATTTTTTAGCTTCACGCAGATAGAATGAAAGATGAATAAGAAGGTTACTTCAAAAGAAACAACAGTTGAACGAAGCAAAGGTAATGTACTTTATATTATTCCTTATCCCCGTTTCTTTTCGCAACATAAAAATGTCGGCGGTCATGTTGCACATGCCTATGGCGTAACCTCGGAACTGGCTGAGGCGGGATACCACGTCCGGGTTTTAATGGATGAGAAAATATCCCTGATGGAAGGACCAGGAAGAGAGATTACTACGTTGCCTCTGGAGAAGAATTCCATTGTCCGGAGAGTAGGCTGGGGCCGCAGGCTGGTTCGATGTGCACGGGAAATTGCGGCATCGGAATCTCCGGAATTCTGTTACATGCGATATTCAGTAGGATTTCAGAACTGGCTTCCGGCATTGAAAAAGGCGCTGGGCAATATACCTCTTATACTGGAAGTCAATAGTTTCGGCAGTCAGACAAGAGGCTGGATGGCCCCACTGGAGAAACGTTTTTTTGCTTATGCAGATCTTGTTGTTGTGATATCCGACCCTGTCAATGATGCTGTAAAAAAGTTGTTTGGGGAAAACATCGCAAAAAGAACGATTGTTGTTCCAAATGGCGTCAATCCGGGTCGATTTAAAAAATGGGAGGAAAATCTTAACCGAAAGCCAGGGAAGGTCCTTAAAGCCGCCTATACCGGTCTGATAGAAAATTGGTACGGTCTGGATGATGTTATTGAAGGTTTTTTGAAGGCCCGGCAAATCTATAAAGGTGAAAGCGATCTTCAACTGCATTTTTATGGTGACGGACCGTACCGTCAAGAGCTTGAGAACAGGTATCGTGATGCAGAAAGTATTGTGTTTCACGGCCCCAAACCGTTTGAAGAGATGCCGGGAATTTTAGGTGAACTGGATATTTTGATTAACTCGGATTCAGCTCAGAAAGCATACGGTTCGCCTACTAAGATGTTCGAATACATGTCCACTGGCAGGCCCATTTTGTCTGCCAGGACACCACAATCTGAAAGACTGCTGATTAATGGCAGATTTGGCTGGTATTATGAAGTGGGGAATCCGGATTCCTTTGCTGAATCTATGCTGGACTTAATCGAAAGTCCGGAAAAGTCAAAAGAGAAAGCGCTGGATGCCCGCAGATATGTAGAAAACAATCATACCTGGAAACAGCGGGTGGAGTCCATTCTTGCGGGTTTGAGTCAAACATCCGCTGATGGTGGGATCAAGTAACAAGCAAATGTGATCTGAATAACCTTGTTTTTAGTCAATGCAAGATGAATATACTCGAGCGGTTGGTTTATGACAGGCTTAAAAAAAGCCCGGCATTGAAGTCACTGGCCAGGGATTTCTACCAGAGTCTTTTTGACTTGGTACCGGTGAAGAAGGTCTGGAGCAAAAATCCGATTACCGTCCGGGAAGGTTATTTTTTTGGTTTTCATGATCACTGTCCTTTTTCCGCCGACAATACCATGCTTCTTGCCAACAGATATGATATTCCATTGCGTATGCCGGAAAAGGGAGAATCTGTTGAGGTCGGCTATTTTTCGGGTTCAAACTGGGAAACTTTTACCCCCTTGTGCAAGAGCCGTGCATGGAACTGGCACCAGGGATGCAAACTGCAGTGGCGAGGAAACTTGAATCAGTTAGTGTTCAATGACTTTGCACATGGTAAAACAATTTCTCGGATCTACTGTATTGATACTGGGACGCTTCGGGATTTGCCGGAAGCCATAAGCTCAATTAGCGGCGACGGCCAATACGGCATTGGCTACAGCTTTGCCAGAGTGCAGAAGTGTATGCCGGGATACGGCTACCCTTATGAAACTGATGAACCTGATCTCAATAATCCTGTCACATCTGAATCGGGTATATATCGTATCAATCTTGATTCCGGGAAAATTGACCAGCTGGTGAGCATTGCCGGTCTTGTGGAATTGGCGCCTGAGGAATCGATGAATGGAGCAAAACACTTCGTGAGTCATGCTCTGTTTTCCCCTTCCGGAAATCGTTTTACTTTTATGCATCGATGGTTTAAAGGAGACGTGCGTAACAGGTACTCCAGACTGATATCCATGGACATTCAGGGAAAAGACCTGCATATCTTCCCGGCCAGAGACATGGTATCGCATGTAGCATGGAGAAACAACGAGGAAATTCTGGCATATTGCCGGGTGAATAATCGTGATGCCTATTACCTGTTTACTGATCAGACAGGTTCTTTTAAAATTATCGGCCCTGATGTACTGCTTTCTGACGGACATCCATCTGTTTCGCCGGATGAACGTTTCGTTATCACAGATACCTACCCTGACCGGACTCGCCGTATATCACTTTTAAAATATGATATGGAAAAAGAAGAGCTGGAAAAGCTGGCATATCTGATTCATCCCAGGAAGTTCCAATCTTCAAATCCATATCATAACTGGCGATGTGACCTTCATCCAAGGTGGGATCGCTACGGTGAGGCGGTCTGTTTTGATTCTGCACATACAGGTACCCGGTCGTTGTGCACAATGAAAGTGTAAAGGAGGTTAAAACCAGGGAAAAATCTGGCGATTCATAACACGGATCATCATATAGTGAAAGAGTACATTTGGTGTGGTAATATGGCCATTTCTACATATTTTCCGCACTATGTCTTGGAATTATTCAAATTTTAAAAATCAGGTACTTTTAAGCGGTTTTGTAAAAAACCTTGGCAAAATGATGTCGGGGACCGGATTTGCCCACCTGCTAGGTATTGCAGTTTTACCGGTGCTGACCAGAATTTATACACCTGAGGAGATGGGTGTATATGCAACTTTTCTGTCAATGGTAATGATTTGTTATTGTGTTGCTTCTTTCAGGTATGAATATGCAACATTGATTCCTAAAAGCCTGTCTGCAGCCAATAATATCACTATTCTTTCGATCTCACTGACAATGACAAGCGGGGTTGTACTTTTGTCTTTGCTTGCTCTGTTTCACAGACCCATTGCAGAAATACTTAACATAGAGGCAATTGGTCTTCTGATCTTTTTTCTGCCTGCTTCGGTTGTTTTTTACAGTATGTTCATGATTCTGACTTTCAGCCTGAACAGGCAAAAAAAGTACGGATTTATTGCAACAGGCAAGATCACAGCTTCCTCGGCAACCGCTGCTTCGCAGATTGGTATGGGCTTTTTGCAGATGCAGCAGGCCGGACTGGTTATCGGGAAATTTGCAGGTGATTTTCTGGGGATGATTTTTCTGCTGTGGAAACGTCAAAAAATGGGATCGTCTATCACTGCGGGTGTAACGCCCCGGCGCATGGTCGCTATGGCCAGACGCTATCGAGATTTTCCGGTTTACAATACCCCTCATGCATTGACTACATCGGTATCAAATAACTTTCCGGTCCTGCTTTTCAACACGTGGTTTTCCGAAGCTATTGCCGGTTTTTACGCGATGGCACACCGGGCACTTTATTCACCGGTTCAGGTTGTCGGAAAGGCTGCCTACCAGGTTTTCAGCCAGCGAATTTCAGAAAAATACGGCAACCAGGAGCAGCTTATTCCGTTTATTAAAAGTACCTTGCTGCTGCTTACTGCAATCGGAATTCTGCCATTTTTATTGTTGTTTTTGGTCAGTCCGCCCCTGTTTTCCTGGTTCCTCGGTCCGGGATGGGAAATGACCGGTTATTTTGTGCGTATATTAACCCCGTTTGTATTTCTGGTTTTTTTAGTTACCCCGCTCAATTTTATTCCGCTTCTGCTGGGCAGGCAAAAAAAAGCGTTTCTTATTGATGTTGTTTACCTCATGTTCCGTCTGCTGGCGCTTTCTGCCGGAATCTACATGGACGGTGTCTGGATTGCGTTGACTCTTTATGCAACAGTTGGGGTTGTGTTCAGCACCTATCTGATACTCTGGTATTATTTACTTGCAAAAAAAGCCGAGCGGTATGTATAATTAATTCATATTTCGGAGCTTTATTTATTCTCTCAGTAATCTTGTATTCTGTGTACAGGCAATAAATGGAAGCCAAAATAAATCGATACGTAACTACATAATTTAAAGGCATGAATCAACGTGAAACACAAGATGAAGTACTGAAAAGAGAAAAAGCATTCCATGATGACCTCTATTCTTCTAAATCAGACTCCAGGGCAGCTGCCAAAAAGTATAGCAGGCTCAAGGCAGAGTTTGATAAACGTTACATGAAGCTTGTAAAAGAGCGTGCTGAGGGAAGCAAGGTGCTGGAAATCGGATGCGGGCCGAATATCAACACTCCGCACTGGGTTGACATAGCTGCCGAGTGCCATGGTATTGATATTTCGGATGTGGCCATCAGTCAGGCCCGGGAACGGCTGGGGAAACCATACAGCAATACTCACCTGAGCGTGATGAATGCGGAATCAATGGAGTATGACGACAACTATTTTGATGTGGTTTGCGGCAAAGGAATCATTCACCACCTTAATACCGAATCGGCATTCAAAGAAGTATCCAGAGTTCTCAAACCAGGGGGACTCGCAGTCTTTATCGAACCCCTTGGTCACAACCCGTTTATTAATTTGTACCGGCGCCTGACGCCGAAAATGCGCAGTGATGATGAACATCCCTTGTTAATGTCCGATATTGAAGTGTCCCAACGCTATTTTGGAAATGTAAATACTGACTTTCAGCATATTACCAGCATACTTTCGGCATTTATACCGGGAAACAGGTTACATTCTCTCAGTTTTCAACTCCTGAACAGTTTTGACAGTCTGATAATCAAATCGCTGCCGTTTACAAAAAAATATAGCTGGATGGCGCTGATCAGGTTACAGGAACCTTATTCTGCCTGATTCTTGCTACCTCAGAATAGTCATTTTCTTGTATTCGGTTCCAAAGTCTGTTTGAAGACGATAAATATAAACGCCGCTTGATATATTGCCGGGATCAAATTGCACGGTGTGTGTGCCTGCTTCATATGATCTCTGTCGTAAAGTCATCATCAATTGTCCAGTTACATCAAAAATCTGAAGCATTACGTGACTTGCATCCGGAAGTTCGAACGCAATATTTGTCTGTGAATTAAAAGGGTTTGGATAGTTCTGCTTCAATGTGAGTTTTTCCGGCAATTGTCCATTCTTGTCGTCATTGTCGCCATTTTCGCCATTTTCGCCATTTTCGTCTTCATCCGGCTCTTCCGTCACCACGGTTATTTTGGAAATATTGAGTTTCGAACGCTGACCGCTGTCAGCATCGAGCCGGGTCCCACTGTAATAATATCGCCATAAGAGCTGGACATAGGCCTTGTCCATTAGTTCTTCCGGAAGTTTGACAGGGCCAATGGTTTGATTGTGTCCGGCCTCTTCGTTTCTCAGGTACTCAACCGGTTCCCCGTCCCCGTCTGTTACATCGCGGAACTCACCGTCATCCCCAAGACGATATTGCAGTCTCAGATTGTACACGCGGGAATTTGGACGCACGGTTCCGGCCTGAAATGTTACGGAAACAGGGTCGCTGGTCCTGGTGTCAAGGGCCAGCAATGCCCCTCCAAGCCGTGTTCCGGGATATCCCGGATTACCATCGGGATTGCTGGTGTTGATAAAGGCAAAACCGTCATTTCCAAGACCATTGATGCGTGTTCTGTCCTCAAGATCATAATCTCCATCTGTGTAACCGGATATCCCGGCATACTCATGTGGTTCCGGCTCATCCATATATACAAAAGCCATATGATCGGGGAAATGGCCTGAGGTGGTATCTGCCGGCCAGTAATCGAACGTAAAATCGGTATCCGCTAAAACTACCGGTTCGGGGAATAATTCTTTGTCATCTTCTTGAAAGACAGCTTTGATTGAAGTGTCAGAATACATCGGCAGGGTAATGGTTTCTTCATGGGCTGTGGAATCCGCAATTTCCCAGTGTGAGAAGGTATAACCCGGCCATGTTTTTGCCTTCATTGTTACAGGGACATCCTGAAAATAGCTGCCGGACCATGGCCATGGATTGTTTTCAACACCGGGGGTGCTGCTCTTGATGTCCGTGTTATGGACAGCAATGTAACCTCCGGAAGGATCCGAAACATCAAGCGTCAGGTTCACATCGGATTCGATGTCAAAATGTTTGCGGACATGTTCACGAAGATGGCCTTCACGGTTTTCAACAAAGCGGTACATGGCATTGACACCGGCAGAATGCGCCATCCACCCTTGTTTTGAGCCTTGTTTCTGCCATCTGAGCACCTGGTTTTCAATTTCCGTGCCGATGATGGCTTTTTGTTTGTCAATAGCGGAAGTAAGGCGATCTTTTTGAAATGTTGTGTTGAGAAGATCGGCAATACGGTTGATGAAGGATATCCTGAACTGGTCATTTTCCAGCAGATTGCGGAGCAGCAGATTGGGCCATTCTTCGCCATATCTGCCATCTTCTTTCAAAGTGACCCATTCAATCATGTCAAAATCATCCTGGGTACTGAGATTGAAGGAGCGGTCAAGGTCTCTCATCATCCAGCGCCAGCGACCGTCATGACCCGGTTCGGCAGTGGAATCGTAAGAAACCCGCTTGCGGAAATAGTCGATATTATTGTGGGGCCAGTCATTGTTGGCATAGAAGATTTGGGAGGCATAATAGTCCAGATAGCTGTCCATATCCATCTGTGTGGTCATATGTCTGAAATGGGATTCCTCGGACAGATCATGTTCGTCGGCATACTCCCGCATGGCAAGCCAGTGCTCATTATCTCCGGGATCAGCATAGTGCCTTCCCGTAAGCAGGTCCACTTCATCTTCCTGCAAGCCGTAAACACGTTTCAGGTAGTGTTGGTCATACCGTTCCCGGATATTGTGAATGCCCCAGTATTCGCCGTTGATATAGACTACGGACGGCCGGTACTCCTGGGTGTCAAAGTTAAGATGAGAGATCAGCGTTTGCGCCAGGCCGTCGCGGAACAGGCTGTAAGCCCAGTCATTGCCGGAATTGCGAAGGATAAGCCGGTTGTATTGATTGTAAGGAAGATCGGGAAAAAATGAGTAGTAAAACCTGTTGTCTCCGTATTCGTTTCTTGCATATATCCGGACGGACTTCTGAGCATTGCGACGGGACCATCCGCCGTGAATGCGGAGTCCCATATCTGTGGCCAGTACCCGCTTGCCATCTGTCTCAAAAAACTCGAGAGACGTTTTTCGCTCCCAATCGTGTCCACGGTTTTCAAAATTTCCGTGATGAACTTCACCCGATTCGCCGTCTGCTCCGGGAACATAAATACCGGTTTCGTGGTCAAACAGATGTTCCGGGTCCGTGACAAGTGAAAACACCGGCAGCTCATGAGATACCGACCCGTTTTCATCGATAAAAAAACTGTGGGTGTTTACAGCGCTTGGCAGATGACCATCACGTTTGGCTATGGCCCGGATAGTATGGGCTTTGGGCACCGGTCCGCCGGGTTCATTCCATCCTTCCGAGCGCGTGTCGGAATTGGTTGTGCGGATCATCGAAATGTCATTCGGTTCACTGGTGCGGTCTTGTAATGTTTTCGGTCCCTCCCAGACGTCGGAATCGCTGTCCGGCCGGCTTCCGTCGGTAGTGTAATAAATTGTTACATGATCATCGGGGTGGGTCAGATCGAGTTCGATGGATCCGGTGTGGTGCCCGGGTGGTTTACTGAACACCGGTTCCGTAAGCACCTGCTGGTATCCTTCTGTTGTGTTGGGCAGACCGGGGGTGGGGTCTTCAAAAAAATACCAGTCACCGACACCGTCGGGTTTGCGCCCGACAGAGAGATCGGTTGGAAGTTTTAGCGGTTGCAGTTCGTCGATACGCTCACCGTCGACCGAAGTGAGCAGAACTTCCTCGCCTGCGGATGCAATGGCAAAATTGGTGTGCAGCGGCTGGTCGGGATCCGTCCGGTCTTTGCCGGAAGCCCAGATCAGCAGAAACTCGCCGGGATCGATAGTAACATCGGGAAAAATCCAGCGGTATGGATTTTCATAGTCATCCGATAACCCGAACCATTGCAGGTCAACAGGTTCATCACCGTAATTGTAGAGTTCAATCCAGTCTTCGGCATCGCCGTCCTCATCGAACACGGTGGATCCGTTGGATGCCATCACTTCATTGATTGCCACAGTGGGTGTCGAAGCTTGAGCGGAAACAAGGCAAGCCAGTAAAAAAAGGAGGGAAAGCAGGAGTTTTTTGATCATCTTATGGTTCCCTGTATGATAGTATTATCGCTGTGTAACAAAATATCTTTTTGCAGGGAAAAAGCAGCGGGTGCGAGGTCATAGTTCAAAATAAAGAAAATCGGCAAACTTTTGATAGTTGCTTTCAAGCCGGAACTCCTGTTCCCACTTTATTCTTGCTGAAGTACGCATATCCGACAGTGCGCCGGACCGGTACAGGTCACTTATCTGCTTTGCAAGGATTTCAGGGGGAGTGTCCGGGTCGAATAACAGTCCGTTCGATTTGTCTACAATCTCGGGAATGCCCCCAACATCCGGAGCTGCCGCTGGTATGCCGCAACTGAACGCCTCCATGATGCTTACCGGTAGCCCTTCTGATGTGCTGTAGTTTACGAACAGGTCGATTCCGCCGGTCTGGTAGAATTGTCTGACCTCATTGTTCGGGAGGTGGCCTTTCAGGTCGATTCGCAGACCTTCACGGGTGATGCTCCGGGCACGGTTTTGCAGTGATGAGAATTGCGGACCGTTTCCGATATGCGTCCAGCGAATTTCCAGGGCGGGTAACAGTTCTTTTAGTTTGTGCACCGTCTCAAGAATGTGATCCACCCGTTTCAACGGGATTACTGAGGAGCAGGAAGCCAGATGCAACGACTCCGGACCGGCATCGGTTTTTGTTTTGGGGGAAGGATCCGGCGGAATTCTGGCCGGACCGCTGACACCCAGTTTCATCAGACGGATCTTACCGGCACAGCCGGGGTATCGCTGCGCCAGATAATCACGGCCGTTTTGTGATACCGGAAAAATATAATCCGCATTGCGCACTTTCCATTCATGCCACGGCAAAAAATTGCCGGCATATCGCTCGGTGTACAAGTCGCCGCCGTGTACACGGGTTGCCACCGTCCAGCTGTGCTTTCGGGCCGCCATGATTCCCCCCATGCACGCCTGCTGCATCCAGTAGGAATAAATGATGCCATCCTTAAGATTATAATAAGCAATGGTCTTCAGTATGCGCTGTTCCATCCGGCGCGCAATCCCCAGTGTCCGTGATGTGAGATAGAATTGATACGGTGAAAAGGGATGGCCCGATGCACGTTTCCATTCAGGTAAAAACATACCCCCGGATGACAAAAAGCCGCGAATAAACTCCAATAGCCGCCACTGTGAAGGTGGTTCCGGGGGGAGCAGGGTCACACCATCCGGAAGGTTTCTCGGGGAACCGTACGAAAACGTTGGCAGCAGGAAGATATGTCCGAATCGTTCGACGAGAAACGGGAGTTCATTTTCAAGGAAAATTTCTCCATTCCCGAATGGATAGCTGGCACTGAGAACGATCAGGTGTTTTTGGGGTCTTTGATTTGCCATATAGATCCCGTTAGATGGTCAGGCAGCTGTTATTTTTTCCTGCGCTGATGATGTTGCTTCATCCGGATCATTTTGGTTTCTGAGGTAGTAATTCAGAGCGATAATGAGTCCGGTGGTGATCCATAACTGATTGTCAAGAAAGCCAAACCCGATAAACTGATAAAAAACGGCATAGGCAAGAAAAGCCGCAAAAAGAGCGACTGCGATGTTTTTGTGTGCGAGAGTTTTGCTCAACCGGATATTGTGCCATGCCATGGCGAATATCTTGTAAACGATAAAGGTGAAGATAATCAGCCCGATCAATCCGAGTTCGGAATATACCTGATATATAACGTTGTGGGGCTCATACACTCCGAGTGTTTCCTGCAGGTTGTAATAGGAGAGAAATGCATCGGGAAACCCGCGCCAGCCTACGCCCAGCAGCCAGCTGTCAAAAAAGATACGGAGGGAGCCGTCCAGCAGCATGATACGGATAAAGTTGGAGGTGTCAACTTCGCCCGAAAAAAGGTCTATAAAGCGGTTAAAAATATTTTGCAGCAGATACTGCAGTTCCGGAACGGCAATTACCAGTATGATACCCGCCGCGGCACCGAAAAGAAAAAGGTTATACTGCCGGTAAAAGACGGCAAGGAAAATCAGCATAACCAGAACCGAAACCCAGGAGCTTCTTGAAAAGGTGACCAGAACAGCGGCAAATAAAATCAGAAAGAACAGAGCGCTTAATACTCGTTTCCAGTAAGATATGCCGGAAAATGTCTGTGACGCCAGGTAGGCCAGCGGCAGAAAAAAGAGCGAGCCGAAAATGTTGGGATCCACCTGTCCGATGCGGGCGCGTCCGGCCAGCCGCGTACCCTCGGTGTACATGTCCTGCACAATGGCAATCGGATTGTTAATGGTTTCGATGATAGCTATGGCACCGATTACAGCTCCTACCGCAATCATCGAATAGATCACCCAGACAATTTCCTGCGGCTTTTTGATCCAGTTGACAAACAGGAAAAGCAGCCCTGAGAGGACCAGAACCCGCAGGGCATGCAGAAAAGCCTTTTCGGCATCAGGGGTCCAGATAATGGATAAAAAGATGAGTGAGAAGAACAGAGCGATCTCCAGTTCAAATCCTGTTTTGCGGATCGGTTCAAAGCCGGTCATGAACCAACGCATGACGAACACCAGCAATCCGAAAATGTAGAAGATCTGGAAAAGGGAAAACGGGATCAGTCCGTCTTCGACAATCAGGATCAGATTGCCCAGCAGTGAGCCGGTTGTGATAAGAATCAGCAGCAGTACAGGTTGCGTTACCGTGCGGGTAATCCCGTAAACGAAAATGAGACCGGCAAGGGCAACCAGGTCAAGCGGGGGCAGCCCCATCGACCAGGTCACCAGCCTGAAAAAGGCAAAGACCAGTACTACCCCGCCGGCAATCAGCCATTCTGTGCGGTTGTCTTTTACGGCAATATGGTCAAAGAGGGAAGACACAAGCGGATGTTACCGGTCTTCATTATTGTTCTTCTTTCTTCGGAAGGAAAATCGCAGGTTCTCCTGCAGCTCCCGGATCTGCTGATAGCGCGCCGAATTGGTTTCGCGTCCGACGGCCATGGTGTGGCGGTAGAACACAAGCATGAAAGAAACAAAAATGCTGAATACCATTCCGCCCAGCACAATAAACGCCCGTTTCGGTGCATCTTTGTACGTCGGCAGATGGGCTTCATCAAGAACCTGAACACCGCGCTTGTCGGCCTCGGCAATGGTCAGCTGAAAGTCATACTGCGGATAAATGGTTTCATAGATGGTGTTCTGGACCGTAACCTCTCTGTAAAGGCGATAGTACTGCAGGGCAAGTTCGGGCATATCCAGAATGGGATGAACCACATCCGCAGTCCGGGCTTCCTGG
>Ga0207421_10007250_pt1 | contig 11845 bp, 8 predicted proteins | sample SodLakKL_010_SED_4_FD_187542 | JGI IMG/M metagenome (GOLD analysis project Ga0207421, IMG submission 187542) | Alkaline sediment microbial communities from Lake Tanatar, Kulunda Steppe, Russia - 8KL_010_SED (SPAdes) (version 2) | ecosystem: Environmental > Aquatic > Non-marine Saline and... | reverse complement strand
CTGATTACCCCTATCGCCATCGAAGAAGGAGTGCGTTTTGCAATCCGCGAGGGCGGACGCACAGTCGGCGCCGGAGTAGTTACCTCGATTCAGGAGTAAAAAAGGATCCAGCGGGTAATATTAATGCCTCTAATAGCAACCATTAGGGGGCGGGCCTTATAACCCGCCTCCTAATTATGCAGGATTATTGACAGGCTGGAACTTTTTGTGATAAATTGTAACTTACGAATTTAAGAGACAGGTGGGAGAAGTAAATGCGAGTAACCATACATATGGCCTGCGAGGAATGCAAGGAACGGAACTATACCACCCGCAAGAATAAAAAAAACAACCCGGACCGCCTGGAAGTGAAAAAATACTGCGGCCGCTGCAAGGCACACACCCTGCATAAAGAAACCAAGTAAAGTTCGGTTTTCCAAAGGGGTTAAAAGCCGGATCAGTCAAATCAATCATTATTTCGGGAAGAGGTTGGATAAATGCGTTTTTTTAAGCGAGTTAGTAAATTCCTTCAAGAAGTAAAATCAGAAATGAAAAAGGTGAACTGGCCAACCAGGCGTGAGTTTGGAGTTTTCACCGGTATAGTCCTGTCCGCAGTAATAGTTATCGGCGTATTCTTCTGGATCTTAGACAGTATCTTTTTAGCTGTTTTGCAGCTGGTGATTGGTTGATCGGCCGGTTAAGCCGGATTCAATATATTTAGAACAAAGGTTCTATAAGGAGAGTGAAGGGGGCCAAATGTTCCCCCTCGATATGAACACAGGAACAGATGCCGGGGCCGGCGATGAAATGAACCAGGCTCCCGAAAACGAAACTGAAGAGACTGCCAACGGTGAAGAAGAAACCGAGGTCAAGAAAGACTGGTTTGTCGTGCACACCTATGCCGGGTACGAAAAACGGGTAAAAACCAACCTCGAGCGCCGCGTTGATTCTATGGACATGAAAGATAAGATCTTCCGGATCATGGTTCCCACAGAAAAAGAGATTACCAGCCGCGGCGGGCAGAAGAGAACGGTGGAGAAAAAAGTATTTCCCGGGTATGTGCTGGTAGAGATGGTGATGGATGACGATTCCTGGTACGTGGTGCGCAACACCCCGGGCGTAACCGGATTTGTAGGTCCGGGTTCCAAGCCGGTACCGTTGAGTGAAAAAGAAGTAACCCATATCCTGCGCCAGGTCGGGGTAGTTGAAGGCAAACCCCGGATTGACTTTGATATTAACCAGGTGGTTCGCGTGGTTAGCGGGCCTTTTAAAAACTTTGAAGGTAAGGTAGAGGAGATCAACCAGGAGAAAGGCACCGTCAAAGTTTCTGTTTCCATGTTTGGGCGTGAAACACCGGTGGAACTGGAGTTTCACCAGGTTATAAAATTTTAAAGCGCTGTGCGGCCCTCAGGGCGGCAACAGTGAGGAGGTTTGTATAATGGCTAAAAAGAAAATACTAGCGCAGGTAAAACTGCAGATTCCGGCCGGTAAGGCCACGCCTGCACCGCCGGTTGGCCCGGCCCTGGGTCAGCACGGAGTTAACATCATGGCTTTCTGTAAGGAATTTAATGATCGGACTGCCAATGAAGGCGGGCTGATTATACCGGTTGAACTTACAGTATATGAAGACCGTGCCTTCAGTTTTATCACCAAGACCCCGCCGGCTGCCGTACTGCTTAAAAAAGCCGCCGGTATTGAAACCGCTTCAGGCGAACCGAACCGGCTCAAAGTAGCTACTGTTACCCGGGACCAGGTCAAGGAAATTGCCAGGCAGAAGATGGAAGACCTGAATGCCTATGATGTCGAAGCTGCTGCAGATATTATCGCCGGTACCGCCCGCAGCATGGGTATAGTTGTTGAGGGCTAAATAAGGCTGTTTTTATAACCGCCAGAGTAAAGATAAGCATACTGGCTAACGGCTGGTTATAGAAAGCTTTAAAGTAAATGTCCGGCAGCAGGGTTGCAGTTGAAAATAAAAACTATATTTTTAAGAGGACTCTTTAATAGAACAATATCAGTGGGAGAGCAAAAATGCTCGAAGACCACGGGAGGTAGATAACATGCCTGGAAGAGGAAAAAAATACTTAGATGCACGCCAGCAAATTGACCGCGAGGAAAAGCTTGAACCCGAAGATGCTTTGTCCAAAGTAAAAGAGTTGAGCGACCGTTCTTTTGATGAGACAGTGGAAGCGGCTTTCCGCCTTGGAGTGAACCCAAAGCACGCCGACCAGCAGGTGCGCGGTTCGGTTGTTTTGCCCCATGGAACCGGAAAAGAGGTCCGGGTAGTGGTTTTTGCCAAGGGTGAAAAGATTAATGAAGCCGAAGAAGCCGGGGCAGATCATGTCGGTTCAGACGAACTGGTCTCCAAGGTCCAGGAAGGCTGGCTGGATTTTGACATCGCCGTAGCCACACCGGACATGATGAGCTCCGTCGGGAAACTGGGTAAAATCCTTGGGCCCCGCGGGATGATGCCCAACCCGAAAAGCGGCACTGTAACATTTGAAGTTGCCAAGGCTGTCAATGACATAAAAGCCGGTAAGGTTGAATACAGGACCGACAAGGCCGGTAACGTCCATGTTCCGATCGGCAAAGTTTCTTTTGACCTTGACAAGCTGGTAGAAAATTTTAATACTGTGCTCGATGCCCTGGTTAAAGAGCGGCCGGCCGCGGCAAAAGGTCAGTATATGAGGAATATAACTGTTAGTTCAAGCATGGGCCCTGGAATCAAGGTAAACCCCGGTGCGGGAGCCAAGGTTGCAGGGGCGAAAGCATAGCTAACACGGGAGCGATAGAGCAGAAAAAAATTTGTTTACAATAATATAGCAGTTATTCCGTAGACGGCAGGAACTTTTTTAGTTTAAAAGCCCCCCGGGCTTCCTGTCCAGGAAAACTATCTCTACTAAGTGACCTGTGAGCAGTAGGCTCATATAAATACAGGTACAAACGGGGTTTTCCAGTCTGCGGAAAACCCCGTTTTTTTTGAAGTTGTATTAATTAAAGTTATTGCTTAGCCGTGCTTCATTTTGGATAAGGGCATTGCGCAAATGTGGTTGCAATGGCCGACGAAGCAAAGGTTGCAAACACTAATTAAAAACGAATGCGGCAGGAGGAGGTGAAATTATTGCTCACCAGGGAAGAAAAGGAAAAAATGAAGGATGAAATAGCAGAAGCATTGCAGCAGGCCGAGCTGGTGGTGGTTACAGATTACAGGGGCTTGAACGTTGAAGCCATAAACAACCTGCGCGGGCGCTTGAGAAATGAACAGTGCCGGTTCAGGGTAACGAAGAACACCATGAACAAATGGGCCTGCCGGGAAGCAGGTTTTGAGCAGCTGGAAGAATTTTTTGAAGGCCCCACCGCTATTGCTTATGCCGATGAAGATCCGGTAGCGGCGGCCAAGGTATTCAACGAGTTTACCAAAGAAAATGAAAACCTGGTCATTAAGGGCGGGGTTCTCTCCGGTCAACTGGTCAGTCCGGCAAGGATCAAAGAGCTGGGAGAAATACCATCCCGCGAAGTGCTGCTTGCCAAGGTTGTTGGCGGCTTCCAGGCGCCTATTACGGGCCTGGCCGGAGCGCTGCAGGGCACCCTGAGCCAGCTGGTTTATACCGTGGACGCCGTGCGCAAGCAAAAAGAAAGCGCTTAAACAGGGTGGTTAGAAATGCGCCGGGTAACAGCCGGGCAGTAATTAATGGAATTAAGCTTAAAAGACGAGGTTGCTGTAGCCGGCAGCCTGCATGAAATATAATCATATTGATAAAGGAGTTAGTTGGAAATGGCAAAAGAAGAGAACAAAGTAAATGAAATTATGGAAATGATTAAGGGAATGACCGTGCTGGAACTTTCAGACCTGGTTAAAGCCCTGGAAGAAGAGTTTGGCGTAACCGCTGCCGCACCGGCGGCAGCAGCTGCTGCTCCCGCCGCCGAAGGTGCAGCTGAGGAAGAAGAAAAGGATGAATTTGATGTTGTTCTTACCTCGGCCGGAGACAAGAAGATCCAGGTTATCAAAGTTGTCCGCGAATTGACCGGACTGGGCCTGAAGGAAGCAAAAGCTATGGTAGATGAGCTGCCAAGCCCGGTTATGGAAAAAGTGAACAAAGAAGAAGCCGAGTCAACCAAGGGCAAAATTGAAGAAGCCGGCGGAGTGGTAGAGCTGAAGTAGTTTTTTTAACTTCTACTATATAGCGATTCAGGCGCATGCTATTTCCAATATCCATGCGCCTTTCCTTTAAGGAGTGTTGCACAAACACTCCTTTTTTGTGTGCGAAGTAACATCTTCAGGAGTAAGCCGCAGGGGCAGTTCCATCGTCTTCCCTTCGGCAACTGATTTGTTTTAATCACGGTTGAAATATTTTTCTGTTTTATGTTAATGTATAAATGCACAGCCGGTGAATGACGGCTGCAATGAAATAGTGTTGATCCTCGCTCTTTAAAACTTTTTTATAAAAACTATCCTGCAACCGTTGACACTTATATTTGCTTGTGATAATATCTTTAGTTGTCTAGTACTACCACTATGCGTTTTTTTAAGTGAGATTTGGTAAGCCTTCTTAATGATGACAAATTACCCATAGGAGAAACAGAGGATATTTGGCTGTTGATGAGGTACAGCCTTTTTTTTCCGGTTTTAAATCATAAACCAGGTATCAGGGGAGTGATTTTTTTTAATGTCCACTAACGTCGCAACAAGTTTGAGAGAACGGCGTTCATTTGCCCGTATCAACGAGGTTCTTGACCTTCCGAACCTAATTGAAGTTCAGCGCAGTTCGTTTGATTGGTTTCGTAGACAGGGCCTTAAGGAGATATTTGACGATTTTTCGCCGATCCAGGATTTCACAGGAAATCTCGTCCTGGAATTTTTCGACTATTCACTGGGCGAGCCAAAGTATTCCGTTGAAGACTGCAAGGAGAGGGATGCTACTTATGCCGTGCCTTTGAAGGTAAAGGTCCGGTTGATCAACCAGGAAACAGGCGAAGTCAAAGAACAGGAAGTCTTCATGGGAGATTTTCCGATGATGACCGAAAACGGCACCTTCATTATTAACGGCGCCGAAAGGGTCATTGTCAGCCAGCTGGTCCGTTCCCCGGGCGTTTATTTCAAAAAGCAGCCCGACCCTTCCGGGACTACGGGGAAAGAGCTGGTCAATGCTACCATTATACCTAACCGCGGAACCTGGCTCGAATTCGAGACAGATGTAAGCGAGGGTATTTATGTGCGCGTGGATCGGACCAGGAAGATACCGGTAACGGTGCTCCTGAGAGCGATCGGCTACGGCACGGATGAACAGATCCAGGAAGTGCTGGGACATGATCCCCGGCTTAATGACCTGCTGGATAAAGATCATACCGATTCAGAAGAAGCGGCCCTGCTTGAGATATACAAGCGGCTGCGTCCCGGTGAGCCGCTGAATGTTGAAAATGCGCGGTCACTTTTTGATTCGCTGTTTTTTGACGGGAAACGTTATGATTTTGCTTACGTAGGACGCTTCAAGGCCAATAAAAAATTGTCCATGACTGAGCGGTTGTTCGGGCATGAGCTGGCCGAAGACTTAAAAGACCCGGCTGAAGGGACGGTACTTTTCCCGGCCGGCACTACAGTCGATGAAGAAGTAGCCCGGGTAATTGACGAAAACAATATTCAGAGGGTAAAAATCGACTACCGGGACCGGGCCAACCTGGTTATCGGTAACGGCAATGTCGACCTGTCGACCAGGCACCTGGTAACCTCCGATATCGTCGCTGCGGTAAACTATATTTTCAACCTTTTCGACGGGATCGGGCATGCCGATGATATTGACCACCTGGGTAACCGGCGCCTGCGCAGCGTTGGAGAACTGCTTCAGAACCAGTTCCGGATCGGCCTGTCCCGCATGGAAAGGGTGGTCCGGGAAAGGATGACCATCCAGGACGTAGAGGCGATTACACCCCAGGCCTTGATCAATATCAGGCCGGTGATCGCTTCGATCAAAGAGTTTTTTGGCAGCAGCCAGCTTTCCCAGTTTATGGACCAGACCAACCCGCTGGCTGAATTGACTCATAAACGGCGCTTAAGCGCTCTCGGCCCCGGCGGCCTGAGCAGGGAAAGGGCCGGTTTTGAGGTGCGTGACGTGCATCACTCGCACTACGGCCGGATCTGCCCTATCGAGACCCCGGAGGGCCCGAACATTGGCCTGATTGGTTCACTCGGCACTTACGCCCGGATCAACGAGTACGGGTTCATCGAAACCCCTTATCAACGGGTGGATAAGAATGAAGGCCGGGTAACCTCAGAAATTGTCTACCTGACTGCTGATGACGAAGACCGCTTTGTTATCGCCCAGGCTAACGCAAAGCTGGACGAAGATGGCCGTTTTGCCACCAACAGGGTTATTTGCCGTTACTACTATGACACGGTTATGCGCCATCCCAACGAAGTTGATTTTATGGACGTTTCTCCGAAGCAGCTGGTCAGTGTGGCAACCGCCCTGATCCCGTTTTTGGAGAACGATGACGCCAACCGCGCCCTGATGGGCGCCAACATGCAGCGCCAGGCGGTTCCCCTGCTTCAGACCGAAGCGCCTTTTGTAGGGACCGGGCTGGAAAGCAAGGCTGCAGTAGATTCAGGCGCCGTAGCAGTTTGCCTGGCCGACGGTGAAGTAGTCCGGGTTACAAGCAACGAGATTTATGTCCGCCGTGACGATAATGGTGATGAAAAGAACTACAGGATCAACGGCCGGACCAGGGAACGTTTTGAGACAGATCGGATTCCCGGGTTTGACGGCCGGATCGATGCTTATTTCTTGCAGAAATTTAAGCGCTCCAACCAGGGGACCTGCGTTAACCAGCACCCTACTGTCAGGCGGGGACAAAAGGTTAGGGCCGGTGAAGTCATAGCCGACGGTTCCTGTACCGACATGGGCGAACTGGCCCTCGGCCGTAATGTTCTGGTTGCCTTTATGCCCTGGGAAGGTTACAACTACGAAGACGCTATTTTGATCAGTGAAAAGCTGGTTAAGGAAGATACTTTTACTTCCATTCATATAGAAGAGTACGAATCCGAGGCCAGGGATACCAAGCTGGGCCCGGAAGAAATTACCCGCGATATTCCTAATGTCGGCGAAGAAGCCTTGAAGGATCTTGACGGCCGGGGCATTATCCGCATCGGGGCCGAAGTCAGGGCCGGCGATATCCTGGTTGGCAAGGTCACTCCCAAGGGTGAGACTGAATTGACCGCAGAAGAACGCCTCCTGCGGGCGATCTTTGGAGAAAAGGCCAGGGAAGTGAGAGATACCTCCCTGCGCATTCCGCACGGCGAACAGGGCATCGTGGTTGATGTCAAGGTTTTCAACCGGGAAGAGGGAGATGAGCTTTCCCCCGGGGTTAACCAGCTGGTCCGGGTTTACGTGGCCCAGAAACGCAAGATCTCCGAAGGGGATAAAATGGCCGGCCGGCACGGAAACAAGGGAGTTATTGCCCGAATCTTGCCGGAGGAAGATATGCCTTTCCTTCCCGACGGTTCCCCCCTCGATATAGTTCTCAACCCGCTGGGGGTTCCGTCGCGTATGAATATCGGACAGGTCCTGGAAGCACACCTCGGCTGGGCGGCAAGCACGCTGGGTATTAGCATTGCTTCGCCGGTTTTTGACGGTGCTTCCGAAGGGGATGTTTTCGAATGTTTCGGGGAATCCGGCCTGCCTGAAAACGGCAAGACCACCCTTTATGACGGACGGACAGGAGAACCGTTTGATGAGAAAATAACGGTAGGTTATGTGTATATGCTTAAGCTGGCCCACCTGGTTGACGATAAGATCCACGCCCGTTCAACCGGGCCATATTCGCTGGTAACCCAGCAGCCGCTTGGCGGTAAAGCCCAGTTTGGCGGCCAGCGTTTCGGAGAGATGGAAGTATGGGCGCTAGAAGCCTACGGTTCTGCTTACACTCTCCAGGAAATCCTTACCGTCAAATCCGACGACGTAGTAGGAAGGGTAAAAACTTACGAGGCTATCGTCAAAGGTGAAAATATCCCTGAACCGGGCGTGCCGGAATCGTTTAAAGTCCTGGTTAAAGAACTGCAGAGCCTCTCCCTCGATGTGAAGGTGTTGAGTGAAGAAACCGGGGAAGTTGAAATCAAAGAAGGCGAAGACGAGAGCGACTACCGCCGCCTCGATGTAAATATTGAAGGAATGGAATCAGATGAAGACGACCTGGATCGTTTCATCTACCAGAAAGAAACGAAAGACGAAGGTGAAGAAGAAGAGGGAGAACAAGAAGAGGAAGATGAAAGCCTGGAGGAGGTTACCTCAAAGCAGGGCGATGAAGGTGAAGAAGACCTTTCCATACCCCTGGACCTCCAGGAAGAAAATGTTGAAGAAGTTTCTTTAGACCAGCTTGAAGAAGATGAAGACGAAGATGAAAGTAGCGATGAACAGGAGCCTGAGTCTTCCAAGCAAAACAAAAGCTCCGAAGAAGAGGACGAAGAATCGGAAGAGCTGGAAGAAGATGAAGAAAGCATCTACTAGTAGCGCAGGTTAAAACCTGGCGAAAGGAGAGATCTTTTTGTTGGACGTTAATAACTTTGATGCCTTGAAAGTCGGGTTGGCATCTTCAGAACAGATCAGGGCCTGGTCAAGAGGTGAAGTCAAAAAGCCCGAAACAATTAATTACCGGACCCTGAAGCCTGAGCGTGAAGGGCTCTTCTGTGAAAAAATATTTGGGCCGCAAAAAGACTGGGAATGTCACTGCGGCAAATACAAACGAGTTCGCTATCGCGGTATTGTCTGCGATCGCTGCGGGGTTGAAGTGACCAGGGCCAAGGTGCGGCGTGAACGGATGGGCCATATCGAACTGGCTGCACCTGTTTCGCACATCTGGTATTTTAAGGGTATCCCGAGCCGCATGGGGCTGCTGCTCGATATGTCGCCGCGATCCCTGGAAAGAGTGCTTTATTTTGCCGCCTACGTGGTAATCGATCCGGGTGAAACTTACCTGAGCGACAAGCAGCTTTTGACCGAGGCAGAATACCGTGAGTATTATGACAAGTACCAGGCCCTCTTCAAGAGCAATAAAGGCTTTAAAGCCGAGATGGGCGCTGAAGCGATTAAAAAGCTACTCAAGCGGCTTGATCTTGAGCAGATTGCCCAGGACTTGCGTGAAGAACTGCTCAATTCCAGCGGGCAGAAGAAGGTCCGGGCTATCAGGCGCCTGGAAGTGGTTGAGGCTTTCCGCCAGTCGGGCAATGATCCGGCCTGGATGATCCTGGACGGGATCCCGGTTATTCCTCCCGACCTGCGGCCGATGGTTCAGCTTGACGGCGGCAGATTTGCTACCTCGGACTTGAATGACCTGTACCGAAGGGTGATTAACCGTAATAACCGCCTGAAGAGGCTGCTTGACCTGGGCGCTCCCGATATTATTGTCCGAAACGAAAAACGGATGTTGCAGGAAGCGGTTGATGCCTTGATCGATAACGGGCGCCGCGGCAGGCCTGTCACCGGGCCCGGCAACCGGCCGCTTAAGTCACTCAGTGATATGCTTAAGGGTAAGCAAGGCCGTTTCCGGCAGAACCTGCTCGGTAAAAGGGTCGATTACTCGGGCCGTTCCGTAATTGTGGTCGGGCCTGAGCTCAAGTTATACCAGTGCGGATTGCCCAAGGAAATGGCCCTGGAACTGTTCAAGCCCTTTGTGATGAAGAGGCTGGTCAGCGACGGAGAAGCTCACAATATCAAGAGCGCCAAGCGGATGGTGGAAAAAGTTCGCCCCGAAGTTTGGGACGTGCTTGAAGATGTGATCAAGGACCATCCGGTGCTGTTAAACAGGGCGCCGACCCTGCACCGCCTGGGAATCCAGGCTTTTGAGCCGGTCCTGGTTGAAGGCCGGGCTATCCAAATTCATCCCCTGGTTTGCGCCGCTTATAACGCCGACTTTGACGGAGACCAGATGGCTGTCCACGTGCCCCTGTCGGCAGAAGCCCAGGCGGAAGCCCGGCTGATGATGCTTTCTGCCCATAACATTCTCAACCCCAAAGAGGGCAAACCGGTGACAACGCCGACCCAGGATATGATCCTTGGCTGCTACTACCTGACCTTCGAGCGCAACGGGGCTAAAGGTGAAGGTAAAGTATTCCCCGATCCAGAAGAAGCGGTCACCGCTTACAACCTGGGATATATTGACCTGCAGGCCCGCATCTTTATCAAGGCCAGCGGGTTCAAGGGGCGCGAATTTGTGCGCCGCAAGAAATACCTGCTGACAACCGTGGGTAAAGTCATCTTTAACGATGTATTTCCCAGTGACTTTCAATATATGAACAATGCCGATTTCAGTGACTATTTGCCGGAGCAAAACTTTGTACCGATAAAAGGTTTTAACCCGGCTGAAACGCTAAAGGAATTGCCGCGGAACAAGGCGATTAAGAAAGATTTTCTGGCCGACCTGATTGCGCGCTGTTTCAGGAGATACGGCAATACCAAGACGGCGGAAATTTTGGATGAAGTTAAGACTCTTGGCTTTCATTATGCCACTCGCGCCGGTGTTACCGTAGCGGTCAGTGATATCGTCGTTCCGGAACAGAAGCAGGAGATCATGCAGTCAGGCGAAGAAAAAGTTGAGGCCATCGAACAGCAGTACGAACGGGGCCTGATTACAGAAAAAGAACGCTATGACAGGGTTATTGAAGTCTGGGGCAAAGCCAAAGACGAGGTTACCGGAGCTTTGATGACCGGCCTTGATGAGCTTAACCCGATTTACATGATGGCCCATTCCGGGGCCCGCGGTAACGAATCCCAGATTACCCAGCTGGGCGGAATGCGCGGCCTGATGGCCGACCCGGCCGGGCGGATTATTGACATCCCGATCCGGGCCAACTTCCGCGAAGGCTTAACCGTGCTGGAATACTTTATATCCACCCACGGCGCCCGCAAGGGCCTGGCCGATACCGCCCTGAAGACTGCAGACTCCGGTTACCTGACCCGCCGCCTGGTTGATGTGGTCCAGGATGTTATTGTCCGCGAAGAAGACTGCGGCACCGGCCAGTCGATCAGGTTGAGCGAGTTCCTTGAAAATGATGAAAACCTCGAAGAGGCTGTAAACCGGGTGATCGGTCGCTATACCCTCGACCCGGTATACCACCCGGAATCGGGTGAAGTCCTGATCGAGGCCGATACCATGATTACAGAAGAAATGGCCCAGCAGATCCTTGAGCATAAAATATCGGAAGTCCTGTTCCGTTCGGTACTAACCTGTAAGACCCGGCACGGCGTGTGCGTCAAATGTTACGGTCGCGACCTGGCCACCGGCAAGTTAGTCAATGTTGGCGAAGCTGTGGGAATCATCGCCGCCCAGTCTATCGGCGAACCTGGAACCCAGCTTACCATGCGGACTTTCCACACCGGCGGCGTGGCCGGCGACGATATTACCCAGGGCCTGCCCCGGGTGGAAGAGCTGTTTGAAGCACGCAAGCCAAAAGGGCAGTCGCTGATTGCTGAAATAGCCGGTGAGGTTGAAGTGATTGAAACTCGCTATAAGCGGGAGATCAGGCTGACTGCGGAGCACGGCGAAAACCGGGTTTACCCCATTACATACGGGGCCCGCATCAAGGTTGAAAGCGGCCAGCATATCAATGCCGGCGACGAGCTGACCGAAGGATCAATCAACCCGCACGAACTGCTCAAGGTAAAAGGCGTGCGAGGAGTTCAGCTCTACATGCTCAAAGAAGTACAGTGGGTTTACAAGATGCAGGGTGTCGATATCAGTGATAAACATATAGAAATAATTGTTCGCCAGATGCTCAAGAAAGTTAAAGTAGAAGAGCCTGGAGACACCGATCTTCTGCCGGGTGGAATGTTAGACAGCCACGTGTTTGATGAAATAAACGAGAGCGTGGAAGCCGAAG
>Ga0207421_10007249_pt1 | contig 11848 bp, 13 predicted proteins | sample SodLakKL_010_SED_4_FD_187542 | JGI IMG/M metagenome (GOLD analysis project Ga0207421, IMG submission 187542) | Alkaline sediment microbial communities from Lake Tanatar, Kulunda Steppe, Russia - 8KL_010_SED (SPAdes) (version 2) | ecosystem: Environmental > Aquatic > Non-marine Saline and... | reverse complement strand
CACAGAAAAACCATGCTCTTGTAATCGAGGCCCCTTATGCTGATTTTCTAAATACCAAAAAAGTAAGTTACTATACCCCGGCATTCTGTGCCAGAGCCATTGCCGAACTGCATGCCCGGCACCCGGCATTACGAATAGTTTTTTGCGCCAATCGAAAGGTTGCCAACGAATGGACCCGGCATTTCTTCAGTGCAGTTTGGGGATTGCAGCAAGAAGAATTTAATAACATGGATGACCCAGGATAAGCTTTAACTGCCAGTGGCTGTAAGGGTCATATTTATAAACACAGAGTGCCCCGCCCTCTGGTTAACCCGGCAGGTATCGAATATGTTGCCATAGCCCCTGGAATACATGTGCAGGTGCTGGCCCTTTTTAAATTTTTTAACACATTACCCCCAGATTCCTCTTGACAATGGAGTGGCATAAAGGTAAATTGTGTACAAATAAAAAAGGGGGTATCTTTATCATGGCAAAATCATCTACGGGCATGGAAGAAAACGTCGCAGCTTTACTTTCTTACATTTTTGGCTTTATTACAGGGCTGATATTTTTCCTGATTGAGAAAGAAAGCAAGTTTGTGCGCTTTCATGCCATGCAATCCATTGTTTTCTCGGTTGCACTGCTCATAATCTACATTATCCTGGGCATTATTCCGGTCATAGGCTGGATTCTCATACCCATCGTTGGCCTTATCGGCTTTGTTGTATGGATACTCCTGCTGATAAAGGCCTACCAGGGCAATCTCTGGAAGTTACCGGTGCTTGGCAACCTGGCAGAAAAATGGTCCGGTTCTGCAGCCGTTTAAGAGGTGCTCACTTTTTTCAGGAATTTGTTTCCTATCGCTTTATAAGCAATATTGACCAGATTCGAAGTGCGCTGGTGATTCGCAATAATAAAGATGGTTGTTTGCATGAGGCAAATATATTTGTTACCGGATCCCAGCGCGCTCCTTACACTAATATCACCGATACCATAAAACCACAACCACCAATTTCTCTGACTCTAATTAGCCAGCTACCAAAAGCTCTTTACTATTTTGCATCAAGGAAGGCAGTGATTCGCAAGCATGGCAGCCTGTTAAGAGGCACCTGAAAGCTCATTTATGCTTAAAGTGAACAAATATCCTGCCAAAATTTTTATCATCTTTTTCGACGCGGTGATAAAGCTTTTTTATCTCCGGTTGATTTAAAAACCGCAAAACGCGTTTTTTTAATTGCCCCGAACCTTTGCCTGGAATTATCTCGATCGGGGTAATCCTTTTTTCCAGGGCCTCGTCAATTACCCTATTAAGCTCGTCATCGATGGCATTACCCTTGTTGAATATATTATGTAAATCTAAAACTATTTTTGCCATAAGTCAATTTTTCTATCTCAAACGATAGTAACGAACATCGCCTGATTTTACCTTTTCCTCAAGCAGTTTTCTAAGCCACCGTATAACCATTCGCCTGACTGCGGGAACAAGCAACCCCACCCCAACCACATCGGCCACCAGGCCCGGGGCAACAAAAAGCAGGCCTCCTGTAAATATCAATGCACCATGCAGTATCTGTTCGCCCGGGAAATATCCGCTGTTTAAATTTGCTTTTATATTATATAGAGCTGTCAACCCCTGACGCCGGGCAAGTATAGCCCCGAATAATCCGGTAACAACTACAATAATTATAGTATTTAAGGTACCTATGACAGTGCCGAGATATATTAATAAAGCAAGCTCGGCCAGTGGAAATAATATAAACAGTATAATCAGTTTTAATAACAATCGGACCTCTTTTTCACAAGGAAATATTTGGCATTTGCAGTCGAATTTTGCCCAGAAGCACTTTATAAATTACATTCCCTGTCGCTATATTTGCTTCAATTGCCCATTATATCAAAGTTATGAGGGGTTTATACGTATTAACAGTATTCTTATTGCCATCTAGCGGATATTTGCTTTGATAGAATTTACTACATCAAGTTCAGATGCCCTGACAGCCAGGTGGATGGCCCCCTTTATGGCTTTGGCCTTGCTCCGGCCATGAGCCACCACAACATTTCCATCAAGCCCGAGTAAACATGCTCCGCCAAACTCTTTGTAATCTGCCCTTCGGGTTAAAAACATGACCCTGGCATAATTAACCAGCGCAGAACCCTGTAGCTCCCTGGGGATCTGGTGGCTTTGCTGCCAACCCAGTTCTTTACCAAAAGATTCACCAAAACCTTCAAGGGTTTTTAGCACTATATTTCCGGTGAAGCCATCGGTTACTACCACGTCGGCAACACTATTAAGTATTTCCTGAGGTTCTATATTGCCGGTAAAATTTACCCCCGGCATATTATTTAACAACTGATGGCTTTCGCGTGCCAGGCGATTACCTTTGAGTTCCTCAGTGCCATTATTTAGTAAAGCCACCCTGGGCTCGGGTATACCGAGATGCTCAGCAGCAAATACCGAACCCATCTGGGCAAATTGCGCAAGGTATGCCGGCAGACAATCGGCATTGGCTCCAGCGTCTATTAAAACAAAGGGTTTTTCAGGATTAACCGCAATTACTGTAGCCAGGGCTGGCCTGTGAATTGTGGGAATGCGCCCGAGCATTGTAAACGCTGCTGCAAGCACAGCTCCGGTGCTGCCAGCAGAAACAAAAGCCGATGCTTTTTCTTCCCTGAGCATACCCATTCCGATTACAATTGCAGAGTTGGGCTTTGATTTTAATGCCTGAACCGGATGTTCACTGGAAGAAATCGTCTGGCGAGCATTTATTATCGAAAGGTTGGCTTTTTTTTCATAACGGCGAACAAGCTTTTCTAAAGTTCCTTTTCGCCCCAGCAATGCAACTGGCGCATCGTACTCATAAGCCGCTTTGGCGGCTCCTTTTACAATTTCATGTGGCGCATAATCGCCACCACTTGCGTCAACAGCTATCAACATTTAATCCGAAACTCCATTAAGAAAGTATTATTTGACAACACCCGGCGAGGCCCTTATACTAGCACCGCTTACAGTAGCAATGCAACGCTTATAATTTTAAGCCATTAAATATCATTCACTATGCTATACTCAACTCGACTTGAAATAATTTTTTAATTTGTCAAGGGAGGAAAATGGACGTTCAAGAAGAAATCAAGAAGGCAATTATTAAGGTTCATCCGGGAGTCGATGAATCAAAAATTACCCCCGAAGCCAGCTTTACCGGAGACCTGGAAATGGATTCGCTCAGCATGGTAGAGCTGTCTCTTGCTATGGAAGATAGTTTTGGCGTTACACTGCCCGATGAAGAGCTTGCCGACTTAAAAACAGTCGGGGAAGCTGCCGAGCTGATAAAAACCAAAATGGAGAAATAAAATGCCGGAAAGGGTTGTTATAACCGGTTACGGGGCTGTCAGCCCCCTTGGCTTAAACCTCGAGGACACCTGGCAAAAACTTATCATGGGCAATTCAGCCATTGATTATATTACCGGCTTTGAAGCCGATAATTTCAATGTGAGGATCGCTGCTGAAGTAAAGGACTTTGATCCAAATGCTTTCATGGAACCCCGGACTGCCCGTTATACAGACCGCTTTGCTCAATTTGCCATTGCTGCTTCAAAACAGGCAATCGAGCACTCAAAAATAACCATAGACGATGAAAACCGCTATGAAACAGGCATTATAATCGGAAGCGGTGTTGGCGGTATCGGCTCAATGGAGCACCAGGTCGGCGTACTTAATGAACGCGGGCCATCAAGGGTGAGCCCTTTCATTGTACCCATGATGATTTGCGACAATGCCAGTGGAAGGGTTTCGATTGAAACCGGCATAAGAGGCGTCAACTTAAGCCTTGTTTCGGCCTGTTCCACCGGAACTGATTCCATTGGCATCGCCTACAAGATGATTAAACATGGCGAATTGAAAGCAGCGCTTGCCGGTGGCACAGACGCCTCCGTAACCCCTATCGGAGTTGCCGGTTTTGCCAAAGCAGGAGCCCTTACCCGTAACAACGATCCCACCAGCGCATCAAGGCCTTTTGACGCTAACCGTGACGGATTTGTTATTGGTGAAGGTGCTGCAGTTGTTGTCCTTGAAACTCTTACGTCTGCCCTGCACCGGGGTGCAACCATACTGGCAGAAATCGTTGGCTATGGAGCTACCTCAGACGCTTTTCACATCACCCAACCTCTTGCTTCCGGTGAATCAGCAGTTCGCGCTATTGAGCTCGCATTGAACGGCATGTCTACTGAAGAGATCGGCTACATAAATGCTCATGGTACCTCTACTCCTTTAAACGATGCCAGTGAAACCCGGGCCATAAAGAAAAGCATTGGATCCAGGGCTTATTCCATACCGGTAAGCTCGATTAAATCAATGCTCGGTCATATGCTGGGCGCGGCTGGAGCACTAGAAGCAATAGTATGCTGTAAAGTTATACAGGAGGGGTTGATTCCACCTACTATAAACCTGAACAGCCCGGATCCCGAGTGCGATCTCGACTACGTTCCGAATGTTTGCCGAAAAGCGAAAGTTGATGCATGTTTAACCAATTCTTTCGGCTTTGGCGGCCATAATTCGGTTCTGGCAATTAAACGGTATTCTTAACTCATAATTATGGACAACGGTGTAACTACAGGCATTGATATTATTGAAATCGATCGCATTAAAAACGCAATTGATAATTGGCGACAGGGTTTTTTAAGCCGAGTCTTTACACAACCAGAATTAAACCTTTGTGGCAACAACGCTGCCAGCATTGCCGCGCGCTTTGCTGCCAAGGAAGCCGTAATAAAAGCCCTGAGTTACCGGACTTTGCTTTGCAACTGGCATGACATAGAAATCCTTTCACAGGAAAACGGCAGGCCTCTTCTAAAACTTCATGGCAAAGCGCTGGCAGAATCTTCAAAGCTGGGGTTTAAAAATATGGATGTCTCTATATCTCATTGCCGAAAATACGCTATAGCTGTGGTGGTAGGACAATGCTAATGCACACTCAACTTTGCGATTTGCTTGACATTGAATACCCGATAATCCAGGGCGGGATGGCCTGGCTGGCAACAGCTGAACTGGCTTCTGCAGTTTCTGAAGCAGGTGGACTGGGTATTATAGGTGCCGGCAACGCGCCCCCCGAATGGCTAAAGGAGCAAATTGATAAAACACGCCTTATGACCCAAAAACCATTCGGTGTTAATATCATGCTAATGTCCCCTTTTGCCGGTGATAATTTAAAGCTGGTAATAGAAGAAAACATTAAAATATTAACCTTTGGTGGAGGCAACCCGGGTACCCACATCGCAGGCCTGAAAAAAGACGGTATCACCGTTATTCCAGTTGTATCAAGCGTAGCCCTTGCCCGACGGCTTGAAAGAGCAGGTGCAGATGCCATCATTGCTGAAGGAACGGAATCCGGTGGCCATGTTGGAGAAACCTGCACCATGGCGCTTGTTCCTCAGGTAGCCGATGCTGTGAAAATACCCGTAATCGCCGCTGGTGGCATAGCTGATGGACGGGGACTGGTAGCCTCTTTTGCACTGGGTGCACTGGGGGTGCAGATGGGCACCCGTTTTATATGTTCTGAAGAATGCATAGCTCATCCCGATTTTAAAAGCCATATAATCCAGGCTCACGACCGGGCTACCACTGTCACAGGTAAGGCCATAGGCCACCCTGCAAGATGCCTTGAAAATAAGTTTACTCGAGAGTTTTCCAAACTGGAACAATCCGAATGCACCGTTGAAGAGCTGGATGAACTTGGCCGTGGCAAGCTTCGAGAAGGGGTTCTTCTGGGAAATATAAATGGCGGTTCTTTAATGGCCGGGCAAATCTCCGGTCTTATTAAAGACATAAAGCCGGTGCACCAGATAATCAGAGACACTGTTGACCAGGCTGAGATGATAATCATAAATATTTCTAACTTATTAAAGGTTGAAGCGAAAACAGATGAATAAGGTTGCCTATATATTTCCAGGTCAGGGAGCACAAAAAATCGGCATGGGGCTTGATCTATACCAGCAATATGATGCCGCACGCCGTATATTCAATGAAGCCGACGATATAATGGGCTTTAAGCTGTCCAGGCTATGCTTCGAAGGGCCTGAAGAGGAACTCTTGCTTACCAGAAACGTTCAGCCTGCCATGCTTACAACGAGTTTCGCCTGTTTGCAGGTAGCGCGTGAGCAGACAAATCTACCTGCAGCCTCTTTCACGGCCGGTCATAGCCTTGGTGAATATACTGCTGTGGCTGCATCCGGCGTTTTGAGCTTTTCCCAAACCCTTAAGCTGGTTGAGTTGAGAAGTAAATTTATGGAGTCGGCCGCCCAAAAAAAACCTGGCGGAATGATGGCTCTAATCGGAGCCGACGAATCAATAGCAACCGAAATCTGCCTTTCAAGCGGTACACAGATTTCCAATATAAATTCTCCCCACCAGATTGTTATAAGCGGCCTGAAAGAAAACCTGGATAAAGCCTCGGAAATCGCGCGTAGCAAAGGAGTGCGGAAAGTTATTCCTCTTAAGGTTAGCGGTGCGTTTCACTCAATATTGATGGAGCCTGCAGCCAGCAGCTTGAAACAAGCACTTGACGCTATTGATTATAACGAGCCCGAACCACCTGTCGTGGGCAATGCCTCAGGTGCTCCACTTTCAACTCCAGCTGAAATAAAACACGAGCTTGAAATACAGCTTTTAAAACCTGTTTTGTGGCAAAAATCGGTGGAGTATATGCACAAAGAAGGCGTCAATACCTTTTTCGAGTTTGGCCCGGGGCATGTATTGACCGGTCTTATTAAAAGAATAATTACACAAGCAAACCTTTTTAACGCAGGTGATTCGACTAATATGAGAAAGGATTGGAACTAAACCTGAATTAAGATGATACTAAACTACGAAAAGCAAGACAAAATAGCAATATTTACGCTAAACCGCCCGGAAGCCATGAATGCTATCGACCCGGAATTACTGGAATCTTTAAGCAGGGCATTCCTGGATTTTAAAAACGATGATACTCTTGAAGTAGGCATAATAACCGGCTCCGGTCAGAGGGCTTTTTCTATTGGAGCTGATGTTAAAAGTATGCTTCCCAAAATGAAGAGTGAAAAAGGCAGCGGCAACGCCCAGCCACCTACAATTATGCGGGGCCTGAACCTCTGGAAGCCATTGATTGCCGCCATAAACGGTGCAGCACTGGGTGGTGGCCTGGAACTGGCCATGGCATGCGATATACGCATCGCCTCCGAGAAAGCCTTTATGGGCCTGCCAGAAGTCAACCTGGGTATTATACCCGGCTGGGGTGGCACTCAAAGGCTGATGCGCCTTATTCCACAGGCTAAAGCAGCAGAAATGCTTCTCACTGGAAAACCAATTGATGCAGCCGAAGCATACCGCATCGGCCTGGTTAACAAAGTGGTAGAGCCGGATAAAGTAATGGAAGCAGCCGTGGAAATGGCGCAAAAAATCACCAGGCCGGCTCCACTTGCGGTTCGAGCGGCCAAACAGGCCATGGTTCAGGGCTTCAATCTATCACTTGACAGCGGCCTGAGGCTGGAAAAATCACTGTTCGAAATGCTAACTGCGTCCAGAGATTTTGACGAGGGCTGTCAGGCGATGCTTGAAAAACGAAAGCCCGAATTCAGATGCAGGTAAGGTAAAAAAAGATATTATGGGTATTAACAGAATCGGTATAACAGGGCTTGGTATTATGGGGCGGGGCATTGCTGAAATATGCCTTGGCGCCGGCTATCAGGTAACTGTTTCTGAAAAGAATGAAGAAATTCTCTATACAGGACTTGAGTCATTAAAGTCTACTCTTAAGCGCTTGACCAGGATTAAACGTTTCCCTGAAGAAATACTGGATAATTTACCCGAAAAACTCACCGGCATCACCCAAATCTCAGACTTTAAAAATTGCGACCTGATAATAGAAGCGATACCTGAGAATCTTGAAGCCAAAAAGAGTTTGTTTAAATCACTTGACCATATCTGCCCCGCTCATACTATTCTGGCCACCAATACATCGTGCCTTCCAGTTACCGAAATCGGATCATTGGCCAACCGGCCGGAAAAAATTGTTGGCATCCATTTTTTCAATCCGGTTAATCTTATGAAGCTGGTTGAAATTATAAAGACTGAACATACAAGCCCTGAAACCCTGCAGGTGTCCAGTGATTTTGTTGAATCTCTGGGCAAAAAGGTAGTAATAGCCCCTGATACGCCGGGATTTATTGTCAACCGGTTGTTGCTCGCATTTTTGTCCGAGGCCATGCGCCTGCATGAAATAGGTGTCAGCACTGAAGACATCGACAAGGCTATAACTCTGGGCCTGAACCACCCCATGGGCCCGTTTAAACTGGCCGATTTTATCGGCCTTGACACTTCTTGCTACATAGCTGAGTCCATGAAAGAACAGCTTGATGCACCCCACTTTTCACCGCCTGCAATCCTTAAACAGATGGTTGCAGAAGGAAAGCTTGGACGAAAAACCGGTGAAGGTTTTTATCGTTATTAATCTTTTGGGGGGAGGATGAACATTATATGAAATTACCAGGCTTAAAAATTGGACAAATTTCAACAAAATATCCAGTAATCCAGGGCGGAATGGGAGTGGGCATTTCACTTTCAGGGCTATCTTCGGCCGTGGCACAAGAAGGCGGAATCGGAGTTATATCGGCTGCAGCAATAGGCATGCTTGAACCGGACTTCAAGCGTAACTTTAAAGGTGCCAATCAGCGAGCTCTCCGCTCAGAAATCCGCAAAGCGAAACAATTAACCAGCGGAGTTATAGGTGTAAACACCATGGTAGCCCTTTCCGATTTTGAAGACCTGGTCACTGCTTCGGTTGAAGAAGGCGCCGACATCGTCATAATGGGTGCTGGTTTACCTTTGAGAGCACCCGAACTCATACCCGAACCTGAACCTGGGAAAAGGGGGACCTATGCTATACCCATTGTATCCTCAGCCAGAGCAACACAATTAATTTTCAAGTACTGGGCACAGCACTATAACCGCATTCCAGATGCGGTTATAGTTGAGGGGCCACTCGCCGGCGGACACCTTGGCTTCAAAATAGAACAGCTTGATGATCCAGGTTATTCACTGGCCAGCTTATTACCCGGGGTATTACAGGCCATAGAACCATTTCAAGAACAATTTGGCCGTGAAGTACCGGTTATTGTTGCAGGTGGTATTTATACCGGGGCTGATGTTTTAGAGTATCTAAAAATGGGCGCCAGTGGTGTACAGATGGCTACTCGCTTTGTAACAACAGAAGAGTGCGACGCATCGCCCGACTTCAAGCAGGCTTTTATAGAGTGTAAAAAAGAAGATCTGGTAATAATCAACAGCCCGGTAGGTTTACCGGGAAGAGCTATTATGAATAAGTTTCTGGAAATGGTTTCCAACAAGATTTCAAGGCCAGTTTCCTGTCCGTGGAAATGCCTAAAGACCTGTGATTTTAAAATTTCTCCTTATTGCATATGTCAGGCTCTGACCAATGCAAAGAAAGGTTTTATGGCAAAAGGATTTGCCTTTGCCGGTGCCAACGCACACCTCACCAACAGGATTGTTTCCGTCAAAGAGCTGTTTAACTCCCTTTCACTGGAATTTGAAACCGCTGCAAACGTTTAATTGCTTCCGGTATAACAATTCGTGGTGGTTACAGCGGTATATTGCCGTGCTTTTTAGCCGGGTTTTTTACTGCTTTTTTCTCAAGCATCATAAGCGCAGCAATAATTTTTCTGCGAGTCTCTCTTGGGTCAATGACGTCATCAATGTATCCTTTTGATGCAGCCACATAAGGATTGGCAAATTTATTCCGGTATTCTTCAACCAGCCGCTTTTTCTCCTGCGCTGGATCAGTAGCCGCTTCTATTTCTTTCCGATATATTATGTTAACTGCTCCATCGGGCCCCATCACTGCTATCTCTGCAGAAGGCCATGCAAAATTAACGTCCCCTCGCAAGCTATTTGAGCTCATCACGATATAAGCGCCACCATAAGCTTTTCGAATGATAACGCTTACTTTTGGCACTGTAGCTTCTGCATAGGCATACAACAGCTTGGCACCATGACGTATAATGCCCTTATATTCTTCATCTTTTCCCGGCATATAACCAGGCACATCCACCAGGGTAACAATAGGAATATTAAAGGCATCACAGAACCGCACAAACCTGGCTCCTTTGTCGGAAGCGTCACAATCGATAACTCCGGCAAGATAAGCCGGTTGCTGAGCCAGCAAGCCAACCACCTTTCCGCCAAGCCGAGCAAAGGCAGTGATCAAATTGGGGGCGAACTTCTCCTGCACCTCCAGGTAATCCCCTTCATCCACCAACATAGAAGCAATCTTTTTCATATCGTAGCCACGATTGGGTTCTTCAGGTACAATTTCAAGTATTTCATCTGCCAGTAATTCTTTTTCAGCTCCTTCCAGCCATGAACCACATGGCACTTCCCTGTTGCTTGCCGGAAGAAAAGAAAGCAATCGCCGCACCATTTTAAGACACTCCTGATCATCTGCGGCTACAAAATGACAATTTCCGCTTTCTTTGGAATGCGTCTCTGCTCCCCCCAACGCTTCCAGGCTAACCTCTTCTCCGGTTACAGCTTTTATTACCTGTGGGCCAGTAATAAACATCTGGGCAGTGCCCTTAACCATAAAAACAAAATCGGTAATAGCCGGAGAGTAAACTGCTCCTCCGGCACATGGCCCCATTACCACCGAAATTTGTGGTATAACACCCGAATACAGCGTATTGCGTGTAAATATTTCTCCATAACCCACCAGGCTATCCACCCCTTCTTGAATCCGTGCCCCTCCGCTGTCAAGAAGCCCTATCACAGGAGCTCCATTCTGATATGCTAAATCCATTATTCTTACAATTTTTTCACCGGCGACTAAAGACAAAGAGCCGCCAAACACTGTGAAATCCTGTGCAAATACAAAAACTTTCCGCCCGTCGATAAGACCATGTCCGGTTACTACACTGTCACCGGGGTGTATCTTTTTTTCAACTCCAAAATCTTTGCATCCATGCTCCCGGTAAGTACCCATTTCATTAAAGCTGTTTTTATCCAGAAGCAGGTCGAGCCTCTCCCGGGCGGTAAGCTTGCCTTTGTCGTGCTGTTTCTTGATTTGCTCCTGGCCGCCACCGGAAGCAACAACCCGGCGTTTATCTGTAAGCTCTTCAATTTTTTCCATCATATTAATTTTTACCTCACAATAATCGCATTAATAATGGATGGCCATTTTAACACAAAAAACACTAAAGCCAGAAACATTCTTTTGAACAATTTTAACCTCTAAGCCAGGCTTTTTATAATTGATAAATTGGTTTAATAATATGTTAATGTTATAATTTGATCACTATATTTAAAATACCGCCTGTAAGGAGGCATTGCATGGATACAACAAATCTTTTAGAAATTAACGATCTGGCTGTTTCGGTAGAAGGCAAAGAAATCCTCCAGGGCATCAACCTGACCATCAAATCTGGCGAGACCAATGTCATATTCGGGCCAAACGGTAGCGGTAAAACCACTTTGATGATGGCAATTATGGGTTTTCCCCGTTATAGAGTTAATAGGGGTAGAATCTTTTTTAATGGCAAGGACATCACCAGCGCCTCGGTGGATGAGCGTGCCAGGCTGGGCATAGGCATAGCGTTTCAAAGGCCGCCTGTAGTAAAAGGGGTAAAAACTGCTGAAATGGTGCAGGCGTGCCTGAAGGCAAGAAACCGTTCGGAGGATGTCGAGCAGCTGGCAAAAAAAGCTGATATGACCCGGTTCCTGTCGCGCGATATAAACGTAGGGTTCTCAGGAGGAGAAACCAAGCGTTCCGAATTATTGCAGTTGCTGGCACAAAACCCTCAACTGGTTTTGCTGGATGAACCTGAAAGCGGG
>Ga0207421_10007248_pt1 | contig 11848 bp, 5 predicted proteins | sample SodLakKL_010_SED_4_FD_187542 | JGI IMG/M metagenome (GOLD analysis project Ga0207421, IMG submission 187542) | Alkaline sediment microbial communities from Lake Tanatar, Kulunda Steppe, Russia - 8KL_010_SED (SPAdes) (version 2) | ecosystem: Environmental > Aquatic > Non-marine Saline and... | reverse complement strand
ACAACAGACCAATGGTTTTGCGAAATGATGGCCATATGGTCCGAAGAGTTTGCCTGGTTCCCGGAAAATAAAGTAATTTGGCAGCCAAATCAATATAGGGAGCATGCCCTTAATCCTCATCGACTCTTTATATTGGATGGTCCCATTAACCACAGTCGCCGAGATAATGATCATCACGGTTATGGAAGCTGGCCTTACCTGCGTTATCTTGTCAGGGAACCAGAGGATAGCAGCCAGTTAGCTTCCGTTTTGGATAAGATTTACCTTAACCAATATCCTAACGACCTGGCCATATTAGAGGATATCCGACCAGGGATCCCGGGATGGATTAATGATTTTTATGTAGAGCTTACTACTGGTGTGCTTCCTAATCCAGCCTTTGGCCACCCAAGCATTATTTTTGACTCAAGTCCGAGATTAGAATATCCTACGCCAGTGGTTACCTTAAATCTGGATTCCGGGTTAAAAGAAGGTAGCATTACCCACAGACAAGCATTAGAAATTCCGGGTTACGGTGCCCGTGGAATATTTCTTGAACTTGATACTACCCTCCCTCCAGAAGCTTGCCAGGACATGGCATTAACTCTAACCTCCTGCAACACATACGGGATAATAAACCTGATAGAGCTGGACGTCAATCCGGCGAAGCTGCTGGAAGGGGAGGCAAGCAGGATCAACCTTAACAGTTTAGAACCTCTGGTCGCGTCCCGCCGCTCACACCAAGCATTAGTGCTGGTGACTAATACAAGCCCCCGATGTAGGAAACTTAACATTGATTTTACTGTGACTGAACGGGTGACCTGCGAACCTGAAATGGCAGATATTACGGGCGACTATTTATTAACATCAACGGTTGACAAGATTCATTATCAGGAAGATTTTGAGTTCGAGGGTAGAACGTATACTGCTAGCCGTGACTTAGGCGCCATATTGAAAGGGAATTTTTCAATTCGGAAAAATGAACAGGGGATACTGCAAGTATATGCTGATAACATTCCTCTTGAATCAAGTGTTTTTACCGAGGAAGATAATATAAAATTCGATTTGCAAGACCCGGACGGATTAATTACATTCAACTACTCCGGAAGCTATATTCATGAAAATAACCAATTTGAAGGACGATTCCAACACTATATTGAGGGGGTTGGTTTAATTCTTAGTGGAAAGTGGGAAGCGAAGAAAATTGATTAAGCTCAACTCAGGTGAGAGGATGTGGTGCTTTGAATAAAGAATGGTATGTGGATAGGGACGGGACTAGAGAGGGGCCATTTACACTGGCGGAGCTTCATAAAATGGCAGAAAATAGAATGCTAATGCCGAAAGATTATATAATTGGCAACAACATTAACAAATGGACACGTGCGGATAATATAGAAGGTTTGTTTGATGCGCCTCCCCCGCCCCCTGACCGAACCGATAAAGCTTTTTTGCAGCCACCACCGTTGCCGGGAAAGGGAAAAAAACTCTTTGCTGTCTTTGCGGCTATACTAATACTTATTTTGGGTTCGAGCATATTTTATATAGTCAGCACAAGAAATATTACCGATGTTAATGAAGCCAAGCTGAATAACCTAAACAACTCCCAGCAGCAGCCCGGCATAATACCTGAAAATGATTTGCCGATACCGGATGAAAAAGAACCAATTACTGAGCATGAAACACCCTTTAACCCTGAAACCTCTATTATTGGTGCTTGGCACAGCGGCAGTTATTCTGAGGATGTGTACCTGAAGTTTTTGCCTGACGGCACTATTTTGAATATGAGCATCATTGACGATGAGGATTACGGGCTTGATATACTGAGAGACACAAGATCATATCGAATATCAGAGAAAGATCGAAACTTAATGCTAGATTTATTTGATGAATACGCTCAGGAGTGGTTTAGTTTTGCCACAATATCTTTTCCTGATGAGAATACCATCTCTATGGTAGAAGAAGATTTTCCGGATTACCCCCCATATGTATATCAACGTGTAGATGAAGCACAATTCAATCAGTATTGGCAGCAGTAAGAAGAAAAGGAAATAAAACCCTGTTAAAGTCTTCGGGATTATCCTTTTTGGCAATGTGGTGTTAGAGAGATGACTTCTAAGCTACCTGTAGTTTCTGGTAGGGACTGCATTAAAGCTCTTGAAAAAGTTGGGCATATAGTAGTCAGGCAAAGAAGCAGTCATATCAGGTTATAAGACAAGAACGGAAAATTACCCCCGGAGTGATCACAAAATATTTATAAGTAAAAATATAAAGGGAACTGCCTTTTAGAAAAGGGGATGATCGATTGACCAAAAAAGCATTCATTGCCGCCCTTTTTACCTGGCTTATTATTTTATCAGCCGGGTATGCCGCTCTTCCGATGTACGAAAAATCGTACCCGGCTTTTAGTGCTTCCCCGACATCTGTTTCTAGCCTTGCCTTAACTCATAAAGAATTGATATTTAAAGTTGATGAACAGGATAAGAGACAAGCCCGTATTACGGCACACTATACCCTTTTCAATGCCCTTTCAGAAGATTTAACAATTCCTGTAATCCTTCCTTATATCGCTGAGGGGACAGAGGGTCCTGGTGCAGAAATATTGTTTAATGATCAAGCTGTAGAGTACAAAATATATGGTGCCGGAAACCTGGATAGATATAGCAACTGTGGAGATTATCTAAAAGAACCGGACGGGTTTAAAGACCTGGTCAATATAGATAACATAATTAATCATTTAAATCGGCCTGCTTACCAGCCCATTCACTTTGATGACCAGGCTGAAACCTCCTTATACGAAATAACTTTTAATCCACCTTACAACAGGCAGGCCAGTTTTAGTTTCAGCCTGGACAAAGAAAAAACCAGGGTTTTAACATTTGGGCTTCCTATTATTTTCGGAGACCCAAAAAACAGCAAAGTAACTGCTGCCAGAGATATTACGGAAAAAGATATAGGTGAAAAAGCCTACCTTTTGATATTGGGGGAAGATACCGTTACAAATATTCAAGGCAGCCACAATGATACTATCTCCAAATCAATGGTTGAAGGCGGCGATTATATACGTAAAAATCTAAAGGGACTCCAGCAAGATTGGTCAGGTTTACACCATAGAGATTTTGGAGACTTCTATGAAATGACTATAAGGCAAATTGACAGCCTGCCTGATGTGTTAAGTGTAACCAGTATGGAGGCCACTTTACGTGAAACAGTTAACCACAACAATATCTGCGTAATATCCTTTGAGTTAGACTTTCCAGCTGGCAACACCAAAACTTTATCCTTGGCCTATCCTGTACAGGCATTTATGGACAGATGGGAAGCCAGGGATTATGTAAAAACCTTTGCTTCCCTGTTTGACCCTTCCCGGAGGTTTAGTGAATGCGGAGGTATCGACATTTGCATAGAGCTGAGCCCGGCACACCCCTTCATCATCGAATCCAGCCTGCCCCTGTTTGAAATTGAACCTGGAGTGTACCGTATGTCATTGAATTCCCTGCCCCAGGAAGACCTGGTGTTTTCTACCTATTCCCCTGAGCAGGTTACCCCTATTGATCGAATGCTGCATCGAAGCACATCTTATTTAAAAAGTTATGGGCATTTCGCAATTTTTTGTACAATACTGGTTTCCACTGCCCTCATTGTAATGGTTACCCTGGCTTTCCTCAAAAGAAAAATGAAGGGGTGAAAACAAAAGCCTGATAGAGAAAGGAAATAGTGTTTTCTCTAATGGAAAGGTTCCCTTTAAATGTCCTTACTGCAGTTGTTATCAATGTCCAGGCTGCCATCCAACACCGTTACTACCGGATGAGCTTTTTATTGATTTTTGAAAGTCCATCCAAAAGCCAGCGCAGCTGGCGGCAGCTAACTTTTTACTGGTTCTGGGGTTGCTTTTAAAGATTGCTGACATGCGAAATAAACCTTTAGGAATAGCAAATTCCTACCTTTTACTATTGTCACCATATTAGTGAATTAAGCCATTCTGGCGGAAAGGGTGAGTCATTTGTCTGAACAGTGGTACCTGGGCAGGAGCGGTAAAAGGTACGGCCCGTACTCGTGGGAACAGTTGATGCGGTTTTCCAGGGAAAATCAGATTGACCGCAATGACCTCCTATGGCGGGAAGGAATGAACAGCTGGCTTAAGGCCAACCAGGTTGAGGGCTTGTTTTCCCAGACCGGTACCGGAGAGGAACCCCCGGCACCGGCAGCGGCTCAACCTGCCTTTAAGAAGAGTCGGGCGGGAATCATTGCAGCGGTAATAGGTCTGGCGGCGGTTCTGGTTCTGGGAGCAGTTGCAATGCAGCTGCTCAACCTGCGGCCGGAGATGGGCGATGAAAAGATCACATTGCTGGGGACGTTCATAGTAGACGAAAGGGGCGGCAGCTTTTCCAGGCCCGGGATTGAAATAACAGTTGCCGCCGGGAGACCGGGGACGAGCAGCGAACTATCCGTTACAGAAATAATCAGGCAGGAGCCCTTGCTTGAAGATGTGGCCTTCCAATCCCCTCTTTACCAGCTGGAGGGGTGTCTGGAGCAGGTGGAGGGGGAAATCCGGATTACCCTGGACCTACCCCGCAAAGCTCTGCAGCATCCTTACAACAACCTGGATGATCTCTCTACCAGCCTCTTCATCGAGCTGGAAGAAGAGCTTTTCTCCCCTTCGCGGGGTCCGGTCACAGCAAGGTACCCCTTGGAGACCGAAATTGATCTGGATGCAGGAACCATCTCAGCGGTGCTGCGGGTGGACCAGGGCGACCTGGCAACAGCTGGGCCCGCTCTCTTCGCCTCCCGGGAACTGCCCGTTCAACTGGTTGGGCAGCAGGAACCACACGGGTTTAACGAACAGATTCGCTTCCAGGTGACCCGTTACAATATCTACTGGTATGAGGCCACCAGCCCTCAGGGCCTTTTTACTGCTTTCTTCCATCCCAAAGCGCTGGTGCAGCAGCAGAGCATCCAGGAAGTCCTGGAGGAATTGGAAAGGCAGAAAATGAAGCTGGAACAGCTCGGCTTTAGTTTTGACCGTCGCACCAACTACCCGATCCCCGTCTGGATTCACTATATCGGTGAAGACGGATATTACCAGGGCAGCAAGCGGGGTGACAATTACGGTTCCTTGCACCTTTCCTATCAATACTATTTTGATAACCCCCTGAAGCTCTACAGGCGTACCGGTGCATGGGACCAGATGGTGGCTACGGCGGGGCACGAACTCTTCCACATGGTGCAGTCTTTCTACGATTCCCGGCCCGCTATATGGAAAAACCATGCTTGGGTAGAGCACCCCTATCACTGGGTCAATGAGGCAACAGCTACCTGGTACGAGGCGCTGGCTCTCGATAACCCTAATTATTTGTCCCCCAATGCCCAGGACAATATCAATTTCATACAAACACCCCTCTACTTTCCCGGTTCCACAACCAGCCAGGCCGGGCACTCTGCCGTTACCAGTCACGGCTACGGGGCCAGTCTGTTTTTCCGATACCTGGTTGATCGGCTGGACGACAGGCTGCCGGTGCGGCTCTATCACAAGATTAGTGAGCAGGATTACCGCTTTGTCGGCTATATGCTAAACCAGGTCCTGGCGGAACACTACGGTACTTTTACGGACGAACAATGGATCAGTTTTCTGGCGGCTTACCTGATCACCCCTGACCAAATTGTCCCGGGCCTAAATACCAGGCCCCTTTGGGAAAAACAAATGGTGCTCCGGGCCCGGGAAAACGATGGAGAGGTGCGCATTTTTTTTGAGCCTAATGTGGCAATGAGCGCTTTCGAAATTGACCGGGTGGAGGGGAGGCCGGGAGAGGGCTTAGACGCCACCACGACCCTGGAGTTCCGGATGGCAAACCTGACCGGTGAAGCGTTCCTGCTTTCCCTTTCCGATGACCCCTATACCCGGGAGATCTTGCAGCATCCCGGCCGGATCAGGATCAAGGTGAGCACCAGCGGCGATACCGGGGTGATCGTTTATGCCGCCAACAATTTCCCCGACGCCAACTCCGTCATGCCCATAGCACCCGAACCGTGGCGCTTTCTGGCTTCCAACGCTGGTGTGGCAGAGATGCACCGTGGCGCTTCCGAGACGGCAGTTGAACCCTTCGGCTTCGCCGGGGACAGTTGGAGCCAGGTGTTGTTTGTTCCTATGAATTATGATTGTATAAGCAACCGGCTCCAGGAGGAAACGGTGACTGTTCGGGTGACCTACGAACCTGAAATGGAAGAAATTACGGGCGACTGGGAGGGTGCCTTGGTTTTAGAGGCAGTACACTACAGCGGCCAGATCACTCTCGGAGGAACTGTTTATGATGCGGATAACGACCGGGCCGATATCGGCAAAGAAGTCCCCTTTGGGTTCCCTATCCAGCAAGATGAGCAGGGCGGATATTATACCGATTCTCCTTATATTAGAGAGTTCAATATCAGCGGGCGGGAGTTTTTCCTTAGCAGCGGATCGGACTTCGAAGGGGGATATGTGAAATATTTGGGCACCTTCGACGAGGAGTGGAAAACCATCAGTGGCACTTTTGAAGTAGGCCACACCGATTACGGCATGTTGGCATCGGGCCGCTGGCGTGTTCGCAAACAGGAGTAAGGTGGCATGAGCTTATCGAAGTATATAATTAGCTTGTCTGGTGGGCAAAGTTAACAATCATCTGTTTTTCATAATTTTCAAGGTGCTCCACTAGGTTCTGCAACCACGAAAAGATATCAGTTTTCTCCTGCATAAAAAAAGGGGTTTTTGGTTTGACATGGAATTAAGGTATAAGTATAAGTTAAGTTAAATTCCAAACGAGGGGAGGAACCATAGTGAAAACCGGATTGAGAATAGTGGTGGTAGGTGCTATTACCCTGGTTTTTGCGGCAGGATTCATTTTTTTGGGTTATTTTTTAAATGAGGCTGGGATTTACGGTCCTTACGTGGGCAATATGGGTTTTCTCACCGAATGGTCTGTATGGCAGTTGTTTGGTATGCCCGCTTCCGTGCTGGTAGCCCTGGTTACTTACTGGCTTACTCGCCCCCGGGCTCGCAGTTAAATATAACCCAGCATCCCAGCAAAAACAGTAATAAATCCTCTATTTCAGCTACAAGATCACCCTGCCTTTCTAACCGAAATTAAATTCCTCAAGGGTGCCTGCCTCTACCCATTGGGGGAGACCTTCATGCCATACCAGGTCTTCCGGCTGCAGCCTTCCTTCCTGAAGATACTTAATAAGTTCTTCCAGGAAGTAAGGTCCATAAAGCTCACCGCTTCTAGACATATACCAGAGGGGCTGCTCCGTCTGCTCTTCTTCCTCCTTCATCTTTCTCTGCTCTACATCACTAACATCCTCTTTTGGTAAAGTGAATATAATTTGGTCCAGTAATAAATTAAGGTCACCAGGCAGAAGGGTGGAAATGCTGGCATTTACCCCGCTCATTAAAACGAGCAACAATTCAAAGGGAGTTCTGACAAAGACAAGCACATCGTGGGCTACTTCATCATCAGAAATAGGAAAAGTTCGAGAAAGTACCAGCCGGCTGGCCGCCTGTCGGTCTCCCTCTGCCAAAGTTAGAGCAGCTTCCGTCAGTTCAAATGTATTGGCTTCTTCATCAACAGGTTCAATTAAACCAGCTTCTATCAAGTCCAGCAATGCCTGCCTGGAATTTGTTGTTACCGACATTTTTTTAACCGGTACAGGCAGGACTTTATCAGTAAAAGGAAGGGACCAGCGGAAATCTTCCATGTCAGAATCTGCCAATCTTTCCTCTACATCCTTCTGGGTAAAAAAACTGATTGGCTCTAAATGATGTAACATTGATATAAGCCAGGAGCGGCGGTATTGATCTAAAATTGCCAGGAATGCCAGAGCTCCTTCCGTTGTAAGATCGCATCCAATTCTGGTGGGGCGAATAGTAGAATCCGCTGCCAGAACATCAAGTATCAAGTGACGAAGCTCCGGTTCCGAACGGAAGCTTACAAGGCGTGATTCTCCTGATCCTGACAAGGTTACCCATACAGCCGGCATTTCTTTAGATGTTGCCATAAAACTGCGACTCACCCTGGCATCAGCAATGTTATAACGCATTTGTAAAACCCGATCTGGACTGGCTAACACCCCCAGGCATTTATCCAGCAACCGTAACTGATCAGGGTCCATGTTTTGGCGATCTTTTTTGACTTCGGATTCTGGCATAGCATTGCTACTTTTTGGCAAAATATCAAGTAGACCACGTTTTTTTCCTGTTTGCCCAAAATATGCAGCCAGTTCTTCCGGATTAGTGATCCATTCACCATTGCCACTTTTCATACTTAAATACCTCCTCATCTTCAAAACTTTAGCAGCCTGGAAAAACCGTGGCTACAATATTCATCCCGGGTATAATTACGATCATTGGAGAGTTTCGGCGTAATCGAAGATAGCTTTACTACCTTTTTGAGTGAACACGGACGGGTCGGGGTTACCGGCAGCATCTGTGAACCCATATTCTGTCAGGGCGTTGTTCATATTTCCCGGGTTTTCATAAATTTCCCTCGCCACCCTAACCAAATCGGGGTCATTTAAAGATTGACTCGCCACATTAGCTGCTTTCTCTGCCCGACCTACAGACTTGGCTACGGAAAGGGGATCATCAATATTTTTGCTGATATTTTTTACCTGCTGCTGCACTACTGATGGCACTTCATCGGGCGTAAAGGATGAGGGAAAATCTGTCACTTCACTTGTAGAATAATGGGCTCTATTCAGTTGGTTAGCATCAACAGCAGATTGACCGGATATTTGGTGAGTACCTCCAATTGACCCATCGGCATTTACCCTGGTTACCTCAGCAGTACCTGATCCGGCCTGACGGGAACTGGTAAAACCTTCAGCATATGAATCTGCCTGTCCAGAGCTGCTGCCGATGCGGTTATAAGATTTATAATCGACCGCTTCAGCACTAAGTCCTCGGCTGCGCAGGGCTTGATCCACATTGCTGCTGTGGCTCTCGGTAAAACGGCGAGAAAGGTCATCATAAGCTTCTTCTAAGGACATGTTATTACGCCCAGCATACTTTCTCAAGTCACTATCATTAAATCTTGGAATAAGGGTGCGGTCCGCATCAGTGTTAAGGCGGTTAACTGCCTTTCTTGCACTGGACCCACTATCGGCAACTATAACTTCCTCCATCCGGACCTGGGTCGCGTTTTGGGTATCTATTATAGCGTCACGGGTACCCCTGCGGATCGATTCATCGACCTGTGTTTTTAATATTCTATTAGCTTTTTGGGCAGCTTCGGCAGAAATGGCACCTTGCTTTTGTAAATTAGACAGCTCGTTCATGCCACCATCCTGGTAAACCTGGGCTATCCTTCTCGGGTCTCCTGAATTTACTGCTTCGTTAAACTGTGTAAGTCTGGCCTGTTCTGTGGCAGTTAGCTGTGGCGCCTGCGGTCTGCCATAAATCGCATCACTTATGTTTGAGTGTACCTCAGAAATGCTGCGAGGTCCGTTATAACCTTCCTGTCCGCTAAGGATATCAGTAATACGGTTGGTACCTCTTACAAGATTATCGCCAAGCCTTTCACCGGTGGCTCTCCAGGCCTGCCGGCTAAAAAGATCACTGACCTGTTGAACCTGTTCCTTGCCCAATCTTTGCAGGGATTCCCAGCCACCTCTACGCGCACCTTGAAGAGCACTGCCACCGCTCCTGGCAGCTCTGGTGCCGCCCCTGATTACACCGCCGCCGACCCTGACTGCTCCGCCAATTGCTCTGCCAACGCCTTCCTCCCATACTGCCCCCAGAGCTGCTTGCCCGACAGCGCTCAAACTACTGTCACCCCGGTCAATGGCATCGCTTACCCTATAAATACCGCTTGCCGGAGTAAAGGCCCATTCCGATGCACCGCCGGTTAATGCCCCGATACCGATCCGACCGCCCACTCCAATCCATGAAGTATCTCCATCGCTGGTGGTGCCGGTAGTAACGTTGAGGGCCGTTTCGCTCAAGGCTTGACCCCAGCTATCCCGGTCATTCCACCACGGTTTTTGCGGCGCAGGAAGCTGGTCCGAACCCAATAGTTCACCGCGTATGTGCCCCCCTATTATGCGGCGGGCCCGACTGATCTGGTCAGAGTCAGGGATTTTGCCGGGATCAAGCAAATCATCGATTAGTTCTCCGACCCGACCAACCATATCCTCCTGGCCGCTGACCATACCCCGATTAAGGGCAGAACGCTGCATCCGCTGCAGTCCGTGTAGCAATTCTTCCTGGGATTTTTCCTGCCGCTGCATTTCTTCTATTTCCTGGGGCCGGTTAGCCAGGTGGTCTTGCCAGTCCTGTCGGTGAGCCTCGGTATAAGCTTCGTTGGTGGCCTGCTGCCTGGCCCAATCCGATTCCATCCAGGGCTGGCCGCCAACCCAAATTCTTTCATCTCCGGCGGGATTAATATAACGTTCTCCGTCGGCCAGTTCCCGGGTTGGGACAAACTCCCCATCAACCACCCGGTATTCCATTCCTTCATCAAAGATGTATGAGCCTCCTTCCCGGTATTCCCACCCCTCACCAGAATCATAGGTGGTGCCCATGGCCTCTCCGGCGGCTGCACCGGCCTTGCGGGATAGTAAATCCAGGCCAATGGCGATCAGTCCGGGAATCAAGATGCCCGCTGCAGCCTGGGCAGCGTTTTCGGGAAGGGGAATCTTGCCTATACCACCCCAGATGCCAATGATGTCCGAATCTGGCGTTGTACCACCTGTTGTAATACCGTTTTCAATCAACGCAAACCTTAGATTCGGAATAAAGTCCTTTGCCATGTTCTGATATTCTTCAAAAGTGTAGAGGCTACCTCTCTCTTCCTCTCCATCACCTCCAATAACCACTCCATCATAACCTCCAATAGACTGCCCAGCAAACCCATCATAAACTCCTGTATCTACAATCTTAACATTAAGCTTTATTCCTAAACCTGTTTCCTTGTCCAACTCAATGAAATACGAATAAACAGCTTCCTTACCTTCTCTAATTACATTCTCCGGACCCCCAACACTAAAATACTCTGCTAGGTTAATTTTTGTAAAAACAGGCTCTGTTTTCAGAGCTTGAGAAGGACCAAAATAATCTTCAATAATATAACGTTCTTCAAACTGATCAATATTTTCTTTATTTATTAAACGGGGCGTAATTAAAATACCTCCCCTTCTAATTAATAGAGGACAGTCTACATACACTTCCTTATAAATATATTTTTCGACCCCGGGTATAAAGTGATAAGAATGTGGTGTGCTCCATTTATCATCTTCCACCCAACCGGCAGGCAATTCCCCTTCATGCCAGATTCGAACAGCTTGAGTAGTATCCTTAGGGGGGTCCGCCGGTGGAGTTGGTTCTTCCCGTGGAGCAGAAACTTCTGCAGGCATTACTTCAAAATTGCCATGGAGCTCTATACCCGTAGGCACCCATGCAAAATTGTGACCAATTAAAACCACTTCTTCCCTTCCAGAAACTTCATGGGATAAAGTAACTTCAACTGATCCATCAAGATACGGATAAGCCGTCTGTGCTGCATATTCCAAATTATCCTCAGGAAGGTCCTCCTGTTCAAGCCAGGTAAATAGCAAGGCCAAGGGTTCATCATCCATAGGAGGGGGGAAACCTGGGGGAGTAGTGGCCTGCAATTCTACGGTTATAGTATCTCCCTCCCGGACCCTTCCAGACAATTCAATAATGGGAACTAGATATGGATGGGGATCTTGCCGGTGTTCTTTGGAATACTGGACATCAGTAATGTTTGCACCGCTAATCGTATATGTTGTTGTAAATCCTGGATACTCCGGATGTACTATGGTTTCAGAATGAACTGTGTTTTCCGAGTATTCAGCAGTTACGGGCGAGGAAAACCCAGCCACC
>Ga0207421_10007246_pt1 | contig 11852 bp, 12 predicted proteins | sample SodLakKL_010_SED_4_FD_187542 | JGI IMG/M metagenome (GOLD analysis project Ga0207421, IMG submission 187542) | Alkaline sediment microbial communities from Lake Tanatar, Kulunda Steppe, Russia - 8KL_010_SED (SPAdes) (version 2) | ecosystem: Environmental > Aquatic > Non-marine Saline and... | reverse complement strand
AGAAAGGGCGGAACAACGTCTACAGCAGGAAAAGGAGCAGATCGATTATGCCCGGGCCAAAGCTGCCATGGCCAGGGCCATGCACAGGCTCAGGTGCAGGGATGACGCTGTGAGCGCCGGCACCTGCAGCATGTAATGAATCTCTAAGAAAGTCTGCTTTACCCCGCACCTATTTTACCTGGTTACGTCTGCAGAGCCTGCTGTTATCGATGGATAGAATGTCCGTTGTACAGGTAGTTTCTGGAACCAGACAGGTAAAATAGGTGCGGGTTTTTTTTGTCTGGACATGCAAAGAGGCTTGCTTTAAAATTCTTTTTGACAATTATCGTAACTGGTCAGCATGCTTTGTCTATGTACCAAAGCGCAGCCATGAAATCGGTCGCAGATCAACAGCAACTCTGCTGGTCTGTTGCTGCACTACGAGAAATTTAACCAGGTCTTAAAAATGATTTTAGGTGACGAGACAGAACTTCCATTATCGTCTGATGCAGGAGTGCTTGTTCTGGCGGCGGGCAAGGGTACGAGGATGTATTCGCCCCTGCCCAAAGTGCTGCAAAAGCTTTTGGACAGACCTATGCTGTGGTACCTTTTAACCACTTTGAGCAGAACCTTTTCTTCCAGACCGATGATTGTCACCGGTCATGGCAAAAATCAGGTGGAAGAGGCATGCACAGGATTTGAGGCGGATTTTATACATCAGGAAAAGCAGTTGGGCACTGGACATGCCCTTCAGATTGCCTGGGATCAAATAAACAAGTGCGGTTTTAAATGGCTGGTGGTGCTTAATGGTGATACCCCGCTTATAAGTCCGCAACAGATCCATGGCCTTTTGGAAAGTGTTCGGAACAAGGATGCTGATGTCGGCTTTATGAGTCTTGAGCTTGATGACCCTGGAAATTACGGTCGGGTGATTCGCTCAGCAGATAGCCGGGTCAGGGCGGTAATTGAAGCCAAAGATTTTGATCTAAAGCTGCACGGCCCGGATGTATCAGAAGTAAACTCCGGGCTCTATGCCTTCAAGATTTCTTCTCTGGGAAGCATTCTTTTTCAACTGGATGCGGACAACAAACAAGGTGAACTTTATCTTACTCAGCTTATTTCGCTGGCCAAGCAGGCCAAAATGAGTGTTGAGGCTGTAAATGCCGGGAGCTGTCCCGGTTTGCTGGGGGTCAATACTCCTGGGGAACTGATTAAGCAGGAAGAGTATGTCCGCTCTTGTATAGTAAACAGGTTGATCGGGCAGGGTGTGTTTATAAGGTCTCCAGATACGGTCCGGATCGGGCCGGAAGTCGTTATTGAGCCCGGTGCGGAAATAACCGGGCCCGTGGAGATTAACGGGAACACCCGAATCTCTTCTTTAAGCCGGATTTTCTCTCATTGTTACATAGAGGACAGTTTTATAGATGGAGGGCAAGTTTTTTGCTTTTCACATATTGTAGAATCTGTTATTGATAGCGATACGAAAGTTGGTCCATACGCAAGACTCAGGCCGGGTACTGAAATGCGGAAAGGTTCAAGGGCCGGTAACTTCGTGGAAATCAAAAATTCAACAGTTGGTGCCGGCAGTAAGATAAACCACCTGTCCTATATCGGGGACACCTCAATGGGAGAAAAGGTAAATGTTGGTGCCGGAACCATCACCTGTAATTATGACGGTCGGGCAAAACATAAAACCGTTATCGAGGACAGGGTGTTCATAGGCAGCAACACGGCCCTGGTGGCACCGTTGGTGTTGCAGCAACAAAGCATGATTGCCGCGGGTTCTACAATCACCAGGGATGTGCCCGGGGATAGCCTGGGCATAGGCAGGTCCAGGCAAAAAAATCTTGAAGGCAGAAGTCCCTTGAAAAATATTAAAAAGAACGAGTAAGCGATATAAAAATGGAAGCCATAGAAAAACTGGCAGAAAAAGTGGACAGACTTCTGGAGTTGAAGAGCAGGCTGGAGCAGGAAAATCAGAGCCTCAGGCAGGAGCTGGAGACCGAGAAACAGAAAAATAATGTTGTTGCAGGCAAGGTCGATGAATTGCTGCAAAAAATCGAAAATGAAACATCTTTTTGATGCCAGAGTACAACTTACACATACTGGGGTTGGACTTAAATTTTAAAACAGATGCAGGTCCCGAACGTATCGAGCAGGCAAGGGCATATCTTGAAAAAAGATATGCTCAGCTGCAAAGCAGAGGCAACAAGTTGAGCAAGGAAAGGTTGCTCGTATATCTTGCCCTTGGGCTGGCCGATGATTACCTTCAAAGTGACATCAGGCTGTCAGACCTTCAGCAAAGGGTAGATGAGCTTGTGCACAAGATAGATGGCCTGGAGGCTGACAAGTAAGCTGATCATTTTGATCGGTATATAAATATTCCTGGCAGGTACGTGATGGAGATGGTTTATTTTGAGCCAACATTAACCTCAAGGGAGCCGCTGCGCAGTTCTGGTGTGCATGCCCCGCTGAGATCGGGGAAGCCTGAAGGAGCTGCTTTGGCGCCCACCTGTAAAAACGAGGTTCAAGATAATTCTCCACACGGCTTGCCGGGATAACCATCCAGTTTTGCCTCCTGTCTTGATTTGCCTGCCCGAAATACCTCCAGGGTACTGCCAGGGTGCTCCGAGAATTCCTCAAAGATGATTACTGTAAGATTTCCGGGGTTGAAAAACTCATTGTACCTGAATCCGTTTATGGAACATTAAACGCGTTGACCGTATTATCTATAGCCGCGTCCCTCTGCGCAACCGTGCATCTTGTTTCCGGGATCGCATAATGCTTGTTGGATCGCGGAAGAAACAGAGCTTTATATATAAGGAGCAAACAATGTGGACAACCGTAATCATCGCTGCCTTAATCGCCCTGGCAGTTGGAGCTGTTGCGGGATTCTGGGCTCAGAAGATATTTGTTAACAAGAAGTATCAGGAAAACCAGGAACTGGCCCAGAGAATTCTGGATGAAGCCAGGAAGGAAGCATCGGCACAAAAGAAAGAAATCCTTCTTCAGGCCAAGGACGAGGCCTTCAAGCAGAAAAAGGAGCTGGAAGAGGATGCCAGGGAGAGGGAAAAAGAATTAAAGAAACAGGAACAGCGGCTGCAGGAAAAGGAAGAACGGCTTGAGAACAAGCTGGAAAAGGTGGCTCAAAAGGAAAGTGAAGTAGTAGCCTGGGAGAATCAGCTTTCCAAGCAGGAGCGTACCTTCGCCGAAAAGCAGGAGCATCTGCAGGAGCTTATTGACAACCAGAGCAAAAAGCTCGAGGAGATATCCGGGCTGACTACGGAAGAGGCCAGAAATCGTCTGATGGAGGAAATTGAGAGCAAGACCAGGCACGAAGCGGCCAAAATGATACGGCAGATCGAAATGGAAGCTCAGGAAACAGCTTCCAAGAAGGCCAAGGAGGTGCTGGCTCTTTCCATTCAGCGTTATGCCGGCGATTATGTATCTGAGCACACTGTATCAGCCGTGGAGTTGCCAAGCGAGGATATGAAGGGCCGCATTATCGGAAGGGAGGGCCGCAACATCAGGGCTATCGAGGCCGCAACCGGAGTAGATCTGATTATTGACGATACGCCTGAAACCGTAGTCCTGTCCGCTTACAGCCCCCTGCGGCGCGAAGTTGCCAAGCAGTCCCTGGAAAGGCTCATCAGCGATGGCAGGATTCATCCAGCCAGAATCGAAGACATAGTGGAAAAGGTTAAAAAAGAACTGGATGTCAAGCTGCGGGAAATCGGGGAACAGGCAACCTTTGACGTAGGGGTGCACGGCATACATCCTGAACTTATACGTCTGCTGGGTCACCTGCATTATCGCACCAGTTTCTCCCAGAATGTAATGCAGCATTCCATTGAGGTTGCCTTTTTGTGCGGGATTATGGCCGCAGAACTTGGGCTGGATCAGAAAAAGGCCAAACGGGCCGGCCTGCTGCACGACCTGGGCAAGGCGGTGGATCATGAAGTGGAAGGGCCGCATGCAACGATTGGAGCGGATCTGGCCAAAAAGCACAATGAATCCAAGGAAATTGTCCATGCAATAGCAGCACATCACGAGGATGTGCAGCCTACCAGTGTTCTTGCGGTTCTGGTGCAGGCTGCTGACAGCCTGTCTGGAGCCAGACCCGGGGCCAGAAAGGAGCTTCTGGAAAATTATGTCAACCGCCTGGAAGAACTGGAGAAGATTGCTTCCAGTTTTAACGGAGTGAACCGCTCTTTTGCCATTCAGGCCGGAAGGGAACTTCGGGTTATGGTGGATTGCGACCAGGTGGACGATGACGCCACTCATCTGATGTGTAAGGATATTGCTCAGAAGATCGAGGAAAATATTACTTATCCTGGACAGATCAAGGTAACCGTAATCCGGGAAAAGAGATCAGTGGGCTACGCCAAATAGCGTCAGCAGAAAGAGTTTCCAGGAAAAAAATCCGGGATCAGGGTGACTCTCAGGTTGGGGCAACGAGTTCAAGTAAACCAAAAGCGGAGATGAAATGAGCTGGAATCATCAGGAGGCCATGGCTTTGATTCGGCGTGGCAGTGTGGAGATTGTAAGCGAATCCGAACTCTTGAAAAAGCTGGACAAAAAAAAACCTCTGAGGGTCAAGGCCGGCTTTGATCCTACGGCCCCGGACCTGCACCTGGGACATACCGTGCTTATTCAGAAACTTAAGCATTTTCAGGAACTGGGGCACCATGTACTCTTTCTCATCGGCGACTTCACAGGCATGATCGGAGATCCGTCAGGCAAATCCGAAACCCGTAAAAAACTTACCCGCCAGGAAGTGATTCAAAACGCTGAAACCTACAAACGCCAGATATTCAGGATTCTACACCCGGAAAAGACCGATTTGGTTTTTAATTCCACCTGGATGGACAAATTTCATGCAGCTGACTTTGTGGAACTTTGCTCCAGGTATACAGTGGCCAGAATGATGGAAAGGGACGATTTTGACAAGCGTTTTCGGGAAAATCGTTCCATAGCTATACACGAGTTTTTGTATCCTCTTATTCAGGGGTATGATTCCGTGGAACTGAAAGCGGACGTGGAGCTTGGAGGCACTGACCAGAAATTCAATCTTCTGGTGGGCAGGGATCTGCAGCGCGAATACGGTCAGGAGCCGCAGGTAATCCTGACAGTGCCCATACTTGAAGGACTGGACGGGGTTCAGAAAATGAGCAAGTCCCTGGGCAATTATGTGGGTATCGAAGAACCGGCCAGGGAAATGTACGGCAAGCTCATGTCCATTTCCGACGAGCTCATGTGGCGGTATTTCGAACTCCTCTCGGACAAAAATCTAAATGACATTGAAGCCATGCGGGCAAAGGTGGAGCAGGGAAAACTGCACCCCAAGTCCTGCAAGGAAGAGCTGGCCGTGGAGATAACAGCCAGGTTTCATGACATGCAAGCCGCTGAAAAGGAAAGGGAAAACTTCAACCGAGTTTTTTCTGCGCATGAAATGCCCCAGGATATGCCGGAGCACAGTGTTTCCGAAAATGACAGCAAAAAGCTGGCCGATATCCTGGTTGCAAGCAGGCTGTGTCCGTCGCGCAGCGAAGCCAAGAGGCTCTGCAAACAAAATGCAGTAGGGTTATATAACGGAGAAAAGCTCACAGATCCTGAGGCTGTTCTTGATGCCGGGAAATATATCCTGAAAGTGGGCAAAAAAAGATTTCTAAAGCTTTTCGTGAAATAAAAAGGATTTCAGGATGACAAGCAAGACTGACCCAAGATCAGACGGGGTGTTACAGGCAACACTGGCCTGGGCCAGGATGATCCGCATAGAACATTCTATATTTGCTTTGCCTTTTGCCTATATGGGGCTTTTCTGGTCCGCTGAGGGATGGCCCGGCTGGCAGATATTCATCTTCCTGACCCTGGCCATGATAATGGTGCGCTCCTTTGCCATGACCCACAACAGGCTTGCCGATCTTCCTCTGGACGCCCTGAATCCAAGGACCAGGAACAGGGCCCTGGTGACAGGGGAAATCCAGGTACGACAGGCTTATTATTTTCTGGCGGCAAGCGCGGTAATTTTTGTTCTGGCCTGCGCCTTTCTGAATCTCCCGGTTTTTCTGCTGGCCTTTTTTGCCCTGGCCTGGTCTGCAGTGTACAGCTATACCAAAAGGTGGACCAGTCTCTGCCACTTTTTTCTGGGCTCTGTTCTGGGTCTGGCTCCTCTGGCCGGATGGATCGCCTATGCACCCGAGCTAACCCTTGCAGCGGTCTTTTTATTTCTGGGTGTTTTGTTCTGGGTAGGCGGTTTCGACATCCTTTATTCCACCCAGGATATGGATTTTGACCGGGAAAACGGCCTCAAGTCCATCCCTGCCAGACATGGGCCGGCCACCTCTTTTGCCCTGGCTGGATTCGCCCATGTCAATGCATCCCTTTTTTTTCTGCTGGCAGGGATCGCCTTTGCCGCATCCTGGCCCTACTATCTGGCCTGGTTGATTGTGACGGGAGTTCTTTTTATCGAGCACAAGCTCATCTCGCCGGACAATCTGGAAAAGCTCAATGTTTCTTTCTTTACCCTGAACGCCCTTATCTCTGTGGTTCTGCTGGCCGGGGTCCTGGCGGATGTTTTTCTGGTCAGCGGCTGAAAGGCATGAGGGTTTCCAGATACCCAGATACAAAGTGGTAGAAAACTATCCGGTGATCAACTTCAGAAATATTTTACAGAGGTTTTAATGACCATGGACGCCTTTCCAGCCTACAGGGGGGATCTGAGATATCACTGTCTGGAGTGCAAAAGCATTTATCCCGGCAACGAACTTCATTACACCTGCCCTGAATGCAGTGGTGTTTTTCTCCTGCAGGATCATAATTTCAGCGAGCTTAAAAAGACATCCGGGGAAAAATGGAGAACTGTATTCGACCAGCGGGCAGCCGGCAAGATGACCCAGATGCAGGGCATCTTCAGATTTTTTGAGCTTATCGCTCCGGTGGTGGACAAGGAAGACGTAGTGTATCTTGGGGAGGGCAACACTCCTGTTATCCAGTCTTCGCCCAGGCTGCAGAAACTTGTGGGCCGGAAAATAGCCTTCAAGAACGATGGCCAGAACCCCAGCGCATCATTCAAAGACAGGGGCATGGCCTGCGCCTTCAGTTATTTAAATCAGCTGGTCAAAAGAAACAACTGGGACCAGGTATTGACCATCTGCGCATCCACAGGGGACACCTCGGCTTCCGCTGCTCTTTACGCCGCCTATGTGGACGGTCCGGTGAAATCTGTTGTTCTGCTCCCCCAGGGTAAAGTAACCTCTCAGCAGCTGTCTCAGCCTCTGGGCAGCGGCTCCGTGGTTATCGAGCTGCCCGGAGTTTTTGATGACTGCATGCGCGTGGTTGAGTATCTGGCTGATAATTTTAGGGTGGCCCTTTTGAACTCCAAAAATCCCTGGAGAATCCTGGGCCAGGAGAGCTATGCCTTTGAAATCGCCCAGTGGAGCAACTGGGATATGGCCGGCAGATGCGTGTTTGTGCCCATAGGAAATGCAGGCAATATTACAGCGGTAATGAACGGTTTCTTAAAGCTTAAACAACTGGAGATAATAAACGAGTTGCCCCGGATTTTCGGGGTGCAGTCCACTCACGCGGACCCGGTTTACCGCTATTACCGGCAAAGCCCCCGGGACAGGAGCTATGCCCCGGTTGAAGTAACCCCTAGTGTGGCCCAGGCGGCCATGATCGGCAACCCGGTTTCTTTTCCCCGGGTGCGTGAACTGGCGGCAAGATACCAGGAAGAACAGGGGGAAGATGCCTTCAATGTAGTGCATGTCCAGGAGCAGCAGATAATCGAGTCCATGTTGCTGGCCAATCAAAACGGCCACATCGCCTGTACCCAGGGCGGGGAATGCCTGGCAGGACTTATGCAGGCCAGGGACCAGGGGCTTATAGGTGCAGATGAGTTTTCCATCCTGGATGCCACAGCCCATGCTCTGAAATTCAGTGGATTTCAGGAGATGTACTTTAACCGCTCCTTTCCCCCGGGCTATGAGATTACTCCCAGGCAGGAATATATAAACCAGCCTCAGAGTGTTCTAAGTGAAAAGGACAAAGAGCGTATGAGCAGAGATGAGTTCACCAGGGCTGCGGTGGATGAAATGGTGCGCATACTGGGGCTTCAGGGCAATTGAGCTGTATGCCCGGCCAGCATGAACAGCTCATGATCCCAGGTGTCCACGTTTTCCCGGAAAATCCCGCTGCGCTGGTAGAGTTTTTCGTTTTCTTTTTTATGCCCCCAGAAATCGCTTATATACCTTTGGGGAACATGCACCTGCAAAGGGCCTGCACCAAGTCTCGAAGCCATGGCGGCCACATATGCACCCAGGGCCCTGCCCCGGCATATTGCACCCAGGGCGGGGTGCCAGGGGCCGGCCTTTATTTGGGGCAGAAGAGAGCCTTCCGGGGCCAGGCCGGTTCTGATTACCGGGATCCCGGCCAGCCACATCCTGAGCAGAGCATTGGATACCTGGGCCAGGGTGGTGTTTAACGGCCATGGTTTGTATTTTTCTCTGGACCATTGCCTGGCCAGCACAGTACCTTTCAGTACAAGGCAGGGGTAGAGCCGGACTGCTGCTGGCTGCATCCAGGCTGTAGTCTGCAGATCTTTTGCAAAGCTTTGGGTGGTTGAGCCGGGCAAGCCCGGCATCAACTGAATGCCAAGTTCCAGACCGCTCTTCTTCACCCGCCTGGATGCGTCCAGAGCCTTTTTACTGTCATACCCCCTTTTGGAAAGAGACAGCACCCGGCTGTCAAAGCTTTGTATTCCAATCTCCACCATGTCCATCCCGTAGTCCTTGAGCAACCTGATCTGCCTGTGATCCATGCAGTCAGGTCTGGTTGAACAGCGCACATGACTTACTGCCCCTGCTTTTTTCAGCTTCAGGGCCGTCTCTAGAAAAAGCTCCTGGTTTGCTGCCGGAAGAGCAGTGAAAGTTCCTCCGAAAAAGCCCAGGGAGTAAGGCTCCAGGTTCTTTTTGAACAGCGTTGATATATCCTGATGGATTTTTTGAGCCATCTGTTCCGGGGACGTTTGCTGTTGACCGGTCTGAGCCTCCTGGGAACAGTAAATGCATTTGAAGGGACATCCGGCAAATGGCAGGAATACAGGGTAGAGGCGGTGCCTGGAGCGGAATGGCTCAGGGTGTCTGAAATATAATCTGGGAAGGTTCATAAAATTAATTATAACCAAGGGTTGCAAAAAGCAAATTGATTGGATAGAATCCTGTACAGGCAAAAGTTAAAAATAAAAGGATGTTGCACAATGAAGACCACATGTTGCTGTCGAGATTTGTGCTGAGCGCCTGATAAATTTTAACTCGCAACCTCCAAGTATACAATCCAAAATTCTCAAGCAGGGTTGCGCCTCGAGTCTGTATTAGATGTCTGGATTCTTCAGGCAGCAACTTCTTCAGGGAGGCAGCATGCAGGATTGCATTTTTTGCAAGATAGTCCGCGGAGAAATTCCCAGTGTGAAGGTTTATGAAAGCGATTCAGTCCTCTGTTTACTGGATGTTGCCCCGGCTGTCAGGGGCCACAGTCTGGTCATACCCAAAAAACACGTGGAGAATATCCTGGAGATTCCAGAAGACATGGCAGCCGGGGTGCACGAGGCTATGCGCAGGGTCGGCCGGGGAATTATTCAGGGTTTAAACGCCGACGGATTCAACGTGGGCATGAACAATTTCCAGGCTGCGGGTCAGGTGGTAATGCATGCCCACTGGCATTTGATCCCCCGTTTCCATGGAGACGGTCTGCAACTATGGCCTCAGCACAAATATGACAGCGATGAACAGATGCAGGTTTTTGCACAGAAAATATCTTCTGCACTGTCATCACCCGGTTAAGTCCAGGATCGCATCCACTTATTTCCATCACAGCCAATTCTGTGATGTGACTGCAAAAAGTCATTTCTAGTCACGCGAACCACGCGAAGCGCGTGGCAGAACGCGTGGCAGGAAGCGTGATTGATTCCTGAATTATTCATTTCCTGAGTTTTTGCAGGTAAATCTTCTGTCAGGGTTTTTACAGGCCCCGGCAAAAAAATACAGGAGGGAGGTATATGGTGAACACCCTAACCAAGTCTGATCTGGTGGACAGAGTTTACGAGCAAAGCGAACGCAAGCGTTCAGAGGTCAAGGGTCAGATTGAGCATTTGCTGGATATTATAAAACAGGCCATAAAAAAGGATCATTCTCTACTCATAAGCGGTTTCGGCAAGTTCGAGACCTATGACAAGAAGCCCAGAAAGGGTCGCAACCCACAGACCAGCGAGGCTATTATTCTACCTGGACGGAAAGTAGTGGTTTTTAGATTGTCGCGCAAATTCCGTTCAGAGATTAATCAGCAATGATGAAGGCTTCCGGGTAACTTTCCTTAAGGCTGTCCCTGGCTCTTTCCGCCTGGCCGACGTTTTCGAAACGCCCGGCCTGTACCCGCCACACGGTTCGGCCATCAGATTCGTTGCTTTGCAGCCGTGTTTGGCTGTATCCCATTTCTTTAACCCGGACCTTTTTGTTTTCGGCGTTTTCTCTGGTGGTAAAGGAACCCACCTGAACATAGAAAGTGCCGGGCAACTCATCCCTGGGGGCGCTGCCCACAGCCTTTACCCTCACCGGGGCAGTGCCTGGACCTATCATGTCCAGCTCTCTGGCCGCTGCCAGGGAAAGGTCGATAATGCGGTCATCTACAAAAGGACCGCGATCATTAATCCTTAGCCTTATGCTTTTATCGTTTTCCAGGTTGGTCACTTCTACCTTTGTATGCATGGGCAAAAGCCTGTGGGCGGCAGTCATCTGGTACATATTGTAGACTTCTCCACTGGCGGTTTTTTTGCCGTGAAATTTGGGACCGTACCAGGAAGCAATACCTTCTTCTTCAAACCCGTCAGAAGTTGACAGTGGGGTGTAGGTCTGCCCCAGGACGGTGTATTTCCGGTCCTTGTCCAGTTCAGCTGGGGGCTGCTCCGGCTGGTGAATATCTTTCCGGGGCTGTTCAATTTTTGGAGGTGGATCTGGGGGATAAACCTTGCGCTGGGAACATGCCGCAGCCAGTCCTGTTGCTGTTATGATTAAAACGATGATCAGGTAGTTGAAAAAAAGTCGTCTCATGTTCTTTTTCCGTATCTTTTTTGGTGTTTTTTGGTTGCGCCTGACTGCAGGTTGTGAAATGATTTTTTAAAAGTTTCCTGGAAGTATTTTCATTTTATTTTAGAATGGCGCAGAGAGCAAGGGTTTAGTGTCTGATCTGCGCTTTTACATGTTTTTATGCGGGCAGAGCAGGATGGTCCTGAAAGAGTGCTTATGAAAAAGCTTTACTCAGTAATATCGGTTACTAATAGTAAAAGTATATTTCTAGCAGAGCTTAAACTTTTTGTCTAAAAGTAGAAGCTTTGGTGATATTTTTTTTGCATACGTAACATGGACATTAACTGATTGTTTTATTTAGTTATCATTATTTAATTTTTGTTAAAACAACTCTTGACTTATGCATGCTTGTGCATGTTATAACAAACTAAAGGAAATCGGTTGGTTTAATAAAATATTACCATTTGGCAAAGGGGGTCAAGAATGAGCGCGGAAAAAGTAGGCGCGGTCATGGTTGTCGGCGGAGGAATCGCTGGTATCCAGTCAGCCCTGGATCTGGCTGACGCTGGATACTATGTCTATCTGTTGGAGAAGTCTTCCGGCATAGGCGGGGCCATGGCCCAGCTGGACAAGACTTTTCCCACCAACGATTGTGCAATGTGAATTATTTCGCCTAAACTGGTCGAGTGCGGTCGGCACTTGAATATCGAGCTTTTGACCCTGGCCGAGGTGGAAGGAATCAGCGGCCGGGAAGGTAATTTCAGCGTCAAGGTGCGCCAGAAGCCGCGCATT
>Ga0207421_10007244_pt1 | contig 11855 bp, 8 predicted proteins | sample SodLakKL_010_SED_4_FD_187542 | JGI IMG/M metagenome (GOLD analysis project Ga0207421, IMG submission 187542) | Alkaline sediment microbial communities from Lake Tanatar, Kulunda Steppe, Russia - 8KL_010_SED (SPAdes) (version 2) | ecosystem: Environmental > Aquatic > Non-marine Saline and... | reverse complement strand
CACCCTATAAACTAACGGTCATGCTGATGGTCATTTTGATCAAGTATTTTTGGGTTTTTGAATCTACTAAATTCCTTATGTCAAGCGACACCTACTTTTACGAGCTAAGGCGACATCCAGTCTTACGAGGTGTCGCGCAACGGAGCGGCCCCGGGGCGCGCGCTGACCGCCAAGAGTCAGAGCGCGCGCCCCGGGGCCGCGGGCCGTCGGATGCTGTGTTTGGGATCAGCCTTTAAGGGCGTTTTCAAGGTCACGCAGCCGGTAGCTGCGACCCTTGATGTTCAGGACATGTGCGCGGTGGAGCAGCCGATCAAGAATAGCGGTAGCTAGTACTTCATCGCCTGCGAGCAGCTCGGTCCAGTCGCGGATGCCCTTGTTTGTAGTGATAATCATAGCTCCACGTCCGTAGCGGTAGCTGACAAGACGGAAGAACAGGCTGGCCTCTTCACGGTTCATCGGATCGTAGCCCATTTCATCAACCAGCAGCAGGGCGGTTGACATATACTTGCGTTTCTTGAGCCGGATGGGCGGCAAGTGCGCGTCGGCGCGCAGTGCCGTCAGCAGTTCATCGAAGCGGAAGTATTGGACCGAGAAGCCAATCTGGATTGCCCGTATACCCAAGCCACAGAGTAAGTGACTTTTGCCGACCCCCGGCGGCCCCTGCATCAGAACCACCTCGGCGTTGCGGATCCAGGTGCCGGTGGCCAATGTCTCGATCTGCGAGCGTTCGATCGCGGGCTGGAAGGCGAAGTCGAAATTCTCCAGCGTCATGCCGCTCGGGATCTTGGCCGTCTTCAGCATCGTGTGGATTCGGCGCTCCTCGCGGCCAGAGCGTTCGGCCTCCAGCAACCGGTCAAGGAAGACATGCGCCGGCATCTCGGCACGCACGGCCTCGGATAGCAACCTCTCGAGGGCTTCGACGGCATGAGGAAGGCCAAGGGCCGCCAGCTTCTCGCGGGTGACGTCGATGTCGAGCTTCACGCGAGGGGAGGTCATCGCGCCACCTCCGACAACTGGGCATAGAGGTCGATGGAACGGTGCTGGACGTTACTGGCTGCGATCTGCTGCAAGCGCCGGCCCATCCGTCCCAATGGCATCGGCGCACGCACCCGGTCGGTGTCCTTACCCTCGTAATGGGCCTCGTCGCGCAGCAGCAGCGCATCGGTTCCCCGCGGGTGTTCGGCCACGACCTCCGCATCCTTGAGAACCTGCACACGCCCTGCCAACCCACGCACCTCAACCTCCTGTCCGACGAAACAGAACGGCACGCTGTAGCGGCGTCCTTCGAAGGCGACCATGCAATCAACCTCCACCGGCCGACGCACGACGACGTCGAACGGTTCCGGCAGTGTCTCGGGCAGTGGTGTCAGCAGCTTGCGCTCCTGCGTCCAGGCATCGGCGATAGAGGTCCCGGTCAGCGGACAGCGCAGTCGGCTGGCCCGATCGTCCAGTCGGGCATCCGTTACCGCCTGTAGATGCTCCAGGCTCTCGAAGGGCTCGTCCCTTGGGTCCACGACCTCTCGCAAATCGCGGGCGCCACGTTCGGCCTTGCCCTTACCTTGCGGGTGGCGCGGCTGGCAGGCGTCGACATGGAATTTCAGCTGCACTGCAAAGCGCCGGTAGGTCTCGTTGATTACCCCCCAAGCGCCAGCCCCCTTCGCGATCGCCGTCTTCACATTGTCGATCCGTAGCACCGCAGGGACGCCGCCCAGACGCTGAAGGCAGGCCAATTGGCAGGACTGCCAAGACAGCATGTCCTTCGAGCGCGCCCAGACGACCGCTCGCTTGCGGCTCCACGACAACGTCACAATCAGCGCAACGAGATCAACTGTCTCAGTGCCCAACACCGCACCGGGAAACTCTACCCAGTCCACTTGCGCCTGCGCCCCGGCTGGCGTTTCCACACGCCGCCGTGCCCGGATCGCGGGCGCCGGATATGTCCGCTTCCAGTACCGCTGTACCGACTTCAGACTTCCATCATAACCATGTTCTCGGCACAGCCACGCATGCAGATCTGCGAGGTTGACCCCACCCTCCTGCTGGCTGCGCCAATGCGCAATCGCCTCCGCATACACAGCAGCTTTCAATTGCTGCTGGCCACGCCCGTCACCGACACCCGAAGCCCACCGCTTACGATGATATCGTACCGTGCCTTCGCTCACACCAAGAAGTCGCGCTACCGCACTCTGTGAATGACCACGTTCCAACAAGACCGCCATCGCCGTCCGTCCTTCTCTCGCGAGATAACCCATCGTCCTCTCCCGACTACCACCGTCGGGAAATCGATCAGGCCAAAGCGACACCTCGTAAAGCTGGATGTCGCCTTAAGAACTCAATGACGTGTCTTGCTACAGACCAAACCTGACAGCGGCTCATAGCGACTGCTATACCGAAGATCCCCAGATAGTTGCGCCTCGGCCAAAAACAGACCAGTCTCCACTTTAATAACGGTAAAGGGCGAGAAGGAGTCCTTTTCGAAATAGCTCGGGCATCGAGTGAGGGTGGCCAGGTTCGATTTCTATCCGCAATCAGGGTGATCAGTTCACCGTGCGTTATGACGAGGGGTACAGGGCATGACCAAGATCAGCTACTTTCAGCGCTATTCACAACGCGAGAACCATGTCACGAATAATACCATGCTGATGCTACGGCATGTCTATCAAGAATCGCCGAGGCTCCTTGAATCCGTGCTAACCGGTCTCCTCGACGACGAAGAGATTGCGATCGGACCGCGCTTCGACCAGCAGGTCGGCGGCGCGCATTCTGTCCCGGATGCACTGATCCTCCAGAACTCGCTCAATATCTATATCGAAGCGAAGCGCGGCGACTGGCTGCGTGACAGCCAGATCGAGGGCCACCTGAACTCTATCGAGGCATCGGCCCATCCCGCTGGCAGCGCATGGCTAATCGGCCTGACAACCAACCCCATTGAGGCGGATGATGCCGGGCGATGGGAGGACATGGCTCGAAGCCGCGGGATTGCCTTTGCCTCCGCGACCTACTCGGACCTTATCACTGCACTCGAGCGAGCCATAGGGGACGATCCCGATCTTGGCGTGATCCTCGACGATTATAAGTCGTTCATCGGTGCCGAGGGTCTCTTGCCCGACCAGTACCGCAAGATCGTCGCTATGCTTTGCGGCACATCCTGGAAGGAAAACTTGCGGCACGGCGTCTACTTCGAGCCGGCAAGCCGCAACCCTAAGTGGGCACAAGCTCGTTTTCTGGGTATCTACCACTCGAAGAAGGTATCCCATATCGGGCGGATAGTCGCCTCGGCGATCTGTTGGCAGGCGGATGGCAAGCTGGTCGTCGATCGCGTGGAGTTCGGCGAGCTCGGTTCGGAAATGCAGGCGCGGATTGGGGAAATTATTGAAGCCGCTGATTATTTCGCCGGACTAGGTGACGTCGCACACCGCTACTACATTGTGGATAGCTTCGAGGAGGCGGGGGTCCGCAAGATATCTCCCGGCGGGATGATGGGTCATCGCTATCTTGACATCGTTGAACTTGGGGGAAGCGAGCCAGCCCCAGATGCGTCCAGTGTAGACGCGGTCGCCATCGTGGCGGGCTGCACCTTTACATGAGGATCGACGCCGGGACGGGGTCGCCCGAATTTCTGTCGCCAAGTCGGCGGCAATGCCAGTTTCTGACCCTCTTAAGGGTACTGCGAGGCAGCATGCACCCGGTCGCGAACGGCGGCTTTAGCTTGTGGGCGGGCCGACCTTGGCTAGAAGCCGGGCGCGGGCTTTAGGCCGAACACGTTGCTGCACTTGCAAACAGATTCGCCTCGTTGCGGTCAATCGAAGCGCAGTATCCATGCCGAACAGCGCTACATTGGCAGGATACGTCCGAAACTGACGTATCCATCTGTCACATTGTCCTCATTGAAAGCGAGGACGCACATGACACGATACGAGACCCTGACACTCCTGACTTGCGCATCGCGCGTGACGCAGGCGTTTTCCCACCGCAGCAGACCTGCAAGCGAATTGTCCGAATGGCTCGAGCGCAATCCGCTGGGCTTCGACTGGAGCCTCGAGACAGCGCCATTTTCTCCGGCGCAAGTGTCCCGGCAAGACTGGAGCGACTTGCAGGACAGGCTCGTGCGCGCAATTGCGCGCATACAACAGGCACGCCCGGATGCAATGGCGCGCAACTGTGTCGATCTGGCCCGATATCTTGATCTGAACCGCGTCGAGACGGATATCTTCCTGCTTTCTGCGCGCGCTGCGCAAGGTGGGCCATTGGCGGCACTCATCGACAACCTTGTCGGTGACGCGCGCTTGCCGGTCGATCAGGTGATCGCCTGCCTGACCGCACACCCGGCACCGACCATCCGCAAGGCCATGAACGTGACAGGCAAGCTGATGAGTTCGGGCCTGATCTCGCGCGAGGGCGGTCGTCACAACAATTACGGCCTGTCTCCCAACACGCGACTGGCCCGCGCGCTGGAACCGCCGACCCGTGGCTTGAAGGACATTCTGCATGGGTTGTTCGCGCACCCCGCCGCCCCGGAGACCACATGGGCGGATTTCGAGCATCTGGGCGAAGCGCGGGATTTCGCATCGCGGTTGCTGAAGGGCGCACTCACTCGCAAGGCTGCAGGGGTGAACATCCTGCTCTACGGCCCACCAGGCACCGGAAAAACCGAGTTCTGCAAGGTCATCGCCGCGCATCTGAATGCGCAGCTCTTTGCTGTCGGCGAAACGGATGATGACGGGGACGAACCGTCGCGCACCGAGCGGCAGATGCAATTGCGGTTGGGGCAGCGGCTGCTGGAGGGGCGCAAGGATGCGCTGGTGCTGTTTGACGAGATGGAGGACCTGCTCCCAGACTCCGATCTTGGTGCCATGTTCGGGTTCAACCGTCGGGGCGGGTCCAAGGTGCATCTGCACCGTTTGCTGGAAACGAACCCTGTGCCCACCCTCTGGACCACGAACAGTATTGACCAGATCGACCCGGCACTTCTGCGCCGCGTGACCTTCGCGCTGGAGTTGCGCGAGCCCCCGGAACAGGTGCGCGCGCGCATTTGGGCGCGGTTGTCCGACAAGCACCGGATGAAACTTGAGCCCGCCATGCAGGACCAGTTGGCGCGGGAAAGCGCAGAAGCGCCTGCGCTCGCCGACACTGCCCTGCGCGCGACCAAACTCGCTGGCGGGCGCAAGGCCGATCTGCATCTGACCCTGCGCGCCTCGGCCAAGGCGGTGCGCGGCGGACGCGAGCCAACCCCTGTGGCGCAGGTTGAGGCTCCTTTCGATCCGCAGCTGACCCATGCCGATATTGACCTGAACACTATCCTCGGCCGGCTGAGCGCCCGCGATGCCCCGCGCGCCATCTCGCTCTGCCTCTCTGGCCCGCCCGGCACCGGCAAGAGCGCCTTCGCCCGCCATCTGGCCGAGGCGATGGGCCTGCCGGTGGTGCAGAAACGCGCCTCTGATCTGATGGGTATGTATGTCGGCCAGACCGAAGCAAGGATCGCGCGCGCTTTCGCGCAGGCGCGGGCCGAGGGGGCGTTCCTGATCTTTGATGAGGCTGACAGCCTGCTGTCTTCGCGCGAGGGCGCGCAGCGCAGTTGGGAAGTGAGCCAGGTCAATGAGATGCTGACATGGATGGAAAGCCATCCCCAGCCCTTTGCCTGCACCACCAATATGGCAGACCGGCTGGACCCGGCCGCGCTGCGCCGCTTTACCTTCCGCGCAACATTCCTGCCCCTGACGCTCTTGCAGCGGATCGCAGCGTTCCGGCAGTTCCTCGGCCATGAGCCGCCCAAAGGCTTGCAGGCGCTGGACCTGCTGACACCGGGCGATTTCGCCGTGGTGGCCAAGCGCGCGCGACTGCTCGATATCCGCAAGCCTACTGATCTGCTGGCGGAACTGGCGCGCGAGCAGGCGGCCAAACCGGGGGCGCGCACACCGGTCGGGTTCCGAAATGCTTGATCAGACACGAAAAACAGGCCAGCATCGGGGCGAAAGCGAGACCCCGATGCGCTATGCCCGCGTGACTGATCTGATCCGCCTGTCCCTGCAAATGCAGGGCACGGCTGAAGGCGTATCTCTCACCGACATCATGACTAAGTTCGAAGTGTCGCGCAGAACAGCAGAGCGGATGCGCGATGCGCTTCTGGACGCCCTGCCGCAGATCGAAACCCTTGGCGAACCGGGCGGAGAAAAGCGCTGGCGCCTGCCGCCCCGTTGCCTTGGCAGCATCACTCAGCCAACGCTCGATGAGATCGCGGCGCTGCACCGCGCCTGCGACCTGGCCGCGCGCGAAGGGGACAGTGCGACCGCAGACGAGCTCAGCACCCTTGCCACCCGTCTGCAGGCCGCTCTGCCAGCACCTGCACGCACCCGGCTGGAACCCGATATCGCCGCGCTGCTGGAGGCTGATGGCGTAGCTCTGCGCCCCGGTCCGCGCGAGGTGACCGCACCCGACATCCTGCAAACCCTACGACAGGCGATCATGGCCGGGGTCTGGGTAAATGTGGATCACCGCGCGCGGGCAAGCGGCAAGCTAAGCCGCGATGTCTGGCTGGGCCCGCTGGCGATGCTGATGGGCGAAGGGCGGCAGTATTTGGTGTCCTGGAGCGATTACCAGCAGGACGTGCGCCTGTTTGCGCTGGCCGGGTTCGAACGTATCGAGTTGGGCGACGAGTCCTTTGAGCGCCCCGAGGGCTTCGACTTGCAGGCCTATCTGGCGCAATCCTTTGGGGTATTTCAGGAAGAACCGCAGGAAGTAGTCTGGCGCTTCACCCCGGAAGCCGCCCCCGAGGCCCGCCGCTTCCGCTTCCACCCCAGCCAGGTGCTGAAAGATGCCCCCGACGGCAGCCTGATCGTGCGGTTTCACGCGGGCGGCATGCTGGAAATGTGCTGGCACCTGTTTCGCTGGGGCGATCAGGTGGAAGTTCTGGAACCGGAGGCATTGCGGGGGATGTATGCGGGGATGCTGGCTGCTGCGAACCGTTATAAGATAATAAAATAGGAGAAAAGCGATGGTTGAATTCCTTCATGGCAAAGCACTGAGCAAGAGAATCAAACAGGTCGTTGCAGGAGAAAATCTCTTCTGCGCTGTTGCATTTTGGGGCGATGGTGCCGTTCAGGAGCTGTTTGACGAGCCTCAGCTTACTCGCAAAGACGTCAGGATCGTTTGTGATCTGAGCATGGGTGCGACAAGCCCGGAAACACTTAAGCACCTCGGCGCACCGAACAACAAAAATCTTCTGCACTACCCGGGATTGCATGCAAAAGTGTATTGGTCAGATGCTGGCATGGTAGTCGGCTCCGCGAATGCCTCAAATAATGGCATCGGGTTCATGGGCGAAGGCGCTGGTCTTCTCGAAACCGGCGTATTTTTAGAGCCGGAAAGGGCAACTTGGCAGCAAGCATTGCGCTGGTTCGAAGAAGATTTCTTGAAACAAGCTGCACAGATCGACAACGCTGCACTCGAGGTCGCAACGAACCGCTGGCTGAGTCGCCAAAGAGCGGGCAAATGCGCAAACCTACCCAAGGGACGCCGGCCAAGTTTCTTGCAAGTTTTGCGGGACGATCCATGGTTGTTTGGGGAAGTGGCCTTCGTTTTCTCAACCTCTCCAGTTCCCAGAGAACAACAGAAAAATGCAAGAGCAGAAGCAGATGAGCAAGGTGTGCCAGAAGAAGTGATTAGGGGTGCAGAGAGTTATGGTGCGTTCGGCACCAATGACATCGATCAATGGCCACTCAGATTCATCAACTTGCATCGACCCAATGATGAAATATCCGCTTACTTCAGAACAAGGGGGGCGATGATAGCGGAAACCCACTTTGCACGACGTTCGGGGATAACCTCATTTATTGATTTGTCTCCACACATGACGGGACAAATTGATCAGACTATCTTGGCCGAATGTGGTGAAGAAATTAACGCGATATTTGAAAAGGATGAGCCGAAGATTTGGAATGCACTCGAGTTAAGCGAGCGTCTTTTCGGGCGTCGAAACGCTTGACTTAGAAATGCACATCACCCCCCATCTCCTCCTCTCCGCGACTGACCTCACTCGATGCATGGGCTGCCAGCACGCCACCGTGTTGGACCTTGCCCATCTGCGCGGTGAGGGGCCGGAGCCGAAACCTGCTAGCGAGGATGCGGCATTGCTGCATAAGCAGGGCGAGGACCATGAGGCCGCGCATCTGGACAGCCTGAAATCCGACGGCCGCCGCATTATGGAAATCCCGCGCGGGCCGCTGGTGCAGGCGGCCGAAGTCACGCGCGCGGCGATGGTCGAGGGGGCCGATGTCATCTATCAGGGCGCTTTCCTGTCGGGCCAATGGGGCGGCTGGGCGGATTTTCTGGAGCGCGTGGAGACGCCCTCCGCCCTCGGCCCGTTCAGCTACGAGGTCTCGGACACCAAGCTCAAGCGCCGCCCGCATCCCAAGCATGTCCTGCAACTGGTGCTCTATTCCGACCTGCTGGCCGAGGTACAGGGCCGCACGCCCGTGCGCGCGCATCTGGATCTGGGCGATGGCACCCGCGCCTCACTGCGGCTGGCCGATTATGCCGCCTATGCCCGCATGGCCCGCGCTCGGTTGGAGAGCTTCGTCGCCGACCCACCGGAAACCCGCCCCATCCCCTGCGCAGATTGCGCGCTTTGCCGTTGGGCCGATCATTGCCAGAGCGTCTGGGACGATGAGGACAGCCTGTTCAACATCGCCGGGATCGCGCGCGGGCAGGTCAAGAAGCTGGAAGCCGCGGGGATCACCACTATGGAGGCGCTGGCCCACCATGACGCCCCCGTGCGGGGCATGGCCGCGCCCACGCTCGACAAACTGCGCGCGCAGGCCCGATTGCAACATGTCCGGAAATCCGGGCCGCCGACCCATGAATTGCGCCCACACGTCCTCGGCAAAGGCTTCGATCTGCTGCCGCAGCCGAAGCCAGGTGATCTGTTCTACGATATCGAGGGCGATCCACATTACGAGGGCGGGCTGGAATACCTGCATGGAGTCTGGTTCGACGACCAGTTCCGCGCCTTCTGGGCGCATGACCATGCCGAGGAGGCGCAATCGCTGGCCGCCTTGCTGGCGTTCTTCCGTGACCGGCTCGACGCCTTTCCCGAGGCGCGCATCTATCACTACGCCCCGTATGAGATCACCGCCTTGCGCCGCCTGACCACGAAATACGGGATCGGCGAGGCCTTCCTTGACCGGCTGTTGCGTGAGCGGCGCTTCGTGGACCTTTATGCCGTGGTGCGCGGCGGGGTGATCGCGTCGGAGCGGAACTATTCGATCAAGTCGATGGAGGCGTTCTATGACATCACCCGCGACGGCGATGTGAAAAGTGGCGGCGGGTCGATCATGGCCTATGAGGAATGGCGCGAAACCCGCGAGCAGCGGATTCTGGACGAAATCCAAGATTACAACCGGATCGACTGCATCTCGACTGAGAAACTGCGCGGCTGGCTGGTGGGTATCCGCCCCGAGGGCGCGTGGCCAGTTTTTGAGAAGGATGCGCGCGAACAGGAGGTTGAGGAAGATGAAGCCACCTCAAGGTTGCGGCAGGCGCTCGCGGGTTCCGGCCTGCCCGAGGAGCGACAGGACATGCTGTTCAACCTCGCCCAGTTCCACACGCGCGAGGCCAAGCCTGCCTGGTGGGCGATCTTTGACAGTCTGGGGAAGGATAACGAGGAGCTGATTGACGATCTGGATGCCTTGGGCGGATTGGTCGCCATGGGCAAGCCGTTTCCCATCAAACGCTCCACTGCGCAGCGCTACCGCTTTCCGCCTCAGCAGACGAAACTGCGCAGCGGCAGTTCGGCGAGTGTGCCAACGCCAGAGGGGGTTGATACGATCACAGTTGACGAGCTGGACATGGAGGCGGGCGAGGTGACGCTGAAAGTCGGCAATGCCCGCGCCGATGTCCTGCAGCCGCGCCTGAACCTGCACCCGAACAAGCCGCTCGACACCAAAGTGCTGCGCGCGGCCATCGCCGATGTGATCCGCGACCAATGCGACGGACCTGCATTCCGCGCTGTGGATGACCTTCTGTCATGCGCCGCGCCGCGTCTGACCGGCCCGCAGCGGGACATCCTGCAAGGCGATGACAGTGTCGCGGGCATGATCGACGCGGTTTCACGCATGGATGAAACCGTCCTGCCCGTGCAGGGGCCGCCCGGCACTGGTAAGACCTATGTCACGGCGCGGGCGATCCTCGCCCTGGTGCGCAAGGGGTATCGGGTGGGCGTGGCATCGAACAGCCATGAGGCGATCCGCAATGTGCTGATGGGCTGCTTGTTGGCGTTGGAGGATCAGGACCTGCCGATTGACCTCGAGCTTGTTCACAAGGTTTCAGGCGATCAGGACGGCTATCCGGAGGACTGCACCGTGACCCGAACCAACGACAATGCCACTGCCGCTGCAACCGGGCATGTCGTGGGCGGCACCGCCTTCTTCTTCGCGCGCGACGAGAATGTGCAGGCCTATGACTGGTTGTTCGTCGATGAGGCCGGTCAGGTGGGGCTCGCGAACATGGTCGCGATGGGCCGGGCCGCGCGCAATATCGTGCTGGTGGGCGATCCGCAGCAACTACCGCAGGTCATTCAGGGCGCGCATCCTGCGCCTGCGAACCTGTCTTGCCTGGAATGGATGCTGGGCGATCATGCGACCGTGCCGCCGGATCGGGGCATCTTTCTGGGCGTCACGCGGCGGATGCACCCGGACGTGAACCACTTCATCTCGGAACAGGTCTATCAAGGGCGACTTGCCAGCCATGAAGACACGGCAAGGCAGCTCGTCACGGGCACATCCTTCCCCGAGGCCGGGGCGTTCTGGGTTCCTGTCGCGCATGAGGGCAATGCCCAGATGGCCCCTGAGGAGGTCGAGGCGATCCGTCGGGCCTGCGACGACCTGCTGAAAGGCCGCTGGACGGACAAGGACGGCCAGACGCGAGCTTTGCGCAAGGAAGACATCATCATCGTCGCGCCCTACAACCTGCAGGTCAACGCCCTTCGCGTAGCCCTGCCGGAGGCAATCCGGGTGGGCACGGTCGATAAATTCCAGGGACAGGAAGCCCCGGTCTGCATCGTCTCGATGACCGCATCCTCGGCCGAGGAAAGCCCGCGCGGCATGGAATTCCTGTTTTCGCTCAACCGTATCAACGTGGCAGTGTCGCGCGCCAAAGGGCTGGCGCTCGTCTTCGGTGCCCCGCGTCTGCACGAGGCGAAATGCGAGACGGTCGAGCAGATGCAGTTGGTGAATACGCTGTGCGCCCTTTCAGCGTGTAGCGACGCGCTGACAAATCACCCGGCTGATCGGATTGTTGTGAAAAAGGAAAATGTATGACCCAAGACGATTCACCGAACGGCGCGCCGACCATGGATGAACTGGAAAACCTCTTCATCAATAATACAGAAATGGAGAGCATTCTTGCAGAACTTAATCGGTTCAATCCGATCAAGACCATGGGCATGCAGCGCATGGAGATCCGACATTCCGCAATACTTGGTTGGCTGTTGAGTCCACAGGAAACACATGGGTTGGGCGATACGTTCCTGAAGGCATTTTTGGGCCAGGCTCTCAAGGGACATGACAACGCAATGCGACCCACGGCACTCGAAGTCATCCAAGCGGACCTTATGGATGTAGAGGTTCGGCGAGAGTGGGAATATATCGATTTGCTTGTATGGAGCCCCCGCAATCAGTGGGTTTTCGTGATCGAAAACAAGTTCGACAGTGTGCAGAGGAAGGGACAACTGACAGAATATATCGAAAAGGTGCGGTCGTCATTCATTGGTGACGATGGGTATTTGCATGTCCGTGGTGTTTTCCTAACCCTCTGGGAAGAAAAGCCCCACGACGAAGATTATGCACCGATCAGGTATACTG
>Ga0207421_10007243_pt1 | contig 11857 bp, 12 predicted proteins | sample SodLakKL_010_SED_4_FD_187542 | JGI IMG/M metagenome (GOLD analysis project Ga0207421, IMG submission 187542) | Alkaline sediment microbial communities from Lake Tanatar, Kulunda Steppe, Russia - 8KL_010_SED (SPAdes) (version 2) | ecosystem: Environmental > Aquatic > Non-marine Saline and... | reverse complement strand
TTTGGCTAGATCTTTACCGACTCTTCCTCCTCCAACTATCACTATGTACATATTTACACGGTTCTATCGTATACATTCTACTATAATAGGATTTTGGATAAAGATTTAAATAATCTCTTAAAAAGGAAAGATGGTCATGGGAAAATTTATTTAACGTGTTATTTAGGTATATGCCTGACTAAAAAGGAGATCGAGATGAAGCACTACAACGGTCCGTTCTTCACTGAAGATGGTTTCATCCAAGCCGAATTTTTGATAGATGGTGAAGAGGTGAAAGAGTTCGAAGAAGGAGGGGACTCCGGTGAGGAAGTCATCGTCATACCTTCTTTTTTCAACTGCCACACCCATGTAGGAGACTCCGTGGTCAAAGAGGCTCCTACAGGAACCATCGAAGAAGTGGTCGGTCCAGGAGGGATAAAGGAAAAAGAACTAGCCTCGGCAGATGAAAAAGAATTGGTGTCTTCGATAGAGGATTATTTGAAAAGAGCTGCCTTTTCAGGTATAAGGAATCTGATAGATTTTAGAGAAAATGGTCTGAAGGGAGTGAAGGTCCTTGAAGAGGCTGCTGAAAGGATCGGAGAAGGTATCACCGTCCAAAAAATGGGTAGGCCGTCAGAAAGGGGATATGATAAAGAGGAACTTAGAGAGCTCGTCAACAGGGCTGACGGTATTGGATTGAGTTCATACCGGGATTGGGATGAAGTGGAACTGGAGAAGGTGGCGGAGTTTTTAACAAAAAGGGACGTTCCTTTGGCGATACACTGCTCAGAAGCTGTAAGGGAACCGATCGATAAAGTCCTTTCTCTTGATGTCCATCATCTTGTCCACATGTTGGAATCCACCGATGAAGATCTAGAAATCTGTGCGGAAGAAAACATCCCTATCGTTATATGTCCCAGGTCTAACATGTACTTCGGTAAGATACCGGACATCCCGAACATGCTCAGATCGGAAACCACTCTTTGTTTGGGGACCGATAACGCTATGATCAGCACGCCCGATATATTCAGAGAGATGGAGACCGCCTACAGGATAGGGAAGTTGCATGGGGAGATATCTCCAAAAAATATATTGATGATGACCACTTGGAATCCAAGGAGAGCACTCATGGAAGAAAAGAAGGGAAAGGATAACTTGTTGTTTATCGAGCATAGAGGCCAAGATCCTGCTTATGAGATAGTTACTAGGAGTTCTCCTCACGAGATACTTGAAGTGGTAGAATTTGATAGGTGATAAGGATGAAAGAATATGAAAGGGTAATAATAGCTACAGATGGGTCAAAGATCAACGAAAAGGTCATAGATAAAGGACTTTCTTTGGCTAGATCGATAGGTGCCAGCGCTAAGGTGCTCTTCGTTATAGACACAGGCGGTTTATCAGATATCCCGCCCGACGAGTTGATCACCGCCTTAGAAGGTCACATGGAAGCCGAAGCGGAGAATATATTGAGCGAAATAGAAGATAAAGCTGAAGACATCGGGATCAAGTTGGAGAAAAGTATAAAAAATGGCGACCCTTCTGAAGTAATAGTTGAAGAATCAGAAAAGAAAGATATAATAGTGATGGGGCATAAAGCGCGCTCTGGTCTCTCAAAGATAATCAGAGGCAGCACGGCCCAAAAAGTTATAGGTAACGCGGAATGTCCCGTCATGGTCATAAGATTGGAGGATGAATGAAAATGGCGGAAAAGAAGAAAGTAAAGGACCTGATGACCGAAGACCCAATAGTTGCGGAGCTACCAAACAATAGGAACGCTGTCATAAGAGAGATGGTGAAGAATCAATTGACGGGGATGCCCGTTGTAAAGGACGGCGAATTGAAAGGATTGATCACAAGGATCGACTTTTTCAATCATCCTGAAGAGGATCAACTAGCTTTGATTTACAGAAAAGAACAACCAAGGGTTTCTCCTGACGATCCCGCGGAGAAATCTGCCCGATTATTTATAGAGCACGACACCCACTACCTTCCCGTAGAGGACGATGACGGCGCTTGTGTAGGCATTCTAACCACCGCCGATCTTCTACCATATATCGAAGAAAAGGGCATATCCGATCCGATCGAAGGAGTGATAGAAAGGAAATGCATCCCGGTGTATGAGAAGACACCTATCAAAGTCACCCTTCAGATGATGTCGCTTACGAGTATCTATTCATTCCCTGTTGTGGACAGCGATACTGTCTTAACAGGTATCGTTACCGATAGGGACCTGTTCGACCTTACTGAGATCAATGAAGGATTAGCAAAATCTGAACTCGGACTTGAAGACGATGAATCTACATGGTCTTGGCAGGGGATCAAAAACGTCATGAATCTCTATTACGAGGAGTCCATGATCGAATTACCGGATATCCCTGTTGAAGAAGTGATGGTTGAAGACCCTATGTCAGTGTACAATCAAACGGAGATCTCCGAAGCCGCGAATATAATGAAAGAGAACGATTTCGGCCAGCTACCAGTCGTGGATGAGATGGACAATCTAGAGATGATGCTCTACGAACTGGATATCATAAAAGCTCTTATCTGAATCACGGGGTTCGTCCGATGACAGAAAAAGAAGAACTTGAATCCATGTGTAAGAGAAGGGGTTATATCTGGCAGTCTTCTGAGATATACGGTGGCGAAGCAGGTTTTTACGACTACGGTCACCTAGGCTCTCAACTTTTGGACAACTGGAAGAGAGAATGGAAGAACTATTTTCTTAGTCTGGATGATAATTACCATCTGATACAGACCCCTAACATCCATCCTTACAGGGTGCTCGATGCTTCTGGTCACGTGGACCACTTTTCAGACGTGATGGTCAGATGTGAGCAGTGCGGTTCTTCTTTTCGAGGCGATCATCTGATCGAAGAAGAAACCGGAGAAAGCGCTGAATGGATGGATAAAGAAGAGATCGGTGGTAAGATAAAAGAACTGGGGCTCTCCTGTCCTGACTGTGGAGGGCCATTTTCTGACCCAGAAGATTTCAATATGATGTTCGGATTGGATCTCGGCCCAACAGGAGAAAAGAAGGGCTTTCTCAGACCAGAAACGGCTCAGAGCGTTTACATAAATTTTAGGCGAGAGTTCAGGGCTCTTAGAAAAAAGATGCCCTTGGGTCTAGCCACTATCGGCAGTGCTTTCAGGAACGAGATATCTCCTAGGCAGGGAGTTTTCAGGATGAGAGAATTCCGACAGGCAGAGATGCAGATATTTTTCGTGCCTGAGATACATGAAGAGATATTTGAAGAGAGATATGAAATGATAAAGGATACAAAGGTTAAGGTGAAGAGGGTCGATCAGGATGAAGCTGTAGAGATAAAATTAGGCGAGATAGAGGATCTGCCACCTTTTTACCTCTATCATCTAGGGAAGATGTATGAGTTTTACACAAAAGTGATGGGTCTCTCTTTTGAAGAGGTCAGGTTCAGGGAGCTTTCGGAGGATGAGAAGGCTTTTTACAATAAGATACATTTCGATCTTGAGATCGATCTCGATACCTTAGGAGGATGGGAAGAGATATCAGGTCTACATTACAGGAGCGATTATGATTTGAAACAGCATCAGGAAGAGTCTAATACTAAACTCTCTATTCCTACGGAAGAGGGAAGGAAAATACCTCACGTGATCGAACTTTCGTTTGGAGTCGATAGGAACGTATGGGCTCTGCTGGATAGAGGTTTCAAAAATGGAGACAGGACTTGGCTTGACCTTCCGGTTAAACTGACGCCTAGACAGGTGGCTGTTTTTCCGCTGGTCAGAAAAGACGGACTACCTGAAAAGTCTAGAGATATCTATGAGAGTCTCAACCGAGATTTCAGAGCTCATTGGGAGAAAAGCGGCTCGATAGGAAAAAGGTATGCTAGAAATGACGAGGTCGGCACGAGATACTGCGTGACAGTGGATTATGACACCATGGAAGATGATTCCGTAACCATCCGTGATATCGAAACCACCGAACAGATAAGAGTTCCTGTGAACGATCTAACCATGATCCTGAGAAGATTGATAGAGAGAGAAAAAAGTTTTGAACAGTACATGGAAGAGCAGGATTGAAAAAAATCGAAACCTAGGAAGATTTTTCTTTTATAGACTCCAGTTCACTTATCACATTCCAGATAAGGGTTCTACCGTGCAGAGGTATGTTTGGATCGTCGGCCAGATCCTCTAATTTGAATATAGAAGATGCTATCCTCACGTCCAGTTCATCGTCCGATTCGAGCAGCATCTCGCTGCACTCTTCGGCACCCTCTCTGATATTCCTAGGTATCGATTCATCGTCCATTATATTTTCCATCTTGTTACAGACCCTTTCTAATTCTTCATCCACATTGCTCATCGTATCCACCTCATCTAATAATTTCGTCGGCTCTCAAATCTAAGGAGATTCCGAACAATATAAGAAACAACCCTTTCGGGTTTTTCATTTGTTGTCAGTGATTAATATACCTTTCGACTTGTTTTATAGGATAGAAAAAACATCTTAGATTAAAAACCTTCGGTCGTTAGATGTAAGAGGGGGGATTACCCCCTCACCCTCAAGCGAATCCCGGATAGGATTCTAAATTTACGAAGGATGCCCCGATGTCAGTCTCATTCCTCATAACGCGTATCGCAGCCGAATTTTCGGTAAACTTCTTTCCAGCTATAATGATCGTCTTCTTCTTTCATCTTGATCACGTTCTACTGATGTAGTTCTTTATTTAAAAAGATGAACTCAAGAGGGGGGTATCCGAAAGTTGATTTAATATGAGACTTAGTGACATTACTGTACATGTACGGCGGCATAGATCTTGCGGCGAAAGTAGAGAACGATACCGGGGTTTGTAGATTGGTAGAGGATGGAAGATACGAACTTCATACCGTTTTTGAAGATGAAGAGATAATTGACTTGGTAAAAAATAGTTCAGTGATAGCCGTCGATGCGCCCCTTACGGAGACAGAAAAACCTTTCAGAGAGGCTGAAAGAGAATTGATGAATAAATTTGGGCCTATGCTTCCTTTGAACACACCAGGTATGAAGGAATTACGCGAAAGGGCCGTCCGACTGAAAGAAAACTTAGAGAGAATCTCAAAGGCTGTCTTGATAGAGACTTATCCTCGGGCCGTCGAAAAAGTTTTGAATCTGAACAGAAAAGTTGTGAAAATCGATTTCGATAATGTACACGAGTATGACGCCTATCTGTGTGCTCTAACAGCTAAAAAGTATGATCAAGGTGAATATGAAAGATACGGTGAAAAGACCGAATCAATAGTATTATAGCGGAACTCGTAACTCAGTTACGAGCTCCACTACACCTTCGAAAATCGCTGACCACTGGTCTCATTCGACTTCCACGACCGGTACGAGCACCTTAAGTTTTGAATCTTCTAAATTTTCAATACCTTTGAATCTTTCTTCGTGGAAACATTGGATATGAAACATGTAGTCTTCAAAGTATCTTATCCAATAATCATCTCTTGGAAACCAATCTTGGAGGATGTCTTCCTCCCAGGTTCTTATCTCATCACCTTTTAGTTCAAATGATATATACTTGCTTGGGGGTAAAACTTTCCCCGAGAGCTCAAGAGGAAGAGAAGTCAGATCCTCTAGTTCTACGCCGACAAATACGTAGAACCTTCCCTCTTCTTTGAGCTCATCATCATTCCATGCCTGGATCTCATATGAAAAGTTAGGATCAACGACACTGTCTTCAATACTGTTCCACCTATTTTTACAGAATCTAGCTAAGCTGTTCCAGAGGCTATCGATATCTTCCTGTACGGAACTCTCTTCGTTCATAAAACCCCTGTGTTGGAAACCCGCGAAGTACATGTTTTCTTTCTCTATCAGCTCATATTCCATGATGACTCTGTAGGATAAACGGTTCTTCTCCTAAATATTTTTGACGGCTCGATAAGAATTATTGAGTTAGCAAAAAAGTTATACGGTATGACCCTATAAAGCAATTCACGATAGATCGAAATTCGGAGGAAAAAGATGGAGATAAAAGAAGTTTCACGGATCGGTAAATCCTTGATAGATGAGGTCAGCAAAGCGATAGTGGGAAAAAGATCGGTACTTCAAAAGACTCTTCTGGGCATCTTAGCCAACGGAAATATACTCTTTGAGGATTATCCGGGGTTGGCAAAAACTCTCCTATCAAATTGTTTTTCTCAGACTTTGGGATGTGATTTCAAGAGGATACAGTTCACTCCAGATCTTTTACCGGCGGACATAACAGGTTCTTTCATCTACGATAAGAACACTGGAGACTTCAAGATGCGGAAAGGTCCTATATTCACCAATATATTGTTGGCGGATGAGGTCAATAGAGCACCTCCAAAGACCCAGGCCGCACTGCTGGAAGCTATGCAGGAAAAGCAGACCACCATCGAGGGGGAGACACATAAGTTGGAGGATCCATTCATAGTTATAGCAACACAGAATCCGATAGAGTACGAAGGTACATATCCTCTGCCGGAAGCCCAGGTTGACAGGTTCCTTCTCAGATTGGCAGTTGGTTATCCTTCTGCAAAGGATGAGGTAGAGATACTCCGAAGGAGGAAGGAAAGAAAAACTGACGTGGTTGAGCTTGAAAAGATCACCGATCCAGAAACCCTAATAGAGATGCAGGATGCCATAGAAGGAGTCCATCTTGACGACGACATTAAGAGATATATAGTCAATATAGTCCAAAGGACTAGAAAGAACAAAGATGTCGAGGTCGGTTCCAGCCCAAGAGGGAGCCTGGCTTTGATGAAACTTTCGATGGCTAATGCAGCTTTGAGAGGAAGAGATTATGTGGTCCCGGACGATGTCAAATTCATAACTAATGAAGCGCTCTCACACCGCCTTGTTTTGAAACCTGGACCCGCTATAAAGGGAGTCAAAGAAGAGGAGATAATAGCAAAAACGTTGAAAGATGTACCAGTTCCAAAGATAGATTGATCGAAAGCGCCGTCGGGCGGATTTGAACCGCCAACCGCTCGGTTAACAGCCGAGTGCTCTGCCTATTAAGCTACGACGGCATTTATAGCATGAATCAAGCGGTTTGAATAGTCCTAACAGGGTATCATATTAAATTTTTTTTATCATCTCACTTCTTTTTCTGTTATATCTTTTCTTTAGATTCTAATCTATTCACTTTTGTATAGATCTGTTCTACCATATTTTCCGTAAGACCGATCAACGGTCTCAGCTCGAGGTATTCCTTGCCTATATCATAATAGTTATCTAGGGTTTGTCCTAGAACGATACCTTTGATCTGATCAGGGAAGTTCTGACTAAGCATATCTTCCATATTCTCGACTTCGATCTTTTTTAGATTTGGATCCCACCTTTCCAGTTTTTCGGCCCATTTCGACCCGGGATGATAAACATAAGGCCTAGCTCCTCTTTTCATCATGAGCCAAGTCGCTATGAAATCCTTTTTAGTTTCTACATATGTTGCTACTTTTCCCTGACAACTCAAAGGAAGGCCTCCGGGTCCTTCTTCTATCTCAGTGAAAACGTAAGATCGCGAATGCCTTATCTCAACATAAAATTCTTCATCAGGATCGTCGAGATCTACTTCTAAATCCGGATTCTCGTTTAGTATGACTTCTCCGACCCGACTTTCGATGTCTTGACTGGTATAGTCGTGATCTCCTACACGCCTAGCCCTCACGGCAAAACTACCTGATTTTCCTTTGCCAAATTTCCTCCCCTCCTTTTTTAAATCAGCAAGATCTGCCCCCACTTCTTTTGCAGGACTGTAAGAGACCAATCCGAATATCCGTGAGAATAAGTAGGAACTTTCCTTCTTAGCATAGGCAAATATCCTGCCCCGTCCTCTTTTCTCCAATATGACCTCTTTTTCTTTGGAGAGAAAAGTACGTTCCACGTTTTGGATCAAGATATCCTCGAAATGTTTCCTGATCCTGGGACTTTTAGTGCCGATCTCACCGTATCTCAGCAGGAAAAGGTCTAGATCATTCATGATTATCGCTGGAGTAGATCCTCTAGGTTATCTTTGAATATTTTCCTCTTCTGTTTTTCTTCTATATCCGCGGCATTCACCACCGTCTTTTGTACTTCATAATTCAGGTAGGGATGATCTGAACCGAAGACTATCCTATCGGGGATCTTCTCCACCGCATGTTCCAGTAAATATACTCTCGTTCCAGAGGTGTCTACGAAAACATTCTCATGCTCTTCCGCAACGGACACACACCCTTCTCTGAGATGACCCAGGATCAACTTCATCTTCGGTCTATCCTCGAGAACAGTATTCCAATATCCGGGTGCTGAGAAACCGTTCCCTGTGTGAGGTAAAAGTATCAGATCGTTTTCGTAGATGCTGTCGAACAATTTTTCAAAGTTGGGATGATCGGGACGAAAAGTCTCTACGTAGGGATGTAATTTGATCCCCTTTAGCCCCATATTGACGCAGCGTTCGACTTCAGAGACAGCTTCTTCTCCCCTCCTAGGATCGACCCTGCCGAACCCGATCAATCGATCGCTGTAATTTTCTACCGCCTCAGTGATGATGTCATTCGTCTTGGGATATCTATCTCCAACACATGGGTTAGCGAACACGATCGCCTTTCTTATCCCGTTATCATCCATAGTTTGTATAAGATCTTCAGTTTTCAAAGAGGGATCAAGATAGGGCAGCCATTCTCCCGATGGTCCAAGATGTACGTGTGCATCGAAGATATCACCTTCATAAACGCTCATTACCATCCCTCTCTGTGCAGGATCTCCTCTATATCCATCTTCGCTGGTTCTTCGGGTATATTTTCTGGAACTCCTATAGGTAAAAGAGCTATGGGTCTAACTCCGTCAGGGATACCTAGCTGCTCTTCCACCTTCTTTTCATCGAAAGCGCCTATCCAAACCGATCCATAACCTTTATCTACAACGGCTAAAAGCATGTTCTCTACTGCAGCTGTCGCGTCCTGGATGGAATATAGCTCACTCCCTCTTTCTCCGTACCTTTCAGCGGATCTATCTTTGTTCGCGCATACGACTATAACCCATGGAGCTTCTGCGATGAAGGACTGACCGTAGGCGTTTTTCACCAATCTTTTCTTCTCTTCTTCGTCTCGTATCAATATAAAATCACGCGCCTGTCTGTTACCTGCTGATGGAGCTTTATGACCTATTTCGAGTATTTCAAGGATGTCCTCTTCCGGTATGTCTTTAGGCTCGAAAGAACGAACACTCCTCCTCTTTTCTGCCGTCTCTTTGAACTCCATGGTATTCAGCCTTCCATAGTTACTTTTTCGGTCAATTCCGCCATCTTTCTTCCGTAATATTCACACTGCTTCAACTCATCTTCATCCGGATCTCCCACTACCACCGGACCGTAGTGATCTCCTTTTGGTAAACCTTTCACTATCATACCATGGATCAGGAGAGCTTCGACAAGAGCCATTATGGTGGTTTCGTTGCCTCCTGCAGTGTTAGCGCTCGAGGAAAAAGCTCCTCCGACCATACCGTCTAGATCACCGTGGTGCTTTATGCTTTCATCTAGAAAGCTCTTGATCTCTCCACTGGGCAGGCCGTAGTAGGTAGGAGAGCCTAGGATCAAACCATCGTATTCAGGCAGTTGATCTATAGCTACTTCTCCAACTTTCTTCAATTCTACATCTACTTCCGCGTCGCTGTTCTCAGCACCTTCATATATCTTTTCAGCCATCTTTTCAGTTGTCCCGCCCTTTGAGTAATAACATATCAGTACCTTGGTCATATTATCACTCCCACATGTTATCAAACTCCTATAAAATTTTCCGTAGTAACGAAATATATGCTACTTTTTTATCGATAGAAAAAACTAGATAAATTTGAAATTAAATTTATTAATAAAGTATCCAGAATTGATTTGAATACGGATAAACGATCGAATTTTGATCTTCAATAGAGATAAAGCACCAAAAATTTTATTAAAGAGAAATCAAGGATTTATACCTAAAACCATCAATAGACAAAAAACTTTGATAAAGGGGCAAAAACTATATATGTGGAAAAATGCTTAAATAAAGCATTCATTTTTTAAGAAATAGCATGAACACTCAACTGTTATTGTTGAGGAGGACCTGATTATGAAAATGGTTAGATATATTTTTGCCATATTGGCAACGATTGTTTTGATAGGCTCTGTTTTTTCTGTAGGTACGGCTTTTTCTGCGGAAGAAACAGAAAATGATATGGAATCTAGAATTTTGGTATACGATAAAGGCATAGATACCGAATCACTCTTGGAAGAACCAGACTACAACGTTTTGGAGGAGTACGATTCTTTTCTACTAGTTGAAACCACCGAAGAAGGTTTGAACACTTTACAAGATTTCGATCATGCGGTTGAAGAACTGAACAATAAAGATTACGTCGGTCTACAATCGAACGCCTTCCATACGAATGAAGGCGAACCTGAACTGCCAGAATCGTTGACTGTAGACAGCGAGAGTTCATATGAAACTGAATACTATATAGTTCAATTGATAGGCCCGACTCATCCAGAATGGAGAGAAGAGCTGGAGCGTAAAGGTGCGGAACTACATGGATTTAGACAGCGTTTCAATTTTATAGTTGAGATGGACACTGAAACGAAGGAAGATGTGGAAGAACTCGACTTCGTCAACTGGATAGGCGATTACCATCCGGCTTACAGGTTCGATGAAGATTTACTTGAAAAAGAAGGTGACGTACTGCTCGACGTACAGTTGTTTGAAGGATTAAACCCAGACCTGCTTGCTCGTGAGATTTCCCAAACCGGTGCAGAAATAATATCGGTTGTTCGCAACACGATCACCGTTGAGATAGATGCTGAGAAGATAGGTGAATTGGCCAGCCTCCATGGAGTCAATTCGATAACAGAGAGTGTTGAAGATTATGAGTTATTTAACTCCGATGCAACATGGGTGACCCAAACAAACGAAGAAGACAATAGAAAGGTTCTGGATGAAGGTATATCGGGTGAAGGAGAGATTATTACAGTGGCTGACAGCGGGCTTTATCCTGAACACGAGGCCTTTGACGATGAAGACGAGGAGATAGGTCCAGATCATCGAAAGATAGAGGATCATTACATTCCTGAAGGTGGTGAAGGAGATCTTGATGCTGGATGGAGTCATGGGACTCATGTAACAGGAACGGTCCTAGGTGATTCACCAACTTATGGTGAATACGAAAATGAAGATGGAAACGCACTTGAGGCAAGGGTAAATTTCCAAGATGTATCTGAAGATGGTAGAGGTATAAGTCCTCCTGATGACTTATATGATAACTTTTATGGAGAACCATATGATGAAAAAGATTCGCATGTTCATACGAACAGTTGGGGCGGCGGATCTGGTTATGGTGAAGATGCTCAAGTTGCGGATGAATTCACATGGGATCATAAAGATTTCAACATACTGTATGCTGCTGGAAACGATGGAGATGGTGAAGAAACGATATCAGCACAAGGTGAAGGTAAAAACGTCTTTACAGTCGGTGCTTTAGAAAATCATCCTAATGAGGAAGACATGGCAGACTTTAGTAGTAGAGGATATGCTGAGGATGGTAGGATAAAGCCCACGATACTACATATCGGTGAAGGTGTAATGTCTGCATCTGGTGATGAAGACAATCCCGATCCAACTGGTTACGAATCTATGAGTGGAACAAGCATGTCTTGTCCAGGGATAGCTGGTCAAGTTGGTCAAGTTAGACAATATTATGAAGACGGTTTCCATACAACTGGAACAGAGAATCCTGGCGACGGCTTCAATCCCAGCAACGCTTTGGTTAGAGCTACATTGATAAATGGTGCAGTAGAAGTATCAGGTTCAGGTGCATACAACAACGATAACAGATTCCCGAATAATGATCAAGGCTTTGGAAGAAGCCAATTGGACAGGGCAATGT
>Ga0207421_10007241_pt1 | contig 11860 bp, 13 predicted proteins | sample SodLakKL_010_SED_4_FD_187542 | JGI IMG/M metagenome (GOLD analysis project Ga0207421, IMG submission 187542) | Alkaline sediment microbial communities from Lake Tanatar, Kulunda Steppe, Russia - 8KL_010_SED (SPAdes) (version 2) | ecosystem: Environmental > Aquatic > Non-marine Saline and... | reverse complement strand
AAAAATACACGTTTCATGTTATTTCTCCTTTTCATTAGTTAGAGTTAACTCTTATATGTAGTATATCAAAAAATGAATTGGAAATCAAATTGTTAATTTACTATATATATTAATTAATGATATAAGATTTTCTGTGTCGAAAAACAAAAAGGAGGATTTGTTTTATGAAAAATAATGATCTAAAAATAAAGGATTCAATTATTTATAATCCATGTGAAGAAGGTAATAATTGGTTAAAGGGATTTGATAAAGATAAAAACTTAAAGGAAGTTTGGAACGAATGTTATAGAGGTGATTGGATGTTATGCGCCCTCTCAAAATCAAGACCGGGACGTGATATTAATTTATTACCACCGGTTTTAGATTTTATAACTAAAACATATAAAGAATACATACCAGCAATATTTAATAATATAGAAAATTTTCATAACGTATCATTATTTTATAAATCAATTCCTGATTTAACCATAGATAACATTGATTTGGTGTTATCTAAATTAAATTCAGTCAGAACGGATTTAATTATGGGTAATAAGGATATAAATATTGAAAATGGTTCATTCATACTTATAGTTTCAAATATTCCTGTAGGTTCTATTTTAGACATAAAACATATGTATCATTCAATAAATAATGGCGAATCATATAATCAAAAAATACTTTGGTTATTTTCGGCAGTATATGAAATATTATTATTAAATGATTATTTAGAAATTGATCTTTACAAAGACTTGAGTGAAATAGTAAGAGTAAATATACCGTGGGATTTGATTGAATTTAAAATTTGGAAGTCGTCGGAATAAGAAATCGATCTTTCTAATTTATAGAGGACTTGAAAAAAGATTCTAGGGTCCGATTCCCTAGTTTCTTTTTTTGCTTTCATTCCCTATTTATTATATAATATAAAGAAAGATTGAATATTTTGGACAAATATATATGAAAAGTTAATTTATTTTTTTTTGATTTTTTCTATTAAAAATTTGTTAAAGGAGATTTTTAAATAATGTCATATAAGAAAAATTTACCCACCAAAGTAAAATTAATTGAAGCTTGGAATGTAATTGATAATATATTATTTGGTAATAATAAACCAAATGAATATTTAGATGAAAATACATTAAAACAATATTATGAGAACAAATGTTCTTTATTATTAAACCTGTATGAATTTTATCAAAACATTAATTATGAACCAAATCTACAATATAATAATGAAAAAGAAGTTATTGAAGAAGCTGTAAATATAGCCAAACAAAGTTCTATTTATGCTAAGAAATATTTTGAAGAAAATGTAAAAGAAGAAGATATTAAAGAAAAAGTTAATTCTATTAATGAAAACACTGATAAAGATATTGAAACGAGAATCAAATATAATATTAAAAAAGAAGTAGCATTAGATAAATATCTTGTCGTAGATCCCGTCAATGATAAAAATTCTTGTTCGGTATGTTTAGAACAGTATAACACCAAACTTATAATTGATTCCCATAAAAAATTAAGAGATAATTTAATTAATACAATAACTAATGTTCAAAAACAGTAATAACAAAAAAGTAATTTCTCGCGATGATATATATGATAGTATAAATACCCCAGTTCAAGATAAACCAACAGAGATAAATAATAATGTAAATGTCAAGAAACCCGAAAAACCAAAAAAACAAAAATTAAATACTAATAATATATCATTTGAAGATAAAATGAAAAATAATGAAAATTCTAAAATATTTCATTATAAAGGGGAAGACATTGTTTGGTTATAAGGAAATTTAAATGTATACAGTAGTTATTATACCTATGTTGGTTAGTCATAATATTACAGATAGATTAGTGCCTTTATTAGCAAAATTATTAGAACGTAATGTTGCTATTACTCACACTCAAGATTTGAAAGAGGCTTTAGAATATAAATTAAGCACTAAACCTCAAAGTGAAATTATAGAATGGTTAAAAAAATTAGGTTCTGATATTATAAAAGCCAATCCTTATGAAAACACTAATTATATCTATATGAATAATATAAAAGATACTGAATCTTTATTAGAAGGTATTAATGAATTAATAGATGAAGAGGTTGATTTATTAAAAGAAGCTGATGATAAACCCGAATTTACTGATGTAAAAGATAAAATTGAAGTTCCAAAGAATGTTAATTTTTATGCTAATATAACATTAGAACCTACTGTAGTAAATGTTCCAATAAAAATCACATATGTTGAGAAAGATGCTCAAGATCAATATGATCCAAAAGCTGGAAAGAGGATTCCATTACCTGAACCAAAAGATATAAAATACACAGTAGATGAAACAATACCAATAGGTTTTAAATGTATGCCATATAAATTAGAAGGAACAGAGTCTAGTTTATATGATCTGTTACATTTTGCTTTATCTCAAAAAAAGATTGTAGGTTGGCTTCAAAGATCTTTTGAAAAAACTAAAAAGTTTGTAAAAAGAAAAATACTTTTCAGTAAAAATTGGTGGGATGCTTTATCAGTTGGTTCTTTAAAAAGACCAGAGTATGAAGATGTAAACTTATTACATTTTTCACCTCAAATATCAGGTCTTCCACCTAAAAAATTAGCTAAGATTTTAGATCAAAGAAAACATAAACCATGGACTGCTGCCACAGTTTTTTCTAGTTTAGATTTTGATACTGAAAAATCTAGAGAAATTATTGATAAAGGAATGTATAGAACCATGGTTAAAAATTCATTTGGAGATGTTTTAATAGTTGATGAATCAAAAGAAATATTATATATGTGTATGGAAAAAACTTTATCTTGTACATATATAGGTTTTGATACATTAAAATCAATCGTTCAAGCTGATGGTGTATTGGAATATGCTGATGTCTCTAGAAAAACATCACCATTTAGACGTGGTGGTAGAAGAATTGATCTAGAAAAAGTTTTAGAAAATTGTTCATATAATACAAAAAATCAATTATCAAATATTAATAATAGAATAATTTCTGAGAATATTCGTAATAAGGAGTTAAAAGATAATGACTGACACTTTAGTCAAAGAACAAGAACAACATAATACAGATATAAATATTTTTGATAAAATTAATAGTGATATTAATATAACATCTGATGAAGAAAAATTATCATTACAATCAGAAAATAGTTTTCATACATTAGATTTAAGAATAAAAGATTTTAATGACGAAAAATCATTAAAAAAATTCATAAAAAAATGTGAAATGATAATTAGACGTTCACCTGAGTATAAAATTTGGACAGATTATGTTAGAAATACTCTAGGATATAATATCTGTCAAATTACTGGTGAATATCATAATGAAACAACTGTAGAAATACACCATCATCCAATTTCGTTATTTTTATATATTAAAGCAGTGGTTCTTAGTTATATTGAAAACGATAAAGAATTTTGTTCAATGGATGTTTGTATCGATATAATAGAAGATCATTATAAATTAAAAGTTCCGTTTGTTTTATTGATTACGAGTTTACATGAAAAATATCACAATGGGTTTTTCACTATACCAATAGAATATATAAAAGGTGATTATAAACATTTTATAACAAAATATATTGATTATTTACCAGAAGAAGATAAAGATACTATAAATAATAATTTAACAGTAAATAAGAATAATTGCGGTTGGGAAAATATAAATTTATATTCAAGAGATAATGGATAATGGCACCACTTTTTCAAAATAATAAAAATATAAAAAGAGAGGCTAGACAGAGAAGTAAGATGCCTTCAGATGTTGATAATATGAAAATATTTTATAAAGAAACAGGACTGGGTTTAAAAGTTACCTATCCTTCACCTGAAATTCATGCGTATGAGAGATTCAGATACGATGTAATAAATGAATCCAGAAGACATTCATTTAAAAGTGATTGGAATAAAAAACCGGATTACGCTAGTCATTTTTTCTATGATACTGTAACTTTTTGGCCTATGTTACTGTTAGCTAATAATTTACAATCTGCTGAAGAATTTATAAATTTAGATTTCCTATTAGTTCCTTCCTTTGATATAATAAATGAATTAACAAGACATACAAGATCTGAATCCGTTGATGAAAGAAAAATAGACAATAATTTATTAAATGTATTCAAAAAACATACAATGGATAAAAATGAGTTAAACAAAAGAAGAATAGTAGATGAAGAAGATAAATTAAAGAAACCCGCACAATATCTTATAGAAAATACTGAACGAGAAGAACAAATTACAGTTACATCTAAAATTATATATAATCAATATTTTGATTTAAATTATATTCCTTCTAACGTTTCATCTTTACAATTATATATTGATGATTTTGAACAACCTCAAAGATTTGGATTTGATTATAATATAATAGCTGATTCAGATACAGGATTATTTACGAGAATTACTTGGGATTCGCAATATTTAAAAAATGAAAATATATCTTTAGGTACATTGATTGAAGAAGGATCTGTTATTACAGTAAATTATATTGAATCGGATGTCTATAGATACTTTTATTTTCCAGAAACGCCACAACAAAAACCTAGTGATTAATTTGAAAGTATAATATTATATGATTATTAAAGAAAATTTAGAATTAATGTCGGGTGTTAGTGATAAAATTCCTAACATATTAGATGTAAATAAGAATACATTAAAAGGATTTGAAGTCTCTGATGAAAATGGTGAATTTATAAAGATGCAAGCCAAAATATATGGTAAAGGTAGAAGAGATCATAGATATCCAATAATTGAAAAGAATATTGATAAATTTGTTATATGTTTTATTGATAAATATCCCCTTCCCGGTTCAATGTCTAGAGATGGGTATCCTGTGTTAAATTTATCCGTGTTACCAGAAAGAGATATTTCTGATTTTAAACCTGCTGATATATATTCGATTTTTGTTTATTCATATTATTTAACATCCTTTTTTAAAAATAAACCGTTTAGAAAAGAAATAGCTGAACAAATAATTAATTATTATTTTTTATTATTTATGTCTATGTTTGGAAAAAGACATGGTTTAGTTGGTTCATACAAATATCTTATACCGAAATTAAGATTTTTAATTTATCTTTATGTATATGTAGGAATGTTTGGAATGAATCAAGATGAAAAATTATATAGAACTATAACTTCGGATATGTTACAAACTCCTGTTAATTATAATGAAATGAATTTAGATGATGATTTTTCGTCTCCTGTTGGATTTTTTAATTCGATTAGAAAAAATGGTATTATGAGAATTTCGGAAAATGTTTTTATAAATGGTATAATTAAAAGAACGGGTAATGTATATTCATTACCAGCGTTTGAAGATGTATCTAGATTCTTTTCGACATTAACTTCTAGTACAATAGTTGGAAATTTAATATTTTCATCTTTTTGGAAAAAAATTGAGACTAAAGGTTCAATATATAATAAATTATTACATCTATCAGATCAACATGTTAAAAAAGGTATTTAGTTTTATAACCCTATGAATAATCGTTCTATAAAAAAATATAGAAGTGAATATGATTACCCTGGTTTATATAGAGCCAGGGTTGTTGATGTAGATATTGAAATTAATGATGAAGGCCCTAACGGATATGGGGCTATTAAGGTTTTCATTCCTGATGTTCATACCGATGTAGATGAAAATCGAAATGAATTTAGTGATGGTATTGATGCTTATCCTGCAAATAGTTTAACGGGTGCCTATAATAATGAAGATGAATTAGGTGAAACGCATTATTACCAATCTTCTGTATATATACCACCTAAAGGATCAATGGTTTGGGTATTTTTTGAAAATGGTAATGTATCTAAAAATTGTTATTATTTAACAGGATTTAGATGTGAATTAGCTAAACTTCCACCTGAAAATATTGATGGAGATGAACCTCATAAAATCACAACTGTTTATAAATCAAATCAAGGTAGAGCTATTGTAGTATCTGATGATAATAGAAATTCTAGAGTTGAAATTACAGGGAAAAAAAGAAATTTAAGTAATCCACCCGAAGGTGATAAAAAATCTGTATATGATATCGATGGGAACCAAACAACTATATTATTGGAAGAAATTAATGGCGAGGAAAAATTATTAATTAAATCGCATAGAGGTGATTTTATAAATTTTAATATTGAAAGACAAGAACTACATATTGATTTTCAAGGGGATATAATCACAAAATCTAGTGGTGATTTATTTGTAGATGTACAAGGAAATATTAATTATAATACAAATCAAGATTTTAATATTCGAACCATGGGTAATTTTAATTTATCTTCTCAAGGAAATATGAATATAAACTCGGCTTCAAATTTTTCAATTAATACTCAAGGACTGGGAACAATTGATGCATCATTATTAATGAATCAATCTAAAGCCGGTCAAGGCCCACCAGTTATTCCATCTATGAAAACACCTAAAGGGGATAGATCATCCAGTTTTGGTAGTTCAAGTGCTGGTCATAATCCACCTACGGGATTTAATAATGTTACTCATTTAGATACTATAACAGATCAAGATAAAATAGAAGCTGAACGGGGATCAACATTAACTGAATTTTTAGGAAATATTAACCCCGGAAATAATATAAATGATTTTCTATCTCAAGTTTCAGATGATCAAATATCTGAAGTTGATGTTTAACATGAAAAGATTAAATAATTATGTATATAATTAGTGGTGTAGAACAAAACAAGACCTTAAATAATATATCATGTTTACATAATAAATATTTAAAATCTAATATTAAACAACATAAAACTTTAAAAGAATCTGAAGACTCAAAAAATATTTTCAATGGATTATTCTATGTTAATGGAAATAATTTATTTAAAAATTTATTAATAGAAGGATCAGAACAATTTTCTTATAAATATAATTTCATTAAATCAGATGTAACTAAAACAGTAAAAATTGAAGAAATGGTTTCACTTAATGATTCAATGTGGTATAATTATGTAGAAAGTGATATTAAAGAAAATGTGAAAATGAGTTTAGACAAGTCCATTAAGTGTAACAATATAACACAAGGAGTTAATATATATGAAGGTTTAACTACAACAACATTAGAATATAATTTTCTTTTCAATAAACTTTTTGCGGTTAAAAGATAATTTTTAGTTTTAATAATTTGAAATAGGGACAAATATTTGATAAAATGTTAATTCCTAAGTTTGTTTTTTTTTCGTGATAATTAATTATAATTAATATTTTTAAATACTAGGAGGAAAGTAATGTTGAAAGATTTCATCGAAGAAAATGTTTCTAAAAAAACTTCTCAAGAAGAAGTTAATGAAAATAGTGATAAAAGAGAAAAGAGAAACTCGTTAAAAACTGACAAGTTTATTTTTCGTGAATCAGATAATCTGTTAGAAGAATCCATGAAGGAAAGTATTAATAAAGTTATTGTTGAATCTAGCTTAGATCCCGATAAAAAGTTAGATAAGATTAATAAACTTTATAATGAAGAATTCACGGAAGATCAAAAGTATAAATTTGGTAGTGAAATTGTAAAACCCGCAGTTGATTTTATTAAAAAAATTAGAGGTAAAGATATTAACAAAAATTCAAAACCTGTTAATATGTTAGTATATGAAATTGCTTCTATTTTAGAATCAGCTAGATATGGGTTTTTAGAAAACGATGATATTGATAATTATGTAAGAACTAATTATATCGACGATCCTGCCATTCAAGAACCTAGTGAAGATGAAGCAGAACAAAAAGAAATTTATCCAGGTAATTTTCATGCTGAAGGTGGTTCTACTGTAAATAATCCCAGTGAAGGTGATGCTTCAGGTGTGGTTGCGGATGATATTATGGGAGACCATCTAACTAACACGCAACAGTATGAAGATATGGGCGAGAATCAAAAAGATTTAAAAACGGAATCAGTAAATAATATGATTTATGAAGAAAATGAAGGTCCTGCCGATACTACTGATGAAGTTGCACATGAACCTAATAGTGTAAATGATATAAAAGCATATGAAGGTAGAGCAACACATAAAGATTATGGTGTCTTTTATCCTTATGTTGGTAAAACTAAAGATGTTAATGAAGACTATACAGAAGAAACAGAACCAGAGTTTAATAATGTTGAAGATGTGAAAGGTTATGAAGGTCAACCTGCCGCTAATGATGCTAGAACTCCTCCTGCAAGAGAGAAAGAATTTAAACCTGTAAATAATATCGATCAGATGATTAAAAAGTCTGGTGAGTTAGTTGCAATGGTATTTGAAGATTATGGTATCGAACATGAGAATCTTAAAGAAAAGATTGTAAATGAAGCATTAGCAGTATTAGCAGAAAACAATTTCGATAATATTCACCCCAATTTAAATGATATTTCAGAAATGGTATATGGTCAATATATTCAACATGAACAAAATGAAGCTAAAACTCCCTATAAGATTCTATATAATGTGAATAATCTTCCTGCCGGTAATGTTATTCCTAAAGAATTAACTGAAAAGGCACATGAAGATATAGAAAATGAAAAATATGATTCAAAGAATGTAAAAATGGCATATGGTATTTTTGTGGAATGTATTCGTAAATCAGTAAGAAATGCTATTTCTGAATTTGATACATCCGTAAAACAAAATATCATTAAGAGTTGGTCATTTAATACTAAGAAAGACCATCATGAACATGAACCTGTAAAATTAGAATCTCTTGAATCAAGAATAATTCTATTTGATAGAGATAAATTAGATTATGCCAGTAAATACATTACACCTTCTTCAATGGTTAGAAAGGAAAATAGTTTTAAGAAACTTTCTGAAGCTATTGTGATGTTTGATATCGCAGAAGAAGTTAGTAATATTATAGAAACTGATAAATCAAGAGAAGAGATGTATAAGAGTATTCTTGAGACTTGCACAAATCATCTTGCATTTAGTAAGGCTACAGGTTCTTTCAATAAAAGTAAAGATCGTCTAAAAGAAGTAGCTGAACATTATAAAAATCTTATTTAATTTGATTAAATTCTAAAAATAAGTTATAATTAATAAGGCTAGATATTAAAGCCCAGATCAATTCTGGGCTTTTTTATTAATATTAGGTTTAAAAATAATGTTTACTGAAAAATTTTGGAACGATCTTAACAATAAAATAAGTTTTGAAAAAATATTAGAATTGGAAAGTTTCTTTGAAATTTATAATAAGAAAGATTTATTTAATTTATCAGGAAATGAGTTTGGTACATTATACAGTTTTTTTGAAAGAAAACCTTATATATTTTTACCAATAGATGAAGTAAAAAATAATATAGTTTATATTAAAAAACTTGATTTTAATTTAGAAAATGATAATATATTAGAATATTATAATAATCTTAACACATTCCCTCTTACGTATATAGACACACAAAGGGGAAATTTTAAAATTAACAGTAGAAGTTTATATATAAATTTTAGTTATGAATTTTTTGAAAGATTTATTTTAAATAATATAAGTTTAATAAATAATATAGAAAATTGTAAATATTCATTATGTATTGATAAATACAATATAAACGATGAGATTCCTCCTCCTAATAATAATTTCATTAATGAAAATATATCTTATAAAATATTTATTAAAGATAATATAAATTATGGTGTTTTAAAATTAGATAAAATTGTAACTAGAAAAGTATTAAAAGAGGGAAGTACAGATTATAATATAATATTTTGTATATATAAATTAATAAATCCTGATGATTTAAAAATGGTAAATAAAAATATAGATGATTATGTTGTTGATTATTTAACTGATATTAAAATTCCAGAGTTTAGTGATAAATTAGTAGAAAATAAATATACTTTAAGAAATGGGGTTTTAAAAGGATGAGTGATTTAACATTAACACAAGACGAAATAATATTAAGAGAAAGTGGAGTTAAATTAATTTTTAAACCATCTCTTCATATATTAATTAAACACGATGAGGAAAATAATAGATTATATTATACGAATGATGAGTTAGGTTTAGATATAAATACAGAATCATTAACTGAATTTTTAAATGATTTAACGGAAGAAATATCTTTGATATATAAAAATTATATAATAGAAGATGATTTCAATCTATCCCCTAAAGCTAAAAAATTAAAATATAAGTATTTAAATCGTGTCACCATAGAAAATATATTATTGGAGTAGAAGTATAATGGATGATTCAATAGTTTTAAAAAATAAATTATATTCCAAAGGATTAACTGAACAAGATATTAAAGAATATTGGAAAGATAACCATTCAAAAATAATAAAAGAAACCGATAGAAGTAATGTTCTATTATTTATTTCTAAAGATGTTAATGATTTAATAGTTAAAAGAAAACATAACAATAAACCAATAATTATTAATAGAAATAATTGGGAAACATTCTTAACTGGAAGAACACTACAAGTATCTATTGAAACTCCAGATATTACAAATAGATTCGTATTAGATATTGATGCCAAAGAAAATATATCTGAAAGAATTAAAAAAGATGTTTTAAGATCTATGATTGAGTTTTTTTATAATATAAAAGATAAATATGATTTTGAAAAATTTAGAATAATAAATACATCTAATTCATATAATATTATGTTTTATACTAGATATAAGACTAAAAGAAAATATTTATTTGAGGTAGTATTTTCAGAATTATATGAACAAAACTATGATAATTTATATGATATAAATAAGAAAAGAAAAACTAGAGATATTAATTTAGATTTTACACCTATGTATGATAGGGGTACTTTTGTATGTCCTTATTCGTTAAATAGAAATGGTACGAAATCTATGGATGTTACAAATACATGGGAAAATTGGAATAGAAAAGAGAGTATATTAAAATAATATTATGTTTTCATCTCAAGAGAATATATTAAAAAATTCTATAGCTAAAGAACTAGAAAGAGAAGTTGGTTCTTATATATTACAATTAGATAATTTAACTAAATCTATATATAGATCTCATATATTAAGAATTGAAGATTTATCTAGTGATATTGATGGGTTTAGTGATGAATGGAGTGAAATATTAAAAGATTTCAAAAAGAACTATAAAAACTATATTCCAGATTTTATAAGTAATAAAAATTTTGGATATTCTATAGGTGAGATTTTAAAAAATATAATATTAGAATCTGAACATTTAAAATTTAATTATGATTTTATGAATAAATATTTAGATATTGATATAACTGATTTAACAGAAGAAGAAATAGATAACACTATAAATAATAAAAATTTTGAAAACAATAAATTTGAAAGAAGTTTTGTATTAAAATTATCTAATAGTTTTTTATTAGCCACATATAATTCTATAATAAAAGACTATAATTATAAAGAAATCGAGTTATCTACATTATTAGCTTCTATTCAGCATGATTTATTTATTAGTAATATTGAGAAAAATTTAATAGAATTAATAAACAAAGGTATTGTATTATATAACGATTATAAGGATTATGTGGATCTTCAAAACTTAGATGAAATATTTACAAAAGTTCCATATATGTTTAAAAATAATAAATTATCATTTATTGGTATATTATCGTTAGCTGCTAGGAGAAATCCAGAAAAAATAAAATTTGATTTTGATGATTTATTATTATTGTTTGGTCAAAAGAATTTTAATTTTGAATCCTTTTTAGAAATGAATGAACAATATAAAAAGATTGTAAGAACTTCAAAAGATGATTCTGATGAAAATTTAAATCTATCTGTTAATATATTTTTTAGATTTTTTGAGGATGAAAAAGAACAATTATTTGATAATTTTATTAACTTTTTAAATTTAGTAACTAATAATGATAAAGATAAAATACGAGATATATTAAATGATATGATAAATAATACTAGTGTTTCATCATTAGTATTAGCATTATATGAAACTTCTGG
>Ga0207421_10007240_pt1 | contig 11860 bp, 7 predicted proteins | sample SodLakKL_010_SED_4_FD_187542 | JGI IMG/M metagenome (GOLD analysis project Ga0207421, IMG submission 187542) | Alkaline sediment microbial communities from Lake Tanatar, Kulunda Steppe, Russia - 8KL_010_SED (SPAdes) (version 2) | ecosystem: Environmental > Aquatic > Non-marine Saline and... | reverse complement strand
CTCAAACTGCTGGCCACAGGATGTTTACTGCACGACATCGGCATGGTAACTGTGCCGGAGCATATTTTAAAAAAGCCAGATGAATTAACTGAAGATGAGTTTGAAACAGTCAAAAAGCACCCCGAATATGGATTTGAAATATTTAAGAAATCACCGCTTTTTGATGCCCGCGCCGGCGCTGTGATTTTACAGCACCATGAGAGGAGTAACGGCCGGGGTTATCCGCGAGGCCTTGAGAACGAGCGGATCAATAAGCTGGCCAAGATAGTCAGCATAGCTGATGTTTATGATGCAATGACTTCAGAAAAATTCCACCGTCAATCTTATTATCCCCACCAGGCTATAGAATTGCTTATGTCCAGGGGCGGTGAATATTTTGACATGGAAATCTTAAATCACTTTTTAGCTGCTGTCGCTGCTTACCCGGTTGGATTCCATGTCTTTTTGAGTAATGGCGAAAGTGGACTGGTTATTGCCAACAACCATGAAATGACTTTGAGGCCGGTGGTCAGGGTGCTTTATACAGGTGAAGATATGGCTCCACACCCAGAGCCTTATGATGTGGATCTTTCACAGGAATTAGATTTGACAATTACCAGGGTAAATGCTTGATGTTTTAACTTTCGGAGGTAGCTGTAATGAGTTATGATGCAGGAGATAAAAGTAACCTGAAGCATGTTGCGGAGCCTGAGACTAATAAATTCTTTGAGGTAATTAGTGATTTTCTGGATTGCCTGGTTGTAATTCTCGACAAAGAGGGCAAGATTGCTTACTGTAATAAGTTTAGTGAGAAAATCACCGGCATTCCGCAGGAGCAGGTTAAAGGCAGGTACTACTGGGATATCTTTTGTCTCCCCGAAGAAAAGGAATTATATAAAGTTTTTTTTGATCAGCTCGCACCCGATGCATTTCCTTTTGAACTGAAAACTCAAATCACTGCCGGTATGGGTAGTAATGTAACTATTTTATGGAAGTACAACAACTTGTTAGAGCAGTCAAAAAGTAATCAGGACGATGAGTACTTGGTTTTAACCGGGATCGATATTACCAGTTACGATGATGCCAACAAAAAGCTGCAGGAAATTGGTGAAAAGTACAGGACCTTGATCCATGTGTCTCCGGTTTCTGTTATATCACTGGATAATGATTACAGGATCAAAAGCTGGAGCTCGGCTGCAGAAAAACTGTTGGGGTGGACGGAAAAAAGTGTCCTGGAAAAAAGCCTTTTTCAAGTCCTGGGTGGCAAAAATGAACGGTTAAAAGAATCTTGTGAAAGAGCCCTTCAGGGGGTCATAATTAACGACCTGGAACTTAATTGCTACAGGAAGGATGGCACACCGGTTTCTGTTAGCCTTTACCTGGCACCAACACGTGACTATAACGGAATTGTAGATGGTATTGCTTTGATTGCTCTAGATATCACGGAGCGGAAGCAAGCCGAAGTTTCATTAAACTACCAGCTTGCTGTGGAGAAGTTGATTGCCGATATATCATCTTACCTGGCTAATTTGCCTTCAAAGCAAGTTAGTGAAGGCATAAATGAGATCTTAAAAATGCTCGGTGATTTTTTTCAGGCAGATCGTGGTTATGTATTCCAGTTTTCTGAGGATATGGCCACAAGGACAATGACCCATGAATGGTGTGCTGATAATATAGAGGATTTAAAAGAATGTTTCCATAATCAATCCTTGGACGAACTTAGCTGGTGGAAAAATAAGCTCGTAGCCAGGGAGTGGATTAGAATTTCTGATATACAAGAACTGCCTCCGGAAGCGGGGGGAGTAAAGCGGGAAGTTGAAGCGCAAAAGGTAAAGTCTTATATTTGTGTTCCCCTGGTTATAGAGGGGTCTTTGTTTGGTGCTTTTGGCTTTGATTCTATTGAAGAAAAAAGAGAATGGGCTGCTGAACATGCCAAACTGTTATCGGTGGTAGCGGAGTTAATCGCCAATGCTTTCGCCAGGTATTCGGCATACCTGGAAATAAGCTATATGAGTTTCCATGATCAGCTTACCGGCCTGTATAACAGGCATTTCTTAAAAGAGGAAATGAAAAGGATGGATAATCCTGATCACCTCCCCTTAAGTATCATTGTTGCCGACTTGAACGGACTTAAACTGGTCAATGATACTTACGGGCATATCATGGGTGACGAATTGCTTCATAAGGCAGCTTCATTATTAAAACAATCTTGCCGGGAAGAAGACGTTATTGCCCGCTGGGGTGGCGATGAATTTATCATTCTTTTACCCCGGACTTCCAAAAAGAAGGCAAAAGTAATTCAGAACCGAATAGTTGATAACTGTACAGGTGAATATGCCGGTGATGTCCCGGTATCTATCGCTGTTGGAGTAGCATGTAAGAATAACACCGCTAATGGCCTGCACGAAATACTTAAAAAAGCAGAAGACAGCATGTATAGTCAAAAACTGACCGAAAGCCGCAGTGTGAGGAATGCGGTTCTGTCTACACTCATGAAAACTCTTTCTGAAAAAAGTTATGAAACTGAAACCCATACCCACCGGATGAAGGAAACGGCAAGGATGATCGGGGAAACAGCAGGGTTGTCTGAAGCGGATTTAAAACGCCTTGATTTGCTAATTACTCTCCATGACATTGGAAATATTAACATTCCTGAAGAAACATTGATGAAAACTGGGCCTTTAACCAGCAGGGAGTGGGAGATGATCAAAAAGCACCCCGAAACTGGTTTTCGGATTGCCCGTTCTACAGAGGATTATGCCCATGTTGCTGAAGAGATTTTATCCCACCATGAGAGCTGGGATGGATCCGGCTATCCCCGGGGATTAAAAGGAGAAGAAATTCCCCTGCTATCGCGTATTTTAGCCATAGCAGACGCATATGAAGTTATGAGCAGCGGAAGACCCTACAAAAAACAGTTAAGCCGGAGTGAAATAAAATCCGAGCTTCGCAGGTGTTCAGGGACCCAGTTTGATCCTGGACTGGCAGGGTTGTTTCTATCCATGCTTGAATAAACAACCGTAAAACCATTTAAATTATTTCACTGTAAAAGTGAAAAATATGTTATATTATTTGTGATACGTATAATATGGGATTTTTCGTTTTTAATCTTGTTATTGGTCACATCTACTTCAAACCAAAAAAGACTAAATAATGAATTCTGGTCAATTATGAAGGAGGGTTTTATCCAGTGAACACCTTAATTCCTTTAATTGTGATAGGCTTAATATTTATTTCTCTGGTTCTCGGTTTTAGGTATTACAATCATAAGATGATGACTGAGAGAGTTTGTTCCAGGAATCCGGACAGTGAATACTGCCGGAGGTATTATCAAAACAAACTCGATAAAACCGAAGATGAATATGAGCAATGTGATGTAATCTACGGTGAGACTCCCAAGGGAGGAGTCAAAACTGCTATTTGCTATGTGGATGATAAAAATCGCATTGTAAAAAAGAGGCAGGCCAGCAAGGTTTTAATCAGGGAGTTGGACGAAAAGAATAAACCAGTTTATGAAACCTGGACCAGCCTTGAGGAAGCGGAAGCAAAGGAAGTCTAGGCATATATTCAGCCAGTTAGATTCCTTTTTTGTCTGCAAGGATATTCATCCGGCATTAATAGTCCATTTTTAGAATCTCCGTTATACAGGGTGGTTGCGTGAGATGGTTTGGTCAGATGATATAGAAAATTGCGAAAAGAAGGGCTCATGTCAAAAATGCGATTTTTATAAGCATGTATTGGATGCGTTAGTCGAACCTCTTGTAGTAGTAGATTCCAACGGCAAGATTATTTTTATCAACAAGGCTTATGAGGAGTTTCTTCAGGTATCAAGAAAGGAAGCTTTGGGAAAAGCTGTTCAAGATGTAATTGAAAACACCAGGCTGCATCTATTTTGCTCAAAAAAAGAAGCAGAAATAGACAGCTTGCAAACCATTCATGATCGTGAAGCGGTGGTGCAACGAATACCTATTATTGTTGATGAAAAAACCATCGGTGCTATTGGTAAAGTTAATTACCAGAATGTACATGAGATAAGCTCCCTGGCCAAAAAGCTAAAATCTATGGAAAGCAAGCTGGAAGCTTATAAAAAAAGTTCCGCCTCCCAGATGGCTGCAGTTTATACTTTTGAAGACATTATCGGTTGTTCTCCAGCATTGGAGTCAGTCAAACAATTTGCTGTTAAAGCGGCAGCTTCAGAAATGACCGTTTTAATCCTGGGAGAAACGGGGGTAGGTAAAGAGCTATTTGCCCAGGCCATTCATAATGCCAGCCCCAGGCACCGTGGACCTTTTGTCAGCATTAATTGTGCAGCTATTCCCCAGGATTTGTTGGAATCAGAACTGTTTGGCTACGAAGAAGGGGCCTTCACCGGAGCGAGGAAGAAAGGAAAACCCGGTAAATTTGAACTTGCTGACGGGGGAACAATTTTCTTAGATGAAGTGGGCGATATGCCATTGCGGATGCAGGCAAAGATGCTGCGAGTGCTGCAAAACCGCCACATAGAAAGAATTGGCAGTACTGCTTCGCAGGAAATGGATGTGCGAGTGATCGCATCTACTAACCAGAATGTGGAAGAAAAAGTCTTAAACTCCGAATATCGAGCAGACCTGTATTACCGTCTAAACGCCATTACTCTTAAGATCCCACCTTTAAGGGAGCGCCGGGAAGACATTTCCCTGCTGGTGGATAAGACACTGGAGCAACTTGGCAGTGATAAAAAATTTTCCCGGGAGAGTATGGGGATTATTGTTAACAGTTACTGGCCCGGGAATGTCAGGGAACTAATCAACGTGGTGGAACGGTTAGTTTTTTTAACTGATGCAAGTTTCATAGAACCCGGTCATCTAAAAACTGTGGAACCTTCCCTGTTTAAGGAACAAGAAGACAAGAAGGACCAGGAAGTAGCAGAGCCACAATCCAGTAAGATGTTATCCAGGTCAATCAATGATACAGAAAAAGAAGTACTGTTTGATACCCTGAAACAAACGGGTTGGAACAAGACCCGGGCAGCAAAGTTACTGGGCATTCATAGAACTACACTCCACACAAAAATGCGCAAGTATGGTATACAACAAAAGCCCCTGTAAAGTGTATATGTTAAAACCTCGCTATCCATGTATTTTCCTTTATTGCTCGTATGCCAGCCTGTAAAGATCAATTATTTCTTCTTCTGTCGCCTGGCGCGGATTGTTGCCCGGGCTACCGCTGTTAATAGCATCTGCTGCCATTTTAGGAGCAAGTCTTTCCAGTTCCTCCCTGTTAACCCCCAGTTCTTTTAGCGATGGTATTTTAATATCAGAAATCAGCCTTTTTACTGCTGTAACGGCTTTTTCTGCAGCTTCCAGGTTTGTTAGCCCTTCAATATTTTCACCCATAGCCAAAGCGATCCGGGCAAACCTGGCCGGGTTGCCAATAACACTGAAATCCATAACTTCTCCCAGCAAGGCCGCATTTGAATCGCCATGAGCTACGTGAAAATTAGCACCTATTGGCCTGGACATTCCGTGAACCAGGGCTACGGAAGAATTGGAAAAAGCGATTCCAGCCTGCAAAGATCCCAGCATGGTGTTTTCTCGTGCCTCCAGGTTATTCCCGTTAGCCCAGGCCTGCCGCAAATTGCCGGAGATTAGTTTAATAGCTGAGAGGGCATAAATATCTGTCATCGGTTGAGCTTTAATAGAAACATAGGCTTCAATAGCATGGGTAAGGGCATCTATACCCGTTGCTGCAGTTAACCCTTTAGGTTTTGATAAAGTTAACAGTGGGTCCACCACAGCAACATCCGGGGTCAGGTGAGAGCTTAACAGGAGCATTTTTGTGTCTGTAGAAGTATCTGTAATAATAGTTACCCTGGTTGCTTCGCTGCCTGTACCCGCCGTGGTGGGGACAGCCATTAAGGGCACGCCTTTGTTCTTGATTTTCTCTATTCCCATGTAATCTTTGATGGAACCGGGATTGTTAACCATCACAGCAATAGCCTTGGCGGCATCGATAGGGCTGCCTCCACCTACAGCTACTATACAGTCACACTCGTTTTGCTTGAAAACCCCAAGCCCTTCTTCTACAAATTCAATGGTGGGCTCCATAGAAACCTGGTCGTAGATACTATATCCGAGGCCGCTGTTTTCTAATCCTCTAATCACCTTTTCGGCCAGGCCGGTATTTACCATAACTTCGTCTGTGACAACAAGGACTTTATTACCTTTTAATTTTCTCGTTGCCGCACCAGTCTTCTCTACCGCTCCCGCACCGTAAATTATTTCCGGTGGAAGTAAAAAATTTCTTATAGTCATTATCTAACCTCCAGGATCATTTAAATAAATAATCTTAGATCCAGTTTATTCCCTGTGGATAGTACCTTCCCAGGTGCTGACTTTGGTTTCCTTACTGTCTTCTTCAGTAAACCACCTTGAAGTTACACATTTTGATTCGGTATAAAATGCTACTCCATCTTTACCCATAACATGGAGGTCGCCAAAGAAAGACTCTTTATGCCCTGAAAAGGGGAAGTAAGAAACGGGCACAGGGATACCAACATTTACACCTACCATCCCCGCATGGGTTCGGTAAGTAAATTCCCTGGCATAATGGCCGTTTTGTGTAAAAATACAGGAACCATTAGCATAAGGGCTGGCGTTCATAACAGCCAAACCGTCTTCAAAATCTTTAACCCTCTTGATACAAAGAACGGGTCCAAAAATTTCATCATTTCCTACGCTCATATTAGGCTTAACATGGTCAAATATCGTGGGCCCTAAATAAAAGCCGTTTTCATAGTCTTCTACCTGGACATCCCTGCCATCAAGAACCAGCTTGGCCCCTTCTTCTACTCCTTTAGCAATCCATTCAGACACATCCTTCTTGTGTTCTGCAGAAACCACCGGCCCTAAGCTTGTTGCAGGATCATAAGCTGGGCCAACTTTTAAGTCTTTGGCAAACTTTACAATATGGGAAACCAGCTCATCAGCTACTTCCTCTTCAACGCAAACAACAGGCAAAGCCATGCAGCGCTGGCCGGCACAACCGAACGAGGAGTTGATAATTCCTGCTGCCACCCTTTCCAGGACTGCATCTTTGAGAACCAGAGCATGGTTTTTTGCTTCACCAAGGACTTGCACTCTCTTACCATGGGCAGCTGCAGTTTGATAGATATGCCTGCCGACCTTACTGGATCCAACATAAGAAATTCCTTTAACCACAGGGTGTTTTAATAGAAGTTCTGCTTCGTTACGGCTGCAGGTAACGAGGTTTACCACCCCTTCAGGTAGGCCAGCTTCAATTAAAAGTTCAAGCAAACGCATGCCCGTTTGGGGAACCTGGCTTGCAGCCTTCAGCACAAAAGTATTGCCTGTAGTAATACAAAAGGGCAACATCCAACCAAAAGGAATCATGCCGGGAAAATTCATCGGCACAATACCGGCAAAAACCCCCAAAGGTTCGCGGTGCATTACCGTGTCATGGCCTTTAGAGACATTCATTAACGAATCCCCTTGCATCAGGTAAGGGGTAGCGCAGGCAGCCTCCACAACTTCCATGGCCTTAATTATATCTCCCCGGGATTCCGCCATATTTTTACCATGCTCCTTGGCAACCAGGGTTGCCAGTTCATCCAGGTTTTCTTCGATTTTAACCTTAAATTTGAACATCAGGTCTGCACGTTTTTGTACCGGAGTCTGAGACCATTCCTGGAAAGCGGCTTCTGCCGCTTGCACAGCTTCATTTACTTCATCGCTGGTACAGCGAGGCGTTTCAGCCATAATTTCCCCCGTGCTGCTGTTTGTTACCTCCATGTAAGTACCGGAACTGGTATCTCTCCACTCGTTGTTAATACAAAACTTAAGCCTTTTACCTTTAGCCATCAGATATGTCTCCCTTCTAAATCAGCATTCAAGAAATGCTGTAATAACCTTATATACCTTAATTATGCAAGTCATGTGCCAACTTGCGGGCAAATTAAGTATTTAAGAGTTTTTTCCACCCTGGCTGCAACTCTTAGCTGGCTCCACTACAGGGGCACTGCCAATTATGTGGCTATGCGCTACACTTTTTTAGTGTTTTCAATACACTGTAGTTGATTCGCTACATAATAACTTCAACAAACTTAATAGAAAACCTATGTGCTTTTTTTTGTCATTGCGATATCAGGAGAATTCGTTGTTTTCTAAATATACTTCAAGGTTGGCATGCTAATTGCATTTTTGTAAGGCACATGTAAAAATTCAATTCTGAGGAGGAGTTTTTAAGATGATTTTATTTCCTGAAAGATTTTGTATGCCGACGGTCAACCTGGTAAGTGCTGGAGCTGTAAAGATGGTGGGAGAAAGGTGTACTATCCTGGGAGGGAAAAAGACCCTGGTAGTAACGGACAAGGCCATGGTTGAAACTGGGATAGTGGATGAAGTGTGCGGGTATATTCAAGAAGCAGGAGTAGATACAGTAATATTTGATAATGTAGAGCCGAACCCCAAGGATGCAAATGTTGAAGAAGGGTTAAGTTTATACAAAGAAAATGATTGCGATATGATTGTTACAGTTGGCGGCGGCAGTGCTCATGATTGCGGTAAGGGTATTGGTATCGTAGCAACTCACCCAAATAGCATTAGAGATTATGCAGGCTTAGATACTTTGGATAATACTTTGCCGCCATTGGTGTGTGTCAATACAACCGCCGGAACTGCCAGTGAAATTACCCGTCATTGTGTTATCACCAATACAGAAACTTTAGTAAAATTTGTTATTTGCGATTGGAAAAATACTCCCCAGGTATCTATCAACGATCCTGAGCTGCATGTTTCAATGCCTGCTGGTTTGACGGCAGCTACAGGTATGGATGCTCTAACTCATGCTGTAGAGACTTATGTATCCCTGGCTACCTTCCCGCTGGCCGATGCCTGTGCGCTGTACTCTATTGAGTTAATATTTAAAAATTTGCGTAAAGCAGTTGCCAACGGTGATAACCTGGAAGCCCGCGAGAACATGGCTAACGCCCAGCTTTTAGCCGGTATGGCTTTCAATAACGGTGGTCTGGGTTTTGTTCACGCCATGGCTCACCAGCTGGGGGGTATGTATGATATGCCCCACGGTGTTGCCAATGCCATCTTGCTTCCTCATGTAGAAAGGTTTAACCTGACATCTAACCTGGAGCGTTTTGCCCGCATGGCTGAAGTAATGGGTGAAAAAATTGAAGGGCTTTCTGTGAGGCAGGCTGCAGAAAAATGTATTGATGCCATTGAGCAGCTTTCCAAAGATGTGGGTATTCCTTCCAGCATTTCTGAGATGGGGATAAAAGATCCTGACTTTGAGTCCATGGCTAAGTCAGCCTTGCTTGATGGCAATGCTGGTACCAATCCCATCAAAGGCACAGAAAAAGATATTGTAAAGATATTTGAAAAGATAGTTTAAAAGCTACCTTTAAAAATTGCTGATTAATAATTATTGAGCTGCCTGTAGAGGTCCTTCTAAAATAAAGAGGGGGCAGGTCTTAATTGTAGCCCTTCAGTTAGAAAGGGATGAAAAAAGCCATATTTTAAGACCTGGCCCCATAAACCATGCATAAGCTAGAGGTGTTCTTCCATGATTTCTTTAATATCAAGCGGGTTTATTTCCGTTGACAGGACGGACGAGCCCACCTTGCCCATGACCGCCTCCCTGAAAACAGGACGCGGGTTGGGGTCGTCGAAAAAAATACCGGTAGGGATTCTTTCTCCCCATTGTTGAGCCAGGCTGAAGGCCTGCTCCAGGTTAGATGGGTCATGACCTTCTTCGTTGATGTCATAAACCCTTTCTTTGAACCACCGGAAGGTGTTGAGCTTGTTAAAACTCGGGCACTGCTGGAGAATGTCGATAAAGGCAAAGCCGGGCTTCTGGATGGCTTTTTCCAGGATGGTTCCCAGCTGCTCTTTATCGCCGGCAAAAGAGCGGGCTACAAAGCTTGCTTTTAAACCCAGGAGCAAGGCTACCGTGTTCAAACCTTCCAGAGGGTTGCCCTGCGGGGTGGTCGGAGTCTTGATCGACTTTTCGCTGGTTGGAGATGCCTGCCCCTTGGTCAGCCCGTAGATCATGTTATTGTGAACCATGTAGGTTACATCAATATTGCGCCTGGCGGCATGGATCAAATGGTTGCCCCCTTCAGCATATCCGTCACCGTCCCCGCCGATAGCCATTATTTTTAAACTGTCATTGACCAGTCCGGCCCCGGTGGCCACCGGCAGAAGGCGGCCGTGCAGGACATGAAGAGTATTAGCTTTCATATGTTGCCCCATTTTCCCGGCCTGACCAATGCCTGCTACTACCAGAACCTGGTGCGGTGAAAGGCCCAGGCCGGCCAAGGTATTTTTCAGGGCATCCATAATGGCGAAGTTGCCGCAACCAGGACACCAGGTTATTTCCCGGTCCAGGTTAAAATCTTTGACATCTACATCCATGGGTTAACACCTCCGTTTTCAATCTGTGTCAGAACATAAGTAGCATTCATGGGTCGGCCGTCATATTTCAGGATTGCCATATCAGGTTGTTTGCCGGTTTCAACCCGGAGCAGGCGGCCCAGCTGGCCGGTAGAATTCATTTCTACCGAGATTACCTTTCCTGCTTTTTCAATTAACTCCAGGGCCTCTTTGCCCGGGAAAGGCCACAGCTGGGGGAAAGAAACTACCTGCCATTTCTCCCCCTGCCGGTTTGCCTTGTCCACAGCTTCCCGGCAGGCGCCGTAGGAAGAGCCCCAGGTTAAAAGTAGCGTGTCCGGGTTATCCGTACCGTAACTGTCAGGTGCTTTTACTTCCTCAGCCAGGGCTTTATGTTTGCGCATTCTTTTATCCTGCATTGTGGTTCTTACAACAGGGTCTTCGGTTGAGTAACCATTTTCTGTGTGTTCATTGCCGGGAACCATTACACATTTACTTCCCTGGCCCATGAAAGCCCGGGGAGATACACCTGACTCCGTGATTTCATAGCGCTCATAAGTATCCATTTGAGAGAGTTCATTTTCAGTCATAACAAGCCCCCGGTCGATAATCACTTCATTTAAACTGAAGGGTTCTACCGTATAATAAGTGTCGGCAAGGTGCTGGTCGCTCATCAGGAAAACCGGCACCTGGTATTTTTCTGCGATATTGAAAGCATGCGTTGCCATCCAGAAGGCCTCTTCAACTGTTCTCGGGGCAAGAATGGCCCTGGGAAACTCACCGCTTCCGGCATGCATGGCAAATAAAAGGTCGCCCTGCTCGGTGCGGGTGGCCATCCCGGTAGCCGGCCCTGGCCTCTGGCCCAGAACGATCACGAGCGGGGTTTCATTCATACCGGCCAGAGAAAGCCCTTCTACCATCAGTGAAAAGCCTCCCCCGGAGGTGGCTACCATGGCCCTGGCTCCGGCATTGGCTGCTCCGATAGACATATTGATGGCGGCAATTTCATCTTCTGCCTGTTCATAGGCCAGGGGCAGGCGGTGGGTCTGCCGGGCCATATACTGCATAACCCCGCTGGCAGGAGTCATGGGATAGGAACTGATAAACCGGCAGCCGGCCGCAAGCGCTCCCAGGGCCAGGGCCTCGTTGCCGGTTAGCACCAGGCTTTGATTGCGTTCACCTTTTTGCAGCCTGCACCTGCATTGACCGGAAAAATTCTTAGCGGCATAGTCAATCCCGGACCGGGCTGCCTTGATATTGGCTTCGGCAACAGCGTTTCCTTTCTTTTTAAACATCCGCCCCAGGGTCTGTTCCAGGATCGACTGGTCACCCCCCATAATTTGCCAGGTTGCGCCGGCGGCCACCGAGTTGCCCATTACTTCTTTACCGCCGTGTTCTTTGCCCAGTTCAGCCATGGGCAGGGGCAGGGCGTTATCTCCGGGTGCTTCCACTTCAATGGCTTGATCATAAATTATAACCCC
>Ga0207421_10007239_pt1 | contig 11860 bp, 13 predicted proteins | sample SodLakKL_010_SED_4_FD_187542 | JGI IMG/M metagenome (GOLD analysis project Ga0207421, IMG submission 187542) | Alkaline sediment microbial communities from Lake Tanatar, Kulunda Steppe, Russia - 8KL_010_SED (SPAdes) (version 2) | ecosystem: Environmental > Aquatic > Non-marine Saline and... | reverse complement strand
TCCGCCTGCCAGCATCTGGTCACCCGACACCTGCAGATCAACGAGCAGCATTTCGTCTTTGCTATCTACGCTCTCGAATTCGTGACTCCACGCACCCATCTTTCCAAACACCACATCGCGCGCCAGATATTTCTCCTCGCGCCAGAGCCCGACTCCCTCCAGATCGTACCTGAGCAGGTAAGGAAATGAGTAGTTTCCGGTGTCATCGCCTCCCTTGCCCACAAACAGTATTTCGTTCTCCTCGATGCTCTTCAGGCGGGCATTGTCGAAGAGGCTGACGATGCACTCGATGTGGCCGGTTGCATGATTGCACAGGTGAAACTCGTAGTCCCATCCGGTGACGTGCTCCAGGAGCACGTGCTGGTCATCTACCCTCCAAACCGTCTGGATCTCTCCCGATGACTCGGTCGTCGTCGGGAGTTTGCCCGCTGCTTCATCCAGCGAATTGATCAGGCGTGAGAGCCAACCCGCCGAGACTACGTTCACAGACCAGGTTTTTTCATTCCAGCTCACGTCTGCCCCAAGAGCTTCAGCGATGGGCCGTACTGGCGCAATGGTACGGCCGTCATGGAGGTACGGTGTGACTTCGGGTGTTATCTCCGCATCGTTCACGAACAGTCTGACAGGTCGCTCCGTAAACGCGAGGGTGAAAATCCCGCTCATTAGGAGTGCAGCGCATATCAAGGGCAAGAACTGTTTCCGGTCCAAATCACTCACGTCCCATCGGTTGATCGATTTTGAATATGTTGAGCTATTTTATCACGTGCAGCCGCGTACTTCAGCTGTGGCGCCAGCAACACGAAGCAGTCTGGTCCGGGTGGTAGTGGAGGTATCCAGTAGATTGCCGCCTGTTCGAGCGCCGCATGTTGGAAATTGGGCCGTGTTCTGGCTCGCGTTTTGCTCAACATGATATGGATAGGGTTATCTCTGATTCTGTGGTATGTCTCATCCGTCGCCGGGATGTGCCCTGTGCGCTTCGGCTTATGGCTACCCAGGTGTGATCATTGATACTGTCGCAGCTGCGGTGACTGCAGGTATTCAGCCGGAGACACAAACTCTCCTTTCACCTCCATGGCCACGTAATCCCGACTGATGGCGAGAGTATAATCCCGCGAGTGTTCGGCGCGAAGCCGGTCCTGACAGTTCATCTGCACGTTAAGATTTGGATCCAACCTGGGTATGTCGAACAGATTGAGAAAACGCTCGCTCTTACCCCGGAAGAATAGCTCCGGTCGCAGTACGTCTGGATCTCCCCGGTCAAAAATGAAGTCCATAACGAGGACATCTCCGTCCATTCGAAGTCGGGAGGTGCAGAATTCGTTGACGTATTGACGGTTCTGGCTTGCGCGGCTGATGCGAGAAAACTCTTCCAGCTCGTCGGGAAGGATCAGGAGAGTCTCCGGATGATCAAAAGCCCTGATTTTGAGCGTGGACGATGAATGGGCCGCCATGGCGTTCAGCATGTACATCTTGCAGGCCAGCTTCTCGACCTGCGGAACGGATTGCCCCGACTCAACGGCGTACAGTACGCCGCTGGTGAAGGCCGGGAGGTTTCTTGCCAGCAGATAGCAGCTCATGAAGCCGTGATCGTATTCCTCAACGTTTCGCAAGAGCCGGAGACGTGCCTGACGGTTCTCAAGAATCCGGTGTCTTATCTCGAGTTCCCCACGCAATGCGTCCAGTTCTTGCTCCGAAAGCCTTCTGAGTTGTCTTGCCCCGTCTTCGCTCAAAGGCTCCTCGATACCGTATCGACTGCAAATTTGCAGGGATTCATCGCAGAAAACGATATCGCTGCTCATCATCTGTACCAGGCCGTCCAGGAAATCCTTCTGCACGGCTGTGTATTCTACCAGGAATTCCTGGTGTCTATTTATTGAGAAGTAGGGCAGTATGCGGGACATTGCTTTGTTGATCTTGCCGATTTTCTTGATGGGGTAGCCCAGGTCATGGCACAGTGCGGCCACACAGCGGAATACGTCCAGCGGAGCATGCTCCATTGTGTATCCAAGCACTTCGAGGGCGTTCAGGCTCTCCGGTGGGGAACCCCAGTTTACAAGAGGTTTCAACGGGTCGTAGAAAGAGTCAAAGAGAGGTTCTCTATGCAGGTACTCGCTTACCAAATATACCCACAGCGAATGAAGGGTGTGATCCCGGTAAAAGGGGTCGGAGGCGAACATCAGCTCCTCGAACTCGGCGTAGTCGTCCACATAGTTGAAGAGACGATCGTAACCTCTGCGGTCAGGATCTATGTAGCTCATCGCACATTCAAATAGGATCTTCCAAATTCCCTTGCCCAGTTCCAGCTTGCGATGATGGTCTGACCCACAGCGGCGCAGCAGATCGAACTGCTCATGCAGTTTCTCTCTCACCCGCGTTCTCCTGGAGAGAAATTCGACTTTATTCTGCATCAGATACTGCTGATAGCAGGTAATCATCGATGTTTCGCTCAGTCTTGTCAAGATCGTGCACCTCTTTCCCGACGGCATTGCTGTGCTCGTCCCAAACCCATTATATTCCTGAAAGCAAATGTCGGGCAATCCCTTCTCCTCGAGGCCATGTTGAGCAAATATACAGGTTCATCATCCTTTTCTTATTTGGATAGATAAAGTGGCATGCCGCGTCGTAGACGAGGAAGGGAGTAATAGAGAAACCCCCATCTTGGTTCTTGCTGGTCTAGACAATCTTAACTTCGCTGGAGAATGGATAACGTCTCCATGTGGGACATTCGTGGTGTTAAAGGTCCGGTCCTTCTTTTTGCCAACGGGATATGGGAGATGTTTCGTAGTTGTTCGGGTGGTTTGAGGTTGCGGAGCGCTTACACCGGTTGTGACAGCGGGTTGGGGCTCAGCTTTGCGTATGGGCGTTGGAATGGTTGGATCGCAGGTTGATGCAGGAGCGTGGCAAGTCGCACTGGAAGATGATTGGTTTTCGCAAACGCACCATGGCGACTTGGGTCTCACTGCGGCGCCGTGCCTTGGGTTAGTTGCTGGTCCCGCTCCGACTCTGGTACTATAGGCAATAAGCTAGCGATGCGCCAGTAGCTCAGGCGGATAGAGCAAGGGATTCCTAATCCCTGAGCCGGGGGTTCGAGTCCTCCCTGGCGCACACGGCCCGGAACTCGGCCAATGGGCCGAATCTTTATCAAATGTTCTGAAGGAAGGACGCTCTATGCACAAATATGGATCAGAACAATATGAACACTACATGAGCATAGCACTTGAAGAAGCAGAAGAAGCTCTCGACAAGGACGAGGTGCCAATAGGGGCATTGGTGGTGTCCCCTGAAGGTGAGGTCATCGGCCGTGGTCATAACCTTCGCGAGACGACAGGTGACCCCACCGCGCATGCAGAGATTCTGGCCCTGCGTGAGGCAGGGATGTCCCAGGGTGACTGGCGCTTGGAAAACTACGATCTATATGTTACCGTTGAGCCCTGCGCAATGTGCGCAGGAGCTGCGGTCAACGCCAGAATTCGCGAGCTGATCTTCGGTGTGCGAGATCCAAAGACCGGAGCCGTCGTCAGTTTGCGATCGCTGACTTCAGATGTTCGCCTTAATCACCAGGTGCAGGTTATTGAGGGAATTTGTGAGACTGAATGTGCTTCCATTTTGCAGGAGTTCTTCCGCCGTTTGAGGACTGGTCGGTGAGGTCGCTGGATGTTATAATGTACGTTGACTTTTGGGGATGATCCTGAAAGAGTGCATCAATAGTGCGGAGAGGTGGCCGAGTCTGGCTAAAGGCGCGGCACTCGAAATGCCGTGTTCCCGCGAGGGGACCGTGGGTTCGAATCCCACCCTCTCCGCCATGTTGTCCGCAGAATCCTGATGCACATAAGGGATCAGAAGTTAGTGGAGAGGTGTCCGAGTCTGGCTGAAGGAGCACGCCTGGAAAGCGTGTGGGCGGGCAACCGTCCCGTGGGTTCAAATCCCACCCTCTCCGCACTGAGTTTGGCCGTGCTAGACGGGGAGGTAGCGGTGCCCTGTACCTGCAAGCCGCTATAGCAGGGTCGAATCCCTTCCCGAGGCTCGGTTTCGGTGGGGTCTGCCCCACGTAAGTGGTGTTGACGACTGGGTCCTGCGCAATGAAAACGTGTGAACCCCGTCAGGCCCGGAAGGGAGCAGCGGTAAGCGCGACCTTTCATGTGCCGCAGGGGTGCCGAGTCCGAGCTAACTGCGTGGGTAACGCCCATCGGGACGGGTCGACGGAAGGTGCACGGCCAGTTTTCTTCCATCTTTCTAATAACAACTCCGTTCCACTTCAGTGGTTTGGTGGTGAGCCTCTTGGAGAGATCTTCCCTGTATAGGCAGTGGCGGCCACGTCGCTTCGATGAGGTGGTGGGGCAGGAGCATGTAGTCACTACTCTCAAGAATGCCGTGAAGCGTGATCAGGTGGCCCATGCGTACATATTCGCCGGTCCTCGCGGAACGGGTAAGACTACCGTTGCGAGGCTGCTGGCCAAAATTGTCAACTGCCCGGAGACAAGGGGGTCAGCGGAACCGTGTAATGAGTGTGACCAGTGCCTAGCTATCGATTCCGGTTCTTCAATGAATATGATTGAAGTAGACGCGGCCTCACATCGGGGAATTGATGACATTCGGGAATTACAAGAAAAAGTCCCATATGCCGCCACTTCCGGGCGCTTTCGCGTGTACATTCTCGATGAGGCACATATGTTGACGACTGAGGCATTCAATGCGTTGTTGAAGACCCTGGAGGAGCCTCCTGAACACGTCATCTTCATATTGGCGACCACCGAACCGCACAAGATCCCGGTAACCGTGCAGTCGAGATGTCAGAGGTTTGATTATAGATTCCTCACGGCGGATGAGATTGCCGAACGCCTGAAGCAAGTGGTGGCCGCAGATGAGAATCTTGCAGTCACCGAGCCGGCGATCTGGACAATAGCATTATATGCAGAGGGTGCGGTCAGGGATGCCCTGGGGTTACTTGAGCAGTGCCGCGACTATTCGGAAGGAGAGGTGTCCGAGGAAGCGGTCAGACGCGTTATCGGAGCAGTCTCACGGCAGACTCTGGTAGAATACGCCCGTCACCTGCGAGACGGAGACATTGCGGGGCTGATGGATCTCATTGATGAGGTCTCAATGGCAGGTGCCGATATGGGCCAGTTCATACGTGACCTTCTCTCTCTTGCGCGGGACTTGCTTCTCTTTCGTGCAAGTGACGGAGCGCGACGCCCCGTAATGCCGGATGAAGATCTTACTGCTATGTGCGAAGTGGCCGATCAGTATGAACTTTCACAGCTTCTGAATCTGGTTGACCAGCTGGCCTCAGCTGAGGACCGTACGCGCTATTCTGCCCAGCCGCGATTTTTGCTGGAGATGACGAGCATCCGACTCGCAGGAGAATTTGGCCGTCGCCTCCAGGATCCTGTCACCTCTGCGGAGCAGTCAACTGTCAGGGGTGAATCCAAATCGGATTCGCCGGAACAGGTAGAGCGGCCGGCGGGTTCCGTTGATTTTGATACTACCGGAGAGTCTGACCCGGTCAGTGATATCCGGGCCATTTGGGAGAGAGTTAAGGAGGAGGTCAGGGAGGCCAGCTTGCCGACCCATGCTCTTCTGCAGCCGGCCTGCCCGGGAGGAATTACGGACGGCGCATTTGTGCTGGTATTCGGTGACGAATATAAGTTTCACCGAGACCGGACGGAGAAGGAGGGACGGCAGCTCATTCAGGAGGTTCTGAAGAGAGTTACCGGCAGGGATCTTGCATTGCGCTGCAAAATGGAGGCAGACTTTTCTCCGGGTGACACTGGAAATGATGAGCCTCAGGCGGATGAACCAGCCGAGGGTGACCATAATAGTATAAACTCAGCACGTGATACAGCTCCGTCCGGTGATCACAGGGATGATCCCGATGATGGGCGCGAGAGCTCCGGTGCCGCACACCAGGCGGTGCGGAGCCGCGGTGGCGAATGCACTGACGGGGAGTCGGCCGGCGTGGAGGATGCGGGCACATCTTCCGAAAATGACGGCGATGACTCTGTGGACGAAGTAGTGAGCATGTTTTCTGGAAAAATCGTGGGCAAACTCAGCGAGATGGACGTCCCGGGCGTTGACGAAATTGCTGAGGGCCGGGACATGTCTGAGGGGAGAGATTCTGATGAGCTTTGGTAGCATGGGCGACATGGGCAAGATGATGCAGCAGATCCAGAAGATGCAGCAGGATCTGGAAGATGTGCAGGCGGAGGTAGAGAAGAAGACTGTGGAGGCACAGGCCGGTGGTGGAGTGGTTCGGGTCGTATGTAATGGTGCCATGGAAGTTGTCGACATTGAGATAGATCCAGATGCGGTGGACCCTGATGATGTAGAGATGCTTTCAGATCTGGTGATTGCTGCTGTCAACGAGGGTCTTCGATCTGCACGTGATATGGTCAAAAGTGAGATGGAACAGGTGACCGGGGGACTCAATCTGCCCAACATCCCCGGATTTACCAGCTGAGAGGAGACGACGATTGCCGGCATTTTTCGCTCCGTCAATGGCACGGTTGATCGAAGAGCTTTCCAAACTGCCAGGGATAGGCCCGAAGAGTGCCCAGAGGCTGGCTCTGCACCTGGTAAAGGGAGCAGAAGAGGATGTTCGCTCCCTGGCGGAAGCGTTAATGGATGCCAAGACCACCGTGCAGCACTGTTCGATCTGCAGCAATCTCACTGACTCGGACCCGTGCGAGATTTGCGGTGACGGGAGCCGCAGGGAAGATCTTGTGTGTGTAGTTGAAGACCCGTCCGACGTGGTGGCGATGGAGCGGACCCGGGACTATGATGGTCTGTACCATGTGCTGCACGGGTTGATTTCTCCCATGGATGGGGTGGGGCCGGACGAACTACGGGTGAAGAATCTCCTGGACCGTCTGCGCGAGGACGAGGTGCAGGAAGTTATTCTTGCCACTGATCCCACGGTCGAGGGGGAGGCCACGGCCATGTATTTGGCGAGACTGCTCCGCCCGCTTGGTGTAAAGGTTACCAGAATTGCACGGGGCCTCCCGGAGGGCGGCGATCTTGACTACGCTGATGAGGCTACCTTGAGCCGGGCCCTGCGGGGCAGGTATTCAGTGGATTCTGGCTGAGCTGGTTGCATCCATCTAGTCTTATTCTTTCTGCCTGTGAACAGGCCGTAATAAAGCAGACGAATCTGTAACGGGCCACTGCCGCCTGCGTGTCTCAGACTCTGCTTGGCAGTGATATCATAATTTCGTCATGTCTGCACCTGCTTTCCTCCATACCAGCGCAGGCTTATCCTTCACACTGCACATAAATTTGTCCGGAAGCGGGAAACAATACCTGCATGAGGTTACGCTTTCCCTCTCACGTGCATACAGTTGTGGTGAGAGGTCATCCAGCATGAGGGGGAGCGAGAGCGTGAAGCCCACTAGGAAATATGAGGAGAACGTAAGTGGACGGGCGCGCGGCGCGTTGGAGAGTTTTGCCGACCGCCTGAACCCGCCGGCGGAGCGAAATCTGTCGGATGTTAAGCATGAATGGTGTCGTGCGGTGGAGGAGGCCCGGCTTGAGTGGGAGAAGGCCAGATCCTACTTCGAAAACGTTTCCGAGCCCGATCTGGTTGACCACGCCGTTCACCTGTTGGCCGCTGCGGAGAAGAAGTACAATTATATATTGAGTCAGGTGAAACACCAGAGCGCTGAGGGCGGCTAGAGCCATTAGTGGTAAACGGCCGCCTTTCATTTTCTACCCGCCCCTTTTAGATATGTTGTTCCCCTGGATAGCCCCTTCCTGGTTCACGCATGAACGACCGGCCACCGCATAGGATTTACCGAGGTGGATGAATTGGATTACACGCTGGCCCTATCATTTTTTTTCGGATTACTGCTTCTTTATGTGCTGGTGCGCATCCTGTACCTGCCCGCGCGCTGGCTCTTTCTGGTAATGTACAATGGTGTGATAGGGGGAGTGATCCTGTGGTTGCTAAACTTCGCTGCTACTCCTCTGGGTCTCCGCGTGGCCATAAATCCCCTCACTGCAGTTATCGCCGGTTTCCTGGGGATACCCGGTGTGATATTCCTCATCATAATCTCGTATCTGGCCTCCTGATCAGGACCTTCTGCAACCCGTATGTAGCAACTGCGTCCGGCTCAGATTGATAAGCTGCGCACACGGTATGGTACCCTCCAGCGGGTGTCACCAGTCGGGTTCGGGACCTATTGCCGGCAGGCAATCATCCTGCTTATGGAATTGGTGTTGAGGATATCCCCCAGGGGAGCGGTTCCCTCTGTTGAGTCTCCAACTATCCATACTCATCTCTTAAGGATCGAATAAACAGGGAATTGATTCACATCCCCGAGATGATATGCAGAAAACGGGCCCGAATGAAGAAAAATACACTTTCATTCCCGTGCTTCCCTCATAGTCGCCCTCATTGGTCACACAGGGCATTTTCTTGACGCTTCCTGGGGACCGTGTTAGACTACATTTGACTTTGGCAGAAAGAACATATTGTCATTTTGCGGCTCTGTCACGTGCGGCAGCCGACTCCGTGCTGCCCGGGGTGGCGCGCAGGATACGATCCTCGCCGCTCGGTTGCGACAGATGCCGGGATTCGTACGTAAGAATTTTAAAGGGCATCTACAAGGGAGTCCGCGAGATTCCCGTCCGGTCGATACATAGATCAGAGTGAGGAGGATTAATCTGATGGAGGACATACTCGAGGTCAGGTGGCATGGTCGCGGAGGCCAGGGGGCCAAGACAGCGGCCAACTTGCTGGCCGAGGCAGCTTCAGCTGCGGGGCAGTACATACAGGCTTTTCCGGAGTACGGTCCCGAGCGCATGGGTGCCCCGGTCGCCTCCTTCAACCGCATTTCTTCTCGGGTCATAAGAATTCGCTCTGCGGTCGAGGAACCCGATGTGGTCGTTGTGCTTGACGCCAGCCTGGTTCATTCAGTTGACATCACAGACGGTCTTCCTGATGATGGTGCCATCATTGTCAACACAGACAAAGAGCCGCACGAGATGCGTGAGGAGCTGAGCCTGGAAGGCCGGCAGGTCTTTACCGTGGATGCAAATTCAATTGCCATGGACACTATAGGAAGGCCGATCCCCAATACGCCGATGCTCGGAGCTGTGGTTCGCGCAACCGATATTCTGGATTACGAATCTTTCCTTTCTATTATGAAGCAGGAATTGGAGAAGAAATTTGGTAGTCGCCCCGAAATTGTTGAGGGGAATATACAGGCCATCGAGCGTGCGTACGAGGAGGTGCGGAGCGAGTGAGCCCGGACAACAAGGAATATGGCCGCAGTGGTCGGACACCAGAGCCGGATGCTACCTGGAGAGAAGTGCCGATAGGTGGTGTTCTGCCGTGGGGAGGTAACGCCGCGGAGTACGAGACGGGTGACTGGCGAAGCATGCGCCCTGTTTACGACCCGGAAGTGTGCATCCAGTGCAGATTGTGCTGGGTATACTGCCCCGACTCCGCTGTTGAGGTTAACGAAGACGGCGAAGTGACGGGAATAAATTACTACCACTGCAAGGGCTGCGGGATATGTTCGGCGGAATGCCCGCGCGATGGTGCCATGGAGATGGAGCCCGAGAAGGCCGAAGAGTAAATTAGATAGATTCAGGGAGGAGTTGAACTCGATGAGTACAGCCACGCAATCTGAGCGTGTGGCCCTCACTGGTAACGAGGCCGCAGCCACGGCGATGCGGCAGATTAACCCCGACGTCGTCGCAGCTTATCCGATCACCCCACAGACAGAGATTGTGCAGATGTTCTCCAACTTCGTTGCGGATGGAGATGTTCACACCGAGTTTGTGCGAGTTGAGAGTGAGCACAGCGCTATGAGTGCGGTGATCGCCTCGGCGGCATCTGGGGCACGCTCGATGACTGCAACCTCGGCCAACGGACTGGCCCTCATGTGGGAAATGCTGTATATAGCGGCTTCCTATCGGATGCCGATCGTCATGCCAGTGGTTAACCGCGCACTCAGCGGTCCGATTAACATTCATTGTGACCATTCCGACAGTATGGGCGCCAGGGACTCGGGCTGGATCCAGCTGTATTCTGAAAATGCCCAGGAAGCTTACGACAACATAATCCAGGCGGTTCGGATTGGTGAACATCCCGATGTCCGCCTGCCGGTTATGGTCTGCCAGGACGGATTCATTATCAGCCACGCCATGGATAACCTGTATGTTCTCCCTGACGAGGATGTGCAGGCGTTCATCGGTGAGGGTGGCGGTCAGGAACACTCGCTGCTGGATGTTGATAATCCGGCGACTTTTGGACCACTGGACTTACAAAACTGGTACTTCGAACACAAGAGGCAGCAGGTTGAAGGTATGAAGAATGCGCACCAGGTCATTCCTGAAGTTGCTCGAGAGTTTGCCGATGTTTCCGGGCGCAGCTACGACTTCTTTGAGGAGTACCGAACGGAAGATGCCGATGTGGTGGTCGTGGTTCTGGGCAGCACCGCAGGTACGGCAAAAGATGTCGTCGATGCCATGCGCGCCGACGGGCACAAGGTGGGACTCGTAAAGATCAGGGTTTTCCGACCGCTGCCGGCAGATAAGCTGGTTGAATCTCTATTGTCACGATCGGCTGTAGCGATCATGGACCGATCCGATACCTTCTCGTCTGCCGGGGGACCGGTATATCATGCCGTCCGCCACGCCCTTTACGATGTAGACGAGCGTCCGCCTGTCAGCAACTATATATACGGACTCGGGGGACGGGACATCCGCCCCAGCCAGATCAGAAGAGTGTTTGAGGAAACTCTGGAAGTCGCCCGTACGGGCCAGCGATCCCGGTCCATCAGCTACCTGGGCGTCCGCGAGTAAGGAAGGTGTGAAAAAGGCATGGCGGTGAATTTGCGAGAGCTTTCCAAGCAAGAAGTGAGTCTCACGGGCGGTCACCGCTTGTGTGCTGGATGCGGTGCGCCCATAGTGGTGCGACAGATGATGGCTGCTGCGGAAACTCCAATAGTCGCTTCAGTCGCGACTGGGTGTCTCGAAGTTGCCACGACAATATTTCCGTACACGGCCTGGGCCAATCCGTTGATTCACAGTGCATTTGAGAACTCGGCGGCCACCATCAGTGGCGCCGAAGCAGCGTATCGCTCCCTGAAGGCTCAGGGGAGGATTGACAAGGATATCAAATTCATGGCGTTCGGGGGTGACGGAGGTACGTACGACATAGGTCTTCAGTCGCTCTCTGGAGCTATGGAGCGTGGCCACGACATGGTTTATGTCTGCTATGACAATGGAGCGTACATGAATACCGGAATTCAGCGTTCGAGTGCTACCCCAAAAGGTGCCGATACCTCCACCAGCCCGGCCGGACGCAAGATTCCCGGCAAGCCGGAGCACAGAAAGGATCTCACCGCGATCATGGCGGCCCATAACATCCCGTACGTGGCCCAGACAACGCCTGCACACTGGCGTGACCTGGTCACGAAGACGCGAAAGGCCCTGGCCGTTGACGGCCCGGCCTTTCTGAATGTACTGGCTCCGTGCCCGCGTGGATGGAGGGTTCCTCCTGAGGACACCATCGATATCTGCCGCCTGGCAGTTGATACCTGTTACTGGCCGTTGTTCGAGGTCGAAGACGGTGAATACACAGTCAACTACCAACCCAGAGATAAGCGCCCCGTCAGCGAATGGTTGGAGCGACAGGGTCGCTTCCGTCATCTGTTCCGTGATGAAAACAAGGGGATAATAGACGACCTGCAGGATGTGACAGATCGCACCTGGGAAAGGTTGAACCGCCAGGCGGGTGATTGACGAACGCAAATGTCACAAAGGAATGCTTCTGCGGCGGGGACGAGACCATCGTCCCCGCTGGTGTCGTGTGCCCGGCATGGGCGAATGCTGAGGGGGGAAAGTCCCCTGTGGG
>Ga0207421_10007238_pt1 | contig 11861 bp, 10 predicted proteins | sample SodLakKL_010_SED_4_FD_187542 | JGI IMG/M metagenome (GOLD analysis project Ga0207421, IMG submission 187542) | Alkaline sediment microbial communities from Lake Tanatar, Kulunda Steppe, Russia - 8KL_010_SED (SPAdes) (version 2) | ecosystem: Environmental > Aquatic > Non-marine Saline and... | reverse complement strand
CATCCTGGAGGAGGATGTGCTGCCGGTGAAATACACGGCCTATTCTGTTTGTTTCCGGCGTGAGGCTGGTTCCTATGGCAAGGATGTCAGGGGGCTCAACAGGCTGCACCAGTTCGACAAGGTCGAGATCGTACAGGTGGTACATCCTGAAAAAAGTTATGCCGCCCTTGATGAGATGGTTGAATATGTAGCGGGTTTATTGCAAAAACTGGACCTTCCGTTCCGCGTGGCCCGGCTCTGTGGCGGGGATCTCGGCTTTGCCGCAGCCCTTACCTACGACATGGAAGTCTATTCAGCAGGCCAGAAGCGATGGCTCGAAGTAAGCTCCATATCCAATTTTGAGACCTACCAGGCACAGCGCATGAAGCTGAGGCTTCGTCGGGCAGAAGGCAGGAACCAGCTTGCGCATACACTCAATGGCAGTGCCCTGGCCCTGCCCCGCGTGATGGCAGCACTCCTCGAAAACAACCAAACCCCGGATGGCATAAAAATTCCCAGGGTGTTGCATAAATATACAGGGTTTGAATACATATAATCTTCCCTTTTGATCATGGGTTTTGTTACAAAAGGTGCGCCCTGATACCTCATTTGCATTCAGCTGACCAATCATGGGCATGGGAAGTAAAGACAGTTTTTTGTAACTGTTTCTTAAAACATGTAAGATCGCTGAATGCTGATCTTGCATTTGCCTAAAGACACACCGGATTGTTGCAGGATGTAAAACAAATCCGGCATGGTTTTCGTTGTGCCTTTAGGCATATGGTGCAGGACGTAACACACATTGGCATCCGGAGACACTTGCGTCCCGGAACCTGGGTGCCATGGCCAGGATGATCACATAGGAGCCAGATGCCTGAACCTGAGACCCGTTTGTTGCTTGCCTGCGACTCCTTGCAGATCATTTGTCAGTGCAGGGAATTCTTTTCCGGGACCAGATAGCGTAAATGGATTTAACCCAAGTAATTCTATGATGCAGTATCTTTTCAGAAACATGGCCGTTTTTTGTGCGCTTCTGATTGCCGCTTCGCTTTTGTTTGCCGAGGATGCCACCGACGAAAGGCTTGCAAACCAGTATTTTAGAGATGGACAATACGAGCAGGCCCTGGCACTTTATGAGGAGCTTTTTGAAGAAAACCCCACGCCGGTCATCTATAACAACTACCTTGAAAGCTTGTTTGCCCTGGATGAGTTCAGGACAGCGCGTCAGGTTGTTGAAGCGCAGATCGAAGCGCATCCGGATGACATCCGTTACCAGGTAGACCTGGGCTGGGCTTATGACCGTGCCGATCAGTCGCGCAGGGCACGCCGGCAGCTTGATGGCCTCATTGATGACCTGAAAGCAGATCCTGATGCGGTGATTGGACTGGCCATGGCTTTTGAAGCACGGGGATACCTTGGCAGAGCCATGGACACTTTCCAGGAGGGTCGCCGGCTTTTGGGCGACAGCCACCCCTTGCATCTTCGTATCGCTGAGCTTCATGAGAGGAAAGGCGACTACCGTGCCATGATGCAGGAGTACCTTGATTATATGACTGCGCGTCCGGATGACATGGACCGGGTCAGGGGGAGGATACAGGACGCCATTGCCCATGATCCGGGTTTTGAACGGAATGATGCACTCAGGGCAGAGCTTCTCGCCCGCACGCAACGTGACCCTGAGCACGCGCATTACTCGGAGATGCTGCTGTGGCTTTCCATTCAGCAGCAGGACTTCCGGCTTGCCTTCCGGCAGGCCAGGGCCCTTGACAGGCGCCTGCAGCAGCAAGGGGGGCCGGTGCTGGAGGTTGCGGAGTTGAGCAAGAACAACGCGCATTTCGAGGTGGCTGCCGAAGCCTATCAATACCTGCTTGACCAGGGAGAAGAAGCACCCTTTTACCTGGAGGCGCTGGTTGGCTATCTGAATGTCCGCTTTCTGGCTGTGACCGATGATTACACCTATGATCCGGATGACCTGCTTGAGATTGAGCAGGAATACAAGGAAGCCATTAATGACCTGGGCATCAATTCCCGCACCGTGAGCCTTGTCCGCAACCTGGCTAACTTGCAGGCGTTTTATCTGGAGAACACGGCAGAAGCGATCGAATTGCTGGAGGCTACACTCGACCTTCCCCGGATCTCCAACCGGGTGAAAGCGGAATGCCGTATCGAGCTGGCCGACATCCTGCTGCATACCGGCCAGGTGTGGGATGCGACGCTTTTATATTCGCAGGTCGACCGTATGTTTCGCGACGACCCCCTTGCCCATGAAGCCAAATACAAAAATGCCCGGCTGACCTATTTCATTGGCGAATTTGACTGGGCAAAAGCCCAGCTTGACATCCTGAAGGCCGGGACCTCCAGGTTGATTGCCAATGATGCGATGAAGCTGTCGCTGAGGATACAGGATAACCTCGGCGTGAACGGAGATCCGCAGCCCCTGCTTATGTTTGCCCGGGCAGAACAACACATCTTTATGAATCATTACGACAGGGCTATGCACACCCTGGATTCCATCCAGGATGCATTTCCAAACCACCAGATCCAGGATGATGTGCTTTTTGCCCGCGCTGACATCATGCGTGAAAGAGGTGACTATGAAGCTGCAGACAGCCTGCTGACACTCATTACGGAACAATATCCCATGGGCCTGCTCGCAGATGAAGCCCTGTTTCAGCGGGCTGAACTTCAACAATACCTTTTTGAAAGAGACGACAAGGCGATGGCCCTCTATCAGCAGATCATGATTGACTACCCGGGCAGCCTGCATACCATAACCGCACGCAACCGCTTTAGGCAATTGCGGGGCGACGTTGTTAACTGAAAAGACCATATCCGTGTCATCACCCGTACGGCCCAAAAAATCCCTGGGCCAGCACTTTCTGGCCGACAAGCGCGTGGCAATGAAGGTAGCTTCCTGCCTGGAAAACCTTTCTGCATACCGGCATATCCTGGAAATCGGCCCAGGTACCGGCGTGCTGTCTCATTTTCTCATCGACAGCCACCCCGATGCATGGTACGGCATGGAGATAGACAGGGAGTCTGTGGATTATCTGCGTGCAGCTTACCCGAAACAGGATGACAGGATCATCCAGGGCGATTTTTTACGCTACGACTTGCAAAGGCTTTTTGGTCCGGACCAATTTGCTGTGATTGGCAATTTCCCCTACAACATTTCAAGCCAGATCATCTTCCGGGTGCTTGCCTTCCGTGCGCAGGTCCCTGAACTGACCGGCATGTTTCAGAAAGAGGTGGCACAGCGGATCGCTTCGCCACCCGGCAACAAGGTCTATGGCATATTGAGTGTGCTCTCACAGGCATTCTATGATGTCCGGGTCCGCTTCCATATCCCCCCTGGCGTGTTTGTCCCTCCACCCAAGGTGATGTCGTCGGTGCTGCACATGCACCGCAAAAAAGACTTCTTGCTGCCTTGCAATGAAAAATTGTTTTTTTCCGTGGTGAAGACAGCGTTCAATCAGCGGCGTAAAACACTCCGGAATTCATTGAGATCCTTTATCGTTGACGGGGGTAAATTGCCACCACAGTACGCAGGCGAGCGCCCGGAGCAGTTAAGCGTGAAGGATTTTGTGTCCATCACGCAGGCCATCAGTGGTTAATTGTCCTCCTGCCGAAATCCGTTTTCAATCAAATCTCGGGCAGGCCGTCACAGGTGGCGATTTATTTTTTCACTTTTTTTCTCAATAAAGGATGTATTTTTGTTTTCTGTATGGAAAGCCGATCTGACTATGAACACAAAAAAGCTGAAATCATTTGAATATGCGGGCAAGGTGCATTCAGCTGGCGATGAACTGAAAGGGCTGCATCGGCAGGAAATTTTTAATGCCTCTTTTGGCCATGTGATGGTAGTTGTTGCCACCGAAGGCAGGGATGAAAAGCAGGAGGAGCTGGCCGGCATTGTGGCAGAACGCATGCGCTATTATATGGATCATGCCGATGATGAACTTGTGGAAGACATTCCCACCAGTGCCTTGAAATACAGCAACGGATACCTGTGTCAGCTGGCAAAAAAGGACCTGTCCTATGCTCCGTCCAGGATCAGTTGCCTTTGCTTGCTTAACCATGAAAACACCCTTTATTATGCATGGGTGGGTGATCAGGTGTGCATGGCTTTGTGGGATGGCAAAAAGATCCATCATTTGTTGACGTATGGCAGTGATGCCGCACGGGCATTGCCGGAAAAGCCAGAGGCAGCCCAACCCCTGGCCTTCCTCGGACAGGATCCCAGGTTGAGTCCCCAAAGTGCTGAAATCCCGCTTAAACCCCTTTCCGGTGACAGTTTATTGCTTGGAACGGGCTCCATATGTCAATACCTTTCCGGTAAAGATGTCAGGAAAGTGATGCAGGATTCCATGCCGCTGCAGACAAAATTGTTGCGGATCATGGGGCTGTGTGACAAGCAAACGTTACAAGAGTCTGCATCGCTGATGATGATCTCATTTTATCAACTCAATCATACCAGAAGAGTTTTTATGCCCGGAAAAGAGAAAAATAAAGGCGGCACTCCCCGCGATGCATCATCATCAGCAGGAAAATCGACACAAAGAGAAAAGGGGCTTATCCGCCCGGAGCGGTCGCATCTGCTGAAATATGCGATGATCGTGCTGGCAGGTGTCCTGGTGGGTTATATGGTCTATGACCTGTTTATTTTTGATCCCAAACCTCCCGTGCGACTACCGGCACCAAGCCCGGCAGAAACAACAGACACGATCGTGGATGCTTCCGAAGAGGCTTTGGAAGAACTGGATGTGCCCCCTCCCTTCCCTGAAGATGAGTTATATACAGTAAGAGGAGGAGACACCTGGAGCAGAATATACAGGCAATACCAGGTGTGCTCCTGGTTTATTATCACTCATCCACGCAACACCGGAAGGTTTGGGCGGGAAGGCAGCCTGATCGCTGGTCAGCAGTTGCACATACCGGTCAGATACAGTGGCGACCCGGAACTGAACCCCTATTATTATAAAGAGTTCACAATCGATGAGGTTGGACGTGGCTGTGAAAACGTAGATCAGGAGTTCCTGGATGCTTTCCATGAACAATATGAACCCCAATAACTCGCATTGATGGACCACCCCGGCATGATATTATTTCTTGATGAAACGCACCCGGTTCTGCTGGATGACCTTGAGGGGATGGGTTACCGTTGCATATATGATCCTGACATTGGCCGTGAGCAATTGAAGTCCCGCATGCATGAGTTTACAGGCATCATTGTGCGAAGCCGCATGAAACTGGACAAGGAGTTGATCGCTGCCGGGAAAAACCTTCGTTTTATCGGTCGAATCGGCAGTGGGCTGGAAAATATCGATGTCAGCTTTGCTAAAAGCCGGGGGGTTGTCTGTCTGAGCTCACCGGAAGGGAATCGCCAGGCAGTTGGTGAACACGCTGCCGGGATGCTCCTGGCGCTCATGAATAACATATGCGTGGCTGACCGAGAGGTCAGGAGCGGTCATTGGCGCCGCGAAGCCAACCGCGGCATGGAGCTAAGCGGAAAAACGGTGGGCATCGTGGGGTTCGGCAATACCGGCAGCGCATTTGCCCGCTGCCTCAGTGGCTTTGGATGCACATTGCTTGCCTATGACAAATACAAAGAAGGTTTTGGAAATGTTATTGTCAGAGAGACAGATATGGATGAGATCTTTCATGAGGCAGACATACTGAGCCTGCATGTGCCCCTGACCGAGGAGACCTCATACCTGGTAAACCAGGCCTACCTGGCCCGGTTTAGGAAAAAGATCATTCTCATCAACACCTCGCGCGGAAATGTGGTTCATACGGCCGACCTGATTGCAGCCCTTGCGCAGGATCAGGTCAGGGGCGCTGCGTTGGATGTGCTGGAATATGAAGAGCTTTCCGCTGATGCACTTGGGGCATCCCCACTACCGGATAACTTCAGCAAGCTATGTGAAATGGATGGCAAGGTGGTGCTTACCCCGCACGTGGCCGGGTGGACCGCAGAATCAAAAATTAAAATGGCCAGCGTGCTCTCTGATAAAATTCGCAAGATCACCCGTTGACAAGAGGAGGGCCGTGCATTCCTTTATCAGCAGTTTTATCTGTTTCCCCTCACAATTACCTGCAGGGTGGTACGGTTTTTCTGCTCCATCACCACCTCCTTGTCCTTTGTAAGCTTTTCCATGCAGGCCCGTTGGTAGTGTCTGACAGTGATGAGCTCCAGGTTCTTGTTGTATTTGACGCTGAACATTTTCCGCAGGTCACGCAAAAGCGCCGGCGTTTTGATGCGGTCATAATCAAAACAGGCGCTGAAGCTGATGGCGGAATTCTGCATCAGGTTCATCTTTACCCCGTGTCGGGCAAAATCTGCAAATAAGCGAGCCAGGTTTTCCTCAGCGATGAAGCTGAAGTCCTTGGGAAATATCGAGACCAGTACCTGGTTGTCTTTGAATATATAGGATGGGATCTGGTTATCATGTGCCTCTTGATGGTCAATCAGCGATCCTGGCATTTCCGGATCGTGAAAGGATTTTACTTTCAAGGGAATTTTCTTGTTGAGAAGCGGCTTCAGGGTTTTGGGGTGGATCACCGTGGCACCGTAGTAGGCCAGCTCGATGGCCTCCTGGTAGCTGATGTTGGGCAACAAAACGGCCTGTTCCATGATCTTAGGATCCGCATTGAGCAATCCCGGGACATCCTTCCAGATGACAACCTCCCGTGCCTGCATGGCCCAGGCAATGATGGCCGCAGTGAAGTCAGACCCTTCCCGGCCCAGCGTCGTGGTAAATCCCTGGGGCGTGCCCCCAATGAAGCCCTGGGTGATCACAAGCGGCGGCAGATCCTCGCCGGGATCCTCCCTGAAAGCCCAGCCCAGCTGTTCCTGGATGGCACGGCTGCTCATGACCCAGTCGACACGGGCATCCCTGAAACTGGCATCGGTAATGATCAGCTTTTGCGCAGGAAACAGACGATTAGGCATGCCCACCTCGTTCAGGTACATGCTCAGGATCCGCGTAGATACCATCTCGCCCGAAGAAACAATGCGGTCATATTCATAATTGTAATTGTCGCCGGGTGGTGCGGTGATATAATAATATAGCTGGTAGAAAGTTTGTTCCAACACCTGAAACACCGGATGACCAGGGTCGGAAAATAAGCCACGGGCAATGTGCATGTGGAAGGACCGGATCTCTTCATATTTTTTTTCCATATTTGGTGTGTCACCAGACATGAACAACGCGCACAATTCTTCCAGGGCATTCGTGGTCTTTCCCATCGCAGAGAGTACGACCACCAGTGGTGAGGTGCCGTGATGGTCCCTGATGATGCGTGCTACATTCCTTACCGATTCCGGATTACGTACCGATGCCCCACCAAACTTAAATACCCGCATGTTTCCGGTTTTTTGAGCGACTTGCATACGCAAATTTAGTCAATTTGTGCGTAAACAATTATTCCCGGCACAAATACAGCTTTCTCCTGATCATGCCTTCCAGGCCTCATCAGGTGGCTGGGGAGCGCAAAAAAAACCCGGCAAAATTGGTTTTGCCGGGGTAAAATAAGCGGAGTATATGATGGGTTATAATATGAACAGCTTACTGATTGTCTTTCATGGACTCCATCAGTTTCTTGCGCGTAAAGAATATCCTGCTCTTTACAGTGCCAATGGAAAGGTTCAGCTTCTCAGCAATCTCTTTGTATTTATACCCCTGGTTGTACATTTCAAATGGGGTGCGCTGTTCTTCACTGATCGCGCCAATTGCTTTGTTTATTTCCTTTACCGAATAATCTGAGTCAGGCAGGCCAATGCCACTCTCTTTGGAGAGGTTAAGATAGTACAAGTCATCTGTTTTGTCCAAAATGGTATTGCTGCGCACATTCTGCCTGTAGTTATTGATAAAGGTGTTTTTCATGATCGTGAAAGTCCAGGCCTTTAAATTGGTGTTGTCGGTGAACTTTTCGCGGTTTGTAAGCGCCTTCAGGTAGGTTTCCTGCACCAGGTCCTGGGCGTCTTCATAGTTGGATGTAAGGGTATATGCAAAGTACTTCAGGTTGTTTTGCAGTCCCATGAGTTTGTGGTTAAATTCTAATGCTGTCATGACGGTTGTGGTTTTTTGTGTTTAATAATCTATAAGCAAAATTAAACAAAAATTTTTAGTGTGCAAGCGCTTTAAATTTTTTTAACAAAATAGGTTGAGCAAAAAGCGCGTTTCGTTGGGTTTAAATCCTCATTTGCGACATAAAATTAAGCAATAAAATGCAAAAATCAATATGTTGTGTGTTTAATTATTGTTAAAACATAAGAATCATTGTTTGTCAAATTGGTTTTTTTAAATAAACAAAAAAAGACTTTCCCCGAAGGCGGAGAAAATTCCCACGGAGGCAAGAAGGAAGTAAGAAGTAGGAAGTAGAAAGTAAGAAGTAGGAAGTAGGAAGTAAGAAGAAACTTGCGCCGATGATCGATCGGGTAAGGAACAAAAATTGCCTGATGGGCCTGGCAGCCCTTCATGGGGTGTATGAAACCAGCTGGGGCAGCACTTGGGCTGTCCGCACCTGGCCTTTACAGGTCCTGCAGCATATTTTTAAACTGCTCAGCGTCTTGTACCGGGATGACATTTTTGGGAAAGGGGACCTCGTTGGTGTGGGCCTGGTTGCCTGTGACAAAAATTTTCTTGTCCGGGAAGGTTTCTCCGAGCTTTTGGAGGTAATCCGGGAGATCGCGTTGGCTGATGGCGGCTATGAGATATGTGAAGAGATAGTCGGTGTTGCGTACATTGACCACCTTGAGGAGGTCGTCGAAGGGTACGGACTGGCCAAGATAGATGATCTTGAATCCGTTTTTCTTCAACAGGAAGCTGTAAAAAAGCAATCCAAGTTCGTGGAGCTCATTTTCCGGCAGATACAGCAGAAAAGTGCGTGCATCAGGTGAGGATGGTTTAGGCTGCCCGTCGATGGCAATAATGAGCTTTTGCCTGATCAGGTAAGTGATAAAATGTTCCTGGGCAGGGTTTATCGTACCAATGAGCCACAAAATCCCCACTTTTTCCAGGAAAGGATAGAGGATATGGGTCACGCAATGCTCGAATCCAAGCTGCAGGATGGCGGTGTTCAATATCTTCTCAAATGCATCTTCATCGAACTCGATCATCGCAACCACCAGGTTGTTGATTGTGGTTTCATGATCCCCGTTGGTGCCGGTTATTTCCATGACTTTATCATGGATTTCAGCTTCATCCATGCCGGCAATGGTGGATATTTTAAAACCATGCCGGTTGAGGGTGCTGATGTTCAGCAGCTTTTTCAGGTCACAATCATGATAGTACCTGATGTTGGTATCCGTTCTTTTGGGCTCAATAATATGGTAACGCTTCTCCCACATCCTGATGGTATGGGCCTTGATGCCGCTGAGCTTTTCAAGGTCGTTGATGGAGTAGCGTGTCATATAAAATATGTTTTAATACATCGTTCTAACATTCGTTTTCATAAAAAGTTCACCCTTTGGCAGATTTAAAAAAATTCCTTATATTGTCATGCCTTAAATGGGGCTTGCTAAGCATTGGTATATCCCCGGTGGAATATCAGTGCATGGTCATGTTGAAAATAAATGGTTCAATCATAAAATGCATGCTATATGGAACTTAACACATTGGAAGTCACAGAGCAGCCAGAGGGTTTTCGGTTTACCAGTATTCGTGAGCTGGTAAACCAAACCCTGAACGAAAAATTGGAGCCCTCCGGAACGACAACGGGCATCCCATCTGGGTTTAAAAAACTGGATGAGGTTTTGGGCGGATTTCAGAAAGGCAGGATGTATACTTTAGCGGTTAAACCAGGCATGGGTAAAACCGCTTTTCTATTGTCCCTTGCCAATAACATGGCCGTCAAAAATGACCACACTGTAGCAATTTTCTCTTCCGAGCGTTCAGATGTGAAGATGACCAGGCGCCTTATTGAAAGTGAAACGGGGATGTCGGTGCATAAGCTACAATCCGGTGATTTGAAGCCCAGCGAGAAGGACCATATGTTATCTCTCCTGAGCAATATTGCCAAAGCCCGGATCTTCATTGATGACACACGTGGACTGAGCATCGGCACTTTTGCCAAAAGTTTGCAGCATCTATGCAATTTAGAGCAACCTGACCTGGTGATCATCGACTACCTGGAGCTGCTGAATAACAGCCAGCAAAATCAGGAGGACCTCCCTGCCCACTACGCGCAAATCATGGAAAACATCAGGGCCATTGCAGCCAAGCTGCAGGTCCCGGTATTGCTTTTTTCGCAGTCTGCAGGACACATCAATGGCAACCTGAACGGAGAAAGTGCACCCATGCAAATGCTTCCTGCATTTCTAAAGGAGCATACCGATGTATTGATGTTCTTGCACCGGAAGTATATGTTGCCCGGCGAGAAAAAGAAATCCGGAAGCAACCTGATCGACCTGTTTGTTTCAGATATGCAAACACCAGGTGATGAAAAGGCTGTCTCCTTGCAGTTTATTGAAAGCACGGCAAAATTTGCCGACCCTGTGTAAATCAAACCCGGCAATCTGCCGGGTTTTTTTGTATTTTTCGGATAATTTTTTCAGACGATTTTAAATCTGTGATTATGGCTATTATCAATGAAAATGAATTGCGCCAGGATGCCGTGCTCAATGTGGCCAAAAGAATGATCATTGCTGCAAGAACCGCCCCCAAGGCCAGGGGAGTCAATACGCTTTCCATGTCGATACTCACCGGTTCTGATATTCAGGCATTGGCTAAGACCATGGAACAAATAGGTAAGAAAGAAGACAACCCCATCTTTCTGCGTGATGCGGATAACGTCATGCATGCTGCCCGGGTGGTTGTCCTTATGGGTACGCGAATCAGGTCGCTCGGGCTGAAAACGTGTGGCTTATGCGGGTTTTCAGATTGCGAAGCCAAGGATCAGGAACCAGAGATCCCCTGTGCCTTTAACACCGGTGACCTGGGAATTGCCATCGGCTCGGCCGCCGCAGTGGCCATGGATGGGCGCATCGACAATCGCATCATGTATACCATTGGCGTGGCAGCACAACAAATGGCCATACTGGGCAAGGATGTGAAGATTATATATGGATTTCCACTGAGCGCATCCTCAAAAAACCCTTTCTTCGACAGGAAAAAATGACTTGTTGAACAGACATGGCCATGATATGCTGTGCATGCAGGTATTGACTTTCAAGCGACAGCTCCCCGCTAAACAATTGACTGACTGAACTTGTTTCTTTTCATGATAAAACAAAAAGCCTTTATCAAAAGGCTCTTGGGGCTCCTTGTGCCCTCTCTTGCATGCCTGCCCGCTGAGGAGCCCTCAAAGTGTGAACCACCGAAAAGCGCAAACAATGAAAAGAAATAGTGGCTTAGTAAGCTTTGCCGGCAAGCCGGTTACGCTGATGGGAAAACTCATCCAGGCAGATTATCCGGCCAAAAATTTCATGGCATTTACCCCTGACCTGAAACAATTTAACCTGAGTGATTACCAGGGAAAAGTACGTGTCATCTCCTCGGTGCCCAGTGTGGATACAGATCTCTGTGCCCAGCAGACCCGCAGATTCAACCTTGAGGCCTCCAGGTTGGAGGATGTACAGATCATTGCCATTTCCTGTGACCTGCCTTTTGCCCTAAAGCGTTTTTGTGCGGCAGAAGGCATCGACAACCTGGTGATGGTTTCCGATCAAAAGGACAGGGATTATGGGATCAAGTATGGCCTGCTGATTGAGGAATATGGCATTCTGGCGCGTGCCATCGTGGTCATCGACAAGGAGGACAGGGTCAAATATGTGGAAGTTGTAAACGAAACTTCTGAGCACCCCGACTATGACAGCGCGCTTGAAGCATCCAAAGAACTGGTTTAGTTTAACTTGAAACCCCGTTTCCTTTGGGCACGGT
>Ga0207421_10007237_pt1 | contig 11862 bp, 16 predicted proteins | sample SodLakKL_010_SED_4_FD_187542 | JGI IMG/M metagenome (GOLD analysis project Ga0207421, IMG submission 187542) | Alkaline sediment microbial communities from Lake Tanatar, Kulunda Steppe, Russia - 8KL_010_SED (SPAdes) (version 2) | ecosystem: Environmental > Aquatic > Non-marine Saline and... | reverse complement strand
ATTGTGAATATGGCTGACTATCCAGCTGCAATCGTACATCCGTCTTTCACTGGCGATGACCCTGTAGCCAACCCCATCGGTACTGGGCCGTATCTCCCTGTTAGTCACGACACCGGCATCGGTGCAGTAATCGAGCGCAATCCCGATCATACATGGTGGAATGAGGGTAACGGAGCTTGGCTGGACCGTATTGAGTTTGTTGACTTGGGCACAGATCCCGCCGCGTGGATTGCGTCAGCGGAAGGTGGCGAAATTGACCTGACTTATCAGACAACGGGCGACTTTGTTGATGTTTTCGAGGCTATTGGTATGCCTGCATCCGAGGCAACGACAGCAAATGCCATCACGGTGCGATTCAACCAAGCATCCGAACCCTATGGCAATGTAAATGTAAGGCGCGCGCTGCAATTAGCTGTCAATAATGCACTCGTTTTGGAACTGGGTTATGCTGATCGTGGCCTTCCCGCTGAAAACCATCATGTAGCCCCGATCCATCCGGAATACGCCGAATTGCCCGCGATCGAGTTCGACCCCTCGCGTGCTGCTGAGATGATTGATGACGCAGGGTTAGCAGATCACGAATTCGAGCTTATTTCGGTCGATACAGACTGGGAAGCCGCCACCTGCGACAGTATCGCTGCGCAGATTCGCGCAGCGGGGATCAACATTAACCGGACAATCTTGCCGGGTGCGACCTTCTGGAATGACTGGTTAAACTATCCCTTCTCGGCCACATCATGGGCCATGCGCCCACTGGGTGTACAGGTCTTGAATCTGGCCTATCGTTCAGGCGTGGCTTGGAACGAAACTGCTTTCGAAAATGACGAGTTCGATAGGCTGCTGGAACAGGCCAACACTATCGCTGATGCCGACGCTCGACGCGATATCATGCGCGATCTGCAGAGGATCATGCAGAATGAAGGCGTTGCTATCATACCTTTCTGGCGCTCTACCTTCCGCAATATGCGCCCGCATGTCCTGAACGCAGAAATGCATCCCACTTTCGAAGTCCGGTATCAGTATTACGCCTTGGCCTGAGATGTTGCAGCCCGTTCAGTGTGTCTTGACGATCAGAAAAGAGGAAAAGGCGTCACCAAACATATCGTGCAGCTAGGGTCAGGACCTATTGATTTTTGGGTTTTACGTGATTCACGGTTCCAAAAACGAGCGGTGAACATGTCTGATCTCTTCTGGCTGAGCGACGCCGAGATGGCACGCGGCAATAAAGTGGTGCAGTTGGTCATAACTGACCGCCGCATCCCGCACAGCCATCGGCTGCACGCTCTTGCGATCACCAGGGCCTATCAATCCAGCGATGTAAGCCGGGCACATCCGCGCCCGTGTCTTATGCCCGAGCGCCGCAACAAACGGAGCGAGCCAGTTTGCAAGATCGTCGCGCCAATTCTCCATAAACAACCAACCTCTCCCTCAACGCTGGCTCCCTGTGAATCACTCAAAACGCCGCCTTTGAATCAGGAAATTATCGCATCAGAAAAAATCTGCCAAAGTAGTTCTAGTTGTCGCCGCCCTTAAAAATTGGAGGCCAATACCACCACCTGCAGCCACAGCAGCGATGAACCGTGGGGACCACGCTGAGTGCGTTTTCGCACTCACGGCAGTGAGCTGCATCCGTTGAGCTTTTTGCAGATATTGCAATAATCAGCGGAGCAGAAACCACTCTAGCAAGCGCGCCCAATTGCAACGGCTCGGTCCGACCGTTCCGACGCAGAATGGCAAGGGTGACGCCTCGGTATCAAAGGATTGAGTTCATCGTGGGGGGCACCAATCAAGACACGACAGCTTGACAAGTCAATTGTACGTATTCGTACCCAGACACCGCGATGCACGCTTAAGCTGTAAAAAAACTCCCTATGGAAGATATGTTTCACATTATATCCGCCCGAAGGAGTGACCAATGCTGACGTTTCACTTAGTTCTCGAACAAACCCTCGGACAGAACAAGCGCGCCCTGCAGAAAGGGGCTATTCTGAAGGCAGAGGGGGACAAGTCGCAGCACAGGTTCTGTCTGATAGAAGGCTGGCTGGCTGTGTCCAAGTCGCTGCAGGACGGGGAACAGCAGATTCTCGATTTGATCTTGCCTGGCGAGACCTACGATCCAACCGGTGTAGATGGCAACACGAGCTTTGTGCAGATTGAAGCCCTCAACAATGTGGTGGTTATCGCCATCGACACAACTACTTGGGCACGGCTTTTGCAGGACAATCCCGATCTACGACACAGCGAAATGCTGCAGGCCAACGCGGCTCAGGCCAGACAGTCGCAGCGCATGCTGCGCTTGGGAAAATCGAGCGCCGAGACTCGGGTCGCCTATGTGCTGATCGAGATGTACCTGCGTGTGACCAAATCGAAACCAAGTGAAATATTTGCGTTTCACATGCCTATGGGTCAGCAGCAACTGGCCGATTTTTCGGGCCTGTCCTCGGTGCATGTCTGCCGCACGCTACGGCGCCTGAACCGACAAGGCATCATCACGACTGGCGATCACATGGACATTTGCGTGCATGACGTGCCGGCGCTTGTGGATTTGGCGGGTGTGGACCTCGAGACGCTGCGCAACGAGATCGTTCCCACAGCTGCATGACATCACGATCCGCCGCAACGCCACGTCGTATCCGCCGATCGCAACTCTTCGTTTTGGGCGCGGAGTTCGCAGACCTCACCCAGTACTTGGCCTGCTATCTCTTCGGACACATGTTCCGCAATGTCGCCAAGTGACAAGAGCCCGACGGTTGCGCCCGATATGCCGAGCGCCAATAGCCGCCGGATAGGCCGCTCGCCTATCAGTTCCGCCGCCTCGAAATCATCCTGATCCTCGTAACAGGTGATAATCCCGCGTGACATCATCGCATCCACCTGCATGTACGCGTACTCCAGGCGTTCTGCTGCGGAAAGAAAACCGGGACAAATCATACCCGTAGCAGAATCGTTCCACGCCCAAGCGTCAAGACCTCAAATTCGGCTTCCGAAGGACTCGGAGTATAGTAACATTCGCAGGCTCCGATATGCGCAGCAACATGGACACGCGCTCGTCACACCATTGTTGCGGCGACACCGTTGGCTTCTTTTGGGTCATGGTATCAGTGTGTTCATTCAACGGTATAGTCCGTCTTATCGCCAAGCGCCGCCTCGATATAGAGTTTGCGCACCAGCACTATCGCCACCACGGTTAATGGTGCGGCCAGGATGATGCCCGCCGCGCCAAACCAGATTCCCATGAGCACTTGCGCCGCGATCGTCACCGCAGGCGCTACGCGCACGGTCATTTGGTAGATAAGCGGTAGCAGGACGTTTGCCTCGATGTTCTGCACCACGAGGAAGAACAGTAGCACCATGATACCGGTCTGGGGTCCTTCCGCAAATCCAATCGCGACCACCGGGATTCCAGCCAGGACTGGACCAAGATAAGGGATGAAGGTTAGAAGCGCTGTGAAGAGCGCTAGGCTGAGCCAGAACTCGATGCCAATGAAGAAAAGCCCTGTTCCGATCAGGATGCCGAGTATCGCCATAGAGGCGAATTGCGCGAGAAACCACCAGCGCAGGGCATGAGCAGTCTCACTCAGCGTCTTGTCTACCAGCGTGCGCCGTGGCAATGGCACCAGCCTCAGGAACCCGTGCCGGTAAAGGCCAGGATCGACGGCGAGAAAGCTTGCCATAACTGCGATCAGCACAAAACTTGTCAACGCGCCGAAGGTGGTCAGGCCCAAAGAGCCGAGCTGGGTGAGCAGTTGATTGAGCCCGCCATGCAACTGACTGACTTCTTCCTCAAAATCACCCAGCAGGACCTCCATCCATTGGCCGCGGGCCGCTATCCATTCCTGTGCGACCCCGAACAACTCAACGAGTTGTGCCCATAACGCCTCGTGTTGGCCTACCACTGCGGGTAACACAACCGCGCCCGCAGACACCAAAACCGCAACAATCCCCACCAGCATGAGAGCGACTGCTACCGCGCGGGGTATCCGCACATTGCGGCACACTGCTGAGGCGAGCGCATCAATCCCGACGGCAACGACCACTGCCGCAAAGACGAGCAGTAGAAAGGCACCCACTGCCCAGAGCACCGCTAAGATGCCCGCGACAACAATAACAATCTCCGCACGCGTCCAACCACGGAGCCCGTCGCGCGCCCGATGAGGTGCCTCGGGCTCCCGCTCATCGGTCATTCTGAGTGTCTCCCATCGCGTAGTGAGATTGAAGCCAACCAGCAAAAGGCGGTGTAAACCCGCGCCATTGCAAACCTCTCGGAACCTGCCGTCGTGATATTGTGCGAATGCAGCCCATTGTGCGGCCGTGACAGATATCCAATGTCAATCTTGAAGCCTTTGTCATGGAGGAAAATACTGACAAAGGTCACAGCATCGCAGCAAGGATGAGCACAAGAGCAGCGAGCAGGACTGTGATGCCGAGCCCCACGCCCAAGCGTCTGTTCGACATCTGCCGGGTGCCTGGGCTGCCAGCGTTGAGTTTGGGGCGGCGTTCTAACCCGGCATCTCCAGGGCCGGCCGGGATTTCGCCTGTTTCAGGATCGGGACGGGCCGGCTGATCTTGTCGCCTCTGATCCACGCCCTTTTCGGGGGTTCCGGACTTTTTTCCCACGTTGGTGCGCTCCTTGTCTGGTGCCTGTGTTGGGAGTGTTACCCTATCTTTGCGATCCTGGTCTGCCATGCTGGTCTCCGTTCGGTGCTAACGGCTTTGGCAAAAGAACCCGCAGCGACGGCCGATGGTTCCGTTTGAACCTTGTCATTAGGGCCGTCGTTTGATCGAATGCCTCTGGGCGCTGGGTAACGGCAATCACAATACGGATTGGCAGTGCTAACAGCCAATAGGTATCCATCCGGTGAAGGCCGCTAGGGATCAGGTTTGACGGTCGCGTTCCATGGCAATCAGCTCGACGAGAGTTTTGACACCGAACGCTGTGAATGCGAGGATCTCGACCTCTTCGGCGCATATAGACCCAGATGGTGCCATCTTCGGGCTCCATGCTGGAGAATGAGGCCGTCCGGATAGGGTTACAGCAAATCATTGTGAGTCGACCGAGGCAAGCCCTTGATAAAAATAAAGATACGTCTAAGGCGTTACCAGAATTCTGAAAAAGGAGGTGCATGATGAAACGCGATCGCCCTTGCGGTCACGAAAGCAGAAGATTTCGACCCCATGTGGGTCACGGCCAAGGCTCTGCTGCACCACTAGCGCCAGTGCTTATGCCGCGCGCGCAAAAGTTGCGCAACCTTACCCCCCTCACGTCACTGGCCTTGCGGCTGCACAGAAGTTGATCCACCGCTTCTCGACGGATGGATGGTCAAATCCGATGCTGTGGCGCTTGAGATTACCCCGGAATTTCTCTGCAATGCGGTTCATGCAGGGCCGGGATCGCCCGCCTGGCAGATGCCTGAGGGCCAAGCTGGCCCAGTACGCATCATACCGGATCGCACCAGAGGCCGGAAACGGCGGTGCGCTCTTCTGATCTTGATAATTTTCAGGGGTAATTGATTTATCTTGGAAATCTTTCTTCTTGGGCGGACTCTGGCTGTCCGGGGTGGCTTGCAGCTTGCGCTTGAACCAGTCGCAGAAGCCTTTGAGCCGCACACGGTTGAGCAGGTTCTTGTAGCGGTGATGCGGGTTCTTGCGGTACTCGCGGGCGATCAGGCCGAGGCTTTCGAGATCGGCCAGCCAGCGCCGGATCGAGCGCACGGTAACACTAAAGCGTTCCGCCAGAGCGGCGTTCGACAAGGGCCGGGTCTGAAACGCGCGCCCGCCCGAAAAATCATAGCGCTGCTGCTCGAGAAACCCGAGAAGATCGATCAAGACCGAGACTTGCGCACGACTGACATGGGCTTTGAGGAGGGGGCGCACGACATCCTCGAGATAGGTGCGGAAACTTGCGCTGCCTGGCTTGGGCGCAGAGGAGGGAGGGGGCATTTGCCTTTGGTCTTTCAAAAAGGCAGGCGACAGGGCGCGCGGGATCATTCGCACAAAATGCGTTTTCTCACTTGCGCTGGAGGAGAGTTCAGGCTAACAAAACTATTGTATTGTTGGGCTTTCCAAGGCGGACACTTTGGAGTTTTGTTAGCCTGAATCTCTCCCCCGCAGGTCTCCTGCGGGGGTTTTCAGTTTCGGGGTGCGGGGTTCAGACGTTTCCTCTGTGTTGAGGGATGAGAGGGCCAGTGCAGACTGCAGATGGCTCAGTAATTCACGAACTCGGCGTGCTTGCGGCCTTCATGGTCCTCATAGCGGATAGCGACCACGCGGCCGTATCCGCCCCAGAAGCCGCCACCGGGCCAGTTCTCGTAATGCGAGATGCGCCATTCCCAGCAGCCATTGTCCGTCTCGCGCGCGCAGACCCGGATGGGCACGCGGCGGATGCGATCAGACCCGGCAAGCCATTCAGGCCCATGACGCAGACTGGCGCTGACCCAGCGATGACTGCCATCCTCGAGATAGACCCCGCGCTGCGTGTGATCACGCCAGGACCCCGGCGGATCGTCACTGCTCATCGGTGGCGATGTGCGGATATGATAGATCTCGATCGCATCGCGGTAACCGCGCACCTCATCGGTCAGCCCGTCCGGGCCAAGCCGGATCTCCGGGCTGCCCGGCGGGGGCACAAATCCTGCAGGCAAGCCCAATGGACAATTCCAGAGTTGCAAAGGGGGCGTAACCGGCCAGGGCGTGATGCGCCGGATCATCGTGGCTTTGGCCGCGGTGCATTCCGCGCTCGGGGGAAACCCGCCCGCAAGGCAGAGAAAGATCGCGCAATCGATGGGATAGGCGCGGGCAGGCGGGCTGTGCAAGATCGCAGCGCCAAGCGTCAGGCCGGCAAGCGCCGCGCGGGAAATTGACATGGGGGAAGGTCCTTTCGTTCAGATAGAAGGCGTGTGGTCCCGAGCCGATCGCAGGCCGGGCCAGGCTCTGGTTACGGGGGCGCTCTGGTTACGGGGGCGCTTTGCGCAGTGCGTCGAGAAACGCGCCATATTGGGCCGTGACCTGAGCGGCTTCCCGGAAGGCGCGGTCACGCTCCGCATCAAGGCAGCGGAAATAGGCCTGCGCATCGGCGAGATAGGTTTCGAAGTCTGCCCGCAGCAGATCGGCATAGGCGCGCATGGCTGCGCTCGATTGGGGCAGATACGGTCGCTCGGGAGGATTGCAGCCAGCCGAGAGAGGCGACGTGGCGCCAAGGGCAAGGATCGCGAGCGCCCATTTTGCGTTGCGCGCATGTGACATGAGCAGGGCAAAACTCCTTTTGCGCCTTTAATGTTGTTCTGTCCTGATGTAACCGTATTAGTCGAGCAAGAATATTTTCGTCAAGATGATAATATAGTCTTGCTAACGTTATTATGGTTATGTATCGAGCGCGGTCTTACGACACCGTGAGCACGATACTGCACCCCGAGCAGGAGAGGAGTCACGGGAAGGCAATGATAGAAGACACACCAAATGTGGTTACAGAAGACGGATTGCGCAGCCTGCTTGGCAGGGGCTACCTCATCGAGGTGGTCTGCAAGGAAGCTGGCGAACGGCGTCACAACACCTGGTACGGTGTCTGGATTGCGCGGGCGGTCTCGGCCGATGGCCATGACGAAAAACTGCTCGTCACCAGCCGCAGCGTCCTCAAGGTCCGCGAGTTCAAGACCATTGTGGGTCTGGTCAGTTTCCTGGCCGAGATGGGCTGCGATGCTGCCCGTATCCCGCTCAAGGAGGGTGGGCGCGAGTGTCACTCACCCCCGCGCAAAGGACCGGTTCTGGTCAAGGACGGCTGAGCGCGCATGGGCGCTGACTGTCGCGTTGGGTACAGGCGTTTGTTCCGCGCCCCTGGCCCTTCATGCACAGACCGGAGCCGATGGTTTCATCTTTGAGGTCAGCCCCGATGGGCAGCTGATCGACATTGCGAACGGCACGCAATCGTTGCGCGCGTTCAACAGCTCCGACGCCGCCCCGGATGGGACGCAGACGGACCGCCTGTTTCTATTTGCAGAACCGCTCGGGTCTGATGCAGACGCGCCGCTGGCGCAGGTTGCGGCACTTGCCCCGACAGTCCGCCCCGAAATCCTCCATGCCATCGAGACGACCGCGCTGCGCTATGGCGGCCATTACGCTTTGCGCAAGGCCGGTCTGTCGGTAACCGACTGGACGCTCTTTTACCGCGCCAATATCGAGGTCGAGAGCGCCTATAACCCGCGCGCGCTGAGCCATGCAGGTGCGATCGGGCTTGGCCAGTTGATGCCGGGCACAGCGCGTGATCTCGGCGTTGATCCGCATGACATCGCGCAGAACCTCGACGGCTCGGCGCGCTACCTTCTGATGATGCTGGAGCGCTTTGGCGATCCGGCGCTGGCACTGGCCGCTTACAATGCCGGGCCCCATGCGGTCGCCCGCCATGGCGGCATTCCCCCTTTTCGCGAAACCAGGGCCCATGTGGCCCGTGTGACTGCCGTGTTCCAGCGGCTCAGAGGAGATCTCTCGTGACATCCAGACTTTCCCCCATGACCGCGCGTGCGGTCACTTGCGCGCTCATGGGCGCGATGGCGCTCATCGTGCTGGCAGGCCCTGCGCTGGCGCAGAGCATCGATCTCTCGCCCGTGCAGACCTTGCTGCAGGGCATTGTCGACGCGATCACCGGCCCTTTGGGCATTGTGATCGGCACGCTCGCGCTGATCGGCGTGTTTCTGTCCTGGCTCTTCGGGATCCTCGATTTCCGTCAGGCGCTCTGGGTGGTCGTGGCGATTGCAGGCATTGCTGCAGCGCCCACGATTGTCGCCGCGATCTGGTCGACCTGAGCCTTGGGAGGCCGCGCAGACCATGGCTGAGCAATCGCGTGTCTTTATCGGCCTTCTCAGGCCGCCCAAATTGATGGGCCTGCCGATCATGTATGCCATGGTCTGGATGTTCGGATCGACGCTGCTGTTTTTATGGGTGCAGAGCGCGGTGGTGCTTGTGGCGGCAGCGCTTGCTTGGCCCGCGCTGTGGAAAGCCGCGGATTGGGATCCGAATTTTCTCGATGTGCTGGTGATCACCTTGCAGGAAACCCCGCCCTCCCTGAAGCCCAAACCCTTTGGAGGCGAGAGCTATGCCCCGTGATGATCTGCTGGCAGCGCAGGATCAGAGCGCAGATCTCGATCCGCTCACAGCACTGCCGGCCTGGGCCAAAGGCGAGACGCGGCTCTCAACGATGCTGCCCTATGTCAGCCTCGTCAATGACGCGACACTCCGGACGCGCGGCAACGAGTTGATGCAATGCATCCGGCTCGAGGGGGTGAACAGCACCACGAGCGAGGATGCCCATCTCGACCGGATCGGCGGGCTGTTGGCGGGGATTGTCGCGCAAGTGGGGACGGGGTTTTCTTTTTATCTCCATAAGGTGTCGAAAGCGGTCGATGTGACCCTGCCGCCCATCCCGGGCGAAGGGTTTGCCGCCGAGGTCGATCAGCGCTGGCGCGCGCATCTGGGCCGGGCGGGTCTGCGCGACAAGACGCTGACGCTCACAGTGCTGAAGCGCCCCGAGACAGGCAGCCGCCTGCCCTTCGGACTGGGGGCGTCGCGTGCAAGGCATGCCGCAGACACGACGCGCCGCTTGCGCAAGCTCGATGAGGTCGTGGGGTTTTTGCTGTCGTCGCTCAGTGAGCTGAAGCCCCGCCTGCTGGCCGCCAACACCGGCGAGCTGCTGGGCTTCCTGGGCTCGCTCAACACGGGCGAAGAGCATCCGCTCTTTCCGCGCTCGCGCCTTGGCGTGATCGCAGAGGATGTGGCCAATACGCGCGTGACGTTTCACGGCACGACCATCGCCCTCTCCGACGGTGCCGTCGGCGACAAACTCGGCGCGATCTTTGCGGTCAAAAACTACCCTGCGAAGACCGACAGCCTGATGCTGGACGAGCTGAACCTGCCCGTCGACATGGTGGTCACCCATTCCTTCGTGCCGATCAATGCCAATATCATGGCGGGCCGCATCAAGCGGCAGCTGCGGCTCATGCAGGCGGCCAATGACGGGGCGGTCAGCCTCGCGCAGGAGTTGGAACTTGCCCAGGACGATCTGGAATCGAAACGCCTGATCTTTGGTGAGCATCACATGACAGTGGCTGTCTATGCGCGCAGCCAAGCGGCGCTTGACGATATCGCGGCGGAAATCCGCAACATCTCCGCCACCTCCGGCATCAACCTGATCTCGGAAGCCTTTGGCGCGCGGGCGCATTTCATGGCGCAGCATCCCGGCAATACCGGCGCGCGCAGCCGCAAGGCCGCGATCACCAACCACAACTTCGCTGATCTCGCCAGTTTCCACCGCACCCCGCTTGGCAAGACGGCTGCGCAAGTCCCCTGGGGCGTGCCGATCACGCTGTTTCCGACGCCGGAGCGCAGCGGGTTTCGCTTCAATTTCCACGAACAGGGCACACCGGACCGCGAGCCCACCGGCGGGCACACCCTGATCCTTGGCCGCCCCGGTTCGGGCAAATCCGTGTTGGCGGCGTTCCTCATGACCATGGCGCGGCGGGCCGGTGCACGGCTCCTCATATTCGACTATCGCGCCGGCATGGAAATGGCGGTCCGCGCGCTTGGCGGCAGTTATTCGACGGTGCGGGCGGGGTGTCCCACGGGCCTGAACCCGCTCCAGACCGAGATCGATGCGCGCGGTCAGGCCTGGCTGGCCGACTGGCTCGCAAGCCTTCTCGAGCGCCGCGACCGGCCCCTGACCCCGGTGCAGACCAATCGCCTGCAGGAGGTTGTGCGCCAGAATGCCAGCGCCGGAAACGCGGGGCTGCGCAACTGGTCGGACTTCGCCTCGCTTCTGGTTTCAACCGATGACGAGGGCGATCTCTTCGAGCGGATGCAGGAATGGACGGCAGACGGCCGCTATGGCTGGATCTTCGGGGCCAATGCCGAAGACAGCTTCAGCATCGACGGTGACGTCGCGGGCTTCGATCTGACCGGCATCCTTGATTCCGAGAGCGAGCGCGAACGCATGGCGGTCCTGTCCTACCTCTTCCGCCGGGTAGAGCGCGTGATCGAGGACCGCAAACCCACGATCATCGTCATCGACGAGGCCTGGAAGGCGCTCGACAATGCGTATTTCGCCGAGCGGCTCTCGAACTGGTTGGTGACCGCCCGCAAGCAGAACGCCGTCGTCGTGATGATGACGCAATATGCCAGCCAGCTTGAGCGCACCCGGACCGGCAAGACCATCGTGGAAGCCGTGCCGACGCAGGTGCTGCTGCCCAATATCCGCGCTTCCGCCGCCGATTACGCAATGCTGGGCCTCAGCGAGAAGGAACTCGACGTGCTTCTGGGCGTCGGCTCCGCTTCGCGCCTCGCGCTCGTGCGCGATGACCGGGGTGCTGTGGTAATTGACGCTGATCTCAGCGCCCTCGGCCCCCTCGTGACCATCCTTGGCGGTATGGAAAAGGGCGAGGCCCTTGTCGGTGCAGATTATCGCGAACGACCGAATTTCTGGGCTGATTTCAGGAGAGAGACATGACCCGTACTATCACCCGCAGCGCCGCGCTGCTTGGCCTTGGCCTGACCCTGACGGCCTGCGCCCAGCACAGACCCGCTGAGGCCAATTGCTTCAATTTCCGTGATGTGCCCGCGCAGGCGGCATCGACCGCCTCACTCTCGACCAGCGGCGTGATTGCGACACGGCGCGATACATCCTGCGATTTCGTGATGCTGGGGGCAGGCAGCTGATCCGATGCAGAGATCTGTCCTCCGCACCATGACGCGATCGGCACTCCTGGCCAGCGTGCTCGGTGCTCTGCATATCGCCCCGGCCAGTGCACAAGGCGTGCCGAGTTTTGACGCGCGGCTTTTTGCCGGGCGGCAGGCGATCATCGAGCAGCGCGAACAGGATCT
>Ga0207421_10007236_pt1 | contig 11863 bp, 9 predicted proteins | sample SodLakKL_010_SED_4_FD_187542 | JGI IMG/M metagenome (GOLD analysis project Ga0207421, IMG submission 187542) | Alkaline sediment microbial communities from Lake Tanatar, Kulunda Steppe, Russia - 8KL_010_SED (SPAdes) (version 2) | ecosystem: Environmental > Aquatic > Non-marine Saline and... | reverse complement strand
CTCTAACTTCTTTTTTAATCATATCTTTTTCTCGATCAAGCTTGGCTGTCTGCTCTAATGATTGGTCTTTAAGCATATTTACAATCTGTTTGGTTGCTTTAAGACCTGAGGCATTGGCCTCTTTTGTTGGAATACCCATTGCTTCATGGGGAGTCTTAACAATAACTTTTGTCGCCCCACTGAGAGCTGCTGCGGTTGCTCCCCAGCTGATCACGGCATAGGCCTTAGATTCATCCTGAGGAAAACCACCCATCCACTGATGGAAAACTGTTGTTAATTTAATATCATCATAACCTTCGTCAGTTAAATAGGAATCTGCTAATTCTCTTAAAGTCTGGATGGCTGCAACATCCTGAACTAAGTTACCATTCTGGCCATACCCGAGAGTTAAATATTTTACACCCTGTTCTGCCGCCAGCAGGGCTTCAAGGATTGCAACAACATGAGATACTGCAGGGGGTACCAGGGTCCCTGTTAAAGGCCCAAAGGGTTCACGATTAATATCAACACCCTGTTCCTGATAATAACCGATCAGTCTGTCGACATATTGCCAGTCTCTAATTGTATCTTCTAAAGATACTTTTTTAGCATAGGGAATATTATATGAAATTCCGCCACCTTCATAATCGCTGAAACCTCCTGCCATTGTAATTTCAGCAAGAAGTCTGGCATCTGGTGTCCCATGGCGAACCTGAACAGGCAGGTTTAATGATTCTATAACTTTTCTACAGGTCTCCAGGCCATGATTTACAGCAGGAAAACCGTTGAGCATTGACCTGCCCATTTCCTGACTCTCCTCAATCCCCTGTTCTGCTTCTTTATACTGATTCTGTCTGGTATAACTATCGATTGTGACCGGGAGCAGATCTGCTTCCCCTTCTTCATCAAGATAGCTTAAAAGTTCGACTAATTCATCTGGAAGAGCAACTCCTGCCCTTGGCTGAATTAAAGTCTCGCCTTCCTCTTCAGCTTGCATTAATCTCGCTGACATCTTTTTATGTTCTGGTAAATCTTTCTGATACTGGATAGCCTCATCTAAATCAACATCTTCACCTGTTGGCCAGGCTTTTAAAACTTCTTCCCGTTCTTTGAAAAATTCTTCCTCTGGAATTTTCTTATTCTTTAAATTACTCATTTTATACTGGATCCCCCTGTTTTAATTTCCGTAGGTATTTTTTCATTAATTTAACTGCCTTTTCTGGTTCAACCTCTGCCAAAAGCCCTAAAGCTGCCAGCAAATAATTACTATCTAAATAAAATTCAGGCCTCTCCGGGTTGAGTGTTTCTGGATCAGATTGATTCCCCTGGAGCAGTCCTGTTAATATTTCCTCAGGTGCCTGGTTATGGACGATAACCCCACCTGTACCAATCACTGTCTTAATGCCTGTTAAATCTTTGCCTTCCTGGACAAAAACTTCGCCTCTCGGTGTATAAATAGTTTTTAAATTACCTGCATGCCTTGTAACAGCTGTCCTGATGGCCTCCCGGCCTAAAATATTATCACACCTGATATCATTTTCTGTCTCTGGCAGATAGTCAGGCTGACAGCTTACCCTATTTATATGATCTTTGAAATTATCTATCTCTAAATCATCATTATATTCATTTTTAAATAATTGCTGCCAGCGATGTTCTGGTTTGAGATTAAAGAGTGCCTCTGCACTATATCTCATTCCTAAATCGCCTTCAACAGTTCTCTTTAAATATGGTTCTTCAAGTCCCCGCTGGCTTATCCCTGACTGCCTGGGATGGCCAGCTGCTGCTGAATGGACATCAGTGGTGGCCCCTCCGATATCAACAACTATTAATTCGCCATATCCTTCAACATCTCCAGCCCCTTTTGAAAGGTAATCTGCTGCCTGCAGAACTGCTGATGGTGTTGGCATAATCACCCCATTAATAAACTCCTTGACCTGATCAAAACCACGGGCTGCAACTATTCTATCTAAAAATATCTCCCGAATCTTCTGACGGGCCGGCTCTATATTTAATTTCTCAAGTTCTGGCATTACATTTTCTGTAATATAAGTCTCTTTGCCACTTGAGCTTAAGATTGACTCAACCTGATCAACTGCAGACCTATTTCCAGCTATAACTATCGGTTGATTAAGATCTGATTCTGCAAGTTTTCGGGCATTATGGAGAATGATCTCCTGATTGCCTCCATCTGTGCCACCTGCCAGCAGAATAATATCTGGGTTATCAGCTTGAATATCATCTATATCCCTAGAGGTTAATTCATAGGAATAACTGCCGATAACCCTGCTGCCAGCCCCTAGAGCTGCCTGCCTGGCAGCTTCAGCCGTTAATTCTGGCACCAGGCCACTGGCTACTATTTTTAAACCGCCGGCTGCACTGCTGCTGGCCAGCTTATAATCAGCTGATTCCCAATCTGGAATATCTTCCAGGGCTTTTAGTAAACCCTGATTGATTCCAGTCTCTACAGTGGTATAGGCCTGACTCCTGGCAACCAGTTCCAGTGAGTCCAGATCAAACTGGGCAACTTTGGTAAAGGTGCTGCCTATATCAATAAGCAGGGCTTGCTGCATTTATTTCGCCCTCCAGATTATATTCATTAAGATCTTCTTTAAGATGGTCTATAGCTGTCTCTGGCTGGGTTCCAGGTGGATATGCCCGGTCATAACCCATATCAAGGAAGAGATCTTTTACATCATCCCAGGACTGTTTTCCTATCACAAGATTTCCGCCCACATACAACAAAATATCTCCAATTCCAGCTTCCTTACATTTGTCTCTTAAACCACGACAATCCATTTCACCATGACCATAAAGGGATGAAACCCAGATTGCATCTGCACCTGTTTCAACTGCTGCAGATACAAATTCCTGCTGATTGGACATTACCCCAATATTAACTGGTTTTACATCTGCTTCCTTAAGAGCATGTTCTAAAATTTGATTTCCAATTGCATGAACATCTGCACCGATTACACCAAGGACTACTGTTGGTTTTGACTGATTTTCCATTATTTTTTATTCACCTCTAGTTATTATTCAACCTGATTTACATCTAATAGTGTCATTTTCAATAAATTAATAGATCCTCTATCAGGGGTAAACTGAAAATTGATAACCTTTTTCTGACCATCAATTTTCTCCTGAATAGAATTATAACGGGCCGGGGAAGAAATTACAACATCCTGAGCAGATAAAAATAGTTCTAATTGCTCATTTTCTTCAGTTGTTGTATAATTTAGCTTGAAATTATTAAGATCATTATCTTTCAGTGAGCTTTCTACTTCTTTAGCAAAGCTTTCAGACTGGCAGACCAGTCCAACATTACTTTTTTCTGGAATTCTTGCAATATCAACTATCGTCTTCATTTCTGGTTCAAGTGTCATATCAACTAAGTTTTTATCTGATCCAGCAAGAAATTCCTCAACTTCATCGAGATGGAACGGTGTTGTAATAATCACTTCTACCTTATTTAATACTTTAGCAATCCGTTCCGGTTCATTCTGCATCTCCTGTATTTTAATTGGTATAACAGCAACTTCTTTTTCTATGGCTGTAGCATTAATCATAGCCTCTAATTGCTCTTTACTGCATTCTATAAAGGCCACCTTTGTTCTATTTCTCAATTCTTCCTTCTCTTTTGCTCTAACATAGGCTATTGTCAAAAAATCATCAAGGCTAAAGCCCATTTCTATGGCTTCATCCATTGCCAGATCAATAATCTTCAAAAGTTTATCTTTTCGGCTTGGCTCTTTAAGCCCCTTTGGGCCAACTTTAACAAATGTACCCTTGCCCTGCTGGGATAGGAGAATTCCATTCTGCTCTAATTCTTTATAGGCAGCACTTACTCTATTTCTGCTTACATTCAACTTTTTTGAGAGTTCTCTTTCAGGAGGAAGCCTTTCTCCTCTCATCAATATTCCTTTATTGATCATTTCTTCAATCTGCTCCTTTATCTGAAGATAAATCGGCAGACCACTTTTCTTGTCAATCTCTATTTCCATGATTTCACCTCATTAAATTGGCACAATGGATTAATGGACAGTACCAATTTTCTTCTCTATATATATTATAGGTCGAAGGACAAATTCCTGCCTTAAAATCAAAATAATTTAAATTATTTTCTCATAAAAAAACCGGAGGTCATTAAACCTCCGGAATATCATTAATTATCTTCAATTTCTATTTCATATTCTTCTGTAGATTCTTGATCAGGAGTATTCTCTAAAAGAATATCCTCTGAATAACTATATGGGATTGTTAGATCCAGATGACCAACCAGAGTTTCTAATTCCTCACCTTCTATTTCAAAAAGAACCTCTTCTATACCTGGCAAACTCGTTAGAGTATTTACTATTGAATAAATCGTCAGTCGCTCACCTGTACTGCCTCCAGGATGATCTGTTCTAATAGCCTCATTAAAATTTAAAGTAATTAACCCATTTTCATAACTATAATCAATCAATTCAGTTGCTTCTGAAACTGTCGGCCTTAAATCATCAGAAACAGGACCAGCAACAATCTCCTCAATAGCTTCCCTATATAAATCTTCGCCAGGTAAAGTTCTGCTTTCTTGATCCAGATACATGGCATCCTCAGTTGCAAAATATAGATAAACTTCTCTCTCACCTGATGGAGGATATTCTTCACCTGGAGTTCTAAGGAGGAAGATTACTGCTAAAACCAGGAGAACAAGTAGAGCATATCCAGGTTTTTTAATCCTTTCAAGCTTATACAAGATTATTCCTCCTCTCCAGAATGGATCTGATTTAAATATTCCTCAATACCTTCAGCAATTGATTGAGCCGCTTCTTCTCTAAATGAGCTATCCCTTAATAATTCTTCTTCTTCCCTATTTGATAGGAATCCAATCTCTAATAATACTGCAGGCATTTCAGTATTCCTTATCACATAAAAGTTATCAGACTTTACACCTCTATCAGTAAGCCCTAAATGATCCAGCATACTCCTTTGCATTATATTAGCCAGCATATAACTATCTGAGCGCCTATTAGGTGCATGATAGGTTTCAATACCCCCAACTGAATTTCTATGGGCTGCATTTGAATGAACACTAACGAATAGACCAGCATCACTATTATTAGCTATATCAACCCGATCATTTAAAGTTACAAAGGTATCATCATCTCTAGTTAATATAACCTGATGATCATTATTTTCAAGAATTTCTGCAGCTTTTAATGAAATTGCTAATGCTACCTCCTTTTCAGTTAATCCAGTCGGTCCAATAGCTCCTGCATCAAAGCCACCATGACCTGGATCGAGAACAATAATCGTAGAGGTGTCGTCAAGCTGCTCTTTTGCCAGTGAAACCATTATTTCACTGTCCACCTCTCCTGATAGTACCTGATAATTATAGAAATCATTTAATTCAAAAACTACTCTTATGAATTCTTCACCACCTGATTCAAAAATCCCTTTTCTAACTTCTTCCACCATACCTTCAGGCTCAGGGAGCTCAAAATCATCTATATCTTCTCGATCAAGACTTTTAATATCAATTGCAATTCGGTGAGGATGGGAAAATTTCCTGACTTCATAATCCACATTACCTGTAAAGTCAACATGGAGATTCTGGAAATTTTTCTGTTCAGTAAGATAAATCTCTCTTAACCTATTCTCAAGTTTTACTGTATGATAAAACTTTCCATCTTCTCTTTCCTCAACTTCCCATTCATAACCGCTATTTTCATATAACTCTGCAACCAGCCTGACTGTTTCCCGGTCAAACCTTGATGACCTGATCTCTTTCATAGTGGAATTATCCACTTCTATCTTATCAGGAAAATCCTCTGACCGACTTGTATGAAGCATATTGATCACAAGCCTATCCGGGTCAGGCAAAGTAAAGATACCAGGATTAATCTCATTATTTGTAACAAATGAAATCATTCCAGGTTCATAAGCCAGATCGCTAACAATTGTCTGTTCAGTTGGTCTAAATACTAATTTATCATCATCTACTGATTCATCTATACCTAAATGGGCATCATCAGTAAGCTCCAGCACAACCCTTAAAACAACTGGATCTTCAGAAAACTGACTCAAACGTATATCCTTTACATATTCATTTTCGTCTATATCCAGATCAACCTCACTTAACATGAGATCTGGAATATCAATAATCATTCTCCTGGGGTCTTCAAGGAAAAATATTTCCGGTCTTTCCATTGCCGAATTAGCTTCTATTTCAAGAAAATCATCATCTCTCCAGTCTATATTAACAAGACGTGGGTTAAAGGTAACCACAAGATTACTGCCATCCTCCTCTATACCACCATCACGACGATAAGGGATAGGATGAAGACTTGTAATAATAATTTCCAGCCTTGACTCAACCTCATTTTCTCTAACTCTGAGATTAAAGTTTTCATTAGAAACATTATCAAGAAAGTCATCAGATAAAGCTGCTTTATCAACCTCTATCTTCATCTTTTTAGGATCATCAGTTGGGGCAATCCTGTATGGCGTTATTTCATCCATATCAAGAAAAATCATCCGTTCATCGTCACTCCAGTAAGCCTCATATACCTTAGTTTCTGGTCGGAATATGTAAAAGTCACCATTATCTTCATAGTTTGTTAAGTAACCGAAAGCTCTAACTACATCATTAAGAGGTATATAACTTGTTTCATCAATTAATCTTGCTCCTACTTCTGTCCTCTGGGTTGAGTTGCCAGTTTGAATATAGGGATGATCTATCATCATTCTTAGATCTTTCTCTTCCCGGGAAAGGTTAATAGATTTAAGAGATTCAACCCATTCAAGCTCCAGGTCAAGATGATTGGCCAGGGCTCTTGCATCAACTAAATATGTATCTTCTATTACTTCTGGATTAAGATCCTCAGTAATTTCTTCACCATGATAGTAAATATCAGGTGTTTCAGCTAATATATTTTGCGAGAATAATAATATCATTGCAAAAGTTAATACTAATAGAAAAAATGAAAGTTTTTTCTGATTCATACTGACAACCCTCCTTCCCTGGAGTAATTAAATATAAAGGTCTAGAAGTAGTCCTCTGATTTCATCGATCCTCCTGACTACTTCTAGCACATCTGCCTGATCCTGAATAAATTCTTCCTGAAGCATTTCCATCTCATGATTGATTTTTTCTATAATCATATATGTCTTTAAATTTCCTTGATTGTCCCAGCTAAAAGACTGTTTAGTTCTGGCAAATTCCTTCTGAATAATCTGTAAAAATTCTTTAACCTGTGCTTTGTAAGCCTGGAGATCTTCCTTATCCATGGTCTCTTTTAGCTTATCACCATATTGATCAACATAATCTAAAAGAGAATCAAGCCTTTCACGGATATTTTCTTCATTAACAGCCTCCAACTTCTGCTGAAATGAAGATTTCTCAGGACTATCAGTCCTGGATACAAGATTATTAATCTGTTTATCTCTATTTAAATTACTGCTATTTATCCTCATTTTAATACATCCTTCCGAAAAATTGACTTATTTATTATATTTCAAGATAAATAGCATAATTCCTGCAAGATCTTTGAACTATAAAGGTTTATTCCAGTCGAAGATTAAATTCTCTAACCTGCTGATTATATTCTTCTGCCTCCTCATTAAATTTGCCAACTTCATTTAAAGCATCAAATATTTCAAATGCCTTCAAAGCAGAAAAACCAATTAAATAAGGAGTGGCTTCGCTTAAATCATCTCTAGTTACTGCCATACCAAGCATTACAGCTTCACCAGCAAGGAAAAGTGCTCCCTTTGGCCACCAGCTTTCAGCATAGGCATGGCCTAAAGAAGGAATAATCAAACTCCTGGTAGCAGCTCCTGCCGATGATTTTAAATCAAGAGTATCAAGTTTTCTTTTCTCAGGTTCCAGATACTGAAGATCCCAATATGCATCTGTTCCAAATAGGGCCTGGTTACCATCTAGATAATCAACAACCCTTCTGTCGTCAGCATCTCTTCTGCCAACATCAGCCCCTTCTCCTAGCAAAATATCAATAATATTTTCATTATTGGTATTAGCTGCTGCCAGCATCAATGGCGTCCTGTCACGATAGGTGTTTTCAGGTTCAACCTCTGCTCCAGAGCTTATTAAATTGTTTATCAGTGCACCATCATTCGTGTTCTCTAATGCTAGCATTAATGGTGTATATTGATTAGGAGTTTGCCTATTAGGGTCTGCTCCACCATTCAGGAGTATCTGCACCCTATTATAATCTGGCCTACTTTTTAACTCATAATGCAGGGGAGTAAACCCGTCAGCATCAGTATTGTCAACAGCTCCCCCTTTTGAAATCAGCCAGTTTAAAAGCCTATCGTTAACCTGGTTTTTAACAGCATAATGGAGAGCTCCCTGCTTATTTCTATCAAGCTGATTTATATCTCCTCCCTTTTCTACAAGATATTCAAGAATAGAAACTGATCTATTAGTCAGTACTCCGTGAAGAAAAGCAGTTCTTCCCTGGTCATCCTGAAGATCGATTTCAGCCCCTGCTCTTAACAACCTTTGAAGATCATTTGTATTCCTGGCATTTCTGACAGCAAGCATCAGAGGTGTAATCCCGTTATTATCCTTAAGATTAGGCCTGGCATTATTATCAAGCAAAAGACTGATAAGGTTTGAATCTGACCTGGCTGCTGCCCTGTGGAGGGCTGTCCGGCCCTGATTATCTTTAATATCAATACTTGCACCAGCATTTATGAGCAATCTAATACTTGTTAATGAACTTGATTTCTCAGAAAGAATATGAAGAGCTGTTTTCCCCTCTCTATTCTGCTGATCAACACCGGCTCCTGCCTGAACTAATAATCTAACCTTTTCATTCGAACCAGTTTCAGCTGCAGCTAAAAGTGGAGTCGTTCTATCGTCAGCCACAACATTAACAGCTGCTCCATAATTAATTAAAGTCCTTAAAACAGAACTATTACTATTATACCTGGCAGCATTATATAGAGCTGATCTACCTGAATTATCCCTGGCTTCTATTGTAGCCCCATTTTCAATTAAAAGAAAGATTATCTGCGGATTATGATTATGCCTTGCAGCTGCAATTAAAGGTGTCACCCCGGCCTCATTTCTAGCATTAACATTAGCTCCTGCTTCTATAGCTTCCTGGACCTCTTGAAAAGTAGCACCTTTAACCAGCTCAATGAATTCAACTTCTGCCTGAACCTGTCCTGCTAATAAAAAAACAGTTGCAATCATAAAAAATATAATAAAAAACTCCCTGGATTTTTTCAATTTCAAATACCCCCAATAGTTCTTTTTATAATAAATTCTCCATCAAAAGCAAATTCCCTTCATATAAAAGAAAAAAAGGAAAATTAAATTAAATAAAGAAGTTATTAATTGAGGTGAACCTATATGATAAACAATTCAAATAAACAGGATAAACCTCTGGTTTTAATCAGTCGCTGCCTTGGGTTTAAACCCTGCCGTTATGATGGCTCCATTATTGAGTTCAATCAACTTAAAGAATTAAAAAAGTCATTCATCTTAAAACCAATCTGCCCTGAAGTTGCTGCTGGTTTAGGTGTTCCCAGGCCTCCAGTTAAACTTGTAGTATTAAATAACCGGAAAGAAGTTGGCTATCTTTTCAATAATCACTGGCAGATAAAACCAAACATTTTAAGAAATGTTATAAGAAAATATTTAAGAGATTATAATAATGCTGGCGGAATGATCTTAAAAGAAAAATCACCTTCCTGCGGAATTAAGAGATGCAAGTATTATAAACCTCCAGGGAGGGATTTTAAGGGACGAACTGGTGGAATATTAATCGAAGAATATAATAGATTAAACCTGGGCTGGCCTTTAATAGATGAAATTTCATTGCAGAGTAATAGTTCAATGGAAAAATTCATAGCTGATGTCAAAAAATTTCACAATAAAGATAGATAAAACCCTGACTGCGGAGGTCAGGGTTTTTCTTGCTGGGCCATATTTTTCTCTATACTATCTCCTCTATCACATTACTACTCCAGTTATCTCTATTTTACATTAATGTCTGAGCTATTGTAACAACCATAACTACTGCAATTGCAATCGGAACAACAATCTTAACTAAGAAACCATACCATTCACCGATATTAATAACTCCACCGACCTTATTTGCCTCATCTGCAAGGTTTCTAGCCTTCCAGACATAACCGGCAAAGACAGCAGTTAGCAGACCGCCTAAAGGTAAAAAGATACTATTGGCAATCCAGTCATAGGTGTCAAGAACATCAAAGCCCAGGAATGAAAAATCAGACCAGGCACTGTAACCTAATACTGGTGGAATACCAACGATAAAGATTATAATACCAACAATTATTGAGGCTTTCTTTCTTTCGATATCTTTTTCATCTACTGCCCAGGCAACAACAACCTCAAGCAATGAAATAGCTGAAGTTAAAGCAGCTATGGACAATAGAACAAAGAAAATAAAGCCAAAGAAAGACCCTAATGGCATCTCAGCAAATACAGCAGGAAGGGTTATAAATGTAAGACCTGGACCTGCATCTGGAGAAACATCAGTTAAAGCAAATAGAGCCGGAAACATTGCTAAACCAGCCATAACAGCAATTAATGTATCCAGGCCAACAACATAGGCTGCATTATCGCCAATATTGGCATCCTCTGATAGATAACTACCATAGGTAATAATTGCACCCATACCTAAACTCAGGGTGAAGAAGGCCTGGGCAATGGCATCCATAAAGGTCTGTGCTGTTATCTCGCTAAAATCAGGAGATAAATAAAATCTCAATCCCTCACTGGCACCATCTAAAGTTAATGATCTAATAATCAATACAACTAATAAAATAAACAATATAGGCATCAATGTTTTAACTGCTCTCTGGATACCTTTAACAACACCAGCACTAATAACACCGATAGTTAAAGCCATAAAGACTGCATGCCAGAAAATAGGAACTCCAACACCAGTAATATGATCAGTAAAAACTTCACCAAATGCCATCTCTGGAACAAAACCACCTAATGCCTTAAAGATATAGGCAAGTGACCAACCGGCAACTACTGAATAATAACTAAGAATAACAAAACCAGTTAAAACACCCAGTCCACCAACAAGCCACCAGGGAGTATTTGGCGCCAGAGCTTTAAAAGCTCCAACCGGGTTCCGCTGAGTTTTCCGACCTAAAGTCATCTCAGTAACCATTAACGGGTATCCTATTAAAATAATAGCGATTAAATAAATAAATAGAAATGCGGCACCTCCATTAGTACCTGTTACATATGGGAAACGCCAGATATTACCAAGACCTACAGCAGAACCTGCAGCAGCTAAAATAAAACCTAATCGTGTCGTCCAGTTTTCTCTTTTTTGCAAATCATTTTTCATCCGCAATCCTCCTCCTTACTTTTGTGATTTAAACGGCCGCAGCAAGATTATTTAAATTATAATCTTTAAAAGATAAAATGTCAAGTTTTATTATATATTTATAACTTTTTAAATTGAAAAATAAAATAAGTAAATTCAAAAGGCGTATTACTGGTAAATAATACGCCTTCTGAAAAAATAATTATTAATTTTTCATTCCATTTATATAATACCTTACAGCCTGATCTAAAGCCATTCTTAAAACAACAAGTTCATCAATATCCTCCATACCATAAAGAGATAGCGCCGAATATAATCCAGTATAGAAATGAGGATTCCAGCGAGGCTGATCATAATCATCTGCATAAAGCCTTACCATCCAGTCATGCAGGCGACTATATTTTGCCTCAGCTAAATTTATCACCATTCTGGCAGTCTCATCTGGATTATCATAATCAAAGGCATCATAAAAACCAGCATAATCAGACGGCAACCAGGTTGATACCTCAAGGTTTTCAACCCTCTCCAATCGGGTCTGATCCACCTTCTTATCCTTAAAC
>Ga0207421_10007235_pt1 | contig 11866 bp, 8 predicted proteins | sample SodLakKL_010_SED_4_FD_187542 | JGI IMG/M metagenome (GOLD analysis project Ga0207421, IMG submission 187542) | Alkaline sediment microbial communities from Lake Tanatar, Kulunda Steppe, Russia - 8KL_010_SED (SPAdes) (version 2) | ecosystem: Environmental > Aquatic > Non-marine Saline and... | reverse complement strand
GGGGCAATGTTCGGCTGGAATATGGCCGTGACTGGCTGGAAGGAGACCACGTCCATTGGGACCTCAACGAGGAGACCGGCACGGTGGATGAAGGGTTGCTGTTTTTTTCCGCCAATGGTTTTTATGTGCAGGGCCGCTCCATCGCAAAGGTTGGCCCCAATCAGTTCACCCTGGTTGACGGGTTTGTCACGAGTTGTCCTCCCGGCAGGCCCGACTGGAAGCTGCGGTACGGCCGCATGGAGGTGAATGTGGATGGGGTGGCCTGGGTTCGTGACACTTCTTTTTGGGCAAGAAGGGTTCCCCTGATTTACCTGCCCGTTCTGGCCTTTCCTGTGCAGACTCAGCGCAAGTCGGGATTCCTCGCTCCATGGGCGGGTTTTTCCAGGCTTCATGGCCTTGAGGGGGAAATCCCCTATTACTGGGCCATGAGGGAAGACATGGACGTCACCCTGCACGGCCGCTACATGGTTGAAAGGGGTTTCATGGGCACCGTGGAATACCGTGTCCACAGTGCAAAATGGGGACAGGGCGCTTGGTTGTTCACTCATTTGTACGATCAAGCGGACCGGGAGCACCTTTCCAGCCGTGGCTATCCCTTTGAGACCAGAAGCCGCTTCTGGCTGCGTTCACGCCACTCCGTGTCTCTGACCGATGACCTGCGGGCGAGAATTGATCTGGATGTTGTCAGTGATCGGAACTACTTGAAGGAGTTTGAACGGGGGGCGGCTTCCTTCGATTATTCCGACAGAACATTCCGGGATTTTCTGGGGCGTGGAATCCTGAACGACAAAAACCTGCCCGCACGGGAGTCCAGCCTGTATGTGGACAGGCGGTTCCAGGATTCTCTTCTGGGATTGGACGTGAGGTATTGGGATCAACTGGATCCGGCCCTCGATGAGTTCACCCTTCAAAGACTTCCGGAAGTTTCTTTTCACACCATTCCATCCTGGTTCATGGACTCCCCCTTTTACTACACCCTCCATTCCTCCCTGGTTCATCACTGGAGGAGTGAAGGCGATCGCGGAAACCGGCTGGATGTGTATCCACGACTGTATTTTCCCCTGCACTGGAAATCCTATGTGGATGTGGAGCCGTCCCTGGGAGGTCGGGTCACGGGCTACCATGTGGATTGGGAGGGCAGCACCCTCGATGCCTGGCAGAGCCGGTTTCAGGGGGATGTGCGCGTGGAGGTGAGCAGCCGGCTGAATCGTGTCTACCCCCTGGAAATGGGCGACTACGTGGCCTTTCAGCATGCGTTTCGGCCGGAGGTTCAGTATGTGTACAGCGGGGAAGGGATCAATCAGGATCGGGTGCCCCAGTTCGACAGGCTGGATCAGAATCAATTTCAGCACAGTCTCAGTTACGGATTCACCAATTTTCTCACTTCCAAGAAAGTGAGCCTGGACCCTGAGGGGAAGCCGGTGACCAGTTTCCATGAGTTCGCCAGGCTGCGTTTGTTTCAGTCCTTCAACATTGATCCCCTTCCGGAAGACATCCGCTTCGTTCCCAAGACGGGCAGGGGGTTCACCGCGGTGGGGCTGAGGACTGATTTCATGCCCCACAAGTACGTGACCCTGACCTACGACTCTCTTCTCTACTCCACGGACCGGGAAGATCTGAGCCATGAACTCTACCTGACTCTGAACAGCGGAAAGGGCCATGTGGTGCGCTTCAATTACCAATATCGAGAAGATAGGCCTGTGGATGAGTTCATTGCGGAAACAGATCTCAGGATCACCCCGCAGATCTACCTTTCCACGTACCATAATTATTCCCTTGAACAAAACGAGATGTTCAAGCAGGGTTATGGAGTACGCTATCTGAGGGACTGCTGGGGGGTCACTCTGAGGTATGAAAAGGAACGAGACGATCAAAGAATCGCCTTTTCAGTGAACCTTCTGGGACTGGGAGCTTTGGGGACCACTTTCGCCTACGGTGGCGACAGTCCGGTGGGATTGCCATAGGGAAGAGATTGTGCGAAACCCTGCAATTGGATCTTGACAATCAAGGTGACTTTTTTTATACAACTATGCTTCAGGTTTGCAACATTCCAAATTTTTGTGGAGAAGAATAAATGAAGACGGTTAGCGCAAAGTTCGAGGCAGACGAGCGGAAGTGGGTTCTGGTGGATGCCGACAGGCAGGTCCTGGGGCGCATGGCCAGCAAGATTGCCATGCGTTTGAGAGGAAAGCATCTGCCCCGTTTCACTCCGCACGTGGATACGGGTGATTTCGTGGTGGTGGTGAACGCCGAAAAGGTGCTTTTGACCGGCAGAAAAATGGATCAAAAGGTTTACTACCGTCATACGGGTCATATGGGAGGCCTCAAATCGACCACCGCACGCAAACTGAACCAGGAATTTCCTGATCGGTTGATTCGGCAGGCTGTATGGGGCATGCTTCCCAAGAATCGTCTGGGCCGGCAGTTGATGAAAAAACTCAAGATTTACCGGGGTGCCGAGCATCCTCATGAGGCCCAGGAGCCTGAGAAAGTTGTTCTGTGAGATACTTTATAGAGTTTGAGGAGAAAAGGTAAATGGCTGAGCAGCAATTCATTGCCACAGGGAAGCGTAAAACAGCGATAGCACGGGTCAGGCTCCAGACGGGAACGGGTAAGGTCATGGTCAACAAAAAACCCGTTGAAGATTATATGGACCGTGAATCCAGCAAAATGGTGATTTTTCAGCCTCTTGTCCTGACAGGCACTTATGGCAAGCTGGATGTGAATGTGAATGTTTTGGGCGGGGGCAAGAGCGGACAGGCCGGTGCCATTCGCCATGGCATTTCCCGGGCGCTTCTTGAGCTCAATCCCGAGTTTCGCCAGGTTCTCAAGAAGGCAGGGCTGCTCACGCGCGATCCTCGCGCCAAGGAAAGAAAAAAATACGGACTCCGTGGTGCGCGTGCCCGCTTCCAGTATTCCAAGCGCTAAACGTTTTCCGGTCTTTTTCGAGCTCAAGCAGGTGCGTTTCATCATTGCTCCACCGGCTCCTTCAGGTCTGCCGTGGGCTTGATGTCCGTGGGGTGGTCCGGCTCTCTTGAGAACGAACAATGCGATTTGTGATATGAAAGGGGCGAAGCGCCTTGTGCGTGAGCCCCTCATTTGTTGAAAGAGGTGCACATGCTGCGTGTGGCTATAGCTGGAGCTTCGGGGTACACGGGTTTTGAGTTGGTTCGCCTCCTGAGCGCACATCCTCAGGTGCAGCTGACCATGATCACATCCAGGGCCCATTGCGGACAGCGGTTCCATGACTTTTATCCCGCTCTCAAAGGTTTTTGTGATCTCACTTTTGAAAACCCTGAAGCTTCCCGGCTTGTTGCGGAAGCGGATCTCGTCTTCACGGCCTTGCCGCATCAGGCAGCCATGGGTCTGGTGCCCAGCCTTCTGGCCGGTGGGGTCAAAGTGGTTGATTTGAGTGCAGACTACCGGTTTCGGGATGCTGCCGTTTACCAGGAATGGTATCAGGCCCATAAGACTCCGGAACTTTTGTCCGAGGCAGTTTATGGGCTTCCCGAACTCCATGGGAATCTCATCAGGACCGCCCGCCTGGTGGCCAATCCCGGCTGCTATCCCACCAGCGTCATCCTTGCGGCTGCGCCCCTTCTTTCTCAATCCCTCGTTGATCCTCACAGCATCATCTCCGACTCCAAGTCAGGAGTGAGCGGTGCCGGCCGTGGAGCGTCAACGGCAGTCCACTTTTGTGAAGTCAATGACGGGTTCAGAGCCTATGGAGTGGCTCAGCACCGCCACACACCCGAGATGGAACAGGAATTGTCTTTCCTCGCTGGAGAGCCTTTGAACATCAGCTTCACTCCCCACCTGGTTCCCATGAGCCGCGGCATTCTGAGCACCCTCTACTTCAAGCTGCGCCCGGGAGTGTCCACTGAGGAGGTGGACAGAGCATTTCAAGGTTTTTATGAAGGCGCTCAATTTGTGCGCCTCTGTGGCACCAAATCTCTGCCCACGACCCTTCAGGTGAGGGGAAGCAATTTCTGCGACCTGGCATGGCGGGTGGATTCCCGAACGGGGCGGGTCATCGTCATTTCCGTCATCGACAACCTGACCCGCGGCGCTTCGGGCCAGGCCGTCTGCAACATGAACCTCATGTCCGGTTTCCCCCAAGAGATGGGCTTGAAGTTTGCTCCATGGCAGCCCTGATGATCCTTTCCTCATATGAACCCCTTACGGGCTGGCCCTTCCTGCTCCAAGGCTGAGGATACGGGAAGGAAGGGGCTCATGGGGAGTGATTTCCGCAAGAGGTTCATGGATCAGTCATGAACAAGATGTCGACCGGTAAACGTAACTTTAAGCTGGTTGTGGAGTACGAAGGTTCCGGTTATCACGGCTGGCAAAGACAGCAGGGTGTTTTGACCATTCAGGAAGTGCTTGAATCCCGGTTGGAGGTCATGCTTGGAGCGCCGGTGAAGGTTCGGGGATCGGGGCGCACGGATGCCGGCGTGCATGCCAGGGGACAGGTGGTGAGCTTCTGCAGCCGCACGGCTCTTCAGGCGGAGGCCATTCAGCGGGGACTCAACAGCCTGTTGCCCCGCGACATCGTCGTTTTGGAAGCGAAGGATGTTCCTGAGTCGTTTCATGCGCGCTTTTCCGCTCAGGGCAAAACCTACGAGTACCTGATACTCAACAGGGAGTTGCCCTCCGCTCTGGGAAGGCGTTTTGCCTGGCACATTCGACAACCACTTTCCCTTGCAAAAATGCGTCTTTGTCTGCCCATGATTTGCGGCAGGAAGGACTTCGCGGCTTTCATGGCCAGCGGATCATCGGTGAAATCGACAGAACGCCACGTTTACCGGGCCGAACTGGAAACCACGCACGATGGCCACCTGAAATTTGTTTTCGAGGCCAATGGGTTTCTTCGGCACATGGTCAGGAACTTGGTGGGCACCCTGGTGGATGTGGGCAGGGAAAAGAGGTCTCCGGAGGAATTTTCGAAGGTTCTTGCCTGTGGCGACCGCCGTCGGGCTGGCATGACGGCTCCGGCACATGGTTTATATTTGGTTTCAGTGCATTACAACGATCATGCGGGAGAGGAAACAGGGAGAATACCATGAGACTGGCGCAAAGGGTGTCCCGTATCCAACCATCGGCCACTCTGGCAATCAACTCCAAAGCCAGGGCGCTGAGACAGCAGGGAACACACGTGGTCAACTTTGGTGTGGGAGAACCCGACTTCGGGACGCCGCTTCATATTCAGCAAGCGGCCATCAAAGCCATCAGGGACGGCCACACGCGCTACACCCCCGTGAGCGGCATTGATCAGCTGAAAGAAGCCATTTGCGACACCCTCAGAAACGACTACGGGCTCACCTACCACAATGAGAACGTGCTGGTCACCTGTGGCGGCAAGCATGCCCTCTATAACCTTTTCCAGGTGCTTCTCGAGGCCGGCGATGAAGTGATCATTCCTTCCCCTTACTGGGTGTCTTATCCCGAGATGGTTGCACTGGCCGAGGCCACGCCGGTCATGGTTTCCTGTCTGCAAACCAACAGTTTCAAGCTGCATCCTTCGGATCTGGAAAGAGCCATCACCCCCAGCACCCGTCTCCTCATTCTCAACAGTCCCTCCAATCCAACAGGGGCCCATTACACGCGCAAAGAGCTTGAAGGCCTGGCGGAGGTTCTTTTGCGCCATCCCCAGGTACTCATTGTTTCCGACGACATCTACTATCGAATACTGTTTTCGGGCCAGGAATGGGTTTCCTTGGGCATGGTCGATGAAGAGCTGCGTTCAAGGATGTTCATTGTCAACGGTGTGAGCAAGACCTACTGCATGACGGGTTGGAGGATCGGTTATCTGATTGGAAACAGGGAGGTTGTCAAGGCTGCCACCAAGATACAGAGTCAGTCCACGACCAATCCCACCTCCATTTCCCAGTATGCGGCTTTGGCGGCTCTGCGTGGAGACCAGGGTTTTGTGAGGACCATGGCCACTGCTTTCGAAGAGCGGTGTCACTATGTGATGGACCGGCTCGGTGAGCTGCCGGGAGTGTCGTGCCCCACCCCCGCTGGCGCCTTTTATGTTTTTCCCAATTTCAGCAGCTTTTTCGGAAAATCGGGCAAAGGGAAGCTTATCCGGGATTCACTGGCTCTCGCGGACTACCTCATGGAGCACGCTCATGTGGCCCTGGTGCCAGGAGGACCTTTTGGAGAGGATCAGTGCCTCAGGTTTTCCTATGCCCTGTCCATGGAGGATTTGCAGGAAGGGTTCAACCGCATTTCCAGGGCCATCATGGAACTCTCCTGACCCCCTGGGCCTGCGTTGCGGCCGGTTTTTCCTTTTTTGCCCGGAATGATACGGGCTTCAATGGGCCAGAAATCCTGCCGGTTCTGGCCCATATTTCTTTCATGGGAACTTTTTCTAAAGCAGTCTTTTGATTTGAAATTTTCCGGGGTAGGCCGATTCCAGCTCCCCCAGAGCTGTTTCAGGGCCGAGTGCCTTCACAACTCCCCTCTCTTTGAGTCCTTCCATCACTTCCGCAAACCTCCTCACGTCCTCAAGGGAGGTGTTCAGGATCTCATCCCGCATTTGCTGGCGCTTTTCCTCCGTGTCGCCGTTGAGGTGTCTCAACATGGAAAGATATCCCTGCGTGTCCGGCAGATGGTGTGCGTCCAGGCTTCCGATGGCTCCGATGATGTTTTTTTGAAGTTCTTCCTCCGAAAGGGGAAGTTCCCGAAGGAACTGAGAAGTTTTGTCGTACGTTTCCAAAGTGCTGAGGAGATTGGGGTCGCGGTAGGAAAGGAAGGTGAAAACCCCTGAAATTTTGTCAAAAACGCAGAAGCCGCCATAAGCTCCTCCCTGGACACGGATTCGCTCCCACAACCATGAGTTGCGAAGGTAACCGGCAATCACCTGTGTGGATCCATGGGGAACGTAGCCGAGATCAAAAAGGTTGACCCCCTTTCCCACATAATTCACCTGTGCCGGAATGATCAGGCCTTCAAAGGCAAAGGGATGAGAAGGTTCCCAGGAGAGGGGATTGGCATCAAAAGAGGGCAGGGAATCGATGAACCCGAATAAGTGAGGTTTGAAGTCTTTCCAGTTGTCCGCGTCCAGGGTCACATTGAACAACATGGTTTTACGATTGAGGAGAGTGGTTCGCATGTCTTCCAGGATTCCTTGAACTTCGGGCCATGATTGTTCCACCCGCTGCAGCAACTGTTTCAGGGAGAGCATGTAGGAAGCACCTCCCATTTGTTCTGCCGCCCAGTCAGCCTCGGAAAAGTGCGATCTCAGCCTGGTGTTCAGCACCTGGTGACCACTGGGAACGATTTTTTGTTCCTGCCGCGCCTTTTCCTCCAAAAGCATCTGTCGAAAACGTTCCTTGTTGTCAAAGCGCACAGTGTGGAGCAGATCTTTCAATATGCTGAGAAGGTCTTGAACCTGGTGCATCATGCACTTGGTTCTCATGAACAGCCGTACGGAGGCAGTTGATTGATCATAAACGCAAGAACTGAGCAGTTCGGGTTGAATGCCTCCGGTTTTCTGGCCGATGCGCTGACTCAGCCTGACGTAATCCTCTTTTTGAGTGCCCATTTCCGTGAGGGCCCTGCCAAAAAGACGAAAATAGGGAAGACAGGATTGAGGGAGCTGGTGAAGATCGAAGCCCAAGTCCAGGTACACGATTCCACTGGTGAAAAGATCGTGGTAGAGGACCTTTCCTTCCTTTTCCTCAAAGACCGTGATGGGAGTTGTCTTGTTTTTTTTGTCCAGATCGGAAATCCTGAGCCTGGGTATGGTGGCCAGGGCCTCCGGTGGGTCGGGAGTTTCCTGAAGTTTTCGCAGTGTGAGCGTGTTGGCGACCACAGCCTCCAGCTCTTCCCCGGACATGGAACGTCGAACTGCTGCCAGTTCTTCGCGCTCTTCGGCTTCCATGGCGGCCGCGAGGTTGACATCGGGGTGAAGCAGCAGGTTCACTCTGTGGGGGTTGCTCAGGAAATATTCCTGAATCATATTTTCAAACAGGTTTGAATTGGAAAGCAGCCGGGATTTTATTTCACTCAGGGGCGCTTCATATTTGAGGGGAAGAAGGGGGTCTTCCTCATGGAGCCAACTGGTGAGGGACCTGAGCATCAAAAGGAGTCCCCTGGGAAAGCTTCCCGTATTGTTTTCCCGCAAGCGAAACTCTATGGTGTTCAGGGAAGCTTCAATGGTGTCACGGTCAATGCCGTGTGAAGCGAGGTTGTTCAGAGTGTTCAGGATCAGTGTTTCGACCTCCTGGGCCTTTTCCGTGAGGATTCCCTTGAGACCCACGGAAAAATACATTTGCCGCAGGTCAGTTTCCAGGCCGATGCCCGCGATGTCATCGCCAAGACCAGAATCGATGAGCGCTTTACGAAGGGGGGAGCCGGGCATGCCCATGAGAATATGCCGCAGAATGTGAAAGGAAAGATTGAGGAATGTGTCAGTGGTTTCGGGAAGCAGCCAGTTGAGGGTGATCATGCCCTTGGGTTGCCCTTCCGAATCTTGCGATTCCTGGACGTTGCTGGCGAAAGGGGCTTTTTCCCACCTTGTTTCCTGAAAAGGATGCTGAAGGGAAACGAAAGAGTCGGTTTTCATGGGGGCAAAATCTTTGAAATACTCATTGACCAGCCGCAGGCGTTCCTGTGGATCGTCGTTGCCCGAAAAGAAGACCCATGCATTGGAGGGATGGTAGTGGGTGCGATGGAACTCCAGGAACTCCTCGTAAGTGAGCCTGGGAATCTCCCGGGGATGTCCTCCCGAATCCAGGCCATAGGTGGTGTCAGGAAAGACCGCCTGTTGCGATTTTTCTGCCAGGACACTTTCCGGTGAAGAGTAAGCCCCTTTCATCTCATTGAAAACAACGCCTTTGTAGCGCAGTTGGCCGTCAATATTTTCCAGCTCATAGTGCCAGCCTTCCTGTTGAAAAATGTGGGGGGAAATTCGAGGGTACAGAACCGCGTCCAGGTATACATCCAGAAGGTTGTAAAAATCCTGGGTGTTCTGGCTGGCCACCGGGTAGCAGGTTTTATCGGGAAAAGTGAATGCATTGAGAAAGGTTTTGAGGGAACCTTTGAGCAGCTCCACGAAGGGCTCTTTGAGGGGATACTTTTTTGACCCGCACAGCACGGAATGTTCCAGAATATGGGCGACGCCGGTGGAGTTTTTGGGAGGGGTGCGAAAAGTGATTCCGAAAACCTTGTTGTCATCATCATTGCAAAGGGAAAGGAGGCGTGCGCCGGTTTTTGCGTGTCGGTAATGTTTCGCTCTTGTTTTCAGCTCCTCAATGTCCTGATCTTGAAGCAATTCAAATCCGTGTTCAATGGGCATGCGGTCCTCCGGAAAAAACAGCAGCTGTTCCAGGTTGAAAACATGATAAGGGTAGCCTGGGCCAAGAGGCAGCAGAAAGAAATTCCTTCTCCAACGCAAAAGAAGGTCATGTGCCGCAAGGGTTATGAATCAACGATTCTTCAAGGAGACATGTGTACAGGATGAGTTTGCAGAGGTCCAGAGAATTGTCAGTGAAGAGAACGCAAAGTCTTTGAAAGACAGGGCTTGCCCGCCCGTGGGGTTCAGGTGAAAGGGCCTTTTTTCATGAGGGGAAGATCGGGATGATTTTGAAAAGGAGTTGTTCCTTATGTCCCCCAAGGGTAGGATTCACCTGAAGGAACAACGATTCCAAGAAAAAATATGGGAGGCTGAGCCTTATGAAGATCACCTTTCTGGGGGTTGGTGAGTCTTGTGATGAAATGTATCCCAACACCTCTGTCTGGGTTGAATCTTTCCGTGACGGTGTGAGAAGCTCGGTGCTTCTGGATTGCGGGTTCACTGTTCCACCTCTCTACTGGAGGCAGAACAGCAATCCCGATGATCTGGATGCTTTATGGATTTCGCATTTTCATGGAGATCATTTTTTCGGAACCCCTGCCTTGCTGCTTCGTTTCTGGGAGAGAAAAAGATCGAAGCCTTTAGTGGTTTTAGGGCCAAAGGGGGTTGAGGAGGTCATCACTGCAAGCATGGAACTCGCCTATGGCGGATTTTTCAATAAATTGAATTATTCTCTGCACTTTAAAGAGGCAAATCCCCGGGAGCCCCTCGTGTGTGCGGGTTTGAACTGGTCTTTTGCGGAAAACCTTCATAGCCGGGAGGATCTTGCCGTTCGTCTTGAGGATGGAAAGCATGCGGTCTTTTACAGCGGAGATGGGCTTTATACGGAAGAAACGGTTGCCCTTGCGGACAAAGTGGACCTGGCCATACACGAAGCCTTCACGCTGGATGGGGACACGGCCGGGCACGGGTCCGTCTTCAAGTGCCTCGAATTTGGAAGAAGGGCATCCGTGAAGCGATTGGCCCTTGTCCATATGCAGCGGGATGAGAGACGCGAAAGGATGGAAGAGATAGAACTGCACTTGAAAGGAGTGAAGGATTTAAATGTGCTTCTGCCTGAGCCAGGTGACGGTCTCGTGCTTTCCAGGGAGGAAGAAAGAAGGGACGGGAGCTAGCTCCGGGGGAGCCCCGGTCTTTCGCTTGTTGGCTTTGATCTGTGAAGGCATTGTCCAAAAGAATGGCCCCGCAAGTCCTCTTTCGACTTGCGGGGCCATTCTTTTTTGAGTTGAATCCAAGCCAAATGGCTATGGCATGAAAAACTGCCCTGCCGTTTGAGCGAACTTGAAAACCGGGCCGGGCACGGTGCCGAGCAAAAGGAGGGAAGCTGCAAAAATGCCGCCCCAGACCATGGTGGGGCCGGAGATTTGTATAGGTTCTTCTTTCGGTTCCATGGTGTAGGCGTGACGGACCATGTTCAGGTAATAGTAGATGGCGATCGCCGTGTTGAGCACTGCCACCACCACGAGCCATTCGTAGCCCTGAGCCCAGGCGGAGTTGAGGAGAAAGAGCTTGCCCATGAACCCGGCTGTGGGAGGGAGCCCCACGAGGGCAAAGGCGCAGACGGCCAGAATGAAAGCAAGGATGGGTGATCGGGAGTACAGGCCGTTCAGGTCGTTGAGGACGAGATTGCGGCCGTCCGTGGACATGCGGCAGATGACCCAGAAACACGTGAGGTTCATGAGCAGATAGACCAGGCTGTAGAAACTTGCCGCGGCAAGTCCTTCGGGGGTGCCCGCAACGATTCCCAGGAGCACATATCCCGCGTGGGCCACGCTGGAATAGGCGAGCAGGCGCTTGAGGTCCTTTTGAACGAGGGCCACAAGGTTGCCGAAGGTCATGGATACGGCGGCAAGGACAGCGAGAATGGTGGTCACATGCATTCCCGGTTCGAGCAAGGTGGCGAAACGGATGAGCACCACCACGGCTCCAAGCTTGGGAAGAGTCGCGACGAAGGCAGCGGTTTCATTGCTCGCACCTTGGTAGACGTCAGGACACCAGAAGTGAAAGGGAAAGAGGGCGAGCTTGTAAAACAGGGCACAGAGGAAAAGCGTGAGCCCCAAAACGGCCATGGGATAATGGTCCAGGCTCCAGGAGACGTGCGCCAGCTCGAAAATGTAGGTGGTGTGATAAGCTGCCATGATGTAGGACAGGCCGTACATGGCAACGGCGGTCACCACAGCCCCGAAGATGATGTATTTGATGCCCGCTTCTGCCGACTGCTGTTTGTCGCGGTTGCGGAGAGGAATGAGGGCATAGAGGCTGTAGGATGAAATCTCAAGGGCGAGATAAATGGTGATGAGCTCCACACCGCTTGAGAGAAGCATCAGGCCGAAGGCGCTTATGGCGAGGAACAGGAAGTAGTCGGCCCTCTTTTCTTCCTCCACATGGGAAGGGTCGACGGCGTTGTATACCGCGATGGCAAAGCCGATGGAGATGGCGAGCTTGAAGAATTGAGACAAGGCATCCACCGAATAGGCCCCGTAAAAGAGGGTCCCGTTGGATCCG
>Ga0207421_10007234_pt1 | contig 11867 bp, 8 predicted proteins | sample SodLakKL_010_SED_4_FD_187542 | JGI IMG/M metagenome (GOLD analysis project Ga0207421, IMG submission 187542) | Alkaline sediment microbial communities from Lake Tanatar, Kulunda Steppe, Russia - 8KL_010_SED (SPAdes) (version 2) | ecosystem: Environmental > Aquatic > Non-marine Saline and... | reverse complement strand
TTACCAAAACACGCACCATTAATTACAGCACTTGATATTGGTGTTATGAGTATTCGTCAAACCAATACGTGGACGTTTTTTGCGTTAATGAATGGATTTGCATCTATTCAAAATGATGTCGTAACGGTTTTAGTTAACGCTGCTGAAGCAAAACAAAGTATTGATGCTGTTCAAGCTAAAAAAGAATTTGTTGAAACACAAAACCAATTAGAAAAAGCTACTGATGAAAAACAAAAGGTTGAAGCACGACTAGCTTTCAAACGAGCCAGAACTCGCTATTTAGTTACCCAACAGTAAACACAAAACAAAATACCAGAAAAAAGTAAAAAACGTTTCTATCTGCCTGTTTTGCCGAACACTGTAAGCACCCCTTTAGTTTTTTATTAAAAAAACAAAGACTGGTGCAGAAGCTTTGTCCCCTTTTTACCCAGAACTTTGTCCCTCGCGGACAAAGCCCCTTCCTTTTGTACGAAGAACTTTGTCCTTCACGGCCAAAGCCCCTTCCTTTTGCGTAAGCAAAAGGGAGGCAAAAGTGATGCAAAACTTTTGCTGAGGCAAAAAGACAGCGGAAGTCCTCTTGCTTCCTTTGTTTTTTCGTATGGAAAAATTGCGCAATTTTTCCGTACGAAAAAACAAAGGAAGCTTTTTCCTACGAGGACAAAGTTCTTCGTACAAAAGGGAAGGCGGAAAGCGAAAAAATTGCGCAATTTTTCCGTACGAAAAAACAAAGGAAGTAAAAAAGGTACAAGGCCTTAAAAAGCAAGGGCTAAAAGTGTAATATAGTAGACAATTGAGGTAAAACAAGCAAAAAAAATCTTTTTTTTTTTGCTCACTTGCCCTTGTACCCAGAACTTCTCCCATGCTTTTGCGTAACTTTTGCGTACAAGAGGGGACAAAGTTCTGCGTACAAGGGCAAAAGGTGTAACAAAATAAATATTGATCCGAAAAGTGTTTTCAAGCTTTTTTTAATATAACACTTTATTAAAAAGATTTAAAAAATATCTGCTATTGGAAAAAAAACAATAAAAGTTTTAAAAGCTATACATAATCCCTTTTAATTAACATTTCTTTCGCTTATTAGAACTCAAACCTTGGGTCGGTTATTTTAAAAATTTTTGAAAGCTTAAAATTAACAATCATGTTTATGTGAATATTAAAATTGTGTTTGTTTACTTTAATCATTAAACGATTGATTACTTAACATAGCATTTTATAATATGTTTATGAAATATAGTAATATATCTAATATAGCCAGGATAGCTCAGTTGGTTAGAGCATGCGATTGAAAATCGCAGGGTCACCAGTTCAAGTCTGGTTCTTGGCATAGATTTACAAACTTTTTCCGAAGCAAAGGTGACATCATAGTGTATAAAAGTTATTTATTGTTTAAATTAAATAATTTAAATCAACGTTTTGCGCAAAAGTTATGCAAAACTTTTACTTCCGTAAAAGGAAGGCGGACGGCGAACGGCGGCCATGTATTTTTAAAAATTATTTGTTTTGAAACGGCTACTTTGCTTCGAATAAGTAAACCAAAGGTTGTAAACATTTGCTGATAAAATTATTGGCGTAATAAAAAACTAACACGTTTATTTGCTTGCCTTGTATTAGCTTTGGTTTTTTTAGACGCACCATGCTCCAAAGGGGAAATAAGGGTTTGAAAATACTTATACATTCTTTTTTGCCTTGCTTCCCTGCTTTTACCCTCAATGCTTTTATTTGTAATTACAATTTTTTTTAATTAACACAAAGTTCTGCGTACAAGGCTTAAGCAAGGGGTGAAGAGCCAAAGGGTTATGCTCCGAAGAACCCTTACTTCCTCTGCTTTTACGCAACTTTTCCCTTCCCGCTTTCCGCCTTCCGCCGTCCGACTTCCTTTTACGGAAGTAAAAGGAAGGCGGAAGGCGCTTTGTCCCCGGGGGACAAAGTTCTTCGTACAAGAGATACAAAAGGGAAGCAAAAGTTGTACGCAGAACTTTGTCTCCCCTTGTACCCAGAATACGCAGAACTTTTGCGCGTCAGCAAAAGTGGAACAAAGCTTCTGCACAAGCCTTTGAATTGAAACAAAGGCCAAAAATTGCGCAATTTTTTTTTTTTACTTTTTTAGGGCAAAAGTTGCTCAAAGGAAAAAGTTGTGAAAGGGCACTTCAGAGCATAAATATAATTGTTTCAAACAGTATGGCTTATTGCCAAATTTCAAAAAATGAAATTAATCTTCATGTTCTTCAAACGGATCACGAAGATTTTTCGAAGGTGGACCAAATCCAACATACAGACAATAACCGGTAATACTTAAAACAAGACATCCAATAAAAATAGTAAAAAATAATGCGGAACTTTCCATAATGGTGAAATTAAATAAAAATAATAAATCGATTAATTAATTTCTGTTTTTTCAATGTAAAGAAAAATAGCTGTCATGGCAATAGCAGGGAATACCAGTCCAACTAATGGAACTAAAATAGACGGTAAATAAGATAGTGTCATAAAAAATAGTCTTTGGGTTGAAGTTAAATTGAAAAATTAATTAAAATAAAATAATCAGTTTGATTAATTAAAGCCTTTGCTTTTTCACAAAGGGAAAAACTTATAGATGTTCACTGATTATTTATTGTTAAAAAGTCAATTAACCAAATAAAAAAAGGTTAATTAAACTCACATAATAAAAAATATATTAAAAGTTCTGTGATTCGGTTTTAGCAAATTTGAAAAGATTAGCCAATATGAACAAACTTCAATTTGATAAATTAAATGGGCATGCATAACAATAGCAAACTTTTGCGTAACTTTTGCTGACACTAAACTTTTACTTACGTAACAGGAAGGCGGAAAAACCTTCGGAGCGCAAGGGCAAAAGGTGAGGGACAAAGTTTTTCGTACAAAAGGAAAGCGGGCTGCCTCAAAAAAACAAAGGGGAGGTCAAAGGGGCAAGGCACCAACTACAAAAGCAAACAACTCAAACATTGCGTCATTTGGGGTTATAATTTGTTGGTTTATTTGAGTCAATTTTAAATCAATTGATTTAACTCTGTGAACCAAGCCAACTTTAACTTGCAAGGGCAAAACCAATTGTTGAAATCTTTTTATTGTTGTTGAGTATTTGGATTACGACTAGGGTCATTCGACAAAAATCCAAAAATAAAAAGACTAACAAAAAAACTTACAACGGTGTATACAAAAATTTTTAACTTTAGCATTGCCCGTGTAAGCACATAGCCATCGTAGTGAATATTTACGAACAAAATTTTCTAACATTTCAAAATCATTCATTAAGCAGAACATCAAAAATATGGAAATAAATACAATAAAAATTTAAATTTTTAAAATCACTCTTGCTTCCTTTTTTTTTTCGTATGGAAAAAGTGCGCAATTTTTCCGTACGAAAAAACAAAGGAAGCAAGAAGTACAAAAGTGAAATCCCAAGGTTAAAATTCCTACAGCCGCTGTTGTTTTGTCCATTGTTAGCATGTGGCTGTGTGGAAAACAATATGGGCTGCACACAGCTTTGTAATTCTAATGTTAAAAATTTTTGCCTTGTTGGTTTCGCAAAGTGAGGTTTAGATTAAATAAATTTGAATAAATATTTTTGTTGTAAAGATTATTTGGACACAATAACTTTTGCGTACGCATTTTTTTAGCATGGGAGAAGTTCTGGGTACAAGGGAAAAGGCAGAAACAAAGCAAACAAAGAGCATGGGGAGCAAAAGTTGGCCTAGTAAAGGTTGATACAACAGGTTTTTAATTATGTGTCACTAAAATTGTGCCATATTTTAGTTACATATTTTTGATAGTTGCTATTTATCGTTGTTGTAACCAAGCTTGAGCTTCTAAATAATTGGTAGGCGCTAAACGAATAGCTTCACTCCAATAATCAGCAGCTTTATCATAAAGTAATTTGGCTACTTCAGATTGATATTTCTCGGTTGCTTGTTCTGCTCGATAATGATAAATAACAGCAATATTATTCAAGGCTTGTGGAAGAGTAGGATTCCTTTTTAAAGCTTGATAATAATATTCTAGCGCACGCCCGTGTTTTCCATTGCTTGTATGAATTAAACCAATATTATATAAAATATAACTTCGATCATAGGGATCTAATTCAAGTTTTAAAGCTTGATAATAGTTTTGTAAAGCTTCAGCATATTCACCTTCTGCTTGAGCAGATAAACCGTTTCGGTAATAAGTAAAAGCCTGTTTTTCACGATTGGTTGTTGGTAATACTTTAATTAAAATATCCGCAACAACAGTGAATGTTTTATCAATAAAATTATCATTTTTTTGTGAGCGTGGCATAGAGAAATTGGAGCAGCTTTGTAAAAATAAATATTGAATAAAATAAAAAAAATTCTTTGAATATAAAATCTTAATACATAAGATTTCAATTGAATTTAGGAATACAGATATGTATTTGGTTTATGTATGCCTAAACAAGGATGACATGACATTTGTATAAATATCAGCAGTCAAATCCATTTAGTATAAGGCATTTTATGTTTGTTACTAATGGCAAACCAACCCATTTGTTTACTTTACTAGCATAGTTTACTTAATGCAAAGCAAAGTAATCAACTTTGATGTCAACTTTGCTTGTTGTTGACATCAAACTTTGCTTATTATTGGCACCAAACTTTTGCTAAAAAGCGCAAAAGTTGCCAATATTTGCCATGCGTGCTTTTTTTTTTTTGTGATAGTTTTGTTAGGCACACATACGGTCTGTTTTGCCCCCTGTTGAGTCATTGCAAAAAACACAAAGGGGGCAAAACAGCAAACAAGGAAAAAATCAATTAAACTTTTGCACCGGTTAAACCTGCCCGAAAAAAACAAGCAATAAAACTAAACTTCAAAAGTTAAACCTCCAAATGGTCAATTTTTACCTAACACATAAAAAAATTGTGCTCAAGGGAAAAGGGGCACAAAGTTCTGCATACAAGGGTATAATTAGAAGGGGTAAACAAAATAAAAACCTTTACGTTATCCACCGACTGCAACAATACGTGCAATAAAGAACGACCACGTTGTGGCAATACCTCCTAATAAATAATGAGCAACACCAACAGCACGACCTTGTGTAATACTTAAGGCACGTGGTTGAATGGCAGGTGCAACTTTAAGTTTATTATGAGCCCACACAATTGATTCAATCAATTCTTGCCAATATCCACGACCACTAAATAAGAACATTAATGAGAAAGCCCATACAAAGTGAGCTCCTAAGAAAATTAAACCGTAGGCTGATAAAGCGGAACCGTAAGATTGAATAACTTGCGCTGATTGAGCCCATAAAAAGTCACGTAACCAACCGTTAATTGTATTTGCACTTTGAGCAAAGTTACCACCTGAAATATGAGAAATACCAGATGAACTAACCGTTCCCCAAACATCTGACTGCATTTTCCAACTAAAGTGGAAGATAGCAATACTTAATGAATTGTAGTTAAACTAAAATCCCAGTTTCTGGGAATCTTGTCTTCAAAACCGGACGTGAGACTTTCACCTCATCCGGCTCCTGCAAAATATACCACAATAAAACTATTTCCTTGGATTGGTTTCTTAAGGTCTACCATACTTAATATTGTCGTTAAAAGTTTTATTAACATGACACTGACGATGCAACAATTGAATATTAGCATATGTATCAGGCCCACCTTGTGATTTGGGTACTATATGATCGATTTGCCAATTCGGCATATCCCCATATTCGAATGGTTTGTCACAATAAGTACATTTTCCTTTTTGTCTTCGATATAAGTTTCCAATACGTGTTGGTAGCCAGGAAGTTAAACGTTTCGACCGTTTGACCCAGTATAAATTATGGCTGAATGGTGATTCATCACCAACGATTTTAATATATTTTTTACTGGCTACCCAGGACATATGAGGCAGGAAATTCGTAATGGTTTTTCCATCACGGTCCTTAGTACTTCCGACAAAAATCCAATTGTCCTTATGTGTGACCCCATTGAAAACATACGTTTTTTTTGATGGGAAAAACTTTTGTTTCCAATAAAGACGTCCTTTCCTAGATCGTCTAAAAGCCCAAGCACGGAGTTTGCGAAAAATTTGATCATTCATGTAAGAAAAAGTTTTCGAACATTCACAAAATCTGTAATAATTTGCCCACCCAATAACTTTAGGTCTTAATGCACGAATTAGGACATAGGAACTACTCGATTTATGGTTTTGAATTACTTCGCGAAGGTTTCTCAAAAATAGAATGCGTTTGTGTTTAGCAGGAACAATTTTTGTTTTATATCGATCCGTTTTGACTTTTCGTATTTGAATAATCTGGAATCCTAAAAATAGAAATCCGTTTCTACCATCACGTAATGCGCTTTTATCTTTATTGAGTTCCAAACCAACATCGCGGAGCCATACCTCTGTTTCTTGGATACAAAGTTCCAGAATATGTTTGTTACGATGAATTAGCACAAAATCGTCTGCATAGCGAATGACCGTTAATGCCTTTTTCTTCGTTGCCGACCCATTATTTGCATTAGGGTGGGGTTTAGGCAAAGACACTACGTAATTTTTCAAATGCGTTTCTAATCCATGTAAAGCAATATTAGCTAATAGAGGAGAAATAATTCCACTCTGTGGCGTACCTTCACTGGTAGCTCGAGGAATCACGTTTTGATGTTTCGAATCATTTGCATAACCTTCCATGATTCCAGCTTTTAACCAAGCTTTCACTTGTTTGCGCATTAGAGGGAATGTTTTCAACTTCTTTAGTAGAGCATTGTGATTAATTTTATCAAAGCATTTTTTAATGTCAGCATCATAAACCCATTTAGGAGTATTATGGTGAAGCGATAGGAAAATTGCTTCGATAGCATCGTGACACGAACGCCCTGGTCTAAACCCATATGAGTTTGGTTCGAATTCTGCCTCCCATTGAGGTTCGAGAGCTAACTTTGCCAAAGCTTGTTTAGCCCGATCTTTTATGGTAGGAATACCAAGTGGTCGCATTTCTGCTTGGCCTGGTTTTGGAATCCAAACTCTTCGAATGGGAGAAGCTTTTCCATCTAATTTTAGATTACGAGCAATATCCATCTTGGCTTCAGGACTTGAGATCATTTTACGGTCAATACCAGCCGTCGATTTACCCTTATTACGGGTAGTAACGATGTGCATTGCCACTAATTTAGCAGCTAAACTATTAATTAAATATCTTTGTAACTTGCGTACCTTTTCTCCCTTTCCAGTTCGACTAGCTTTATAGATTCTATGTTGTAATTTACTGACGTGGGAGTAAACACGACCCCAAGGAACATTGTTCCAGTTGTGTGTCGACCTTACGTCGTTTCTAGCATGTTGTATGATTTTAGAACTGCTCATAATGAATACAATTATAACAGAATCTGGGTTGTTTTGCGCAGCATACGTCAGCATATATATCTCACTTTCGCAAGATATCATTGGCTTCTTATGCCTTTCCTAAATCCAAGGGGCATGAGGTTTTGGTAAGTAAACCCACGCGTACATTGTATGCAATGTATGCAAACCCGTATGGATTTTCCAACGTTCCGTTATGCGTTTTGTGTAGCTTTAGCTGCCTACATTACTCCTCTTTCATAATCTTAATATTGACAAGTTTGACGTGCATTGGACGAGATGCCTGTCGTCTTTATTAATAAAGGTACCTCTAAGCTTGTTTTGGTACAAGAAGCTTAAATAGGGTCAGCGTTACATATCTACTTGCTCTTATTCTTTGCTAAACTCAGTTTGGTTACCATTTCAAACCTACAAGACACAAGAGGTCCTGTGAAACTCACACAGGGGAAGATTTCCACTTCCTCCGACATAACAGTTAGGAACCACGCGCAATAACTAACCATGTTAGTTATGCGGAAGCTCCCCCCACACTTCCTAAAATTGATAAACGAGCCGTAGCTGATTTCTCAGTTTCAGTTACTGTGAGAACGTGTCGCACCATCCAGAACAAGCCTAAAAAAATATGATCCCAAGCAGACACTTGACAAGTACCACCTCGTCCCGGTCCATCACAAGGGAAACGGAAACCTAAGTTTGCTTTATCAGGAATTAAACGTGAACTGCGTGCAAATAATACACCTTTTAATAAAATTAAAACTGTTACATGAATAGTGAAAGCATGGATGTGATGAACCAAGAAATCCGATGTACCTAATTCAATAGGCATCATGGCAACTTTGCCACCAACAGCAACCACATCTCCACCCCACGTAACACTTGTGCTAGCTAATGCATTTGGAGCTGTAAAACCGGGAGCAGCAGTATGCGTTTTTTGAATCCACTGGGCGAATACAGGTTGTAATTGAATCGCTGTATCAGAAAACATATCTGCTGGACGACCTAATGCACTTAATGTATCATTATGAATGTAAAGTCCAAAACTGTGGAAACCTAAGAAAATACAAACCCAATTTAAATGGGAAATAATCGCATCACGGTGACGAATCATACGATCCAATAAATTGTTGTAGTTATTTGTGGGATCATAGTCACGCACCATAAAAATAGCGGCATGCGCTGCGGCTCCAACTATACAGAAACCACCAATCCAGTTATGGTGTGTAAATAACGATAACTGTGTTGCATAATCAATTGCAATATATGGATATGGAGGCATTGCATACATGTGATGAGCTACAATGATTGATAATGAACCAAACAAAGCTAAATTAATAGCTAATTGAGCATGCCATGATGTTGTTAAAATTTCGTAAAGTCCGGTATGACCTTCACCAGTGAATGGACCTTTATGCGAATCTAAAATTTCTTTCATCGAATGACCAATACCCCAATTTGTTCTGTACATGTGACCTGCTATGATAAATAAAACCGCAATCGCTAAATGATGGTGAGCCGTATCACTTAACCATAAACCGCCAGTTACTGGATTTAAACCACCTTGGAATGTAAGGAAATCGCTATATTCACCCCAATTAAGTGTGAAAAATGGCGTTAACCCTTGTTTAAAACTTGGGTACAGTTGAGCCATTAAACTTGGATTTAATACTAATTCATGAGGTAAAGGTATTTCTTGAGCATCAACACCTGCGTCTAATAATTTGTTAATTGGTAAAGACACATGAATTTGATGACCTGCCCAAGCTAAAGATCCTAAACCCAGTAATCCGGCTAAATGGTGGTTTAACATCGATTCTACATTTTGAAACCATTCAAGTTTTGGTGCACTTCGGTGATAGTGGAAATAACCAGCAAAAAACATAGCGGCTGCCATTACTAAACCACCAATGGCTGTTGAATAAAGTTGTAATTCAGTTGTAATACCACTGGCACGCCATAGTTGGAAAAAACCAGAAGTAATTTGAATACCTTGGAAACCACCACCTACATCGCCGTTTAAAATTTCTTGACCTACAATTGGCCATACGACTTGTGCACTTGGTTTAATATGCGTGGGATCACTTAACCAAGCAACATAATTTGAAAAACGAGCACCGTGGAAATACATACCTGATAACCAAATGAAAATGATTCCTAATTGACCAAAATGTGCACTAAAAACTTTACGTGAAATTTCTTCTAAATCAGTGGTTTGAGAATCAAATTCGTGAGCATCGGCATGTAAATTCCAAATCCATGTTGTAGTCGATGGACCTTTTGATAATTGTTTTGAAAAATGGCCAGGTTTTGCCCATTTTTCAAAACTTGTTTCTACTGGATTACGGTCAACAACAACTTTTACTTTTTTAGCTTCACGTTCTGCGGGACTAATTGTCATTTTTTATGGCGAACAAAATTATGAAATACTAAGGTACTAAATCATTTAGTCTTTAAGTTAAATTGAAACAGCAAAACATCCCAAGCAGGAACGTTTCATTGATTTGCTTTGTTTATTTATTTTGCCTGTGGCTTGCTTTTTAATAACCGCTTGTACAACTTGTATACCACCTTCGGAAACAGTCAAAAACCCTAGGGTTTTTTGCATAGCTCCCCAAGGGAAGGGGTCTTGCTTTCTTTGACCTTGAAAAAGGCGCACGGCCTTGAAAAAAGAGGCACAAAGGCACAAAGAAGCACAGTTTGTCATAAAAGTTGTACAAGTTATGCGACTGCCTGCCTGAGCGTTGCTTTGACACAACCCTAAAAGTTATGCTAGGCAAATCAACACCAACTTTTGCGTTACGCTCCGAAGGTTTACCTCAAAAAAAAAGCCTTTGAATTGAAACAAAGGAAGCATGGGCCGAAAGGCTACAGAGCCTTATTGTAATAATATACATATGAAGACCTATTAATAAAAGATTAACAAAACCAAAATCACATGTTTAATATTTGAACTTAATAAAACTTTTGCAACAAAGTTAAAAAAAGAAGTATTCAACTGATAATTGGGGTGTTTGTGATATATGATTGGCCCCCTTCCCTTGCCCCCCCATGGTTCAACTTTTGCACCTCTTGTACCTCTTGTACCTCTTGTACCTCTTGTACCTCTTGTACCTCTGGCTTCCTTTGTTTTTTCGTATTCTGGATACAAGGAGGAACGAAGTTCTGGGTACAAGGGTAATAAAACGGGGGGCTAAAGTTCTGGGTACACGGGTAATAAAACGGGGGGCCAAAGTTCTGGGTACACGGGTAAGCTAATTGTTGTGACATAATTGGTGTCAAATAAAAATAGCAATATTCGGCTTCGGCGAAAAGGGTAAATAAAAATGCAACCTGTTTTAGGTTGCTTTAAAAATTTTGTTGTATGACATTGAAAGTGTGTTGCACCGGGTAAAAACTTATGCGGCTTCCGCCTTTCCCCATGCTAAAAAAATACGTACGCTCCGAAGGAGCGCAAGGGCAAAAGATGGGGGACAAAGTTCTTCGTACAAAAGTTTGACATAAATACGACCCTTAGATCCCGACGTGCGCCTCTCGATGCATCCTGCTCAAACAATTAGCATTCCCTTTTCAGTTATCTAGTCCTAACCGAAGTTAGTTCCTAGTTTCGAGTCGCGAATTAAATACACCGTATACACTTATTATTCGAATGGGGGTGGCGTAAACGGATATTTACGTATACACTCACTATAAATTAGATGAATCTTTATCATGTAATTCTGTTATGTCTCCCAGAAAGTACCCAGCGGTAAAAAATGCTTTGTGGTTTCAATTCCGGGTAACACGAAAGGTAGGTCTGCGTTGGGCAATTTATCAGCAAATTGCCCAACACAATCGTAATACCAAGCATCACCGCCAATGTTTATTCGTAATAGAGGCATCATCCACCTAAGACAAGCAGAAACTCCATTTCGTTCACCAGTTTATCTACTGGGTTCAGTGTTTTCATTAACAAACTGGCTTTTATATAAGACAGCCATACAGAAGCATTTGGCCACGGAGGTTTAGGTTTGCATTCTATTTTTTTGCCCTAAGTAGATTTGTTAGTTTCAATTGCAGTTGTTTTTACGTATAGGATTAATAAAAATGATGTTGGAATCAGAATAAACAATGTAACTGCCATAACACCTAAGATATTAATTTCCATTTATAAAATAACTACTTTAAATTCAATGAGTTTGGATACCTCAAATGAATCCTTGTCTTTTTTGCCTTTGTTAATCCTTTTATTTTGCCCCCCAGTTTTATTACTTTTGTACCTAGAATACGCATTTTTATTACTCTTGCGCTCCGAAGGTTTGTTATAATAAAAAACAAACTTTTGCCTCTTTTACCCAGAATACGCAGAACTTTTGCGCAATTTAAATTTAAAAGCTGGGCCTCTTCCCTTGTACCTCTTGCACGAAGAATACGCACAACTTTGGCGCAATTTTTCCGCTTTCCGCCTTCCCTTTTGTACGAAGAACTTTGTCCTCGTAGGACAAAGCTTCCTTTGTTTTTTCGTACGGAAAAATTGCGCAAAAGCAAGAGGACTTCCGCAA
>Ga0207421_10007232_pt1 | contig 11867 bp, 8 predicted proteins | sample SodLakKL_010_SED_4_FD_187542 | JGI IMG/M metagenome (GOLD analysis project Ga0207421, IMG submission 187542) | Alkaline sediment microbial communities from Lake Tanatar, Kulunda Steppe, Russia - 8KL_010_SED (SPAdes) (version 2) | ecosystem: Environmental > Aquatic > Non-marine Saline and... | reverse complement strand
CTGTTAGGTGAACAAACTGGACTCGGATTGGCTTATGGAGTTTTTGGCCATTTCAGCAACGGGATTTTGCTGGCAATTTTATATGCCGGCATTGCTCCCTCGCTTTGGGGTCCGGCGTGGATCAGGCCGTATATTTTCATCACGGCACAAACCGTAGCCCTTGTCTGGTTCTTTATGTTCCCGCTTGTGGGAGCCGGAGTAGCCGGATTAAATGCAGGGGTTGATATGGCAATAGGCTCTATGGTTCGTCACTGGGTTTATGTGATACCTTATATCTTCATCATCAATAAGGGATTGTTTCCAAAAACAGCCTCCTGACATTTGGTCTAAACATATTGTAATGACACCCTCCGCTTGGCGGATGGGTTGTCATTCTTTATATGTTTGCATTGATTTGAAGCGTAATAAATTGACTGAATTCTCGAGATTTCGAATTTATTATTAGAATATGACAGTGTTGCGCCACCTGTATACCTCTATCTCCGTATATTTATAAAGACAGGAAATTGAAGAGATTTTTTTCAATGAATGCTCACATTTATCAACCTCAAGTGATACGATCCCATCACTTGTAGCAATGAAAAGCATCCCAAGGAATTGGGATGCTTTTTTCATTTCATATACTGTTCAAAAAGTGATTTTTGCCTGAACACCAGCACTTCCATATGGGGTAACCCATGGGTTCACGGAAAAATCTGAGGCTGTACCTTCAGCGTCTCTCCTTTTTTCCGAACTCCTCCATCTTGGCGTCCCTTCTCTGTCAAAACGTGTCCAGTAGGAAAGATTTGCTATTCCTGTGCCAATCAGGCTCCCCACAATTACATCAGAGAGATGGTGACGGCCATCTCTAATCCGGGATGACGTTATATAGAATGCAGATCCCATCATTACAGCCTGGCCCGCTAACCCCGCACGGCGGCTTCTTGACGTAGCCCCTTCACCCCAAACGTAGCGTCCACCAATAACCAATGATGCATATCCAAACAGGTTAAACGAGTGTGAACTATGGCCTGAAATAAAGCTTTTCCTTCCATCATTGTAAAGTTTTTGGGCTTCATCGGGATCCTCATCAAGCGGCAGCTCGCGATAGCCATCGCAAAAGGGTTCAATCGCCGATGGCGGTGAATCCGGACAGTGAAAACGAAGAGCACGTTCTCTGAAGTCTGGACGAAGCCGGCCAAAAAATGGTTTGGACAACTCTGTTACTGCAGCAGTAAGCGCCACCGTTTCTGCATATCCAATAATGGTATTGTGAAAATGATGAGCTGAACCGCCGTTTCCCCTCCACTCCAAACCTTCCATCGTGATCAGTGCCCCTCCAAAACCAATCAGCAATCGATGTATCCAATACTCAGGTACAGTTTCACCCTCACCATGTTCAAGGTATGGTTCGCTAAATGTGTCATCTCCAAAAATAGCCGCCGGATTGTTAGGATCGAAAGACGGCCCTACTCTCGCATCCCATGAGGGTGTTATACCTTTTCCAATAATGTACCCGGTGGTTCCTCCAGCAATTAAAGCGTAATCGAGAAGGTATCGTTGGGTCCACCAGCCTGAATGGTTTTCATTTCTAAACTTCAGATTAGAAAACCCTGTCACTCTTTCAGCTTCTGATTGATTTGTGAAGTAAAAAGAGTTTGAGATGTAGCCGTCTACGTTCGTTTGGGCTGCTGAGGTAAGCCAGAACCCCCCGGCGATAAAAAAGAGCCAAACTGAAAAAAACCGTTTATACATTGTGAAATGGATTAAATCTTATCAGTCAATTTCTTAAAAAATACAAAACCTGTGATTTATGTCTATCCACTCCGGATTAGCGTCATCACACTACAGTTCGTCCTGAGTGCCAGAGGCACGGAGCACATCGTAACCCCTGGGGCCCGTGGCATCCCTATTAGACACAAATCAACATAGAACCAAAAGTATTTTCACTTTATGGATTTCTCAGATTTACAACTTTTTGCTTAACCGTATACCTCTTCGGGTTATTTTGATACGATTGAGTTCTGAATATTTGATTTGGCTTGCTTATGTTCCACATGCCGGTAAACCATTCAGGCCAATTTTAAACGATTACACTAGTTCAGGCTTCAGGGTATATGTGACGATATCCTCAGTTAGATCCAACCTCAAACCAGATTCAGATTAGACATGGAAAAAGTTCGTTACCGTTTTCAACTGCACAACTCAATATTCAAACAGATACTAATCCTGGTGCTCGCCTTTCTGATGCTGCCGGCCATTCTCTATTCACAAACTCAAACTTCTCCCACCGATGGCATGAAAGAGAACACTCCCGGTGTTCATGCCCTTACCAATGCAACTATTGTAACTTCTCCGGGAAATGTTCTTAATGGCGCTACATTGATCATTCGTAATGGCGTGATCGAAGCCCTTGGCAGTGATATTCAGATTCCCGCCGATGCGCGGGTTTGGGACATGGAGGGTAAAACTCTCTATCCCGGTTTAATTGATGCGCATTCAAATGTTGGAATGAAAGACCCGCGCGTGGAACTTGATCGCGGTTCTCTGTCGTGGAACCCGCACCTGAGGGCACACCTCACGGCTGACGGTGAATTTAACACTGACGATGACAGCAGTGAATCACTTCGATCACAGGGTTTCACAACAGCTCTGTCTGTACCGCCACTGGGTATCTTTCGCGGAGAGGCCGCAGTAATGGATCTGAGTGATCGCGAAGTGGCCGACCGCCTGGTACGAAGTAGTGTAGCTCAATCGGTAAATTTAACACGAGGCTGGCAATTTGGATTCTCCTATCCCACTTCCCCTATTGGAGTAATTGCTCTGATCCGTCAAACACTTTATGATGCAGATTGGCACGAAAGAGCTCATCAGGCCTATGACAGAAACCCTGCCGGGCTGCAGCGGCCGGAGTCTAATGCTGTGCTGGCCTCGCTTCGGGATGCCATTCACGGAGAACAGCCGCTTCTTTTTCAAACCAGAAGTGATGAAGAAATTCTGCGTGCACTTCGCTTTACAGAAGAGTTCAACATTACACCATGGATTCGGGGCAGCGGCCATGAATACAGGGTTATTGACGTGCTTAGTGAGCGCAATGTACCGTTAATCCTTCCTTTGGCCTTTCCCGACAAACCGGATACTGCAACGCCTGAAGACGCCTTGAATGAAGACCTCTCCGACCTGCGCCACTGGTACCTCGCTCCGGAAAACCCTGCAAGGCTGGCAGAAGCAGGCATCAACTTCTCATTTACCACAGACGGACTTGAAAACAGATCGCACTTTTTGCGCAATCTCCGTAAAGCAGTTGAACTGGGGCTTTCAAAAGAGACCGCTTTGGCGGCACTCACTACCAACCCCGCAAACCTGCTTGGTATTGACGCCACTCACGGTTCTCTTGCAACCGGGAAAAAAGCAAATATCACAGTAGCTGATGGTGATCTTTTTAAAAACGATACCAAAGTTATAGATGTGTGGGTTGAAGGTTCGCGTTACAGCATCACCAAAGAAGATCAGGTAGATCCAAAAGGGAACTGGCAAATTGTTTCAAGCGACGGAACCATTGATGGTGAATTGAATGTAAAGGAAACACGCCCCGGCCGTCTTGGAGGAACCATCACCATTAATGATAGTGAAATTGAGCTCAAATCTGCTTCTGTACACGACGCTTCACGACGCTTAAGGGTTGATTTTCCGGGCAATGAACTTGGCCTGAGCGGCCCGGTCCGTTTAACGGCCTCCCTTTCCGGTGAAACCTTATATGGGTGGGCTGAAGTAACCGGCCAGGATCGTATTCAGTGGACAGCCAACCGAACCGCGCACGCCGAGACTCCTGAAAAAGATGAGAAAGAGCCCACTGTCCGTGAGCTGGTGCTTGCCGATTTGCGCCCCAATATGGAATACGGTCGTAAATCCATTCCTGCACAGCCACAGCATGTTTTGGTTCGAAATGCTACCGTTTGGACAATGGGCCCCGACGGTATTTTGGAAAATGCCGATCTGCTGGTAACACGTGGAAAAGTTGTGGAGGTTGGCCAAAACCTTCGCGCACCCCGTAATGCGGTTGTGATCGATGCCGAAGGCAAGCATGTCACTCCCGGACTGATTGACGCTCACCTCCACTCGGGTGTGGATGGAGTGAATGAGACCGGCAATGCCATTACGGCCGAGGTGCGAATGGGAGATGTACTGAACATCAATAACATTTGGATGTACCGGCAACTTGCCGGCGGGTTGACTACAGCACACGTCATGCACGGATCGGCTAACGCTATCGGAGGTCAAAATGTTCATATTAAAATGCGATGGGGTGCTCTGTCGGATGATCTGAAAATTGAAGGTGCCCCCCGAACCGTTAAGTTTGCACTGGGTGAAAATCCAAAAAGAGTTGGCAGCGACCGCTATCCGAATACAAGAATGGGAGTTGAACAAATTATAGCCGACCGTTTCCGGATGGCCCGCGATTATGAGGCACGCTGGAATGAGTGGGAAAGCAACGGTTCCGGAATACCACCAAGAAGAGATATTCGCATGGATGCGATCGTGGATATATTGAATGGTGATATTTTGGTTCAATCACATAGCTATCGTCAGGATGAAATTCTGATGCTGATGCGGCTCGCCGAAGAGTTCGACTTTACAGTGAAAGCTTTTCATCATGGAGTTGAGGCGTATAAAGTAGCACCTGAATTGGCGAAGCATGGCGCCGGTGCCGTGGTATGGTCCGATTGGGGAGCTTTCAAGATTGAAGCTTATGATAAAACTGTTTATAACGCTCGATTACTGCATGAAGCAGGGGTTGTAACGTCACTTCATTCCGACAACAGCCAGATTGCCACAAGAATGAACTGGGAGGCCGCCAAAATGGTGCGTGCAGGTGTAGATCCTGAAGTGGCAATGTCGATGATTACAAGCAGCACAGCCAAACTTCTCGGAATTGATGACAAAGTTGGTTCACTCGAACCCGGAAAAGATGGCGACTTTGTAATATGGAACGGCGATCCTCTCTCCACATTTACCAAAGCCGAACAGACATGGATCGATGGACGTAAATATTTCGACCTGAAAGAAGATGCACAGCTTCGAAGAGATATTGAAAAAGAGCGTGCTCAATTGATAAGACTGATCATGGAGGAATGAAATGACTAATCAGAACATGCCTCAACGCTCTCTTATGAAATTCAAAATGAACGTAAAATCCACAAATATCATGAAGAATTCAGTTTTAATAATGTCGCTTCTTATGGTGTGTATGTTAACAGCACCTGAACTGAACGCCCAAACTCCTGCGGCCAAACAGAGTGAGCCTATAGCACTGGTTGGCGGAACCATCCACACGCTGACAGGTGATGTAATCGAAAATGGCACCATCCTGTTCGAGGATGGAGTAATCACCGCAATTGGCACTGGTGTAACTCTTCCTGAGGGAACCCTTCAGGAAGATGTGTCGGGCAAGCATATCTATCCCGGACTCATTGATTCCTGGAGCCAGATGGGTATTTATGAAATTGGTGCGGTGGATATGACTACAGATATCAACGAACAGGGGCTTGTTAACCCAAACGTTATGGTGGAACGGGCCTTTAATCCTGAAAGCCGCTGGATCGGTGTAGGGCGCTCTGCCGGCGTGCTCACCTCAGTTACAACTCCCGGTGGCGGCCTGGTTGCCGGTCAGTCGGCAGCCATGAAGATGGACGGCTGGGCCTGGGATGAGATGACGCTAAAGTCGGGTGTAGGATTGATTGTAAACTGGCCAAACCCAAACAATCAGAATAATTATACCCGCCAGCTCACAGAGCTGCGAAGTGTATTTGCGGATGCAAGAGCATACAGAACCGCACGCAATGCGATGGAAGCCGGCAGTGCATCACATCATGATTTTGACTCCCGCTGGCATGCGATGATTCCGGTGTTTGATGGTGACCGGCCGGTAGTGGTTAGTGCAAACGAAGTTCGCCAGATCCAGGATGCGATAACCTGGGCTGAAGAGGAGGATGTTCGCCTGATAATTCTCGGTGGCCGAGACGCCCATATGGTTGCCGATCACCTTCGCAATAAGAGTATTCCGGTAATCATAACAGCTATTCTTAACTCTCCCAATCGGGATTGGCAAGGGTATGACTCTATCTATGCACTACCCTCAATGCTTTTTAATGCAGGGGTTCAATTTGCCATTGCCGGCACATCGAGTGCACCCTATGCCAACCGCCTTCCGTATGAAGCCGGTGCCGCTGCAGCATACGGACTTCCGGAAGATGAAGCCCTTAAGGCGGTTACCTCATATCCTGCTGCAATTTTGGGGCTTGATGACCGTATTGGCACACTTGAAACCGGAAAAGATGCCACGCTTCTGATCACAACCGGAAATCCGATTGAGTACAGCACGCAGGTAGAGCAGGTATATGTTCAGGGAAGAAAGAGCGATATGATGGATATACATCGCCAGCTTTATCAGAAGTATCACGAGAAAGTGGAGCAAAGCAGGTCGGAAAGATAGAGTAATAACACCTGTCAGCCGGCTCATTTATAACTTGAAGAATTAGTAATTAACTTGAGTTTCAAGGTAAGAGCTTATTAATGAGTGTCCCTCTTTGAAGCTACCGTGTGTACACATTTTTAGAAAATTGCAAATTGGCGGGCAGTAGTAGCGTCGCTCTACTCCGTGACCGGATGCCCGCCGATCTTTCCAAAAAATGCCTTGTCTTTTCGACCGCCCCAAAGGGATCCCTTACGGGGGAAGCCCGTTTTTTAGGCTGGAGTGGAGCTCATCTTTTCCCCGCGTTAGCGCTCCGAGCGATAACGATCTCCATGAAATGAAATCTCCCTGTTATCGGCAGGAGCCCTTTGGAGCGTTGTTTAAGGTAGTCCCCATCACAAGGCTCCTCTTTTATCCCACGAAGCGAAGCGCAGTGAGATCTCTCCACGCGTTCCCCGCCAGAAGGCGGGTCACTTGGTCGAGATGACAGTAGCGTTTTATAATCAGAAAGACCGGCATATAAGAATCCCAACCACGCAGGATTCAGTCTCACACCGGCACGCAATGAATGCGTTGTAACTGGATTGGTGGGCTGGTGGACCGTCCCTATACACTGTACGAGATGCCCGCAAACTATCCCACCATCACTCTTGTCATGCTGACGAATCCCGACAATGCTTTTCTGTCGGGATGAGGAAGTATCTCCTTTTTCTAAATCAAATTTAGGGTCAAACCACATTTTTACGGTTCTCTTCGGGAATAAAGTCTTGAATTCTTTCCAGTAATACACCGTGAATTTCAGGATTACCTGTGACAATACGCTGCCCAAACAGCCAGCCATCGCCACCGTTCCAGTCCGATATCACTCCTCCGGCTTCCTGAATAATTAGCGTCGCAGCAGCCACATCCCAGGCATGCAGGGAGTACTCAAAAAAACCGTCGAAGCGTCCGCATGCAACACAGCACAGATCAAAGGTTGCAGCGCCGGGCCGCCGGATGCCCTGAAGTTCTCCCATCAAGTGGCGAAACAGTTTCAGATAGGGATCCACAACAGAGAGGTCATTATAAGGGAAGCCTGTACCTACAAAAGCATCTCTTGGATTTGACGTGTTTGATACGGTTATTTTTTCGCCATTTAACCAGGCACCTTCACCCCTAACAGCTGTAAACTCTTCATTCCGGTTTACTTCAATCACCACACCCACTTTGGGTTGCCGGTTCTCCCAGAGCGCAACAGAGACGCAATATACAGGAAAATCGTGGGCAAAATTGGTGGTGCCGTCAATCGGATCCACAATCCATGTTCTTGCATGGGATAAGTTCTCATGCGCTTCGGTCTCTTCAGCCAATATTTCATCAACCGGAAAGCTCTCCCGGATCACCTCTAGAATTCTCTTCTCTGTCTCAATATCTGCATCCGTCACGAGGTCATGATAGCCTTTTTCGCGCGTGTTCAAAGATTTATTCTGATACTCCCTGATGGTTTTGACACCGACACGAGCGGCTTTTAAAGCGATATCGAGATCTGTATTCACTTCTCCCCTTTCATTTTATATTCAAAAATACCGCTGCCGGTACTTGGTCCCTTTTTCAAAAAATCCGGATCGTCAAAGAGTTCATCAGCTGATGTTTTTTGAATTCTGCTGCTCTCTTTTTGAATCTTGGTCAGCATTTTCATCATCTTCATTTTCTCATCGCCCTCAGCCACTTTAATTTTTCCTGAAATATCTCTGCGCTTTCTCTCAAAATAGTAGTGCCTCAGAGGTTTCATGGTTGACTTTGCGGTTTTATAAGGGTTTTTATCGCGCTTAAATTCCGTGCCTGTTTTTAAGGCGTGTTTGTCACTTACTGAATATCGCTCCAGCATAATATCGCCTACCAGCGATGGATACGGCTGTTCGCGGTTTGTATAGTGATCAACTGAAATCTCTTTTTGGTCGAGATGACGCTGAATGATATCGAGATAAAACGCTTTCAAATCGGAATCTTCGAAATGATCGTCGCCTACATTGTGGCCGATAAACCGGATCATATTTTCTCCATAAACAAGCATCAGCCGGATCACTTCCATTTCATACTGAGGGCGCTTAACCGACCTGATCTCGGGCTTGGACTGCCGGCTCACTCCGGGCATTTCAGCCTCCCCTCTTTCATGCGGAGGTGTAACCGCCCTGGCCTGTTGGCTATATGATCTGCGGGTCTTTTTTTCAGCCAGAATCTTATCCAGCTGCTGAAACAGTTCCCTGTCGCTCCCTTTTCTGTACTTTTGAGTCTTTTGATGAAGGTGCTGAACATACACCTGCCGGTCCAGCTCTTCAGGTATCAGCGAAATGCTTTCCAGAACACCTCGGATTGTTGAGGTGCGATCGCCCGGCCGATCCATTCGGCCCTCCTTCTCCGCCTTAAGTATAGAAAATGTTACAAAATCTTCTGCGTGTTTTCGCTTGAATTCAATGAAGGAGTCCCTTCCAAACTGTTTCACAAAAGAATCGGGATCTTCTCCATCCGGCAGTTCCATTAAAAACACTTCCATTCCCTGTTCCAGGGCGATGTTCATTCCCCGCTCCATCGCTTTTTGCCCGGCACTGTCGGCGTCATAGATCATCACGATCCGGTTGCCATAGCGCTGTAAAATTTTGATCTGTCCTGAAGTGAGTGAAGTACCGCTGGATGCCACTACATTCTTAATACCGTGCTGGTACATGGTTATCACATCCGTATATCCCTCTACCAGGATAACTTCTCCCTCCTTGCGAATCTCATTTTTCGCAAAGTTTACGCCATACACCACCTCACTTTTGTTGTAGACCGGGGTTTGTGCCGAATTGATATATTTGGCCGTTTTTTTTCCCTCATCCAGAATACGGCCGGCAAAAGCGATCACTTTCCCGGAGGGATTGAAAATCGGAAACATCAGCCGGTTTCGAAATGTATCGTAAAAACCATCTTCCCGCTGGCTCACCTTCACCAGGTCGGCTTCTGCCAGGTACTCTTCCGGTATCCCCTCTTTTTGTGAGGATTTAAGCAACTCAGAATCACCTGGTGCATAACCCAGGCCAAATGTTTTTATAATTTTTTTATCGTACCCGCGATTATCCAGGTAGGTACGGGCTTTAAGCGCCTCTTCCGACTCCATAAGCTGCCGGTGAAAAAAGAGTCCTGCAAATTTAAGTGCATGATAGATCCCTTCACGCTTGCGCGTATTTTCATCTTCTCCTTCAACATGTTCATCGGGGATATCAATTCCGTATCGGTCGGCCAGCGAGCGCAATGATTCCGGAAAACTGATCCCTTCCATCGCCATTACAAAACTGAAAACATCCCCGCTTTCTCCACAACCGAAACACTTATAGATACCCAGGTTGGGTGTGACGTGAAAAGAGGGGGTTTTCTCATTGTGAAACGGACACAGTCCAACAAACCCGCTGCCGGATTTTTTGAGCTTCACATAATCTCCCACAACCTCCACTATATCGGCGGTCTGTTTGATCTCCTCTTTTTTGTCGTCTGTAATCATAGATTAAAATGATAGTAAAAAGTGGAGCCCTCACCAATTTAAAAAGGCGAAAAACCGGTCCTCTTCGAATTCAATTTGCCGTATCAGGATGTTTACGCTATTATCCTTCCAGGATGATCTCAAAAGATACTTCTAATCAATTTTTTATTTTGATGTATCTGAAAAAATAACGCTGTTCGGCATCAAATAATTTTCAACTCTATTCAGTAATGAAATTAACTGCGGTCATAGGAACTACCTTTATTATAGTTGTAACCATTACTTTTTTTCTTTTGAACCAACAATCACCCGAATGGAGTGATAACGAAATCTCTGCTTTTATCACAGCTTGTAAAGGCGACGGTGAATCGACCCGGACAGAGAGCGGACTTAATGAGAAACAGGTTAACAGCTACTGCATTTGTATTCAAAAAAAAGTTATGAACCTCTACCCGGAAGGAGCTCCATTGCAGCAAATGGATTCTGAAATTGTTGAGGAGATTATGACTGATTGTTTCGAAAAAGCTCTTTCGGAATGACAAACGGTGACCAATAAATATATTCCAGTTTTCCCGGGTTTTACCAAATCGACCTTGAATTTACACTACATTGCCTAAGCCGGGCTCAATGTTTTCAATTTGAGCACAAAGCCCTCAACTTGAACCTTGTGGCTTGAAAGCAATGATGGTATATTCCTTTCATAATTTTTAAATCGGAATAATAATATAATTAACCTGTTTCATGAGTGTATTAGTAGGCAAAGATACCCGCCTGGTTGTTCAAGGTTTTACGGGAAGTGAAGGCACCTTCCATGCGGGACAAATGATCGATTACGGAACCACAGTAATCGGTGGAGTTACACCCGGAAAAGGCGGGCAAACTCATCTGGATCGACCTGTGTTCAATACCGTAGCCGATGCCATTGAGAATGAAGGAGCAAACACCTCCATAATTTTTGTACCCCCGCCCTTTGCAGCCGACGCGATAATGGAGGCCGCAATTTCAGGGATTGGCGTAATCATCTGTATCACAGAAGGAATTCCCGTTCAGGATATGATAAAGGCCAAGCAGGTTTGCAAAAACCATGGCGCAACGCTGATAGGCCCGAACTGTCCGGGAGTGATTACACCGGGCGAAGCCAAAGTTGGAATTATGCCGGCTATGATTTTTTCACCCGGAAATGTAGGGTTGATATCAAGGTCCGGAACACTTACCTATGAAGCTGTTGATCAGCTCACCAAGGTCGGTCTTGGCCAAAGCACAGCGATTGGAATTGGCGGTGACCCGGTTATCGGCACCAATCATACAGAAGCGGTTAAACTTTTCCAGGATGACCCCGACACCAACGCGATTGTACTGATTGGTGAAATTGGCGGTTCTGCTGAAGAAGATGCGGCAGCCTATATTAAAGAACATGTATCAAAACCCGTAGTGGCATTCATTGCCGGAAGTACAGCTCCTCCCGGACGCCGAATGGGTCATGCAGGTGCCATCATCTCAGGCGGTAAAGGTACTGCTTCAGATAAAAAGGATGCCCTGAAAGCGGCCGGTGTAACCGTCGTTGAAAGCCCCGCCGAAATTGGTGCTGCGCTGAAAGACATATTATAGGTCATATCAGATCATTTCAAATATCAGAAGCCATCCTGTTAACCCGGGATGGCTTTTTTTATGTAGCAGCTGCACATCCGTTTTTTATTACTCCCTTATTCCTGTTGGATAGGTTGGGATCGTCTTTAAATAAGCAAAGAGTGCGTGCAACTCCTGATCGGTCATATAGCCAAAGATTTGATAAGGCATATATTCAGCCTCTAACTGACGCCCATCCGGAGTAATACCCTCTCTCATCACGTTAAAAAACTCTGCTTCACTCCAGGCAACCAAAGGGCCTGCAGGAGTAAGATTCGAAGCCGATGGCCAGTG
>Ga0207421_10007231_pt1 | contig 11868 bp, 5 predicted proteins | sample SodLakKL_010_SED_4_FD_187542 | JGI IMG/M metagenome (GOLD analysis project Ga0207421, IMG submission 187542) | Alkaline sediment microbial communities from Lake Tanatar, Kulunda Steppe, Russia - 8KL_010_SED (SPAdes) (version 2) | ecosystem: Environmental > Aquatic > Non-marine Saline and... | reverse complement strand
AGTAACTCCCAGAATATGGCAGAGGCCAATTCCAGGATCTTAGAGCAGGCCGAAGAGGGTAACCAGGCTATTGAAGAAGCGGTCAACCAGATGCAGGTGATTAGCAACCGGGTTACTGAACTGCAGGACGTGATTACCGAGGTGGATCAGCGTTCCAACGATATCGGCAAGATTTTGGGAGTAATCACCGATATCGCCGATCAAACCAACCTGCTGGCCCTTAATGCCGCTATCGAAGCTGCCCGCGCCGGCGAACAGGGCCGCGGTTTTGCCGTGGTCGCCGAAGAAGTGCGAAAATTAGCCGAGCAGTCCGCTGAAGCAGCCAAGGAAATCGGTGATTTGATCAACTCCACCCAGGAAGAAAGCAAGAAAGCCTTAGAAAGTATGAATGAAGGGGTCAAAGACGTTGAATCGGGCACCGAGGTGGTCTCCAAGACGGGAGCGACTTTCAACGAGATCTTAGAAGCAGTCAAAGGAATATCCAAGCAGGTTGAAGAAACAGCTTCCGCCGCTGAAGAACTTAGCTCCGGCAGTGAAGAAATGGCCGCCTCCATCGAAGAGCAATCTTCGACCATGGAAGAAATGGCTGCCACTGCGGAAGAACTGCGCGGTTCTGCTGAAAACTTAAACCAGGAGCTTAGCAAGTTTAAGTATGAATAAAGGCTTGAATTATTAATTTGTATAAGGGAACCTGATATAAAAGGAAAATTAAACCGGTGGATAGAATCACTAGAACAACCTGAGAAGTGATGACGGTAGAGGGTGGGTGTTTGACTACTCGCCCTTTACCGGTAAAAAGTGGCTGATTATTTAAGCGGCTAAAAGGAGGTATTGGCGGTGGCGGACAAAACTAAAGAAGGCGAAATCCAACTGGTAGTATTTATGCTTAACGAAGAAGAATTCGCCTGTGACATAAACAATGTGCGAGAAGTAGTCAAAATGCTAAAAGTTACCCCTTTGCCGAAGTCGATCGACTTTGTCGAAGGTGTAATCAATATGCGCGGCGAGGTAATTCCTGTGATTGACTTGCGCAAACGTTTCGGCATGGATGAAGCTGAAAGAAATGATGCTAACCGGATTATCATTGCCGAAGTGGAAGATCAAATGTTCGGCCTGATTGTCGATTCGGTCAGCGAGGTGGCGCGCATCCCAAACGACCAGGTCCAGGATGCCCCCAATCAGGTAGCCGGTGGCCGCACCGAGCTGATTGCTGGTGTCGGTAAGATCGACGAGCGCATGCTGATTATTCTAGATATTGATCGAATCTTGAGTACCGAAGAAAAGGTTGCTTTAGAGGACATTTCCCAGACTGGCAAAGAAATCGCCGGGGAACAATAAAAACAAGGACAGGGGGACGCCGTTTCCCCCTGTCCTCTTTCGAGAAAAGGACAACAGGACAGGGGGCATTTCTCCCTGTCCTAATAATTTCGGGACACAATGAAAATTTTTTTCTGTAAGTTTACCCCATCAATAATTTAAAAAATACAGGAAAAGTAGGAATATTGCTGTTAAGGGTAAAAATAGTGCAGTATAATAAAACAGCAGCATAAAATGCAGTTAAGTTACAGCAGGACGAATCCTGATTAATTTTTTAATAGCAGGAATTATCTTCGTCCAGGAAGGAGTTACTAATGGACCCGGATCAGGAAAAAGCACGGCTGCTAATTGAAAACCTTCCCCAGGGGTTCATCCGCTTGCGCATGGACTCAAAAAAAGATGGCCACCCGGCCGAGCTTATTACATTAGAGGTTAACCGTGCCTTTGAAAAAATGACCGGCCAAACCAGGGAAGATTTGCTCGGGCAACCGCTGAGAAAAATAATGCCCGGTATCGAGGAAAGTGAATTCGACTGGATCGGCATATTTAGTGAAATAGCCGGCGGAGCACAAAGCCTTTCCTTTGAGCAGTACTTCGAACCGCTCGATCGCTGGTTTGACATAAACGTATACTCCGACAAACCAGGCATTATCAATATCCTCTTCTACGATATAACTGCGCAAAAAGCAGAAATCGCTTCCGTGGAATTTCTGCTTGAGCTTACCAAAAAGCTGGTTGCTGCAGACCAAAGCACTTTTGATTTCCGGGAAACAGTTGAGGAAATGAAAAGGTTATCGGGTGCAAAATATGTTGCCATCAACACCTATGATCAAGAGCATTTTAAAAGCGTGACCAGGGCTATAGCCGGCATTCCTTCCGGTATTAGCCATGCAGCGAAAATCCTGGGGTTCGAGCCCGAGGGGCAGGCCTGGGAGATAAACCCGGAGAGGCTGCGCACAATCGAAGGGGGCAAGCTGGTTCGTTTTAAAAGTATTTATGATACTTCAATGGGCGCGATTAATAAATCTACCGCTTCAATTCTCCAGAAAATTTTCGGGTTTGGCGATTCTTACGTAATTGAACTGGCCTACGGCGATAGACCGGCCCTTGGTGATATTATCTTTTTCATGCCCAAAAACCGGCAGCTTAAAAACCGGGAGGCGATTGAACTATATGCGGCCCAGCTTGGTTCACTGCTGACCAGGCTTGATGCGGAAGAAACTGCCCGGGAAAGCAGAGAGCAGTATCAGTCGCTGGTGGAGAATATTCCCGGGATTAACTACCGTTGCAAATGGGACCGCGACTGGACCATGTTATATATCAGCCCCGATGTAGAAAACATCACCGGTTATCCGGCCGCTGATTTTATCGAAAACCGGATCCACAGCTATGAAAGTATTATCCACCGTGAGGATAGCGAGAAAGTTTATCAGCAAATCAAAACAGCAGTTAAAGAAAACAAACCCTGGAGTATCGAATACCGCGTCATCCACCGGAATGGATCGGTGCGCTGGGCCTATGAACAGGGCAGAGGGGCCCCCGGCAGCACCGGAAAGGTGGAATATCTTGACGGCTTTATCTTAGATATCACCGAACGCAAAAAGATGGAAAATGATTTAAATGAAACCGTTAGCTATGTCAATTCCATCTTAGAGTCGATTCCCGATATTGTCTTAAGGTGTGACCGGGAGGGCACCTTCCTTGATTTGGTGTCCGCGCCCGAGGAAGGAAAGCTGTTCATGCCCCCGGATCAGTTTTTAGGCCGGAAAGCAGAGGAAATTTTGCCTGCCGGGGTCGGTTCAATTTTTACAGAATCCATTCAAAAAACCCTTGCCACCGAACAGTTAACCGCTACCAGTTACGAACTGCCGGTTCCTGAAGGAAACCTTTATTTTAATGCCCGCTTTTCAAGGTTAACCGAAAACGAGGTTATTGTTTTAATTGAAGAGGTGACCAGGCGTAAACAAGCTGAAGATGCGTTAAACTACCGCCTGGAATTTGAAAAAATGGTTTCTGAGATTTCCTATAAGTTTGTCAGCCTTCCACCCGAACGTTTTAATGAAGGAATTGAAAATGCCTTAAAGCAGAGTGCCCAGTTTTTCGGGGCCGACTGCGGCCACATCTTCCGGTTTGCTGAAAACCTGGAGTTAATGAGTGCTACCCACGAATGGTGCGCAGAAGGGGGGTCTTCCTGGCTGAATAATAACCGGGAGCTGGCTTTAGACAGCCTGCCCTGGTGGGCAAATATGCTTAAAAACAGGGATTACCTTTACATACCCGACACAAGTGCTTTGCCCCGGGAAGCTGAAGCAGAAAAAGAAATTTTCAAGGATCGGGGGATAAAGTCTTTGCTCTCTATCCCTATCATGAGGGAGAGGCAAATATTTGGTTGTTTCTGTTTTACTGCAATCAAAGAAAAAAAACTGTGGAGCGATGATCAGATTGCCCTTATTACCGTTGTAACCGAGGTGATTGCCAATGCCTTGCTCAGAAACTTAAATGATCAAACGATCCGTTACTTAAGCTTTCACGACCAGCTAACCGGACTATATAACCGGCACTATTTTGTCTCCGAAATTGAGCGCCTGGAAGGTTCCCGTGAATACCCCATCGCGGTAATCTCTGCCGATTTAGACGGCCTGAAACTGGTCAATGACACCATGGGTCACGAAAGTGGGGACAGCTATCTCAAAACCGGTGCGGCCCTGTTGAAGGAGAGCTTAAGAAATGCCGATATTTTAGCCCGCGTCGGTGGAGACGAATTTGCCATCCTGCTTCCCCGCACTGGTTACGAAGCCGCGGAAAAAGTAGTTGCCAGAATATATGAGCGGGCCGAATATTGTAAAGATGAAAAAACCGGCCTGCCTTTGAACGTATCTTTAGGGATGGCAGTCAGCGAAACCGCCGAGAAAAACTTAGAAGAAACTTACCGCGATGCCGATGCCCTGATGTACAAAGATAAACAGATGCGTAGTGGTAAAGCAAAAAACGAAATGATCCGGGCTATGCTGACCCTGCTAGATGAGAGCGAGCGAGCCTCCTGTGTGGATAACGATTACCTGCAGGCCCTCTCTGTCCAGCTGGGCCAGGCTGCAGGCTTAAGCGAGAAACAGCTGGCCGACCTGGCTATGCTTTCTCAAGTTTATGAAATTGGCTTGATTGCCGTGCCGGAATCAATCCGGAACAAAAAGGGCAGCTTGAGCGAAGACGAGCTCACCTATATTTACCAGTACCCGGAAAAAGGCTACAGTATTGCACTGAACAGTCCTGAAATGTCAGAAATAGCCGACTTGATTCTTTGTCACCGTGAAAATTATGACGGCTCGGGTTACCCCCGGGGACTGAAAAAAGAAGAGATCCCCTTAGAATGTCGCATCCTGGCTATTGTGGAAAAATACCTGCAGCTAAGCGGTGCCGCTGCACAAGAAAGCGGCAAGTCGGATAATGAAGCCCTGGCTGCAATTGAAGCACAGGCCGGCAGCACCTTTGACCCTAACCTGGTAAAAAAATTTTCAGAGTTAATGCGTAACCAGATCCAGTAGGAACAGCTTATGATTGCTGCTTTGCCGGAAGCGGCCTGCAGTTAACCCTTAGCCATGAGAAGCAACTTTGAAAGTGGTTAAAAGGTACGTGTTTAATCAGGCCAGCGGGGACTTTTCAAGACATGATTCAGTAGCTTCATGGAAAAATATTCAGGCTCCTAATTTTTTTCGGTTAAGCTCTTAATTATCTTCAGTCCCTGCCGACAATAACCATAAGGGATACTATATCCTCAAAGCAAGCAAAGGGGGAGCCAGTCATCAGTATTATCAGCAAGGTTTACCAGCTTAATACTTACCGCAAGCAAAAAGGCGAACCTGTCCAGGACAAGCCTGCCCGGCAGGAACCCGGTCCCACCTCCAAGGAGAAGGCCGGTCGCAACTCTTTATCTGCAGAAAGTAAGTTTGTTCCTGCAGAAAAAACCACTACCCGCATTTTCGATTTGAATCGCTACATTGAGGATCAGAAAAACTCCGGTGAACTGGTGAAAACTGCTCAGGACGCTTTAGGTGAGATTGAATCTGTTTTACATGAAATGCGCTCACTTTCCGAAGAAGCCTCGAAAGAGGAGATGTCTCCTTATGACCGCAACCTCGCCCAGGAGACAATGGACCACTACATCGCCGAAGTCGACCGCATTGTAGAAGAAGCCGAATCAAAAGCGGTCCGGCTTCTAGATAGCCCTCGTTCCGGCCCCCATAAACCCGTGCATTAAATATGAACCGTAAAAGCGCTTTGCCGGTGGCAACCTTTTTGGAGCAGTGGTTTTAAGGAAAGCTAAAAGAAGCTGGCTCACAACAGGTAATTTAAGGCAAGGTGAAATAAAAACAGGCGCCTTTGCCTACTTCACCTTCGGCCCAAATTTCTCCTCCGTGCCGGGAAATGATCCGGTAGACCAGGTTTAAACCGATGCCGATACCCGGGTAGTCACCCTCCCGGTGTAGCTTGTGGAAAGGGATAAAAAGCTTCTCGGCATAGTTCATATCAAAGCCGGCGCCGTTATCTTTAAGGTAGTAAACGGTAGATCCATTCTGCTCTGTGCTGCTGAATTCAATCTGCGCTTCTTTTACCCCGGCAGTATACTTCCAGGCGTTGTCGAGCAGGTTGGCCAGCAAAATTTGCAATAACTCCGTATCTCCTTCAGTTTTAAGCTCAGGTGCGATAATTGCTTCAACCCTGCGGCCTGGGTCATTATGTTCCAATAATTTAAGGTGGGAGCGGATTAAAGCGCTCAGATCAACTGTTTCTCTTTCAATTTCTCGGCTGACTATTTTTGAAAGCTGTAGTAAGGCGTTGGTCAATTCTTTCATGGAACCAATTTGAGCGGTGATGCGAGCTAAATAGTTGCGGGCCTTTTCACTTAACTCCTCCGGACATTCGTCTAACAACATTTCGCTAAAGCCCTCAATCCGGCGCAGTGGCGCCTGTAGGTCTTGCGACACGGAGTAGGTGAAGGTGTCAACAGCGGCGCGTTCCCTGGCTTGCTTCTTTAAGGCCTCTTCGGCCTGCTTGCGCTCGGTAATGTCTGTGTGCGTGCCAACCATCCGTAGAGGTTTACCCTTTTCATCCCTACCAAATATTTTGCCCCTTCCGTTTATCCACATCCACTGGCCATCTTTCTTTTTAAACCTGAACTCAATATCGAGCTTACCTGTTTTGCCTTTGAGGTAATCTTCAATTGCCTGGCGCGCCATAGGTAGGTCTTCCGGGTGGACGTGCTCTGCCCAGCCGGTAAAATCCTGGGGGAAATCACCAGGCTGATATCCTGCCATTGTATAGTAACGATCATCAAAATAAGTTTCATTGGTTGCCAAATTCCAGTCCCATATCCCCTCATTCTTAACGGTCATGGCATAATCAAGCCGCTGTTCGCTTTCAAGGAGGGCAGCTTCAATTTCCTTTTGTTCACTTATATCCTGAAAAGCCCCTCGAATTTTAACGATATTGCCCTGTTCATCTTTTACCGCTTCACCGGTAGTTTTTACCCAAATCCTTTGTCCTTTGGCGGTGATAATTTCCAACTCTTCCTCAAATGGCGTCCCTTTTTCAGCACAGCTTTTAACAGCTTCAGTAATTCTGTCCTGCCATTCCGGGGGATAAAAGCTTAATACTTCACCTAAAGATGGCGTATAACCGACCGGCACCTCATGGACCATGGCCACCTGGTCAGACCAGGAAACTTTATTCGTGCTTAAATCTAAACTCCATCCTCCAAACTTTGCTGTTTTACCGGCCATGCGCAGTAATGAATAACTTTCCTGCAATGCTTGTTTTGAAACGATGAGATCGGTAATATCGAGGGCTGTATTTATTACCCCGATTAATTTTTCTTGTTCATTTTTGATCGGAATAGCACTTGCCTGCCAGTATTTATCATCTGGAGACTTGTGGATGCCGTGGCGAGCTTCACCGGTTTTTATAGCTTCAACTACAGGACAATCGGGACAGGGGGCGTTCAACTGGTGGTATAGCTTGTAACATGTTTGTCCTTCATAATCTATACTGTTAAGGGAATGTTGTTCTATTACTTCTGAGTTGGCCCAGATAATGCGCATTTCCGGGTCTAGGAAGGCCACCTGTTCCGTTAAGTTGTTAATGATTAGTTCCTTTTCTTGTTTTTCGGCCCGCAGTTTTTCTTCGGCTTGCTTGCGAGCCGATATATCACGGGTTATACCTAATATCCCGGTCGGGTTACCATCCTGGTCGCGGATAAAAGAAACATTAAGCTCCACCCATACGGTAGAACCGTCTTTACGGATTTGCTCTACCTCTAAAATATTAGTTTTGTTTTGATCTTTTTGTCCTGCCTTTTCTACTGCCAGGTTTTTGAGCAGAGTTTCAGTAGCTTTTTCAAAAGAAGCCGGAGCTAAAATTTTATCTGGAGATAATGACAGGATTTCTTCAATACTGTAACCACTGATTTTCTCAGCAGAGGGGCTTATATAGGTAAAGTTGAGATCGAGATCGGTTGTCCAGATGATATCACTGGCATGTTCAGCAAGCAGGCGGTATCTTGCTGCGCTTTCACGAAGGCTTTTCTCGGTATTTTTACGGTCAGTTATGTCTTTTATAAAGATGGCAAGATAGTGCAGTTTATCGAGGTAGGCAGTAATTTCAAACCAGCTCTTAAATAATTCAAAATAGCTTTCAACCTGGACCGGCTCTCTTGTTTCTTGTAGCTGTCTATATATAGCAGGAAAATCAATATCCAGTTTTTCTATTTCGGGATAGATTTCTGCGACCTTTTTGCCCAGGACTAACGCTTCATCAAACCCGGTCAATTTTGTAAATGCGGGATTTATTTGCAGAAAAATGAAGTCAATAGGGTTATTGTTCTCATTAGTAACCACTTGAAAGTAGGCAAAACCATCGGGCATGTTTTTTAATAAGTCACTCTGTTTGTCTTTTTGATAACCCAAATAAATCACGTCCCATCAAAAAGTAGATCAGTTTCGCTGTCTTTGGCAATATTGAAATTTAACTGGTTCATATCCACCAACCCTTCTTGGACTTTATAATTTGGCCAAGGTATTGCAAAAAATAAACAGGCCTCTTTCCTCACTTTCCCTTCGACCCATTTCTTACGCCGCGGCAAGAAATAATCCGGTAGACCAGGTTTAAACTGTTGCCGATACCCGGGGTAGTCACTCTAAATCATTAACTGATAAAAAGGTTTCCACCAGTTCCGGATCAAACTGGGTGCCGGCACACCGCTTTAATTCAGCAAGGATTTCTGGTTTGGCGAGTGGTTTTTTGTAGGGCCGGCCGCTGGCCATAATCTCGTAAGCATCAGCAATAGCGGCTATACGAGCGAGCAGGGGTATATTTTTTCCCTTGAGTCCCTGCGGGTAGCCCGAGCCATCCCAGTATTCGTGATGGGCTAAAATATCTTCGGCCACGTGGGCGAAATCTTCTGTGGCGCGGGCAATCCTGTAGCCTGTTTCCGGATGCTTTTTCATGATTTCCCATTCTTCCGCGGTCAGTTCGCCTTCCTTGATTAGAATTTCCTCTGATATATTAATTTTCCCGACGTCGTGCAGTTTAATCAAAAGGCGCAACCGGCTTAGCTCTAAATCGGATAGCCCCAGTTCTTCGCCGATTTCCAGGGCAACCTTTTGCATACGCAGTGTATGTTCTTCCGTTTCGAAGCTTTTTGCTTCCAGGGTTTTAAGCAGAGCATTTAATACGGCGCTCCTGGTGCTCCTGCTCTCGGCGAGTTTTTGTTTGTACATGTTGTCCTCTGCTTCGTTAAGGACTTCGGTCAGGGTCGTGTCTGCGCTTTTTTTGACCGCTGCCCCGGAAGCCAGGGAAATAGGCACTTCTCCTGCGTAAACCCCCTGGCAATTGTTTTTTATCCTTTTGCTGATGATTTCCGCTTTTTTCAATGTAGTTTGAGGCAGCAGGATAACAAATTCGTCGCCTCCCCAGCGGGCAATGAAGTCTTCTTTGCGGCAGGAGCTCTTTAATACTTCGGCCACGGCTTTTAGCATCTCATCACCCTTGTTGTGTCCGTAAGTGTCGTTAACCAGCTTGAGGCCGTTTAAATCGACCATCAGCACGCTGATGGGCAGCTGTCTTTCGGTATCTAACCTTTGCATCTCTTCTTCCAGGAAAGTCCTGTTGTAAAGCCCTGTGAGGGTATCATGAAAGCTTATGTAGCGGATTCTTTCTTCTGCCTTTTTCTGCTCTACAATTGTCCAGGCAATGTCGGCAAAATAAGAAACGAGTTGGATATCCTGGTCGGTGTAGTCCTGCGGCTTATTGCCTACCCCTAAAATGGCCACGATCTTGCCATGCCGCTTGATCGGGACTACCAGCTCGCGGACAACTGCGGCGTGGCCTTCAGGAATTCCCCTGCGGTGCGGCAGGGTAGCGTAGTCATTGTGAATAACAGGGTGGCCCTCCCGCATACAATCTACCCAAACGCCGGCTTTGTCCAGGCTGTACCGGGTTCCCTTCAGATCACCTATTTCGCAAAAATGCTCCAGGGTGCTTGTAGACCAGGCTTTTAAGGTGACATGTCGCTCGTCTTCGCTTACGAAGTGGTAAAAACCGATCGGACTGTCCACTATCTCGCATACTTCGTCCAGGGTTTTTTGAAGTACCGCCTCCAGGGGATTGCTATAGGAGAAGCTTAAAAGATTGAGTCTCGCCTGGATAAGTTTCTCGGCACGTTTGCGTTCGGTGATGTCCCAGCAGACCGAAATTAACTCTGGTTCAGGTTCTTTTGAGATAAGTTTTTGCTGCTCGCAAAGCCAGAGATAGTTGCCTTCCTTGTGCCTGAAACGGTATTCCACCGGTGCCGGCTCTTTTTCTTTCAGCAATTTATCTATGGCGGCCTTTGCTGCAGCAATGTCCTGCGGATGGATCCTTTCTCGCCAAAGTTCCGGCTTACTTAGAATTTCTTCTGCCTCAAAGCCCAGCACATTAACTATGTTCTCGTTTACGTAGGTAAATACAGGGGCCCCTTCAATTATTCTAGAGGAGCAGATAACTGCCGGGGCATTAGAGAGGATCGCTTCGAGACGCTGCTCGCTTAACCTCTGGGCCTCCCGGGCCTGGTACTCTTCGGTGACATCGGAAAAAACCATGATTACCCCGAAAATGTTTTCGTCGGAGTCACGGATGGGCGCGGCACTGTCGGCGATCTGGCGCTCTTTACCGTAGCGGTCAATCAGGGTTGTGTCGTTAGCCAACCCTTCCGTTTTACCACTTTTGATTACGCGGTAGACCGGGTTGGTTGTGGGCTCGCCGGTTTTGGCATTGACGATATGAAAGACCTCTTCCAGGGGCCGGCCCAGCGCTTCTTCTGCCGAAAAGCCGGTGAGTTTTTCCGCCTGTAAGTTCATCCGGGTAATTTTTCCGCCGGTATCGGTAGTAATCACACCGTCGCCGATGGAGTGCAGGGTGGTGGAGAGCTTGTTTTCGCTTTCCTGCAGTGCCTGTCTGGCCTGGATCTGTTCGATTACTCGGCCCAGGTGTTCGGTCACCGTTTCCAGCATAAGCTTTTCTTCTTTTATAAAGGGTTTGTCTTCCCGGGCGGGCTGCTCCCGGTAGCACACCTCGACCTCTCCAACCTGCCGGCCGTGAAGTTCCATAGTAGAGAAAATCTTCCAGGGGGTAGAGCGGTACCCTTGCGTTTTGTAACTGCTCTCGTGGAGGGTTATGCAAGCACAGGCCAACCGGGGGTACTGGAAAGAAGAAGGCAGCAGCTCAGCTGTTTCTGAAAGTATTTTTTCCAGGTCATTTTTGTGTTCGCGGAGCAGCAGGGAAAAGTTGTGCAGAAAGCCAAGCTCTTTGGTGCGTTCTTCTTTTTCTTTCCGGTCGGTTATATCCTTGAAAATGACCGAAAAGCAGTTGTCGGCTTCGGCGTAGGCGGTAACTTCATAAAAGCGACCCAGGGGTTCAGAATACTGTTCGAAAGAGATGGACTCACCTGTCTGGACTACCCGTCCGTAAGTGCCGATCCAGTCAAAGGCGGAGTGTTCGATACCCGGCAGTATTTCTGTTACCTTCTTGCCTAATATTTTTTCCCTGGATAGCCCCGTCATTTCTTCAAAAGCGGAGTTTACATCAAGGAAGAGATAATCCACAGGAGTGCCTTCGCTATCTGTTAGAATTTGGTGAGAGGCAAAAGCATCGGGGAGATTATCAATCAATAATCGGTTTTTGTCATTTCCGGGTTTCATTAATCAACCTGCCTATTTTTCTGCCCATTTCTGATTGTTAAAAGTTTCGTCGCATTTCATAATAATTCCTGCTTATAGGAAAATTGATTAATCCGGTTGCTTCACTTAAATCTGAAGTAGCGCCGGGATAATCATTTAAAAAACATCTCAACCTTTTGCTAGTTGGAAATATATTAAAGGTGATCCAGCTTGAGGAGAAAAGACTTAAACCCTGAAGTAAACTGGAGCAGGCTTTAAGCCCACTGCGTGTCGGCCAGCTTGATGGCATCCAAATAGCAAGAGGCAATTTTGTCCCGATTAAGTCCGTACTCGCTTGCCGCCA